>Ga0172373_10000222_pt1 | contig 90340 bp, 80 predicted proteins | sample Lak10m_2_FD_114546 | JGI IMG/M metagenome (GOLD analysis project Ga0172373, IMG submission 114546) | Freshwater microbial communities from Kabuno Bay, South-Kivu, Congo - kab_092012_10m | ecosystem: Environmental > Aquatic > Freshwater > Lake | place: Democratic Republic of the Congo...
ACTTTTACAAGTACACCTATGAATTTTTCGCTCGGTTTTCTTCATCATTGGGCTTGTCCTGATTTTTTAAGACAAGATTATCATATTTCAAAGTGTTCAAGTTATTTTTGGACAAACCCTAACCGCGTACACAACGTGGATGGTCACCTCCGCAATCTCAAACTGGAAACTGCCTGGCTTAGTAAAAGTGCTCGCAGCATCAGGCATCCTTGCATTCTTTCTATCAAGATCGTTTGACAGCTACTTGAACCAGCTTTACATATACAGAACGCTTACCAAAGATGAAACCGTCATCGAGTATGTAAAGGAATCCACCAGCCCCGATGATTATGTGCTGCTTTGGGGCGCCGAGGCCTCCGTCAACTATTTTACAGAACGAAGAAGCCCCACCCGTTTTGTGTATCAGTATCCCCTGCAGCGGGATGGATATGTGAATGAAAGTTTGGTCGTGGAATTTTTAGATGATGTGATTCAGAACCGCCCGAAGTTGATCATCGACACGGATTCATCGATTCCCATGTATGAGTTCCCCGTCCGGTCGGACACAATAGACGAAAAAACCGCCTACCTCTTATCCCATTATTGCGTTGTGCGAAGGATCGATTCGTGGACGGTATATGAATATACGGATGGCGTTTGCGCCCCTTAAACGAAGACCCGTCAATTCTTATACTTTGCTTTTCTGCCCTTTAAGACTGCATCCCGCATCGCCCCCAACCCCAACAGATTCAACACAGCAGAGACAAAAATATTCATCCGCGCCAAAGCGGTTGGCGGATGGATAAATAACACACGTACCCAAGCGGAAAGCGCCTTCGCGGGCAGGCCGCCATCGAGCAGATAACGTGCATCCACGCGGTGAGCGGATGCACGCGCACGGCGGCTGACCTTTGCAAGCGCATCCGCAAGCTCAGTATCCTGCGCCGCAACTTCAAGGATGCGAAACGCCTCACGCCCGAATTCTGCGGCTTTGGCGCGGTTCTTCGCTTCGGCATGATACCGCGCCGCAGACCAGGTCTGGTCCATGTGCAGCATCCCGCCATGTTTTGCTATTTGCAGCCAAAGCAGATGGTCAAGCAGAAAGTGAAAATTGGCATCAAGCCCGTTTGTTTTTTGCAGCGCAGATCGGCGCATAAAAACCGCGGGCTGCCCGATGATCTGAAAGCACAGCAGGTCTTCAAGATTCAGTTGTTTGTAATTCAATGTGTTGAACGTATTTCCGTGTTCGTCCACGGCAAGCATGTTTCCATAAATCAGCACAGCATCTGGGTTCTCTTCAAAGGCCCGCACCGCCGCGCTGACCGTCCCTTGCAAATAATAATCATCCGAATTGAGCCATGCAACAATGTCACCCGTTGCGCGCGCAAACCCTTTATTGATGGCTTCCGCCTGCCCGTGGTCCTTTTCTGAAACCCAGTACGCAAATTTATCCGCGTATTTTTTTATAATCTCCACACTGCCATCCGTGGACGCACCATCTACCACGATGTACTCAATGTGCGGATAATCCTGATTCAAAACAGAGAGGATTGTCTGTTCCAAATAAGCAGCTTGATTGTAGGAAGGGGTGATGATGGAAACAAGGGTCATGAGATATTGCAGGAATACAGTGCTGTTGTATTCCTACCGCAGATCATACAACACATACCCATCGCCTTCCGCGGCAATCGGGTAGGTATCCAATATTTTTTTCAGATCGGGCTGCTTATCTAGCTGACCAAAAGCAGTCACCAGAAAATAATCCATGCCATCGGTCAGTTCGGTAAATCCATCCGCATTATTTTTGCCGGGGTTACGCGTTTCACTCAGCCCCGTTGTCAGCGGCCACAGCCGCACCCTTCGCCAGCCAAACAACATCAACCGATACCCATAATCCTGCGTCAGCGCAATCACGTCACTATTCGATGGCACAACCTCCGCGATGCCCTTCCAAAATACAGGCTCCTGACGAAAATCTTCCGCCATCAAAACGGATCTCGACACATAGGCCTGAAATCCGATCACAGCCACCACCAAAGCGACAAAACCTGCGCGTCTGACTCCGCCTTGAGCTGTCACACTTTCAATCAACGGATTCAACACTATAGCCAAGCCCAGCACAAGGATGGGGATCAGTTGAATATGATAATAACTGTGCGTGTACATTTGGAAAGGCAGGGTCAACCCATATAGCAGATAACCGATCCACAAGCTGATCAGCAGCCATCTCATCCGTGGAGGTGCGATCAACGCGCCCGCAATGCTCAAGAAGATAACAACCTGGCCGAAAAGAGTTCCAAGGAAAGCCAGCCATTTTGTGTAGAAATCGGTACTGGCAATGAGCTTGATCAATGTCACTGTCCACGCAAAGAAGTATTCTGTGGAGCGGCCCTGATTGAGCAGCACATAATAGAAAAGCGCAGGGACGACCATGATGGCGGCCATTGCCCACACTTGTTTTGATTTCCAAAAATTCATTCCGAGCGTGAATAACACCAACCCGATGGCAGCCGCGCCAACGAAAAAGGCGATGACGATCTTTACAAAAGTCGCAAAGCCAAGGAAAGCGCCAGCGAGAATAGCCCACTTCCAGCTTGACCTCACCCCCGACCCCTCTCCTAAAAGGAGAGGGGAGTGAGATTCACTCCAGCGGTACAGAAAATAAATACCAATGACAAAAGCGGATGTCATCAACGGGTCAGGCTGGAAGGAACGGCTGGCCTGCACAGAAAACGGGAGGACAAGGTAATACGACAACGCGATCAACGCAGCCCAAGGGGAGGAGGCGCGACGCATCAAATCAAATAAGGCGATACCTGCCGCAAGCCAGAAGATGGTTCCCCACACCCGCGCCACGGCAATATTCTCGCCTGTGATGAGATAGGTGTACGCCACAATCGACTCAATGACGGGCGGTTCATATTTCCCGACCGAGCGTGCAAAGGATGCAGCCAAATCTTGTTGTTCGGTTGTGGCCGAAGGTAGAATGGAATAGTAAATATCACGCGCGACCAGAGAGTTGCGAAGCTGGCGTGAGGGATGAAAGTCCAGCGGAGGGTCGGTGATATCGAGGAGTCGGAGAACGCCGCCCAAGGCGAGGAGAATGATGAGGGTGATGAACCAGTTGCGAGATTTGGAAGGAAGCGAAAATGTCATGTATCGGGATCCGTAATTCGTGGTCTCGATATGCCCTCAAAAAACATTCGGGCTACTCGACCACCAGTCATATCAGAATAGGGAATTGTAGTCCACTTTGGGGAAGACGGTTAATTTGCCGCCGACGGTTGCATCCACGATCTCGCGGCCCGCTTTGCGAAAGGCTTCGCGCGCCATGATATAGCCGACCTCGGAGGTATCCAGATCGGGGAGCTGCCATTTGACGCCTTTGCCAAAATAATTGGGCATGAAGTGATTGGGGTCGTCGCCTTTGGAAACAACCGTTTTGTTGGCGTCACCTTTCGAAGTGAAATTGTGATCGACACCGATGAGGATAACTTTTTCAAAGCCCATGTGAAAGGCAATTTGCAGCGCAAAGTTCGTAACCGTGGCACCTTCCCACACGCGGCCAGTTACATCGCTGGCAATACGCGGACCTGTGTAGGATGTGTAGATAAAAGTGGGCGTTTGGCTAATGGGCAATTGCGGCGAGAAATGACGATGTGAACGCCACGCTAAAAATCTGGGCATGGGCAGCGCAAGAATGTCATCAGCAAATTGTTCGATGACAAGGTCATTGATAGAGCAGAAATATGTAGTGGTAAAACCAAGCTCTGGGAAGAATACATAAAAGCGGTTCATGCCAAATGTGAATTCGTTTTTGAGTTTGGTGAGGTCGGTTTGTTTAAGGCTGGGGCCGTTGCCAATGATAAATGCACGCTTGCCTTTGTGAATATCCTTCAACGCGGCGAGACGGCGAATGCTTTCGCGCCGCCAGGGGTGCAAATACGCGGCAGGAAGTTGGGGCAGACGGCGAATCGTGTCATTGGTGTTGCGGGCGAAATTCCAGAGCGGGGCGGGGATAATAGATTTGATGGTTTGTTTCATGTTATTTGAAATAGATATTTCTAAGGGAGAGCAACACCAACAGGATGATCACATCGACGAGCAGGGCGATCAGATAATAAACATCGGGGATTCCCGTGCCTGCAAGGGCGATATTCAACACAGCCACAACAAGGGCAAAAATATAAGTCCACTTCTCTTGTTGGTCCAACAACCTTCCGCCAAGGAACATGATGGTCACATTCAACAGTAGGAAGAAACCTATCAACACAACAGGGAACGCACCATTGCCATCCACGATCATCTTCACAATAGTTGTAATGGACAGGAACAGCCAATAGGCGGCGTTCATGTAAAACAACACGCGTGCCATATTGCCGCGCTGCACAAAAATATGCTTTTCCCTTTGTTTTCTCATTCGGTACTCAACCTCGCTGTTGCGCCGCCATCCACGATCATGGCCTGACCTGTCATGAAGGATGATTGTTCATTATCGGCGAGGAAATAGATGGCATGGGCGATCTCCTGCGGAGTACCCACCCGCCCGTTGACAGTTTTGCGGGCAAGGTTATCGAGCCGTTCCTGCACATTCCCCTGCCCAAGGTGACCGCGTCCCAGCCCTGCACGCAGCATGGGCGTATCCACGGCGCCGGGCAGCACGGCGTTGACGCGGATATTATCTGCGGCAAATTCAATAGCCAGAGCGCGGGTCAACGCCAGCATTCCGCCTTTGGAAGCGGCGTACGCGGCGATATTGGCGGATGTCTGCACCGCATGGACGGAGGAGATATTCACGATGGCGCCGCCATTCTCCGCTTTGAGCAATGGATGGGCGAGTTTTACACCCAGAAATACAGAACGCAAATTTGCTGCCATCACCGCATCCCATTCTTCCACTGTGGTTTGGACAAGCGGTTTGGCAACCTGCAAGGCGGCGTTGTTGACCACGGCATCCAACGAACTTGTGAATGTCTGTGCCTTTTCAAAAAGCGCTTCCATGTCTTCGGGACGCGAGACATCGGCCTGTACGAAGAGGCCATTTGAGGGAAAGACATCGCCTCCTTCGACCTCGCTCAAGGGAGATCTGTCCGCGCCAATGACGCGCCAACCTTTTTCGGTGAAGAGGGCTACGGTTGCACGGCCAATTCCACCCGCCGCGCCTGTGATGAGAACGGTTTTTGTCATAAGTTTATCTTCTTCTTTTTTTGTACACGGAACTACACAAATCTCACGGATTATTTAGACGGAAAATGAGGCAGGGGGCAATCGTATTTTCGATATGATAATTTTCAGAGACGAATGAGAAAATCTTTTCCATACCAGGCTGAATGTACATTTTCTTTTTCAGCCCCGGCGTTGAATACTGCGCATCGCGGGTGACGGGATCCAGAGAAGGGATGGCATCCACTGAGCGGGAACAATCCAGGATCATCTCAGGGCGTTTTGTGGTCAGGTCTGCGATGTAAGAGGATTCGATCTCCCCGGTCAGCGAGCCTTCGAGGAAGAGCGGGTAGTACAAATACCTTGCGGGTGAACTGCGCCCTGCCATGAAACTGACGCCCATCTCAGGATACCACGTCAACACCAGATCGTCTGGCTGAGTGTTTTCACGAATATAAGTGGAAATGGGGTCAGCATATTGCATGTCCGCGCGGTTGAATAACTGGCTAAACGTCCCTCCATAGCGTGTTTGCGAGGATGGAAAAGCAACAAACAGAATCACAATCAGCGCCATGGAAACGAATGCACCAAATCCCTCGCTCAAACCATGCAAGGAGGGCACCTTGAAAGCAATTTGCCAGAAATGAGCAAACACGAACGCGCAATAGACCGCCACCGCCAATGCCCAACTGATGTAGTAATGCGTAAAACCTCTGCCTGAGAGGTTACTCAAGAAAATCTCGATCGGGAACCAGAAGAGCAGGAAGGTTTCAAAAATGGATAACTTTCTCTGCACAAAACTGGTCAACGCGCGCAAGATCAGGAGGAACCACGCAGCCAGGGTAGCCCAGCCATACCAGGACAGGCCGTATTTTCCAAAGCCGCCGAACAAGTCCCTCCATTCCCTGGCTTTTGCTGAAGAATAAGAGAAGTTGAAAATAATGGAAGCGTAGATCATTTCCCATGCGCCGCCACGCAACGCGAAGTACAAGGTCCACAACAGGAGCGGGACCGCAAACCCCGCCAGCGCCGAGAGGATGGTCTTCACGGCTTCCGCAAAATTGCGTTTGAACGTGTAAAACAGAAAGACCGCAGCCAGGATCGCAAACAACCCGCCAATATTATTCGCGCGGAACATGAAGCTCAACCCAAACAGCACGCCGATCCAGAAAAATTTCCAATAGGCTTTCTCCACATCCACTTTGGAGAAAAAGAGATACAGACCCGCCGCGTTAAAAAGAAGCGCGTACTCTTCGGTGTAATTTCCATATCCGAGCGCCAGCCGCAGGCTAAGCCCAGCCAGCGTCACGCCGAACAGAGCCGCGCCCAAACCCCATCGCTTGGACAAAGCACTGTATAAAAGATACAAGGTCCCAAAGATAAATAGAAACTCCACACCCCAAACACCCCAGCGCGACCCGCTGCCCAGCCACAACCCCAACGCGTTCACAAAAAATATCGCGGGGCCTTTTGAATCCCAAAAATCAATATACGGAATTTTTCCGCTTAATATCTGCCCGCCCGCGTACAGAAAAAATCCGCCATCGCGTGCAGGCTTGTCAAAAAGCGGATTCGCCAGGTCGAGCACAACCGCGGTCAGGAGAAATAAAAAAATATATGGCAGCGCCGAACGAACTCTAGCCATCATCCCTCAGACCTTTCGGATCTACCCCCAGCCCTTCGAGCAAATTCCTGATCGTATTCCAATGGATTCGCTCCCAGGCCGTTGGGCTGGAATTGGAATTATGCGGAGCCAGCATGACGTTGTCCATCTTTAACAAGGGACTATCCTTCGGCAACGGCTCGAACTCGAAGACATCCAACGCCGCGCCTCCCACTTGACCTGAGTTGAGCGCTGCGACGAGGGCAATTTCCTCTACGATAGGCCCGCGGGCGGTGTTAATGAGCACAGCCGATGGCTTTATCTTCGCAAGAGTATTCGCATTGATGAGGTGATACGAAGTGGGATTGAGGTCGCAATTGACGGAAACAAAATCGGAATTCGATAATAAGTAGTCGAGGTTCGTCATTTGAATTCCAGACTCGGAGACAAAGACATGGTCAATATCAACAATGTCCGTGCCGAGAACTTTCATGCCAAATGCTTTTGCGCGGCGCGTAACCGCCTTGCCGATGTTGCCAAGGCCTATGATACCCAGTGTACATTCGCTTAGTGTTTTCCCAGGGATCTTCTCCCACTTTCCGCTTTTCATTTCCCTGTCCATCCACGGGCCTCTGCGGGCAAAGGCCAGCATGTAGCCGAGAACCGTATCCGCGACGGGAGTGGTGAAGGCGTTTGGTGTTCGGGAGAGAATGATATTTAAGCGGGAACAACTCTCAGCATCGATTGAATCGACACCCGTCCCCCACTTGGAGATGACTTTCAGGCGCGGGGAACAAGCTTCCAGCACACGCGCTGTGTAGCGGTCATCCCCGCAAACAGCCCCGTCAAATTGACCTGCATACTTGAGCAGATCAGCCTCTTCCATGCGTTCCTCCACATCTGGGACGATGAGGTCAACTCCATATTTTGCAAAGACAGGTTTGAAACGATCCAGAAATGGAATCATATAGGGGGCGGTCATCAAAGCAGTTGGCATTTTTATTCGCTCACAGGCATGGGATTTTTTATTTATCAAAGATAATTGTAACACCGACAAAGCACGCTAAAAAAGTGGGGTATCATACCGCCATGCAGACCATCACCGAACGCAAAAAACTGACGCCCGAGCAATTGAATTCATTCCATTCGTATGCATCCATCCTTTCGTTCCTACTGATGGGTCTCGTGTTCGCAAAGCTGTTCGGGGATCTCGTTAAGCCGCGCATGGATTTTTACAATGAACTCTGGGGGCCAGCTTATTTGCTGGTGCATGGACAAAGCCCGTATGATACAACCAGCTTGAATACGATCCTGCCTGCGGCATGGTTCCCCATGGCAATCGGTTTCTTCTTTCCCTTGGGATGGATTCCCGAACAAGCTGCCTCACAGACCTGGTTTATTTTCAGCGTCACAGAATTATGCGCGATCATTTACATTGCACAGGGCGGCAAGCGGACGTTGTATAACTCTGTGTTGCTTGCGCTGTTGTGCCTTTTCTTCCCCGCAACGCTTTATCATTTCTATATCGGTCAATTTTCCATGACCGTCACGTTGTGCCTTGTGCTTGCCGTTCACCTTGCGCAAAAGGACAGGCCTTGGCTCTCGGCATTTTTCATTGCGCTGGCCGTTTCAAAGCCGCACCTAGCCCTGCTGACGGTGCTTGGTCTAAGTTTTTATTATTTTCAAAAAGATAAATGGAAGGGAATGTTTTTATTTTGGGGGAGGATACTGATCTTCGCGTTGGCAATGTGCATCCCGCTATTTTTTGCCTATCCAAACTGGATCCCCGATGCGCTCCGCGCCATGAGCCAAAACCCGATCTGGTCTTACCCTTCGTTGTTCGTTCTTTTTCAACGATATTTTGACAAATGGGGATTCCTGCTGTGGGTGCTGACTTCCATCATCACCATCGGGATCAATCAATCCTTGTGGAAAAAATTATCCCCCGTGAACGCAGCCTACTGGAGCCTTTCACTCGCGCCTCTCGTCTCCCCGTATGTTGGTAGCTGGGACTTTGTGATTCTGCTGCCTCTGCTAGCATTTACCTTCGCCAACATTGACTGGAAACGAAAAATAATCCTTGTCATTTTGTATGTTCTCGCCTGGTATCAAATGGCGCAGATCCAAGCCTTGGAGGTCAGTCATAATCATTATTTCTGGTGGGTGCCTTTGTGGTTCCTAGGCGTATCGGCAGCGCTGACAAACTGGAAAGAGATTGCCTCCACAAAAAAAGGCGACCAGTCCATGAAAGAACAGGTCGCCTGATCAAGAGATTGCTTCGCCTCTAAGAACGCGGCTCGCAATGACGGTATCTTTGCTTACTACTTCCCGCAGTTATTGGGCTCGGGAGAAAAATCGTACAAGTTGGGGACAGGTGAGAAATAGCTTTGGTCTTTCAAAATCTCATATTTGCCGCCGAAGTAAGTATTGAAAATCAAGCGGAAGGTGTTGACCGGCGAAACCGTGGGGTACAACACATCTTCATGCCCGGGGAAGTAATATGCGTTGAAAATCCACATGCGCAGGTTCTTCGGCTGCATCCATGCTCCGTGATCACCCTGAATGACAATAATAGGCGGCGTATCGGACTCGGCCAGGATCGTATCAATAGCCTCCAAGACCTTCTTGTTCAAAAATGTCATTTGGCCAACATAGCCCTTCTGATAATTATCATAAGGGTATTCACGCTGTTCATTCCAGAAATCAGGCGGATAGTTCGAATTGCCTTCGGCATCGAACACAAAAGGTGGATGAGGCGAGATCAAATGGATGTAGGAGAATTGTGGGCCGGGCATGTTGGCAAGTTCGTCCATGCTGTCGAAGACGTTGTTGAAGCGGTCACGGAAACTTTGTCCCATCACGGCATCAGGGTCAACCCAGCCCCAGTCCTGCGCGTATTTGGCAAGCGTAGTTCGCAAGAAAAGACCTTCAAACTCCGTAAGACCAGAAGTGAACGGAGGAGGCGTCATAAAATGATCCGCATCGCTCAGTTCATTCCAGGCAAAGCCCGTCGCAAAGTTGACCGTCTCGTAGCCCATGTTCTCAAAGTTATGACGCGCGGCGCTGTGCTTAAGCGAATTCCACAACGTCCGCCGCGCGGTGTTATCGGGAGTAAATTCATCATCCAGTTCGGGGAGATACATCATGTTCAACGAAGAAGCCAGGGATATCTCCGTCCGCACATAATTGCTTTGGCTGCATGCGCCCACGTAAAAGCCGCGATCCTGAAGCGCCTTGATAAATTCCGAGTTGTCGTAGCCGTAGACCGCCTTGAGGAAATCTTCGCGGGCATATGAATCAAGGATGATGTAATACACATCCGGCGGATTCTGCGGCACGGTCAGGTCATCTTCAATGGGAGCATGGTCTGCACCCAGCGCGCTGACGCCTTGCGGCTCGCTCTCCAGCATGATCTGTCCCACAGCCATCACCAGCAACGCAAGCGCGATCGTATTGAAAGTGGAAGCAGCCGCAACGAAAGTAGATTTTGATCGCACGACCCAAAATAGCGCGGCAGCAAATAACACAATCCATACCGCGCCAAGCCATTTTGTATAACTGATATCGGGGTACTTTTCATCGATGGCAATATAAATATGCCCAAAGGAAAAGAACAGCACCAGCCACAAGGAGGTCAATAATGCGGCTTTGTGTGTCTGCCGCAGGAATAGCCAAAACAACGCATACAATAGCGCACCAAATAAAATAGACGCCAGCAGAGACCGTATCCCTGCAGAATTCTGCACCTGTCCCACATTGGTAGAAAGCAAGGCAATGACTGGGTAGGCGCTAACTGCAATGGGGTACCAGGGTTTCGCAAACCAGTTCGTAACAATAAGATTTATATTTTTCAAATTCATTTTTCTCTTCTCTTCATCAAAAAGTCTGTAATTTCAAAATCCAATTCTTCGTCAATGTCCCATGCTTCGTCGGCGTCGATCTCGTACATAAAAGGCTTGTCACCAATACGGTGGCGTTTACGCGCCAAATTCTCGCGGGTGAAAAGATACAGGCAGGAATTCTCTTCGTACACAGGCGGGAGGTCCTGCGTCTGTTTCAACTCCAGCGGATTGTGGTTGATCGCACGCCCATCCTGAAAATACAATCGCGTTTGCCAACGTGTCACCGAAAACAAAGAATCATATTTGGGATATTCGGCAAAAAATTGTTGAATGCCTTGCGAGATCGTCTCTGCCTTCAACAAAGGATTCGTGGAATGGGTCTGTAAATAAAATTCCGCATCCACCTGAGCCGTATCATATAGGAGAATCTCGTTCATGGGTACATCGTCAGCGCGGAGATGCTCAGGGCGTTGAATCAGCGTCACGGTAGGAAAGAGGCGGCGCACTCCATCCATCACAGGCTCGGAGTCAGTATCCACCATCACCGTGTCAATTTCTGGCACGGCAATCAACGTCTCGATGATGTGTTGATAAAGGGGTTTGCCCGCGAGCGGGCGATAATTTTTGCCAGGCACACGCTGGCTGTGGTGTCGCATGGGGACAAGGGCGGCTAGTTTCATGGCCCCTATTTTACTTTCAAACTGGAGTCCAAAGTCTCCTGACTTTGCCCAACGACTGGAGTCGTTGGACGCCAGTTATAACATCAAAGACATCTGCCACTGCGAAAGGGTTTCGCGCGTCATGCCAACCTGTTCAAAGATAATGCCCATCTCTTCGGGGTAGATTGGAGAGACGTGCCAAACCTTATTTGGGAATCGCGCAAAGAGCGCGCGCATCAGCACCGCGCTGAGGCCTGCTCCACGGGAACGGGCTTTCACCAACACTGACGAAATAGACACGTCCGTGGCATCAGGGTTGCTGATGAGGCAATAGGCATCATTCAGACGATAGGCGCGTGAAGGCGGTGTGTGATTTGCAATGGTTGTACCCGAAAGCTGCCACGGCAAATTCGAGAGTCCATGATACGAAACTTCTCTTGCCAATTCGCGGATGTCAATCTCTTCCAGTTCTTCTTGCCTGCTCGCGGCGACGGGAGCAATTTGTGTTGTATCCAACCTATACCCCACCAGCCTGCGGATTTTCGTGAAGCCAACCTTCTCATACAACTTCACGCCTGCCGTGTTTTGCTCAATGACTTCCAGAAGCATTTCCTTGTCGCCGCGTGCCTGTGCTTCTGCGATAAGCTGCCTCATTGCCCACGTGCCTGTGCCGCCATTCCGCGCTGAGGACACGATGCCCATCGCTGCGAGTCTACTCGTCCATCCGCGGCGTGCAATCAACGCCAGCCCAGACGGTTCATCATCTTTCAGGATCACTCGGCTGGAGGTGAGGTCCACGCCATCGCGGCGGAGCATGGTAAGCAGGATAACGTCCGTGATATTGACTGGGACAAAGTAACCTTCAAAACTACGCGTCATTAATTCCGCGAGGAAAGGAATAGTGTATTCATGTACGGGTTTGAGGGAGAGAGGTGACATGGGCTGGATTATACCGAATCAAAAAGGTGATAGTCTCATGGAAAGGGACTATCACCTTGGTTCTTATTCTATTTTTCCAAACCATTCCAGACAGTAATCTGCGATCTCTTCCCAACCACGCGAACCAATCAGGAAATGGTCACGGCCAGCAAATTCCTTGAAATCTGTAACGGCAGGGCCTTTATATTTTTTGTAATTCGACCTATTCAACGAAGCAGGGATAATGTGATCTTTCTCGCCAGCCGTGATCAAAAGCGGTCGGCGCGGCTTGCCAAAATCCACTTGACCCGCAGACCCAAGGGAGGAAATTGGTACTCTGCGAGATTCTGGGACAACATAACGGTCATATGCAGCGCGCTGTTCGTCCAGTGGAAGAGTGTTTACAAAGGCATACTGGAAATGCTCAAAGGACATTTGCACGGGCTGGCTCAGTAAAAATGGATTAATGGCAGGGAAGTTCGCCTTCAGGAAGGAAAACGCTGTCGTAAAAACGCCAGCAGGCGGCGCAGGGTCAATAGCGATACCGCCCATAGCAATATCCCGTTGAAGCAGAATCTGCACAACCAATCCGCCCATGGAGTGACCAATAAGAGCTGGTTTCTCATCCAAACCTTTGATGAAGGCTTCCATGTGATCAACGATATGGGTGAGGTTTAGTTTGGCAAGTTCGGGATCTGGATATGCCTTGCGCAGTTCATCCACGGGCTTATCACGCCCAGGCCAGGCTGGCGCAAAAACACGATATCCTTTGGCTTCGTAATATGGAATCCACTTCTCCCAACAAAGGGGAGTCATAAACATACCGTGAATGAGAACGATGGTTTTGGTTTGCATTTTTTACTCCAATATTTCTAATATATGTTTTAATACCAAAGTCATTATACTGAATTGATCAATAAAAAGTAATTATCTTTCAATTATTCATACCGAATCGGCTCCACATTCCTTTTTCTTTCATCTTTCATCTTTCTTTCCCGCGCATAATAAAATGTCTCACGCAGTTGCGGGGTGATGAGACTCGTCTCACGGTGTCCCATGCGCGTGCCGTGGAATTGTGCAAAGCGAAACCAAAAGATGGATGCAAAGCTCTTCAACAAAACCTGTTCACGTGCGGCGTGCCAAAGATCGCTCAAGATGTTGGTGGTGGTCAGGCGCAGGAAATCGTAAAAATTGAAATTTGATTCGGGGTAGATTTTTCGCAAAGCCATCGCTTCGCGGCGGTAGCGGTTGTATACTCCATGCGGCGTTTCGTTATGGACATGAATGATCTCCGCCTCGGCAACATACGAGATGACATGTCCCTGCTCTTTTGCCCACTTTGCCCACGCGAGATCTTCAAGACCCGTCAGTGTTTCGTCATAATTATTCTCCTCCCACAAACTTTTGCGGATCGCGGCGTTGGCATTATTGCAAAAAGCAGTCTCCTGCTTCGGCTTGCTCACATCGGGATACCACTGGTGAAAGATCTGATGCTCAGAATATTTTGAGCCTTCGTGTCCACGCTGTTTGCCATAAGTAAGAGCCACCTGCTCATCTTGAAATGGGCTCAGCAGAGTCTCTAGCCAATCGGGATAGACAGGATAAACATGTGCGCTGGCAATGACAATGAACTCGCGCTTCGCCGCTTTAATCCCGTAGTTGAGCGAACGCCCAAATGTAAACTCCGCTGACGGGATTCTCACGACACGCGCACCATACGATTCAGCAATCGATACAGTTGAGTCGGTGGAACCTGAGTCTACGAGGATGACGTCCACATCTTTGACAGTCTGCTGTTTGATTCCTTCGAGCAGACGGCCAATATATTTTTCTTCGTTATAGGCGCGGATGATAAGAGAGCAATTCATAATTGGCAATTACCAATTATTGTCTTTCTCGTACCCCAACTTCACCAACAAATCACCAGCTACGTCCTTGAATATCTTTTTATGTTCATCAGTGAAGTGTTTTTTCCATTCGCCAGTTTTGCCAGAGCGGAAGGTCGGGGACTTTTTCGGGTTGATGGATGTTTCCAGGGAATCCAGGATCAACTGTCGGGTAGTTTGAAGCGGTACGCGGGTGAGGAAGTGATCCATGATGTGGGTCAATGTGGCGGTACGGTCGTGAATCAAATCCTCAAATTTAATTTTCATTACGGAAGGATGATCAAGCCAGCCGCTATATGCTTGAAAGCGTGACCCGATATCTAAAAATTCAACCTCAGAATCGGGGCGGCCGAGTAGGCTGGTTTTCAGGCGGGTGTCGAAATCTGGCAGAGATTTGAAGTAGGCGTGTTGAACGTGATTCGGCTCCATGTCAGTGACGTAGAAAACATGCGAGACGACAATATCACGCGGGTCGCGATAAATAAAATATGGGACGAAGGCTGGCGCACAGACGTACTCCACAGCTTCGGGGAGCGAAAAAAGATGGGAGGATGCAATGTCCCGCGGACGCAGAGAATGCAGCCAGGCAAGCGTTTCATCTGCACCAAGTTTGCGGCCTGTCTCACCTTCATAATTGGCAAACAGGGATGCGATTCGCAACGAAAACGGCGCGACCTTAGAAAAACCAAGTAAAATCTGGTCAAGCAAATGCGTGCCACTTTTGGGGAAGGAAATGCCAAGTAAGATCGGCCAATTGTTTTGCGGTTTGGGCATGGAGGCAAAGCGGGCAAGTTGGGCAAGTTTTTCGGTTTGATATACAAGAGGGCGGAGGAATGATTTTAATGTCATACTGGTATTTAACCACAAATTTTCCGATAACAGAGACGGAAACGGAATTTCAGGGTTATATTGTTGAGGATAAAATTTTGAAAAACACCATTTTCAACACCCCTATCATCAGTCAAGTTTTGCGTTTTTTGAGCAATTCGATCATGCGTCTTGCCGGATGGCGCGTGGAAGGGATGTTGCCCGACTTCCCTAAATATATAATCATCGGCGCGCCTCATACCTCAAACTGGGATTTTTTGCTATTTCTCGGCGTAATTTTCAAGCTGAGAGTTGAAGTCCGCTATATGGGCAAGGCGGAATTGTTCCGCAGCCCATTCGGCTGGTTCTTCTACTGGTGCGGTGGCATTCCAGTGGACAGGAAAAAGTCCACAGGCTTGGTGGAGCAAATGGTGGAGGCATCTCAAAAAACAGAAAAGTTCGTTCTGACCATCGCACCTGAAGGGACACGCCACTACGTCAGCGAATGGAAAATGGGCTTTTACCACATCGCCAAAGCCGCAGGGATTCCGCTTGTGATGGCAGTTGTGGACGGAAAACATAAAACCCTGCGGGTGGGGCAAATTTTTCACCTCACTGACAATATGGAAGCCGACCTCAAAACGATCAAAGGATTTTTTGAAGGGGTGACAGGGGTAAACCCAAGAAAAAAATATATTACGCTGCGGGATTAGGCAACATGATCATCGACACAATAAAAAACGCGCCCCTATATTACGCGACACATGCGAATTTCAAGCGCGCATTTGAGTATATCGATTCCATCGACACTGCCTCTATCCCCGCCGGAAGATATGAAATAGACGGAACAGCAATGTATGTTTTGGTTCAGGAATACAACACCAAGCTAAAGGAAGATGGAAAGTGGGAAGCACACCGCCGCTACATTGATCTACAGTACGTTGTCCAAGGGGCCGAAGGGATCGGATATGCCAATATCCATCACCTAAAGCAAAGTGAGTATGAAGCCGACAAAGACTTTTTACCTCTTTTTGGAGACGGGAATATGATCAGCGTATCCAGCGGCAGCTTTGTATTATTGTTCCCTGAAGATGCACACATGCCTGGAATGGCATTAGGGACACCTGCACCCGTAAAGAAAATAGTTATCAAAATAGCTGTGGAGTAAATAGAGCGCAGGAAATTCCTGCGCTCTATATTTTTAATGATCCATCTTTCAAAAGGAAATCGCCGTTTTCCAAAACCCCTTCACGAATTACCTGCAGAGACTCCGCTTTCACCAACTTCTCCAAGCCAAAAGACTTCAACCTAGTCTGTGTGGTACGAACAGACGGTTCCAAGAATTCGCCGAACGGCAAAGATGTTTTATACAACTGGTAATATAAAAACCGCCGCGCATTACGTTTGAACTCAATTGGCGGTTCGATCTTTTCAGCGGCCAAAAACTCTTTCATCTTTCGCCTTACATCATCCACCGTCTGCGGGAAAAACACGGTGGGATATTGTGTAAAGCGGGCCTTGCCCGCACACAACACCGTCGCGCCCATGATGGACGCCTCCAAGCCAATCGTCGAGTTATAGACCATCACAAATTTGGATTTTAGAATTAACTCATAGGAACTCAAGGTCTCTTTCGGGCCGACAAAAATGACATTCGGTTCTTTATCTGCGCCGCGGCTTGCTACCCACCCCTCAACCGTTTCACGGCTGGATTTTCTTACCCGCGATTCGTCGGGATGTGCGCGGATGACGAATAGAGTCTCTGGGTGTAAGCGAATTTCTTCCAAAGCCAAATCCAGCCAATCGAACATGTCTTCAAAGACGGTGTTCGCGTGTGGCTGACTGGTATCGAAGATCACATTGGTAAAGATGGGGACGATCTGCTTGAAACCTGCCGCCTTTTTCAAAAACGACTCGTCAAGTCCTTTCATGTCTGCCCAAAACTTGATGCCCGCCATTGTGAAATCACCTTGAAAACGCTTTGCAAGATACGCATCCAACTTTGAGTTTTGTTCATCGCTCATCTCAAAGGATTCTGGAATCGTGATCGGGTAGGCGGTCGCTTCGCCTTCGGTGAAATACGCCGTCGCGGGCTGCAAGCCCACTTCATGCGTGATGACACGCAGTCCGCGCTGGTGTGCCATATAGCGCGCGGTCGCTTCGGGAAAGAACTGCCCATTGAAAACCAGAACAGCCCGAGGTTGAGTCTGATCGAGCAGCGCGTCAAATTTTCGTGCTACATTCCACGCCGATAAAATGTATTCCCTGAAAAGATAACGAGTCGATTCATCATCATTAAGATGGTGGACTCTCAGAACCCATCTCAGCCCAGGCAGACACAACGCCCCCAGCGGAATCTCCTCCCAGGCAAAGCGCATCATTTCTTCAACAGTGAGGTTAGCCAATGCTTCGTTGAGTTTTTCATCACGTTGATAGTTAAACCAGGAGACAGTAGACACACTTGAGTAAAGCGTGCGTGATTGATACACACAAGATTTGCAAGGCGGTTCCTTTTGCACATTATCTCGATTGGTTCCAAGCACGCAATGACTCATACCTGCATCACAAGCAAAATACACCACAGGGATGCCCTGCAATCGAAACGCCCACGAAGTCAACAAATGAAATCCGCTATTCCATGAGAGATCATCAATGCCAGAAGATGCCTTAAAAAAGATCACAGGCGCGCCGCTTGCCTGCGGCTCCTGGCGGGCAACTTCGCGAGCGACAGATGCGACCTTGAGATTATTGAGCCTGCGGACAAGTCCGCGTTTGATGCGTTGGGTGAAAAATTCAGAGAAGCGGGAAACCATGCAATTCCTTGTATTTCAGTGAGTGGGGAGAGCTTTGCAATTATAAGACATCTCCAATGCTTGCCGTGGCTTTTGCCCTACTCCGTAAAACCATAGGGTATATTTCAGGGTGAGGTCAAACCAATAAAAAAACGGGACTGGAAGATTTCCAGTCCCGTTCGCTTTTCCAGCAAACTACCAATCGTTATTTTTTTCGTAGCCCAGTTCCACCAGCAAATTGCCCGCCACATCCTTGAACATTTTCTTATGTTCTTCCGTGAAATGGCTGCGCCAGTCACCAGTGCGTCCGCCGCGGAAGGTGTGCGATTTCTTCGGCTGAATTGCTTTCAACAGAATAGGAATGGCTTCGCTGCGCGGGGTCGGGATTTTATACCCAGTGCTGCTTTCAATATAATCCAGCATACCATTCAGTGTAGATTCACGGTTGTTGATCAAGTCCTCGAAGCGCAGGCACATCACATTGCCGGTATCCAGCCAGCGGAAGACTGCATCGTACCGCCCTCTCACACCGACCATGCGCATACCGTCCCGGTCAATACCATTAATGGCGACTTTCAGTCTTGAGCCAAAATCAGGAAGGGAATTGTAAAGCTCGTGCAGTTGATGCAATGGATGCATATCCGTTGCGTAAAAAACATGGGAGACCAGCACATCGCGTGGATCGCGGTAGTTAAAGAAATTGACGCGGCCCGGCTGATTGAGGAATTTAAGATTCTCAGGAGTAGCTTCGATATATCCCCAACCAATAACACCTTGAGGAATAGCTTTCAGGTCCGCGGTGATCTCTTCTTGTGATCGTTTGCCACCAAAATAACGGATGGTGCGAATGGGTTCCGCCTGTGTATAAGCATACGGCATGATTTGCGTAAAACCGTTCAACACCTGCAAGAGCAGATGCGATCCGCTCTTCGGCTTGGAATTACCAAAGATAGGCGGAGCCTCATTGAAAGTCAATCGCTTCCAGCGCCACATGGATTCCAAGGTCTTGCGCGCCGGACGGGTTGTTTTATTGTCAATTTTCTTTATGGCAGTTATCAAATTCATTGTTTCACCTGTTATATAAAAATATCAAATTTAGTATATCATAATTCAGTGACTGAATATTGAATTTCCTTGTTCATCCTCCACTCCTATTGAGAAAATAATTTGTTTCTTTGAACATATCTACACAATGTAAAAGATAAGCACCCAAAGGACTACTCGGATGCCTATCTTTTACATTTCACATATACCATGTTTCACACTGACAATCATTAAATTTGCAAAAAAAACGACTATCTTATTACATCACCTGCAGCAAGGTATTTGTTGATGCGCTCTTTGATGTGATCGAAATGTTGAAATAGTTTCTTTCGAGTTGCATCTGGATCACGGGCACGAATCGCATCTAATATCGAATAATGAAAACGCATCACACTTTCGGGGTCTGCATCATGGGTAATTTCGTTATCCAGATTCGTGAAGGCTGTCCAAAAAGCTGAAAAAAGATTCATTAATGTCTGATTGTTCAAAACGCCATAAATGATCTGGTGGAACGATTCATCGAGGTCGGAATATTCTTCCCCATCCCGTACTCGCTGCTCCCACTTGTTTAAGATAGCTTCAAGCTTGGATATATCTTCATCTGTAAGATGCTCCACGGCATCCCCAATAACGGAAGCCTCGAGCCAGATTCGGATCTGCAATAATTCAGCGAGAGTATTGGGGGCAAACTGCATGCCAAAGATAAAGGCTTCCAACATGGGGTCAAAATTTAATTCCCGCACATAGAGTCCATTCCCCTGGCGGACATCTACAATTCCAACTGACTGCAGCGATTTAACAGCTTCCCTAACGGAGCTTCGCCCCACACCCAAATCCTCCACAAATTGACCTTCTGGGGGAAGCGAGTCACCGGGCTTTAAATCGTGGTCCAGGATATATTGCTTTATATAGTCACGAATGGCTTTATATAAAGCTGGTCCTCGCAACGATTGTTTCATCCTAATCTCCGTAGTAAACATAATAAATGATCAAATAAATTCCAGCCGGACTGCAGTGCAACCAACCACAATAATTTAATGTTACCACATGCAACCTCTAAATTTTTCTTCACCAAAAATATTTTTTGGAACTTATCAGTTTTATGTTGAATCTAAACTAGACATACCCAGTCTAAATTTTGCATCTTGAATGTGCTATCGTTTTTTATTGGAAGAGCAACGGGAAAACAAAAAACAAGGATTCATTATTGACAAGTAAACGTTAATTTTGTACAATGCGCACATATTACAAGATGTCTGATATCTGATATCTAATAATACGACTGGATTTTAGCTCATCCCCAGTGTCCAGTCAATTATTTTCAAAAGGAGGATCTTTTTTATCGCCCTAGTTAAATAACCGCAGTCAAGGTCGAGTTTTTGGATTTCGTATATTTCACTATATTTTCCCAAGGAGAAAAAGGATGAAAAAACTTACGTTTCTATTCGCCGCACTTGCGATCTTGAGCATCTTAATGGCTTCCTGCGCCCCAAAGGCAACAGAGGCGCCAGCATTGGCAACTGAAGCATCAGCAGTTGCCGCCGCAACCGAAGTGCCGACCAGCGCACCGGTAAAAGAAATCACGATCACCTATTGGGCTTTCGGCAGCGAAGGCTCTGCAATGGCTGACGGTACATTGTGGACAGACTGGTACAACGGAATTTTCAAGGAATATCAAGCTAGCCACCCCGGAGTTACCATTGACTTCGCACTCAAGGGATACGATGCCAGCGGCAGCACGTTGGTTGTTGATACTGCTGTTGCAGCAGGCACACCGCCCGATATCTATTTCGACACCAAGTTCCGCGTAAAGAAATATCAGGACGCAAAATTGCTCGAAGACCTCACCCCTGCTCTTACTCCGGAAGATATCGCAGCCTATGATGCAGCCGCCATGGCTGGCTCAAAGAGTGGCGACATGATGTGGAGTATTCCTGCGGATGGCGGTTATTGGAATATGATCGTCAACAAGAGTCTGTTTGAGAAAGCCGGACTTCTTGACCTGCTTCCAAAAGGCCCAGATTACACCTGGACAACCGAAGAATTCATGACTGCTTGCGATGCAATCAACGATCCCGCCAATAATGTTTATTGCACGGCGTTCTTTGCGGGCAGCACTTCCATGGATTCAGCCACCAATGAATGGCTGGCTGGCTTCCCCGACTGCAAATTCTTTGACGCTGAAGCAACCCAATACACAGTCAACAGCGCGGCTTGCGTGGAAGCGTTCACCTTCCTGCACAGCATTTACGAAAAGGGCTACATGGTCCCCGGCGCCGCTGGTTTGATTGATGACACCACCGACCCCTACTGGATGAGCCAGCAAGTGGCAATTCTCGGACAGGGTAACTGGTACGACAGCATCACAAAGAAAGCCGTTGGAGAGGGAACCATCCAACCCTTCGACTATATCTTCGTTCAATTCCCGAACAACCCGGGCGCACCTGTCACTCCGGTTGGTATGTCCAACCCCGATGTTTGGGGCGCATTCAAGCAGACCGACCCAGACAAACTGCAGGCCATTTACGATCTCGTGCAGTACATGCAGCAGCCTGATATCGCCACACAAATCGCAGTTGGCTGGGGCAAGATCCCGGTCCGCACCGATGCGGCTTTCCAAAGTGATGACCCGTCTGTCGCAGACCCCCTCGCCGCAGCGCGCAAATTTGGCTCCTACGATCCGTACTTTGTGAATGGCGTCCCCTGCAATTACAACGATGTCCGCCAGGCATGGGCTGAGACCCGCCAGGCCTTCTGGCAGGATAATGCAGATGTGCAGGCGATCCTCGATGGTTTCGTGGAGCGCGCCAATGGAATCGTTTCAAGTTGTCCATAAAATCCGTTTTTGGCTTATAAAAGGCAATAAGTAAATTTGACCGATGAGCCCAAGCTGTTCGAGTATGCTCGCGGCAGCTTGGGCTCAATCCATTTACAAATAGGAGATTCGGACTCGTGACAAAAATCAAGACGCTTGCCAGGGAAATCCGAAGAGGCTGGACGGGCTATCTGTTCATTGCCCCGGGCTACATTGCCTTTATTGCCTTCATGTTGATTCCCATCCTCTTTGCAATCAGCCTATCGTTTTACAAATCAACGTTCGATATCAGCGCCCGCCAGTTCACAGGTTTTGGACAATACATGCTGTTGAGCAAAGATCCGATCTTTAAACAAGCGCTCCTCAACACGATTAAGTACACGCTTGTGATCGTACCTTCAACGGTTCTCATTTCCCTCGTTGTAGCGCTGCTAATCGACCCATTGGGACCCAGAGCACAGTCCTTCTTCCGTGGCGCATTCTACCTGCCCGGCGTGGCTGGAGGCGTTGTCCTCTCGGTGGTGTATTTGTGGATATTCAACCCCACCTACGGTTTGCTCAACTATATATTGGGTCTGGCGGGAATCAAACCTATCCTATGGCTGGCAAGTGCTCCACACAGCTTTCAAGCCGTATGCATGGTTGTGTTGACCTTTACCATCGGCCAGCCCATCATTCTATTCCTCGCCGGGTTGGCAGGCATTTCACAGGACATTCTCGATGCCGCCACGGTGGATGGCGCAAACAACCTGCAAAAAACGTTATACATTCGGCTGCCCATGCTCCGGCCGGTTCTGCTCTTCGTGCTGGCAACTCAAACCATTCAGGTTTTTCAACTCTGGGAAGTTATTTATATGGTCACCGGGGGAGGCCCGTTCAACTCCAGCACATCGCTGGTCTATCTAATTTTCCAGACCGCCTTCATGGGCGGCAATTACGGAAAGGCCTCAGCGATAGGTGTAGTTCTGATGATCATCATCATGATGTTCACCCTGGCACAATTAAGATTTTGGAGAGAGACCGATGTGTGAGGTAATGCGATGACTAGCCGTATGACAAAACAGGATGCCTACCAACGCGCAGTTGAAAAATCAACCCGCTTCTTAAGCTATGCCTTGCTGACCGCGTTTGCCGTCACCTTCCTTCTGCCCCTCTATTGGATGTTCACCGGCTCTTTCAAACTCCAATCAGTCACCATGGCAGTGCCGCCCGAGTTCTTCCCAGTCCAGCCAACTCTCGAAAATTGGATAAGGCTTTTTACAGGACCGTGGCCCATTTGGCGATGGGTGCTGAACAGTGTTTCCGTATCACTACTGACCGTTGTGCTGGTCCTCCTCGTCAGCTCTCTTACTGGCTATGGGTTTGGCAAGAAAAAATTCCCGGGATCGAACACCCTCTTTTTCATATTACTCTCCACCATGTTCCTTCCCAATCAGGTCATGCTTATTCCGCTCTTTCTGTTGGTACGGTATCTGCATCTGACTTCCACCATGCTGGGCACGTACTTTGCGATGGCAATGCCTATGATTTCCTCCCCTTTCGGCATCTTCCTGATAAAACAATTTTGTTCCACAATTCCTGATGAATTGCTGGATGCCGCCCGCATTGACGGGGCTTCAGAATGGCAAGTCTTCACGCGTATCGTACTGCCCCTGTTGAAACCTGCATTGGCAGCATTGTCCATCTTTACCTTCAATCAGGCATGGAATTATTTCATGTGGCACATGGTAATTGCCACCGACAAATTCCAATACACCATCCCCGTCGGTATTTCAATCATTTCCCGCACCCCGGCAATCGGCAAGATGATTACAGACATCGGGATCACAATGGCCGGTGGAACCTTCGGAGCCGTCTTCATGATCGGATTGTTCGTTGCCTTCCAGCAATATTTCATCAAAGGCATCACCTTCGGAGCCGTAAAGGAATAAGGCACCCCACCATGACAGAAATCAAGGAAACACTTTCGCGCCGCGCCAAACTGATGTATGGAGTCGGAGACGCAGGTATCAACCTCGCTGACACGATGGTCGGTCTACTGTTCGCCATCTTCCTGACCGATGTGGTGGGACTTCGCCCCGGACTGGCCGCATTGGTCATATTCATTGGGCGCACATTTGATTACGTCAACGACCCGATCATCGGTTATCTCTCCGATCGAACCCGCAGCCGCTGGGGACGAAGGCGTCCTTTCATTTTGTTCGGCATGCTTCCATTCGCGATGGCTTACATGTTGCTTTGGTGGATCCCACCCTTCACCACGCAAACGGGACTCGCGGTCTATTACGGTTTTGCTTTTGTGCTGTACGACACTCTGGCAACCGTTCTCTACATGCCCTATTTCGCGCTGACCCCTGAACTGACCTCAGACTACGATGAGCGCACAAGCCTGACCACCTACCGCATGGTTTTCTCCACTATCGGGGCGATGGTGGCCTTCGTAGTTCCGCTGGCAATCATAGGCACGATGGATGCGAAAAGTGCTGGACGAGTCATGGCGGTCGGGGCTGGGGTCGCATTTCTTAGTATCCTGCCCATGCTTGCGGTGTTTCTGGGCACCCGCGAGAAAGCGGAATATCAAGAGCAAAAGCAGCCTAGTATCAAGGAAGCCGCCACAGCCGCTATAAAAAACCAGCCGTTCCTCTATGCCGCAGGAATCTTTTTGCTTGGCCTCACCGCGTTGGACATCACGCAAGCTACACTTCTTTATTTTCTCAAATATCACATGCACCTTGAAGACAATTATGACCTCGTCTTCGGCATTCTATTTGTCGCCGCGCTGGTCTCGTTCCCGCTCTGGAACTGGGTTGCGAGCCGCTGGGACAAAAAACGGGCTGTCATTGTTGGGATGCTCTTTCTCTCCGTCTCGATCACTGTGATGGGCTTTATGCGCACCGAATGGGGATTAACCGTCCTGCTAGTATTCAGTGCTCTCGTAGGCCTTGGCCTCGGCGCGGTGCAGGTACTAACTTGGGCAATGATCCCCGACACCGTCGAATGGGACGAACTGCAAACGGGGCAGCGCCACGAAGGCATGTTCTACAGCCTCGTGCAAACACTGCGAAAGATCGGCTCGTCACTTTCCCTGCCCTTCGTGCTATTGATGCTGGAATGGACAGGCTACGTTGCCAACGCCCCAACCCAGCCGCGCAACACGATCCTCGGCATACAGTCTTTGATCGGTCCCATTCCTGCTGTGTTCCTGCTGCTCGGGATCGTACTCGCTTCCCGCTATCCATTGGATCGAAAACGCTTTGCGGAACTTCGTACGGAATTGGCGAAACGTCACGCGGACAAGGCCGCATAGAATGCCGCTTCAAATCCAGACCTGGGCTATTACGAACGACGATAAGCACAATGCCTTCACTGACATGGTCTTCTGGAACGATTCCTTCTGGCTGGTCTATGTTTCATCGCCATCACATTTTGCAAGCAGTAAAAGCCGCCTGGTGCTATTGCGCTCCACCGATGCAAAGAACTGGCAGGAAGTCAAAAAATTTGATGGAAACGGGCAGGACATTCGCGACCCAAAGTTTGGAATTATTCATGGTCAGCTATTTTTGTACGCCCTGCTTAACAAACAGTTTGACCCAGCGCCCTACAAAACAATTGCCGCCCGCAGCAATGATGGCCTCAGTTGGGTGCCGTTTGAAGAAGTAACTCCTGATGGCTGGCTTCTAGGACGTCCCATCTCTTCAGACAACCGCACCTGGTATGCCCCAGCCCATCGCATTGACCGTGGCTCTGCCGTGCTTCTGCAGTCAACGGACGGCGTGAACTGGACGATCCACAGCGCCATCTTTGAAGGGAAAGAGGAACGAGCCGATGAAACCGCGATCCAGTTCTTGAAGGATGGACGGATCATCGCAGCCTCACGTCTGGAAGCTGGAAGCAGCATCTTTGGCAGCCCACAGGCAGGCACATTGATTTCAGTTATAGCCGCTCCCTTCATCACATGGAAGCAAATCACCAAAAGCAATGTGACTCGTCTTGATGGGCCGAATCTGTTTCAGGCTAAAGATCAGGTCCTCGCGGTGGGACGGCGGCAGCCCAAGGCGGAAGGTCCATTTCAATGGATGGGATCAGCTATCAGCAAGAAAAGAACCGCGGTGTTCCTCGTCAAGGAAAATACCGAAGGGTTGATCCATCTTACGGACTTACCCAGCAGCGGAGATACATCCTACGCAGGCGCGGCGGTTGTAAATGATAAATTGTTCATCAGTTATTACACGAACGATCCGGGCAGGGATCCTTCGTGGTTGATCGGAATGTTACTGCCCACCCGAATTCAAATTGCAATGATCGAACTATCAAAATTAATCGAGGTAGAGAAATGAAAGACTTTGGACCTGTTGTCCCCATTGTGACGCCATGCAAGTTGAACGGCGAATTGGATTTTGAAGGATTCTCCGGCATCTGTAATGAAATGCTGGATGCCGGCAGCACTGGAATTTTTATTGCAGGCAGCACCGGGCGTGGACCGTGGTTCAATCCATCAGAACTGCAAAAATTATGCCGCTTCGCCTCCGACCAGATCAAAGGGCGGGCGACATTGGTGGCGGGCTGTACAGCATCCGGCTTGCCAAGGATGCTGGATAACGCGCGAGCCATGGCAGACGCTGGAGCGCAAATTGCCGTGGCTACCGTGCCCGGATATTTTCACTACAACCAGACGGAGATCGAAACGATCTATTTGAAATTTGCCGATGCCAGCCCCCTGCCGGTGATTGTTTACGACATTCCCGAGTTTACCAATGTGAAATTTGGGAATTCCATGCTGCTGCGTCTGGCAAGCCATGAGAACATCATTGGCTTCAAAGATTCAAGCGCCGATTTTGAACGCTTCAAGATGCTTGCAGATGCATTACAGCCCTTTGAAAACTTTTATCTGATGCAAGGCAAGGAAAACCTGCTTGCTGATTCCCTGCACATCGGAGCTTCTGGATTTATCGTCAGTCTCATTCATTTGGAGCCTGCGCCATTCATTAACCTAAACAAAGCGGCGAGCGCGGGGAATTATGAAGTCGCCAATCTCATTCAGGCGGAAATCAACAAGGTGATCGGTCTGGTAAAGGAAACCATTGAACGCAGACCGGAATCATCCACTCTATTCCACCTGCTCAACTACGCCCTCAAACAACGCGGCGTATGCGAAAACATTTTACTGGAGCACGATGGCGAGGTTCCAGCATGGGTCATTGAAAATACACAGCGCGCGATAGATATTTGCAAGGCTGCGCCTGAATTTATTCAGAATTAGTTTCTGATCTACAAATACCATTTTCAAGGAGAAATTAAATGTCTAATTTAACCCAAACGACCAAATCCGGTGATGCCTCGGGGCGCGGATCAGTAGCTGGATACCGCGTGAACTTCCCTGCCCGCATGAGAGGCTACACAGAAGCAGAGATCGAAGCCGTGGTCAACGTGATGCGCAACTCCGAAGTGCAGACACAGGGCGACCACATGCGCAAATTCGAAGCAGACTTCAAGGCATACATCGGCGCTAATTACGCCTTTGCCGTGGATAATGCCACCAACGCCCTGCGCCTCGCTGCGATCTTATGCAAGTTCCAAGATGGCGACGAAGTGATCCTGCCCGGCTACACATTTTCCGCCACAGCCATTCCCTTCGGCATGACCGGCGTCAAACTTGTCTTCGCAGATATTGATCCAAAACGCTGGACGATTGACCCAAAAGATATTGAAAAGAAAATCACACCGAATACCAAAGCCATTATTGCTGTCCATCTTTTGGGAATGCCTGCTGATATGCCAACCATCATGGAAATTGCAAAAAAGCACAACCTGCGCGTGATCGAAGACTGTGCACAGGCTCCCGGCGCATCCATTGATGGAAAGAAAGTCGGTTCCTTCGGCGACTTTGGCTGCTTCAGTTTCCATGGGGCAAAGAACATCACTACGCTGGGAGAGGGCGGCGCGATCACTGTCAAATCTGATGAAGATGCCGCGCTGCTGCCAGGTCTGCGCCACAATGGCATTCGCCCCTTCCCCGCAGGACGCGAACGCTATTGGGTTCCAGCCATGTCCAATGTGGATATCGACATGGAAAATATCTGGCCCAACAACTTCTCCATTGGCGAAGCGCAATGCGCCCTTGCGAGTGAACTGCTAAAGACACTTGATCCCTCGAACGACACCACTATTGCACAGGCTGCCAAATTACGCGCCGCCCTTGCGGACATCCCTGAATTTAATGTTGCATACGTCCCTAAAGGGGTGCGTCACATTTACCACCAGTTTGTTATTCATTTCAACGGCTCGGCCTTCGGTAAAAATCGTAACGATCTACTGGACTTCCTCACCACTGAAGCCGCCGTCCGCGCCATCGTTCAGTATTATCCGCTCTACCGTTACCCGCTCTTCCAAAAGCTGGGAGCAGGTGCGCATGACACCCCGGTCCTCGATGACTGGTGGGACAATTCCTTCAGCTTGCCGTGGTGGATCGGCATGCCCGATGAAACACTGGATTACCTAATCGATTCACTCAAGGCTGGCGTCTCAGCATTGAAAGGACGATAGGCATGGAACTGCGCTCAATCCCCAAAACAGACTTGAAGGTATCTCCTCTTTGTTTGGGAACAATGACTTTCGGCACGCCCGTGGAAGAAGCGGATGCTCTCCGCCTCACCCACCAAGCGATGGAACTGGGAGTTAACTTCTTAGACACCGCCAACATGTACGAGGGCTACAAACGCTTCGTCGGCTCTCCTGGCGGTGTAGCAGAAGAAATTTTAGGCAAGGCGCTGAAAGGCAAACGGGAAAAGGCGGTTCTGGCAACAAAAGTGGGTATGAAGATCGGCCCGGCAGACGATGACCAGGGTCTCAGCAGTGGACATATCCTGCGTGAGATCGACCGCTCCCTCAGCAGATTAGGCTGCGAGTATGTAGATCTGTATTACATGCACAAGCCTGATCCTAATACCCCATTGGAAGAATCTGTGCGGGCATTCGATGAGCTGATCGGCATAGGCAAGATCCGTCACTGGGCGATATCCAATTTCAACGCCGAACAGATAGCCGAATTATTAAAGACATGCGATGACAATGACTTGCACCGACCAGTGGCCATCCAGCCTGCCTACAGCCTGCTCAAGCGTGACATTGAGGCCGATGTCCTTCCTTTATGCCAGCGGGAAGGGATCGCAGTGCTGCCGTATCAAGTACTTCAAGGCGGCATGTTGACCGGGAAATATAAGCGCGGCGAAAGTGCCCCCGCCGATTCACGTCAACTTGAAAAGCCCGAGTGGACAATGCCTCTCAACGATGAGACCTTCAACCGCCTTGAACAGATAGAATCCGAGGCGTACCAAAAAGGCAGAACCCTGCTTCAACACGCGCTCAAAGGTTTGCTGGAACAACCTGCGGTCGCATCACTTGTTGTCGGCATCAAACGCATCGATCAACTGGAAATGATGATCAAAGCGATTGCATAATTTCTCCTTTGAGATAAAACAAAGAGGGCAGTCTACGATAGACTGCCCTCTTTGTTTTGCGATATTCTCGAAGTTTAAAGCTATTGATTTACAACGCGGCGGAGCTTCTTCATGGAACCCTTTTCGGATTCATAGACTTTCTTCACGCCATCGCCCAACCCAGCCTCGGTAACACGAATGTATTTCACCAAACGTTCAAAGCCGCCTGGCTCCACCGAAGCAGCCTGGTCACTGCCCCACATGGCGCGGTCAAGGGTGATGTGGCGTTCAATGGATGTTGCGCCAAGTGCAATGGCAACAGCGGAAGGCACAAGCCCCACTTCGTGACCAGAGTAGCCAATCGGATTATTCGGAAATTCCTTACGAAGTGTCTCGATCATTCTAAGATTCAACTCTTCAGGCTCACAGGGATAAGTACTGGTGCAGTGCATGATGACAAGGTTCTCTTCACCAACAGCATTCACACCCTCATGGATCTGCGCCATCGTGGACATGCCCGTTGAAATAATAATGGGCTTGCCCGTCTTGCGGACATACTTCAAAAGATTATGGTCAGTCAACGAAGCGGATGGAACCTTATAAGCGGGGGTGTCAAACTTCTCCATGAAATCAACAGAAGGTTCATCCCACACGGAGACCATCCAGTCAATTTTCTTTTCCTTGCAGTAGCGGTCGATCTCACGGTATTGATCCTCGTTAAATTCAACCTTATACCGATAATCAAGATAGGTAATATAACCCCAGGGTGTTTCACGCATTTGTTTCTGCTGGTCGAGCGGTGTGCAAACTTCCGGTGTGCGTTTCTGGAACTTTACTGCGTCCGCGCCAGCATGAGCCGCCGCATCGATGATCTTCTTTGCGATATCCAGATCTCCATTGTGATTGATACCCACTTCCGCGATCACATATGCTGGGTGTCCATCGCCCATCTTTCGATTTCCAAATTTTATTTCACGAGCCATTTTATTTTTCTCCTTTGATAAGACCCAACTGATCTTAAATACCTTTAGGCCTCAGATATTCCAAAACTATCTCACACAGCTCACGGACCGCGCCGTGGCCGCCTGTCTTCGTCAATACATGGTCCGCCGCGCGGATGACTTCAGGGTACGCATCCGCCACCGCCACAGACCATCCCGCGACTTCAAAACATGGAAGGTCATTGAGATCATTACCAACATAGATGACATTCTCCGCTTTAACATTTTTCTGCGCGAGGACTTCACGCATCACTCTACCCTTGTCCTGCATGCCCACATTGTGAATTGCCTCCACCCCCATCTTCTTCGCTCGCGCCGCTACAACAGGATTCGGCTCCGAAGAGAGGATCATCACCTCAACACCTTTTTCGCGCAACGCCTTGATGTGCATGCTGTCGCTGCGCGAGGCAGCGACAGATTCTCTTCCATCCTGATCGGTAAGGACAAGGTTGTCCGTCACTACACCGTCAAAATCGCAGATGACCATTTTTATTGTCTCAGGTATGAGGCGACGTGATGCGCCCGGTGAAACCATTTCCAGTCCACTGTACACGAGCGCTTCATATTTTGCCCAATCGGGCAGGGTATCAATATCCACGGTGTATTTCGGATCGATCAGAAGCGGATAGATAACATCACCTGTCAGAGATTTTTTGTTGACGATCGTAGAAACGCGAATTGCATCAATATGACCTGTCTGCCAGTAGACAGGCGGCAGGATCTGACGCGGCGCATTGTAGGGTTCGGCAATGCCTTCCACCTCCAATAACTGAGACAACGGATTACCTTCCCCGTTGAAACGCCACATCTTGAAGGGATTCTGAGCTGCAGGCACAACTCCACGAACGCAATCTGCATCTGCATGGTCAAGCAGGATCTGAATGGCATTGTCCACCATACCCTGCGGGCGAATGGGAGAAGTGGGACGCAGTTGCACAACGATCTCAGGGCGGTACCCTTCCACATCCTCAAGCCATTTCAAGGCGTGTTCAAAAACAGGCAAGTCTGTGGTCTTATCCCGTGCCAGTTCGTTGGGGCGCAGGAAGGGAGTCTCCGCGCCCCACTTGTGAGCAACTGAAGCAATCTCTTCATCATCCGTAGAGACGATGACGCGCGTCACCAATGAGGAGCGTTTTGCGGCAGCGATGCTCCACGCGATCAATGGGTACCCGGCAAATTCGCGGATATTTTTACGTGGGATGCCCTTGGAGCCTCCACGGGCGGGGATGAGGGTGAGTATTTCGGTCATAAGTAAATAACGGATGATGGATCGTTAACCATGGTCAATGATCTAATTTACCACGCCGTCCAACCGCCATCCACGATGACGTTGTTTCCTGTCATGTAGGAGGAAGCCTCAGAGGCAAGGAATAATAATGCACCGTTCATTTCATCCTTCTTTGCCATGCGGCCAAGAATGGTTTTGGCGGAATAATTCTTCACAAAATATTCCTCATGGTTATTGTAAACGCCGCCCGGAGTAAGCGCATTGACGCGGATCTCCGTATCGGCATAATAAGCGGCGAGGTATTTTGTAAAACCCATCACGCCAGCTTTGGTGGTGGTGTAATAAACAGGCTTGAAAGCCACACGCTTACCATCCTTGATGTAAATGCGCTGGTCGGGGCCATTGAGTCCATAGGTAGAACAAATGTTGATGATACTGCCCTTTTTCCCCTGCACAACCATTTGTTTGACACAAGCCTGTGTAACCAGGAACATACCCGTCAGGTTGACATTAAGCGCTGCATTCCATTGATTTAGCGGATAATCTTCGAAGGCGCCGGGAGTGATGCCTCGTGCCGCCGCATCAGGATCGAATTTTGGGTCCATTGCAGCGCAATTGACCAGAATATCGATTCGTCCAAACTGCTTTATCGTCTCGGAAACCATCGCTGTTACTGAATCAGGATTGGTAATATCCAGCTCAAACGGGAACGAGGAATAGCCTGCATCGGCAACGATTTTATTGGATCGAACAGCGTGATCCATCAGCAAGTCTGCCACAACAACTGAAGCACCTGCCTCAGCAAGGGTTCTACAAAACTCCGTCCCCAACTGGCCACCACCACCTGTAACAATGGCAACTTGGCCTTTTAAATTGAACTTATCTAAAATGGTCATGATCTATATCCTTATCATATTGCGCGACACTTATGTCGCCTTTAAAGTGAGCGACATGAATGTCGCAGAATATTTTTACGGGAAAGCTGTGTAGATCATATCGCCATGTGTATCATGGGCAAGATAGAGGCCTTCAGCAAGTTGTACGTAAATTGCCTGCACGTCTTCGGACTCAGAGCCGAATTCGAACAAGGCGAGGACTGCGTTTCCTGAGAGAACATCCTTCTTGAGAGCAGCAACGCCTTCCTCGTAGCCTTTACGCGGCAATCCAGTGACTGGATCAACAAGATCAGGAAGGACGTAACCGGAACGGTCTGTATAAAGATAAACAGGGCCAGGTTGATTGCTGTAGATGCGCGTGCCTTGTGGAAGTTCGCGCAAGAAAGCCATCGCCTCAGAATCAAACCAGACAAAAGAGGCGTACCCCTGCCCGCCTTTGCGAAGCTGGGTAAGGGAGGCGAACATCCCTGATACTGAAAAAGCCAGTATGAACAATGCAATGATAGCAGAAAGACCCCTCCAGTATATGTCACGTTTTTGCCAGAGCCAATTAAGGAAAAACACCAGCATAATCAATAGGCTAACGTATATTGGAGCGTTGATGCGCAGCTTGAATTTTGTACTGGCATCGAATAAAAGCATGGAAGAAACAATGGAAGCCAGATAGGCAAATATATATAACGCGCTCACAAATGACAGAATTTCAGGTGTCTCCGCCGCGGGCTGAAGAAATTTCCCTAAACCTTTATAAACAACCCAAATGAGCAAAATAATTGCGACGGTTAAAAGAATGATGGCAACCAAATTGGGAATTCCGATCAACATACGCCGCCATGTATCTATGGGAGCGATGAATTCGGCGAAGTTGTACATCCCAATGTTTATATTTTCTTCGGTGAGGGGATGATAGACCAGTGTACGATTGGTCGCATTATTTGCGGTGATTTTGTTACGAATAGCCCAGGCAAGAGCAAGAGGGGTAAAGCCGGCAATGAAAATACCTGCACTAGTTAATCGTTTCCACCAGGTATCTTGCAATAGAAAAAGAGCAATGACAAATGTGGCAAGCAGGGCAAGGCCTGCATAACGGGTAAGGTAGGCAAGTGCGGCAAGGACGGCAGTTAGGATAAGCCAAACCCTTCCCTCGCTTTGAAAATACAGGGAAAAAGCAATGAACGCAGCAAGGCTAAAAAAGATGTAGAGCGGTTCGCTCATAGCAGCAGTATGAACGCGGAACATGGATGCGTTCACCAAAAACAACAAAGCCAGTAAAATGCCGGCAAGTTGAGACTTTGTCATCCGCCAGCCGATAAAACCAAGCAAAAAGGTATTGGCGCCAAAGAGCAGGGAGTTGACAAAACGTGTGCCGCGAAGAGGATCCAGTCCACTAAGGCCGATTAGGGCAAGGATGGAGGAGAACCCCGGGGGAAAGTGCGTAACGGGCTTATTGGAAGCCAGCCAGACTGCGTGATATCCATTCCCACTTAGAAGACTGCGCGCGCCAGCTATGTATGCAATCGAATCATCAGAGAGGGCAAGGCCTTGAGGAGTTGCATATAGGACCAAAATTGTCCCTACAAACACAGCAAGCAAGCCGAGGATTAGGAAAAAGACAAGGAGGGGTTTTCGCGGGGTCATAATATGATTATGTATTACGGAATTTGTATTCCGTAATACATAACAGAGTCCGAACTTATTTCATGGGCAAGACAAAACCCTGTTCTTCAAGGTACTTTATGATAACGTGGGCATTGTCTTCAGGGGAAGCACCAAACCCTTTGAGAACAATCTCAGGGTTGATTGGCGGCTCGTACGGATCATCCACGCCGGTGAAACCCATCGGCTTACCGTCCTGCATAGCCTGGCGGGCTTTAGCATACAAACCTTTCACATCGCGCTGTTCGCAGACTTCCACGGGGGTATCCATATAGATCTCAATGAAATTTTCACCGACCATCTTGCGAGCTTCGGCGCGGGTGGCACGATAGGGACTGATGGCTGCACAAACAACGGCGCCTCCCGCATGGACGATTTCGCCAGCGACAAAACCGATGCGAAGAATGTTAGTATCGCGGTCTTCCTTGCTAAAACCAAGTCCCTTGGAAAGATGTGTACGGACAACGTCGCCGTCAAGAATGGCAGTTTCACGTCCGCGTTCGAGTAACAGAGTTGTGAGCACCTGCGTAGTGGCGCTCTTACCAGAGCCGCTCAAGCCTGTAACCCAAATACAAAATCCCTGCTTGTGACGGGGAGGGTACATCTCGCGCAAAATTTCGGCGGTTTGTGGCCGAGTGAACCAACCAGGCAGAAGCTTTCCTTTTGCCAGATAATCATCGCGGACTTGTGTACCGGATATATTGGCAACCTTCGCGCCGACAGGAATATCCTTCTCTTCCACATAGCGATCTTCATCAGGAAGATAGACGAGGATCTCGAACGGCACCATCTTGACCCCGATCTCTGCCTCATACTGCTTCATGATCTCCTGCGCTTCATACGGGCCGTAGAATGGTTTGCCCGTGGAGTCATTTCCCGGCCCCGCATGGTCGCGGCCCACGATAAAGTGATTGGCGCCATGGTTACGACGGATGATGGCATGCAGAAGAGCTTCTTTTGGCCCGGCCATGCGCATGGCAAGAGGAAGCAGGCTGAGCAGGGTGTTTTTCTTATCGTAGTGATTATCAACCAGTGCTTTATAAGTACGGACTCGGGTGTAATGATCTACATCACCGGGTTTGGTCATACCAACTACTGGATGAATGATGAGTGAACCGTTCACCTGCGCAGCAGCGCGTTTGGTCAATTCTTCGTGAATACGATGCAAGGGGTTGCGAGTCTGGAAGGCAACTACATTCTCGTGACCTAAGGCTTCAAGCATTTCACGTACCTGAGCAGGAGTATGCCGATAATTTACAAAGTCATAATATTTAGGGAGATTGACCACCTTCAAAGGGCCGGAGATGCATACCTTCCCCCAACGCCCCATCTCTGAAACCATTGGGTGTTTTGAGTCAGTGGTACCGTAAGCGAGGGAGGCTTCTGTATCCGCATCCCAGTGATAAACCTCTGAAAGGGTCATCACTGCGATCAGGTCAAAATTGGCATTACGCAGGGCAAGCTCTTCGCCAACGGTCGGCAATTCTTTTGGATCAGCCGTCAGGGTAATGGGAAGCGGAAAAAGGGTTCCATCCGCAAGGCGCATTTCCTTCAACACGCGGTCATAATCGGCTTTTCCCATGAAGGTCGTCAGAGGGGAAAAACCGCCAGTAGCGATCAATTCCAGGTCACACATGTTTCGAGTGGCAATTTTTATCGAAGGGAGTCTCCCGGCTTTCGCAAGCAATTCTTCACGTTCCTTGCCTTCCACAACCAAATTCACAAGCTTTCCACCATACGGTGGAATCAGTTTTATTCCTGCCATTTCATTGCTCCAATTCGTTTATTAACTTTGGAATTCATTTTAGGAGTCTTTCCGCAAAAAAGCGGCGCTTCCGAAGTTTTTATTCCGTGAATAAAAATTATACTCCAAAATTCATTGGCTGAATTTTGGAGTTTTTTAAAGCGCGGCAGAAGCGTTGAAGTGTGATAGTCCATCTAAACTGGCATAAAAAATGAGCGGCAGAAAATCTGCCGCTTATGATCAACTCAATTGAATCAAACTCTCCGTCTTTTGAGATCGGTGTACTGCTTCGATCAATTTCATTACCCGCACTCCATCTTCCAACGGGCAAGATGACTCTGCTTTTCCATTGACCATATCCACAAAATGCTTCATCTGATCAAGGAACATCACGTTTCGCTCCCATCCATCAGGCAACAGATATGATTCCCACTCGCCGCCAGCTTTGATGTCCCTGCCCGTTGAAATGGCAAGCGATTCAGCCGATGCACGATAGATGCGCGTTGCGCCATCAGACAGGTCCCACTTGATGGTGCCTTTCGTACCGATGATCTCAAAGCGATGCGCGGGCGGCTGCTGATTAAAGTCCAAATGCAAATTGCCCAATGCACCACTCTCAAAACGCAGGCCGATCTCAGCCGTATCCTCCACATCCACTTCAAGGTCGCTGAGTATGCCAGTGAAGCCCCACACCGATTTCACACTCCCCACCAGCCACGGTAAATAATCCAGCGAATGACATTGCGTCAGCACCACGCCCCCGCCCAAGTCGGCTCGCGCAGCGTAGCCCAAGCGGTAATCTTCCCACGGATGCCATGCGGGCAAATATTCACCAAAATGCACATGCGCAGAAATAATGCGTCCGATCTCGCCATTTAAGATCAATTGCTTTGCACGCAGCATACCTGGATGAAAACGAAATTGATAAGCCACCAAAACTTTTGAACCGCTTTTTTTAACGGCTGCTTCAAGCTGACTCAATCCCTCACTGGAACCTGAGATGGGTTTCTCAAGCAGGATGTGACAACCCGCTTCCGCCGCAGGGATAGCTGTTTCCAAATGCAATGAAGTTGGGTTTGCAACGATAACAGCATCTGGCTTATGCTTCTTCAGCGCTTCCCGCAGGTCCGTTTCAACAGGGTACCCAGCGAGTTCATCTTCGGGCATCGTTGCTTTACGTGTGCGGTAAAGCACAATATCCTTTTCGCCGAGGGCAATGAGATTGCGCATGTGACGGCGTCCAACAGAACCAAGACCGGCTATTAAGTATTTCATAGAGAACTTTCCTTCTTATCTCTTCCAGTTTAACATCACCAACCCAGCCAGACATACAAAAATCCCTGCAATATTGACCCATGAAATTTTATCTTTGAAAAAGAAGATTGCTACAGGAAGCAGGATCAACGACGCGACCACATTGACAAGAACGGCGGCAATGCCAAGGTTCCAACCTGCGCGATAGGTAAGCAGGAAGCCAAATTCGATTCCCACGATGGCAATCGCAAGCAAAAAACTTGCCCAGTTGAGATTCTTTAACTCGGCAGCGAACCCATTTTCAGCGGGGAAAAGAAGCGCGGTGATCAGCGTCACACCGAGCGCCACAGCATATGTCACAATCAGCGAGACGGAAAAATTCACATCCGATGGCGTGCTCTTGGCAACAAAGTGATATAGCGCACTGGAACAGATCGCTAATGTGATTGAAAAATAAAAAAGGAACATGGAGCGGCGTTCATTCATGGAAATACAACTCAAGGCTACTTGAAATTGATTGTTTCCTTGGTGATGATAATGTGATAAGTTACGCTGGGGTCGGTCAGTAATAAAGAACCATTACTGGCATTGGAGGGCTCCGATGCATTGACCCAAGCCCATCCCCAATACCAACCAGTTAAAACCTTGGCAGAAACCGTATCGCCCATCCCTAATGAAAATGAATAGGTGAAGCATTCGCCTTTGTCATTTGGCTTGTTCATACCAAATGAAAGATTGACCTGGCCTTGCGATTGGTTTGTAAACTCCACGTTGGTTTGTGCTCCCTTTGGCTTTTCGACCGGTATCTGGTTGCAGATGTCGGTGGTGGGAACGGCCACTGTAGGAGGCGCAATGGTTGGAGGGAGTGGAGGCAATGTAGGAGCCAAGGTAACAGTGGGCTCAGGTGTAAATGTAGGCGGGACAAGTGTAGCCGTGGGCAATGCTGCCTGGGTTTGTGTAATGGCAACCCAGGCATTCGCAACCGCGGTATTAGCAATATCTTCCGCACTCATAGTCGGCTCTGCCGAACCACAGGCAGAAATAGTTAGAGTGATCAATATTGAAACGATGGTCAAAAATTTCTTATTCATTGTGTTCTCCGCCCCCATTTTTACCACAAAGAATAAAGTTTTTTAGATTAAGAAAAAAGACACTACTTCGATGGAAATTTAAAACAAAACCAGCCAGGGTCCGTAAACCCACTGACTGGCAAAAATTACAAAAACACAGAGTTCATTTTGAGCTGTTTTGAGCTGACAATTTACGCTCACGGGAAGCCCAATATGCAGAAAATATTCCTTTTGATATCACTCGAGATATATCCAATATTGATGCTTTTCGTGTCGACTGGGTCAACCTTCTTTTACGTAGAATCGACGGAATGCCAAGAATAGCATCTCTTTTTGCTTTGAAAATGGCAGCCCATTTTCCTTTTAATGTAAAAGAGATTAAAAAATAAAAATTCATTAATACATGCATCGGAAAATAAAGCCAAAAGAGAAGAGCAGGCATATTTTTGAAATAAGTCCAAACAAGGTTACGATGCCCATAATAAATCACAAAGTCACTTAATTTTCCTGTACTCGCCGATCCTACATGATAAACGACCGCTTGAGGCACATATAAACATCTCCCGCCGATGAGTCGCAGGCGAAAACTAAGGTCTACATCTTCAAAATAAGAGAAATAGTCCTCATCAAAACCACCAACCTTGAGAAAATCCTCCCTGCGATATAAAGCAGCAGCAGCGCAAGCGCTAAACACTTCTTCCTGCTGAAGCTTATATTCTTTTTCAAGATAATTGTAAGATCGTCGCCAAGCCAAGCCGCTAACATGATAATCATCCCCTGTTCCATCCAGCAAATGGGGAGAATTGTATTGAACCTGGCGGGAAGTGAAAAACGTATAGCTCGGGTTATTATTTGCAGCCAACAAGAGTTGCTCAAGCCATTGCGGTTCGGGAAATGCATCCGCATTAAGGAGGGCGATCCATTTCCCGCGGGCAAGGCGGACACCAATATTATTGGCAACGGCAAAACCAAAATTCAAATCTAATAAGTGGGTTTGGATATCGAGCAAAGGGTATTTTTGATACAAACCGTCCAAGGCATCATCCTCAGACCCATTATCCACAAGAATAACCTCAAACTCACGAAAAGTCTGCACAGACAAATGTTCCAAGCAGGAATGTAAATATTTTTTACTATTCCAAACAACAATAACGACAGAAATAAGAGGAAAGTGATCCATTTAGCAGTTTCGCTATCAACTTTTCTTGAACAAACAGATATTCTTGCTTATCAAAACAACACTACCTAAACCTCTCAACTCCATACAACAAAAGAACAAAGCATTATCTTTCACTTCAAGTAATGTTTCATAGCTTGTATCGCAAAAGGTTTCTATTATCGAGTCAAATTTCAATTACAGTTTGTACTGTGCCTTTAAGGCATCATTACGAAACATCTTTACGGTCTCAAGCGAATATTCATCTAAATCTTTCCCTACCAGGGACAATTTTTTAAGAACATCGTGAGTTACGGTAATCACATGGCAACCAACTTCATCAGCATGAAAGATATTCAACAGTTCCCGCGGGCTAGCCCAAATCAATTCCTGACTTCCAAATGGCGCCATGATCTCAACAGCTTGTTTCATCAATGGCATTGGGTCGCGTCCGGTGTCTGCGATACGGCCAGCAAAGACTGAAATATATGATGGAGCATGGTTTTCAAGTGCCTTAGAAATAGCGGAGACCTGTCCCAGCGTCATCAAGGCTGTTACGTTTAGTTGAACACCTTCCAAAGCCAATCGCCGCACCAACTCTACAGAAGATTCGTGGCGAGTGTTCGTGACCGGGATTTTTACGTACACATTTTGCCCCCATGATGCAATTTTACGTGCTTGACGTTCCATTTCATCAAACTCATCAGAAAATACTTCAAGAGAAATAGGACGATCAACAATATGTTCCAACAACTGCCGAGAGAATTTCTCGTAATCAGAAATGCCGCTTTTACGCATCAATGTTGGGTTGGTAGTGAACCCAGTGATGTATGGGTTACGATAAAGATCCAAAATACCGTCCAAGTCGGCACCATCCGCAAATATTTTTACGGTTAATTCCTTAATAGTTTTCATTAATTATTTTTCCTTCAATATAATATCTGCCAAACACGAAGTATTTTCCACTATAAAATCAGGGGATGGGCCTTCGTATGCTTCAGCATAATGATAATCGACAAAAATTGTTTTCAACCCTAGGGACTTTCCGGCAGCGATATCCTTCCATCGATCGCCTACCATCCAGCTACCTGAAATGTCCAAGTTATACTTACTTATAGCTTGCAAAATCAAGCCGGGCTTGGGCTTACGACAATCGCAATTATCTGAATTGTCATGATAGCAAACAAAAATTTCCCGAACCGGTAAACTGGATTGAATGAGTATATTGAATATCTCAACCATTTTGCGGGACTGCGTCCCCCGGGCTACGTCCGGCTGATTGGTAATACCGATCAACACATACCCAAACCCCGCCAACCGAGATAATGAAGTGATCGCTCCTGGCAAGATTTCAAATTCATCTAAATGGGCTGGAGGATATGGTTTATCATCCCGTACAATAGCACGGTTGATAATACCGTCACGGTCGAGAAAGACCGCTGGTGCAAGATTCATTATTTAACAGATTCCCACATTGTTTGAGCAGCTTTCAAACGCGGATGGGTTACAAGCAAATGTTGAATCACCGAATGAAAGGCTTCTGTATGTGGAGTGATATGGTCTGGATGAATAGTGGGAATAATGACACAGGCATCTGCTACTTGGGCAGTATATCCGCCGTCACGGCCAACTACACCAATGATCTTTGCGCCAACTTCTTTTGCCAACTGCAACGCCAATACCAGATTAGGACTGACATTTTTCTCAAGATTACCCCCGCCCACAGAAAACACCAGGATAGTATCTTTTTCGTTCAAATGACTTCCTATTAACCAAGCGCGGAAGACACTTGCCCAGCCTTCATCGTTTGTGCGTGCTGTCAATTCCGCAACGTTATCCGTAGGCGTGTAGGTTTCAATTCCTACAATTTTTCGAAAATCATTCACAGCATGAGATGCGCTCGCAGCACTTCCACCGACTCCCAACACGAATAACCTTCCGTCTTTTGCACGAGTTTCATAAATAACATCCGCCATTTTCTCAATGGCGTCAATATCCAGCCTGTTAAGTATTTCAACAGCCTCTGAAATAAATGTTTGAGCAAATGTCATGGTTTCTCCTTTGACAAAAAATGATCAGAGTTTTCCTTTAGAATTTCATCCAACTCATGCAGCCCTTCATGCGACCCAACCTCATAGAACCTTTGTAACACCCAGTACGCGGCAAGTCTTTTTTCTTGAGCAAGAACGCGATACACATCTGCAAGGTCTGCGTATTCACCCTCTTTTAGGTTTTGAAATATTTCAGGCTGAAATATACCCAAGCCATAATCAATAAATTGCATTGCTGGAGAGCGAGCATTTTTATCATATTTCACAATAACCTCACCGCTCATTTCCACATTACTTGTATCCCATTTGCCTTCATTACGATATACCGTCATTAGCGCGGGTTGATGAGAAGAGGTGAATTTGTTTTGAATTTCGGCGTAGTCACATGGCAGATATGAGTCACCGTATAAAACAAAAAATGGTTCATTTAAAAAAGTCAAAACTCGACGAATAGCACCGCCTGTTCCAAGCGGTTTATCGCCATCATATATATAAGAAACCTGCATATCAAACTTGGAGCCATCCCCTACAAAATCACGGATCATATCTCCGCGGTACCAAGCAGAAATAATAACACGCCGCACTCCGTGAAAATACAGCAAGCGAAGCTGATGAGCAATAAAAGGCTCCCCGCCTACTTCCACCAAAGCCTTTGGGATTTTCTCAGTAATAGGGCGCAGACGTGTTGCCAACCCGCCTGCAAGGATAACAACAGGAAAAAGATTCATCCAATTAAAGTTTTTGTTCCTTCAAAATCAAAACGGAAGCGCACTTCCTCAAGTCCCACTTTAGCCATCGCATGGCGCAAACGATTGCGGTCTTCTGCATAAAACATTAAGAACCCACCACCACCCGCGCCAACCAACTTTCCACCCAAGCCTCCATTTTTCATACCAAGTTCGTACCACTCATCAATTTGCGGATTGCTCATACCTGAAGAACGTTTACGTTTATGCTCCCAGTGTTCGTGCATTAGGCTTCCAAAATCCGACGTCCGTCCGGACATCAGTGCGTCCTTACTGCGCAACCCAAGGTCTTTGACATAATGCATATTATTCAGCATATCTTCATCCATCTCCTTGCTACGCTTATCCTGATCTTTCAAAATATTCGAAGCGCTGCGCGAAAAGCCAGTGAAGAAGAGTAAAAGATTATCTTCAAGGTCGAATAATGTATCCATGCTAATTTGAAGCGGATAGGCATTTACCGAGTTATCAGCATTAAATTCAAAGCAGGTGATTCCTCCATAGGCCGCAATATATTGATCTTGCTTGCCTATAGGCTCCTTCAAAATATCAAGCTCGATCTCACAGGCAAGACGAGCCAGTTCATCGGGCAGGAGCAGCCGCCGGCGGTGAGCGAAGAGCGCTTTTAATAGAGCTGTAGTAAAACTTCCAGATGAGCCAAGTCCGGTACCGGAAGGAATATCTGCCAGTGTTGTAATTTCCAATTGAGGGGTCTTAAAATCCATCATACGAATAGCTTCGCGGATAATCGGGTGCTGAATTTCATCCACAGTTTCCACTTTTTCAAGATGGGAATATTTTAAGAAAATCCCAGAAATAAAGGGGCGCATAACGGTGACAAAAACATACTTATCGATAGCCGCAGATATTAGAAAGCCACCAAATTGACGGTAATATGACGGCAGATCAGTGCCACCGCCACCCAGGGTAATTCGCAATGGACTACGTGTGATAATCATAGCCAGAATCCTTATAGATTTTCTCTACTACCAAAAGAGCAGCGCGCGCATCATTCAAGTTAGCAGAAGGCATACGGTTTAGCTGAACATCTTCGAGAAACTCGCTAAACTCCAGTGCCCACGAATTATCGCCGCGCGGATATTCCCAAATAGTAGTATCGGGTGGCCCCATCTCAGGCAGCATTTTATAGAAAGAAAGTTTCTCTACACCATAACTGCCACCCAACCCCTCTATATGAAGTTTTGCTTCCTTTCCGTAAATTTCCAACGAAAACAGGTTTTTCCATTCGCTGCAGCTGACATGTAAAAATGCTGTCTGCCTGCTTTCAGTTTTCAACAGCATAAATCCGTTGTCGTCCACGGGCATATCCCAAAAATAAGTATGCGCAAACCCTTGCACTTCGCTGAAATCTCCCAAGAACCAGCGCGAAAGATCGATCATGTGTACGCCTTGATCAATCAACTCGCCGCCGCCGGAAAGGGACGGGTTGGCACGCCATTCATGGTCATATCCTTTGCGTCCACCGTGACCATATCGGCCGCGCACAAACATTAATTGACCCAACTCTCCTGCGTCCACCAGTTCGCGTGCTTTCAACAAAGCCGGATGATATCGATGATTAAATCCTACCCGTACCTGTACATGATTTTTTTTGGCAGCTTCAATCAACACATCTAATTCAGCCACATTACGGGCAGCAGGTTTTTCCACCAACACATGTTTGCCAGCATTGACTGCAGCAAGACTGGTTTTTACCAACGCATCATTAGTAGCAGCCACGATCACAATATTTACATCTGAGCGTTGAACTGCAGAGAGCCAGTCAGATGTAGCATCACAATCGGGAAAATCAGATGCAAGCGCCTGCGCTCTCTTTTCATCAACATCGGCACACACTACTAGTTTTACACCGCGTAACACTTTTGAACGTTTCTGCCCAATTAGTCCACAGCCAAGAATGGCCACTCTAGGTATTTGATTCATAAGTCACCCCACATTTGGCCGCGATCCTTTGGAATAATACGGCGTAAAGTGTAAATATCAGTTTTTTGCAGATCATCCAAATGCTCAGGAAAATTTTCCCATGGATCCCAAATAGCACTGATAAGTTTACCGGTAATTCCATCACTTTCAGCAGATGCCAGGAAAACCGAAAGATCGGCCCCTCGTTTAAGCGGTGAGCCGCCTTCATTTTTTTGTTTTAAGGAGCGCTCATAAAACGCTTTTCCCACTTTATCAGGCCCAGCCTCCAATACCTCATTAAGCAGGCGGGTATTTAATGCACCAGGAGCAATTGAATTCACATCAATGCCGTTTGCTTTTACTTCTTCAGCCAATGTTTCCATAAAACGTACAATCGCCGCTTTTGATGCAGCATATGCGCTAATAAAAGGCAACGGCGCTGTGGCTCCTCCACCAGAGAGTTGGATAATTTTCCCATACCCGCGGGCTTTAAAATGAGGTAAAAGCGCTTTGGCAATCAAGATCGAACCAAATAAATTAATCTCCATCGCCTGCACCCATTCCGCCCAATCAACTTCTTCGATTGGACCCTTCGGACCATACACACCCGCATTGTTAACGAGGATATGAATTTGGGAGAAAGATAAAAAAGCAGCAGAAACGAGTCGATCTACATCTTCCTGTTTTGACACATCTGCGCGCATCGCTTTCACCTGTTGACCTGCTCTGCAAAAACCTTGCAACTCGGTCTGCACCTCAGCCAGTTTCGACTCATCACGGGCGCATAAAAAGACATTGGCACCAGCCATTACAAATGCATATGCAATTTCTCTGCCCAAGCCCTGATTTGCGCCAGTCACCAAAGCAGTACGATTCTCAAGTGAAAGACTCATACATTTACCGCCTTACCAACAACCACATAAATGACGCCCGCCGAAGAACCCAGCGAAGCTGCTAAAAAACCATTTGCATCTATAACAAGCGGCTTGCGTAAGGAAGATAATACTTCATCCGTAACAACAGCACGAAAATCAGGCCATTCGGTTGCTACAACCAAAGCATCAGCGCCACGCACAGCTTCAATTGGCGATGAGCATAACTTAATCGCAGCCAGCGGATCAGGCAAACTTTTCACAGCAGGATCATACGCCTGCACTTGGGTCTTCTGCCCTACAAGCCATTGGCATAACTCAATCGCACTGGAACGGCGTAACGTATCAGTTCCTGGTTTGTAAGTCAACCCCCAAACAGCAACAGCTTTTCCTGCAAGATTACCCAGCAATTGCAAAAGGCGGCGGCGAGACCAATTCTTATGTGCGTCATTACTAGCGCGTATGGCAGGGACAAGATGTATTGGCAGATCGTTCTCCTGGCCAAGCTTGGTTAAAAAGGTTATATCGCGCGCAAGTGTACCGCCGGCAAAAGCTCCACCCGGACCCAGGTAAGCCTTTTGCCCGATCCGCGATTCGGATTTTAACCCGCGCTCCACTTCTTTTGCATCTGCCCCAACCTGTTCACAAATCGAAGCAATCTCATTAATAAAAGTTACGGATGTAGCAAGAAAAGCATTCAACGCATGCTTGGTCATTTCAGCCGATTCGACTGACATCCATTCAATATGATCTGTGAACGGAGCCAGCAATTCGGCAAAAACTTCGCGGCTTTTCTCGTTACGCGTGCCAATTACAACCCGGTCTGGTTGTGTAAAAACAGATATGGCCTTGCCCAAGCGTAAATTTTCAGGGGAGTATGAAAAGGAGACTTTTACACCTGGCCGTGTCTGAGCAAACATGGCTTCAATGCGCTTACTTGTACCCACAGGAAGTTGAGAAGAGGTCAATATTTCCTGTCCGTCTTCAAGATATGGGAACAAACGAGAAACACGCTCAATTACATATTCCACATCAGCATTATCTTCATCATCTACCGGAGTATCATATGCAACCCAGATTACCCGAGCGCCTTGTACTGCTTCTTTTATATCACCAGAAAAATTAAGCAAACCAGACGCCTTCCCCTTGTCAACCAACTCCTCTAACCCAGGCTCAAAGAGCGGAGGTTTTCCATTATTCAGGTTAGCCACAACCAAATCATCGAAATCCAATCCAATGACTTGATATCCTCCTGAAGCCAGACAAGCGGCTGTCACCGTACCAAGATGCCATAATCCCAGAACACATATCTTCATTTACGTTGCTCCAAAAGCCACTGATTTGCCTGTAAGTATTCCAGCGTTCGAATGATCCCCTGTTGTATTGTCAGCTCTGGCTTCCAACCAAGACTGCGGATTTTTGTTGTATCAAGAAAAATAAATGGGTTATCTCCTATCCAACCGCGCTCACCACCAGAATACTTCCTTTCTGGGTTTACTCCCAAATAATCACAAATCCAGCCAATTGAATCATTCACCTCACAATACTCATCGGTGCCGAGGTTAAAGATATTTACTTTTTCCTGCGCTTTTTCCACAGCAAAAAGAATCGCAGAAATGCAATCTTGCACATAGAGATAGGATTTGCGCTGGCGGCCATTTCCCAGAATATGCAGCTCATTCGGATTCTGAAGAAGCTTTTGATAAAAATCAAAAACATGTCCATGGGAATAACGTTCACCAAGAATGGAAACAAAACGGAAAATATAACCCTGAAAACCAAAGCCTTCGCAATAAGCTGCGATCAAGCCTTCCCCAGCCAGCTTGGAAGCACCATACAAAGATGTCTGCACAGGAAAAGCAGCCTCCTCAGGGGTGGGAAACTGCTTTGCCTCTCCATACACTGATCCTGTCGAAGAAAAGCCAATTTTCTTGATGCCGTTGGCTCGCATAGCCTCTAACACATTATAGGTTGCTATCGTATTCTGTTCCAAGTCCTTGCGCGGATGTTCGGTGCCAAAGCGCACATCTGCATTTGCCGCAAAATGAAACACAAAATCAGCACCACGCATTGTATCTGTCAGAGTTGCGATATCCAACACGTCAGCCCGCACAAGACTAAAGTTTTTATGCTCCTGTGCCAGATGGATAAACTCATCCTGTCCAGTTGAAAAATTGTCGTACCCCACAACAACATGCCCTTGTGAAAGTAGACGATCTGTAAGATTACTGGCAATAAAGCCCGCAACCCCAGTGATAAAGTATTTCATATGGGTTTTGAACCATCCTTAGTAATTTTAGAAAATCGATACTTTATAAGAGCTCGAATCCATGTAAGTGGATCACGCAACATACGAACTTTTTTCCCTTCAGCAAAAGTACGAGAATCGTAATTCACAGGGATTTCCAAAGGAGTATAACCTTTCCTTATCAGCTTAATAACTAATTCAAAATCAAAATCAAAACGATTGCACTCTAGAACAAGGTTATACAAACAATCTTTACGGAAAACCTTGAACATAGTAAAAGGATCCTTCATACGTTGTCCAAACATGATATTTATTAGGAAAGTAAATAAAACATGCCCAAAATTAAAGTAAGCCGAAAGTTGTTGCTGGTCATTAAAATTCCGCATCTTCCATCTTCCCCCATGCCGAGCACCGAGGACAAATGCCTTTTTGTATAACAAAATTGGTTCAAGCAAGGCTTCATAATCATTGATATCATATTCCAAGTCAGCGTCTTGAATTATCAAGATATCTCCAGAAGAAATTTCAAAGCCCTCCCTTACTGCATTTCCCTTGCCCAGAGCCTTTTCTTGCAAAACCACCTTAATATTAGGAAAACCTTGGTATTGCTTCACCAAATCGCGTGAGTTATCCGTGGAATTACTCTCAACGATGATAATTTCTCTATCAACACCTTCAAAGTTTTTAGCAAGCAACTGCTCCATCATATTGGCAAATGTCGCACTTTCATTGTAAACAGGCATAACAATGGATAAAAGGGGCTTTTGAGACTTAACACCTTTTTGAGCGCTCAAAATCATTCCAGAAGAGGGTAATCGAAAATGCCATTGATGGATAAATGAAGGCAAAATTTTATACAGCATACGAATAGATCTAGTAATCCAGGTATTAGGAAAAAGAACCGCCCTTTCATAAATATGCTCAAAGGTATACCAGCGAGAGTCCTTCTCAATTACTATTCGATCAAACCCATTTTTCAACAAAACGGATTGAATTGTATTATTATCAAAGTAATGCCGGTTTTCTGGACGCCATTCTGTCCAGTTTACTCCAAAAAATTTAGCAGAATAAGAATCCAAGGATGGGGAAATAACAAACAATACACCGTCCTCTTTCAGCAATTGAAAAGCACGTCCTAGAACTTGAGCAAGGAACCCACTTTTTTCCAATTGATAATGAAAGATAATGGCATCAAACGAATCGGCACCCACATAAGCACCCCTCTCAAAATCATCAATCCCCATACTCTGAATTTCCAACTCTAAAGCCTGCTGAGGGAAGGAATATCCAGCAGGCGCAATCAACAAAACCTTAATGCGATTTCCGGCACGCTTTACAAGCAAGTCAACATATCTTCTAGCCGCAGCCTCTTCTGTAAAACCTTCAGATATAATTTTATTAGGATCTACGCCTTCCCCATAAAAGCTCAATATGTCCTCACGATTCAAATGGGGATAAGAAGTAATTAGCCCGCATTCTGTACATTGCCAAAGGCGAGAGCTATGTATTGTATACAAATAGTTATGTTTATTATCTCCGCAGATAACGCAGGCGGGATGGCTCATTAATGCTCACTCTTTCTTTATTTTATTCTTGCGCCGAACATCATCTCGCCAATATTCACCATAAAATGAGCCTCACGAATTTGTTTTGGAATAAACTTGCTCGCGGCTTCATATGCGTGGTAAATTGAAGGGTTTACCGCCTGCAACTGGCCAAACAAATAATTTGCTGTAAACATCTTTTTTGTTCTATCCATATGAACAAGTTCAAGTCCGGCAGTTTCAAGGAGCTTTTGGGCTGATTTTCGGGATAGTAAAACTGTGTGCTGATAAGGTTGGAGCATCGACCAGCTTTTACCCATGAGTGGACGGATCAAGTTGCTGGCATCAGGAGTTGCAAAAACAAACAAACTGGATTTTGAAGCTAGTCTCCGTACACTGTTTAAAAAACCTACGGGGTCAAAGACATGCTCAATTAAATCAAATGCAGTAATTATGTCAAAAGTACCGATACCCATTTCTTCTATGGAATTGGCGTCTCCTTTGTAAATTCTTGAACGAATCGAGGCTGGCGCGGCTGCAATTGCATTTTCCGAAAATTCCAATCCCCAAGCTTCAAAGCCATGATCCAGCGCAGTTTGAATAAATCGGCCATTTGAGCAACCCACGTCAAAAATTCTTACTTTTTCTGATGTAGCCGAATTTAATTTAGCGTAAATTTCCAACACTTTGTTAAGGCGATAAGAAAATGTCGCGTTCTTTAAATCATCAGCCAGCAAATAATCTTTATAAGCGCCATCAGAATACTGGCTATTAGCGTATTGGATCATCTCTTCCAAAGAAGGCATAGGGCTTTGAAAAATTGCCTCACATGTTTGGCATCTAAAATAGTTCGCCTTTCCTTTTTCGTGGTAACGTGTTGACAATGACTTGCAAATCGGACAAAATATTTCGTTCACAAACACCTCACTTTTATTTACTACTTTTGTTTTTATCTGACAAATACATATCTTCAATTCGATCTTTTAACAACTTGCCATATACGGGGGCAATAAAAACATTTAATGCATTAAAAGCCCAAACCATCCAAGAATAATATTGCGGAACGTAAACCTTCCTCTTTTTCTTTACAATTGCAGAAATAATTTTTTTTGATACATCCTCAACAGTGATAGTAAAACGGGTCTCTGCTCGCGGCAAACGAGATTTAAAGGTTTCGTGATTAAAAAAATTTGTTTCTATTCGTCCTGGGTATACTACGGCAACATTAATATTAAAATGAGCCAATTCGTATTGTAATGTTTCAGTCCAAGCTGCCATTCCATGTTTACTGGCAGAATATATTCCATTGGGGGTAAGTGGAATTTTTCCAGCAATAGAAGCAACATTCACAATACTCCCATGCCCGCGCAAAATCATACCTTTTACAAAAAAATGAACACAACGAATCGCGCCCAGAAAATTGACCTCAACCAGCCGCTCAAGCTCTTCAATAGACATCTCCTCAAAAGTTTGGTAGGTTGCAAAACCTGCGCAATTCACAAGGACATCTGGATATCCAAGGTTTTTGATAACATTTTCGGAAAACTCCTTCACACTTACCAAATCTCCAATATCCACAAAAAAGCTATAAATAGATGGGGAAATTTTTGATAACTCGGTTATTGTACGATCTAAATCTTCGGAATTATTTGAGGCAACGGCAACCCTATTCCCCAACCTCAACAAGTCCAAAGCTAACTGTCTGCCAATTCCGCTTGAACCACCAGTAATCAAAATCAGCTTATCATGTATCATATCTTTGTGTTCACTTCCACTGGTTTATTATAAACAATTAGGTTGGTAGGCACTCCAAATAAACTCACATTATCTACGATAATATCAGGCTGATCTTCAAACAAGCACTTCAAATCTTTTCTACTTAATAAATTTAAGTTTTCCTCCATACTCCAATATTTTTCGCCTATTGCAGACAAAACTTTACGGTACATTTCTGGGGGAAGGAAATGCAAAAGAGGAATAGCAGTGTGAAACTCCACTGGAAACCACCGATTCGGAGTAGTAATAAAAAAAGACTTTGAAACACGAGACATTTCACGAACAAATTTTTTTTGTTCCTCAAAACTACCAACATGTTCAATTACTGCATTACTAAACGCGACATCAAACTCCTTATCATTAAACGGAAGGAGCTCACTAGGATTGACCTTATAAAACTTTAGACCCTTATATTTTTCCTCAAGGTAACCACCATCCTCAGTGCCAACACAGACAATTTGCTCGGGATACGGGTACATTTTTTCGAAATAATTTGACTCCTGATACACATCATCACTTGTAACCCCTATATCAAGAACTTTAGATTCCGGTCGGGGCCGCATCACGTCCATAAACTTATGGAACATTCTTTTTCTAAATCGCATCGATATATTTGAAGCTAACGATATTCTTCCGGTATCTTTATAATAAGGAGAAGTTGACATAAAATCTCAGCCTTTCTTTTTCATGAAAGAATAACTACTATTTACACTTAGTAAAATTAACACGCTTATCAAAGCTATTATACTAACACAGCATCCTACAAGAAATGTAAGCGGCTGATACTTAAATTTAACCACATAGTTCCCTTTCTCTAAAAAGACGCCACGAAACATGGCATCAACTGCGTAAATTGGACTTTCGACTCCGTTAACATACGCAGTCCAACCTGGATAATACTGATCCGTCAAAATCAACATCCCTGGGCTACTTGACGTTATATCGATAACTAACTCCCCAGAGCTAATCTGTTTCACGCCTTTAATTACAAAAGATCCCGTCGCAATATTTTTAGCAAGCTTTTGCTCAACTTCTTGCGAAAGATTTTCCACTACGGCCTGCTGACGAATATCCACGTTCAAAGAAGACAATTTTGTGATAGCAGAGTCAAAATCCTTCACATTAATCACATCATAAACCATAAATGCCCGTGAAATTACGTTCCGGTTTTCATAAATTTCAACATCGTTATCTTGATAGGCTGAATAGTAATTTGGCGAACTCAAACCTTGGATAATGGCACTGTTCGTAGTATCGCGCGGTTCGCTAGCAATAAGTACATACTTTATATTAAGCAAATCAAACATTTCATCAGAAACCGGATAGGCTGTACCGGTAAGGCGACTAGTCTTTGGCTCTTGCGACTCTATAAAGTTAGTGGAAAAACCATACGCTCTCTTAGGCACTAATGCGTTTAACCATCTCGCATCATATACATTATAGGCAGTAGAAACATTTGGATAAAGAATGCCATTCAACGCAAATATTCGAAATAAATCTTTATCCTTTCTTAAGTAATCCATAAAGGGAGGGGCTTGGTATGGGTTACTTCGATCCGGTCTATTGATAATTTCGCTCGAAAACAATGGACCTGACACAGCGAGAAATAAAAAAGCGACGGGCACTACACGCTTACTAATATCCTTTTGCGCATACAGATACGATATAAGAAAAACTACAAGAGATGCCATAAAAAGATACCCTATAGAAGATAACATCTTCTCTCTAGTTACAAAATAAAGGCCAAAAGTCCTATAGGGGTTTCCTAAAACGGGCAGTTCCACAAATAAAACAACAATAATTAACAATGACCATGTTATTTTTTTATAAGACAGCAAGCCAGTCACTGACATATCAACAAAAGTACCGGCAAAAATGGCCAAACTAAACACAATAGACGGCAATGCATACTTCAGAAGTACTATTTGGTTTAGCACCGGTAAACTCTTAATCCAATTGGTAGGCGAAAAATCAAAAATCGACAACAAGGCTAAGACAGCATATATACCAAAAAAAACAATACCATCTCTATTTTTTTGTAAATTGGGAAAACATAAAATCAAATAAATAAATGAAAAAAAAGAAAAGAAGCCAATTTGCGAAGGAAAAGATCCATTCACTTGAAAAAGAAATTTAGTCAAACTCCACAATGGCAGCGAAATGATCCCTGAACCTGCCGAATGAACATGATTGGAAACCGACAAAAACTCAAGAAATGGCAATAAATAAACTGCGGAAATCGAGAATCCCAAAATGGAGGCAACCAAATATCTTAAAGCCGCAATTTTTAATGAAGTTAAAGACAACCGACTCCTATAACAATAAAGTGCTACACGATAAAAATACCACAACGAACCAAGCATTAATGCAAAGAATGTAGATTCAGGCATCGCCGCAATGATTGCCCACCCAATGAACAGAGAAGAAAGCCAAATGCCTACTTTATCATCTAAATCGGCTAAGCGATCATACCCGTAAAGCACCAATGGCAATAAAACTTCAGTCTTGACCTGTGGGTGATTTCCATACGTAACAAAATAACTGGAAAGCATAAACAATACACCTGTCGTAATACTCCCCCAAAAATCGAGCTTTAATCTTTGAGCAAATAAAAAACAACCATAACCAGCTATTAAAAATCTTAATAACAATTGCAAGTCAATCGCATTTGCCCAAAAACGAATAGGAAAAAAAAAGAAAATAAACTGTATTGGCTCCAAAGGCCCGGTATGACCGTCAGCCAAGAGCGGGCTTCCTGCCAAACCTGCATACGGATTCCATAACGGGAAATCACCATTTTTAATGGATTTTGTTATAAACCTATTAAAAGGCTCAATTTGCCACGCTATTGCTCCCGGGTCATTCGCCACAAACCCAGGCGCTTCACCTTTATATTTATAGGGACCCGCATTATTCGGCATGGTTCCTGGAGCCGCTGTTTCCATAAGAAACGTCTTACCCAAAAAGACTACATCCCGATAAAAAACAGCCAAAAAAAGCGTCAGTACTAAAACAGCTTGAAAATTCTTATTGCTGAGAAATTCAATAGGGAAATGGGAAATCCTGGGCTTATTCAATTACTCACCTGTGTGCAAATCTTTATAGTTTTTTTCCTTGAGCATCCACTCATAGGTGCGTAAGATGCCCTCGAACAGATCAATTGCAGGGAACCAATTCAAATGTTTTTTCGCATGAGATATATCGAGAACATTCGCAGGAACATCAAACGGGCGGGAAAGATTATACTCTGGTTGCACAACGCCACGGGAAACTCTTGAAATCATATCGATAATATCCTTCAAGCTGGAGCCCACCCCACTCCCAATATTAAAAATTTTAGAGACACCTTCATATTGAGCCGCCCGGACCAGTGCAGATACAATATCCTCCACATGAATATAATCACGGATTACTGACCCATCTCCCCACACAATAAGCTTATCATGCCTTAACGCCCTGTCCAAAAACGAGGAAATAACGCCTTGTGATTCAGTAACCGGCTGTCTCTCTCCATAAGCATTGGAAATTCGTAATATACAATAATCCAAATTATATAGCTTCCAATATAAATGGAGGTATTTTTCTATCATGAGTTTACTGGCCCCGTAGGAACTGATTGGGTTGGTTGGGTGTGTTTCCATAATCGGGATGCTCTTCGGAATCCCGTATACAGTACCTCCCGATGACGCAAAAACGACCTTTTTAACCCGCGCCTTTCTGGCCGCATCCAACAGACGCAAGGTTCCCAGAACGTTCGTCTCAACATCGTACAAGGGGTTATCGTTGGATGTCTTCGGAACCGTCGTCGACACCAAATGGAAAAGCACATCACAATTTTCCATAGCCGGACTTGTATCCGATGGATTCAAGAAGTCTCCTAAAAAAACGCGGGCTCCTTTTTGCCTTAAATTTTCGAGATAGTGGGATTGCGGTCGGCCAAACACATTAACCTGATTTCCCAACGCCAACAATCTTTCACTTAAATGAGAACCGATAAACCCACCGCCCCCCATAACAACAACTCTCATAATGTCTCCGCATCTTGAACTAATTCCACGTACACTTCCAACAGGCGGTCTGCATATTCCTGTATCGTAAGGGGAGGCTTTGCATTTTCGGAAAGCGTCTGAAGAAGCCCGCGATCCTCCAATAAGACCTTCATAATAGAAGCCAATTCAGGCACATTACCTGCTTCGAACAAAAGCCCGTTTTTACCATGCTCGATCACCTCTGACATTCCACCCATATTCGATGCAATTACCGGGCAATGGGCACTTTGAGCCGAATAGATAACCAAAGGTGAATTTTCATACCAAAGCGAAGGGACAACAAGGGCATCCAAATTCGAAAAAATAGAACCGATTTGAGAGTTGGGAAATGTACCGCAAAATTCAATCCTCGGATCATCCTTAGAAATTTCTTTTAAAGTCTCCACGTAGTCTGGGTAATCATTCAATTTTCCATACACTTTAATTTCAATTGGCAAACCGGGAAGAAGTTTAATAGCCTGGAGCAGCACATGAACACCCTTATATTCAGCCAATGTTCCAATGTATCCCAGACGCAATATGCGGCCAGGGGTCTTTCTGGCAGTATCTGCATAAGCAAGGTTTAACCCAAAAGGAAGATGAAATGTTCGACGCGTGTCCAATCCATTTTGAGCTAGTAAATTACCCATTAATTGAGTCGGAATCGCAATCTTATTAATTTGATTCATTCGCTGCTTGAGGAATCCAGAACGTTTTGCAAAAGCCCGCAGTCGCGGCGTATACACCCCATCAAATTTAACTCCATTTTTTATTAATCCAAGCAGGATTCTTAGGCACCAGTCTGGTAGTCTTCGAAGTAAACCTTGGATCTTTGGAGGTTGACTAACCGACGCAAGATGACGAAGACAATTTACCCCTGCTTGGTCCGGCCCGAAACATGGACGGTTATCGGGCAGCCGTAGTTGGGCAGTGGGGCAAATAAACCAGAAATCCGTAGGGGTAAGCACGGTTGGAATACCCAAGTCACGACAAACATCGACAGCCGATGCAGAAAGCCTGGCCAAATGAAAAAAATGAACGATATCAGGTTTCTCTTTGAGAAGATATTTCTTAAAATAATCTCCAAATAGCAGGTTGTTATACCCCAACTCCTGAACTTCCGACTGAACGCCCATCGGTTCAAAATTATGCTTAAACCTCTCAACCTGAATATCGTCAACAACATACCTGTCAAACCGCTCAGAGTCTTTTAGCGTAAACGAGGCGGGGAAACCGGTAAAAACTTGGACATTATGCCCACGCTTTTTAAGTTCTCTGGCAGTTTCGTAGGTCAATATTTCAGTTCCCGCAGAAAACTCCGGCAGGAACTGATGCACAGTAAGTACAATTTTCATTCCTATTAATCTCCGTTGCCTGCTAAGATTCTTCTCTCGCCAGCCCAGCTTGCAGCCCCTTATATTGGCCGTATACACTCGCGAAATTAATAAAAGGGACGCGAATTATCATATTCATCAATTCAATCATCCGGCCTTCATTCCGAATCACGTACTTCCAATCGAGCATAGTGGACACCAATGTTGAAATAACGATTTGCTTCCAGGATGGGACAGCGGCTATTCCAAATTGACGGTAGAGCTTTTTATGACACAAAATGTTGCGTTCATACTCATATTTGAAGGAGCGCTCGTGAGAATGGATGACGTACGCGTCAGGGCAATACGAAATTTTCAACCCTGCCTCCAGAACACGCTGCGCCCAATCAATGTCTTCTCCAAAATCGTTGGCACTAAAAGGCAATGACTGCCAAACGCTCCTACGTATTGCAGAGCAGACATTGTCAAAGTTGCAGAAGTAATAACGCTCCATGGGAGACATATCTTTGTACGCCTGCCAATCCTCGATCCACCTCGTCTCTTGATGGATCCGCCCTGTCAGCCAATTATTCAAATTTCTCACGGTCAGCACATCGGCATCTTCGCGAGGCAACTGGCGGGCATAGGCCCCGGCCACTTTTTCATCATCAAAAGCAGCTACAAAACTGCTTATCAGGTGGGGATCGCCGGGAACAGCATCCTGAGACATTAAAATAACGATTTCTCCTGATGCGTTTTCGATCGCACGATTACGCGTCAGTCCGTGATCAAACTCCTTCGGCGCTATGGAAATAATCCTGGCACCATATCGCTGCGCCAGTTCCAGCGTACCATCGGTTGAGCCCGAGTCGATCACGATCAATTCGGGCTCAATTCCATATTCTTGTCTCTTAAGTCCTTCGAGGGTCTTCCGGAAAATAGCGCCCGCATTTTTTGTCGGCATCGCAATGGATACTTTTTTCATTTTACATACTGCCTATTACAGAGACTATATGGTCATTAAATGCAAGCGTGTTCAAGAAAAACAAAACATACCTTATTATTTCCAGGGGACAATCCGCTTAAGAACCCTAATTACTTTGGACACAATTCGACTTATTATCCGCCTCGGTGTTAGATCCGCCTGTCCATCTGCAGCACTAGTCAATGAAGCCCGTATATTTAATGAACGACTCATCAGATCTCTAGGAGTAAGCCAGGTAGTCATTCCTGCGGCCCAGAACAGGACATTGCGCTCGAGATCGGCATAGCGTGCAAGGTCATCTCCATTAACTTGCAGCCCAAGAGACCTCGCAACCAATTGGAACAATTTATAAATATTCAAGGGAGTACCCGCTGCCGGGCGGGCAGTATTGGTTAAGTTTATCAACTCCAAATATATTCCGCGAAACAAAAGGTACCCCAATTCGATATTGACCTTCAACCTCCATTCCTGATCGAAGAAATGCGGCCCCGTATCCTTCGTAAGGATAAGGTTTCTTGGTATCACATCGAATAGATCACCGGGAAGTTGATACCCGGGTGTCAGAGATTCTCTTGGTGCAGATATCTTTCCATACGTTAGCATTGCATCGTACCAAACCTGAGCCCAGCTTTCCACATCATGAAGCGACCAACCCGGCTTGTTCACAATCCGGCATAAGCGCGCCTGCCAATTAACGCCGTCAAGAAACTCTTCGTGATTCAATTCCATTGACAGGGGATTCTTCTCGATCGATGGAATTGACGGGTAAAGCGCCTTTTTCCTTATCTGCACTTTTCCCAGCCCGACATCTTGAAACATTATTTCCTTGGCAAATTCCAAACGGCGGTTTACCGAAAAATAATAGCCGAGAGTTTTATGGTCATCCACTGCAGTCGATTCTTCAACATCTGACGCAAGTACCAAAAATGAGTTGGCAAGGTCGGGGACAAGCCCGTTGCGTAAAATTACGCCCCACGCCTGTTCCAAAGAGAAGGTTTTCCCGCCCAACATTTGCATATCAACGCCAACGGAATGTGCCAATACCGGGGAGAGATCTGCCTTGTGCTCAACAATATTTGAGGAAAGCACGGTTACTGGCAACTTATAATCTGGAAATGGGAACCACCAGTTTTGTGCGGGAAAGCCGGATAATGCCAACCTTTCCTGCAATTCCCTGCGCCCAAAAGTTACGACAGTATCATTCTCATAAAGGTCTTCGATGCCATACATGGAGACTCCGGTATGATCTTCAGGAGCTCCGGCAAAATACTTCAGCCCGAGCTGATTCTCAATTGCCAGAATCAATACCCCGCCCGGGCGCAGAAGGCGGCGCGCACGATCCAGCATCACTTTAACAGGGTCGTCTGCTTCTGAGGGGAAAAACTTTCGCGCGTATTCCAGGACGCCCACCAGGACGATCACATCGAATTCAGCAACTGCATCAAATTGATGGAAGGACTCGGCGAGGACTGTCACATTCTCCAGGTCACGGCATCTTGCTTTAATTGCCGATGCGCGGCGCAGACTTCCTTCCAATGCCAGAACTTGCCCTCCCTGCTCCCCAATATAACGAGTGACAGCGCCCAACCCGGCGCCAATTTCAAGGATGCGTCCCTTCAACACCGCGCTTAACGGACGAAGAAGGTTGGATCTTTTGGGGCTCAAATGGTAGGTAGTTGGCCAATCTGTGCATTTTTGGGCCAGTTCAAGTGAAATTGAGCCCAAATCTTTCGCCTGCTGGATAATGGACAGGATATTGTTCTCGACCTCATCACCGTCTGAGTACTTAAACCCCTCCGCCCCTGCTCTGGCCCAGCACCCTAAATCTGCATTGAAAACATATGATTTTTTTAAGTATTCTTCAAAACTATCCATCAGGTATCCCTTTTGAGTTTTTTATTGAAACAGCAAACTGCAACTGTAGTTATGGCATCGTGCAAGGCTAAAAAGTGTACTATATCACGAAAAATATTATTGGGTCACATACAAAGAAAATCTCGAATCTTGTTTATAAGATTCGAGATTTCAATATGAAATGTATACGAGAAAGGAATTTTCCTGTCTTTTATCCACAAAATCCCATTGACGAAATGGCTTTTCAAGGATTCAAGTTCACCATCGTTGACAAAGCAAAAAAGACAAAATTACCAATCGGGAAATGCTAATAAATATATGCTACTGATTCTTATCCAGCCATCCCTGAGCCTGCCGCGCATAATCCGATTCGGGGGCGTATTTAATAACTTTCTTGAATTCGCGGGCAGCCGCATCCATCTGACCATCTGCCGCAAATGCCAAGGCCAGCCCAAAGCGTGCGCGGGGTGCTTTTTTGTCAAACTCGAGAGCAGGCTGATACACCTTAATCGCATTACCCCAGTCTTCACATTTCAAATAGGCATCCCCCAGATCCGTATAGGTGGTATAGTTTTTTTGGGTTTCCAGACGCGCGATCCAATGAGGGATGGCATTTACACAATCATTTAGATCTTGATAGATTATTGCAAGATTGCTATGCGCGTCAAAATTATCAGGAGTACCTTCAAGAATATGCTGATACCCAGCAATTGTATCTTGATACGAAATCACTTCTTCAATATATTTTATATCCGTCCGTGCAACATGCTGAAAAAGATCACTTACTGATAATCCCTGATCGTAGTACATCTTGGCTTTTTTCAAATCGCCCTCTTTTTCATATAGGGTCGCCAAAACATCATATTGCAATATCTTGTACTTTTCAGGGCCATCTACAGCGGCGATCGCCTGCTCCGTCTCAGCAATAGTCAGCGGTTTTACCTGCTTGATCACTTTAATCATATGCCCGTTAGGGAGCACAAACCTAGCTATTTCTTTATGAGTATTAGCAAAACCAGCAGGTTGCGACAAAAGAAATCTTAGAAATGATTCATTAAAAGTAGCTCCGCTCGGTTTTGGCATACTTTCATAAATCAAATATTGGCTATTCAATAAACCCGGCAAATTTAAGGGTATACCCATATCTGGATTTCCAGCATTTAAGATAGAGGCCGTGCTTAAAGGAAAATCCTGTTTCAAATAATAAGTAAAAACCGTCCAATGGATGTAACCAGTTTGCGAAACAACCATTATGTTACATTCGTTCTGCTTACAATCTTGATCTTTCAGAACAGATTCCAAGGCAGAACTCACAGGCCATTTTCCCCCAAGAGGTGGCGATGGACAGAATCCCCAACCAGGAGAGACCGAACACTTAGCGGCATCAATACCACTGATAACGCCTAAATAATTCGCAGCAAAACCATTCCAAGGCTGCAAACCATAAGTGGTGATCGAATAATTAAAAGCAGATGTCACAGCACACAATAAAAACAAGGACGATGAGATAAACTTATTTTGTATGCGGCAAACCCAGACTGCAGACAATACTGCCGCGACCGGCAACAGCATGGAAAAATATCTCCACATCAGGCCGCCTTGCAGACTGAGAGCAAGATACCCGACAACAAAAAAAGTCAATAATATGGTTTCGGAAAAATTCCGTTTTAGAAGGCTAGAGAAAAATCCGATGACCAGTAAAACAACGAAAACTGTTGAAATCGCATTCGGAGAAGTAAGCACGTACCACCAAAACGAGGCTGGGATATTGTTAAATCCTAAGGTAATCACATTGGTTCCACGAAAATCAATTACCTGAGGCGAGTTAACCCACTTCTGAATTTCTATGAGAGGTTTCGCTGCCCCTGTGAGGTACCAAGCCAAAACAAGCGTAATTGAAACTAGGGAAACGGGTAAAAAACCGCGAAACACTATTGGCTCCCGTACTTTACTTAAAACCCAGGCAGGGAGTTGTTTTATTGACTTTTTAGATGGATCAGGTTGAAAGAATATTAGATATAGGCAGAATATCGCAGACGGAATTGGCGCCACCCAAAGATATAATGGATAAAGCCAAAATCCAAACGCAAGTGAAAGCCCAAGCAGCCAGGCAATTTTTATAGAACGATTTTTCTGCAAAAGCAACAATAACCATACATTCAAAGCAACACAAGCCGCCACCGCAAAATATGGACGATAGTTGCGTGAGAGACTAACCAAAGTAGGATAACCAGCCGTTATGATCGCGGCTAACAAACCGGCATTGCCGTTTACGATCAATTTACCAATGTTATACACAGCGACCAGAAGCAGAATGGCAAAAAACAGGTTAACATAAGCACCAGAATCCATTGAGCGCCCAAATACCAAAACAAGTGGCATACTCAGCAGTTGATATAATGGAGGGCGTCCCTCCATATTCAGATCCTTGATGGACTGCCATAGTTGACCTATGCTTTGATCTTCTGGTCGATCAAGATAAGCCAACGTTCTGACCATATAAAAATTAGCATCTGGATCTGTTGCCGGGCTGGTATCCAGACTAAGCCAGGCAAGAGTTCCAGTCAGAAAAATTAAGATCAATAAACCTAGCACCACTCGTCCTCCATATTTCGGCAGGAATTGATCTTTAATTCGATACAAAAAATTCATTTTATTTACATTCCTTTAGTAAAAAATAAGTTTGAGGAATAATTTCTATATCCTACCAAAATAAGTAACTCTGTATTGACTTCAAGAAGAGTATCAAGGAATTGACAATGCAATCTTGTGAACAAAATCCAAACAGACGTCAATGTTCGACAACTGCCAGGATTCAAAGAAAGCAGGTTTGCCCTTATTTACCTTGAAGTATCTGGCGTTCAGAACTTGCTCTCATCATAAAATCCCTTAATTGCCATCACAACATTCTCCTGCTCCTGCCCAGTCATATTGTTATAAAAAGGTAGTCGCAACAGGCGATCACTGATATCTTCCGTCACAGGGCAGTCTCCTGCTTTTCCGCCAAAGCGTTTCCCCATATCCGAAAGGTGCAGAGGTAAATAGTGAAATACAGCAAAGATATCTTTTTTCTTCAAATAAGCAATAAGCGCCTGTCTTTCTTCCAAAGTAGGCATCAGCATATAAAACATATGATACGCCTGCGCGCAATGGGCCGGCACATGGGGTAAGCGGATATTTTTTTCCTGAGCCCATGAACTTAAATTTTGATCGTAATAATCCCATATTATTTTGCGTCTGGTTTGAATTTCCTCCCAGTTTTCCAGCTGGGCAAATAAAAATGCAGCAAGAATTTCAGATGGCAGATAACTAGAGCCCACATCTGCCCAGGTATATTTATCCACCTGCCCGCGGAAAAACTGGCTGCGATTGGTACCCTTTTCGCGGATGATCTCCGCGCGCTCAATATACTGTGGGTCATTTATGATCAACGCGCCACCCTCGCCGCAGGTGATGTTCTTAGTTTCATGAAAGCTTTGCGTTGCCATGCATCCCATGCTGCCCAATGGCCTGCCCTTGTATGTGCCAAATAGACCATGGGCATTGTCTTCCACCACCGGAATATTGTATCGCCCGGCAATTTCCAGGATGGCATCCATCTCACACCCCACACCCGCATAGTGAACTACCACGATCGCGCGGGTGCGGGAGGTAATATGCGCCTCAAGCCGTGTCTCATCCAGATTAAGTGTATCAGGACGGATATCCACAAAGATCGGGCGAGCGCCGCGCAGCACAAACGCATTGACCGTGGAAACGAAAGTAAAGGCTGGAATGATCACTTCATCACCTGCCTGAATGTTCAACAATAATGCCGTCATCTCCAGCGCATGGGTACAAGAGGTGGTCAACAAAGCCTTTCGCCCTCCCACAATGGACTCCAGTTCGGTATGGCATTTCTTTGTAAACACCCCATCGCCGGAAAGATGCATCTCGGTGATGGCCTGCTGAATGTGCTCAAATTCTTTTCCGGCCAGTGAAGGTTGGTTAAAAGGAATCCGCATGATTTATATACTCCTTGGTGACTTTAAATAGAGAATCACCTATTGGGAAAATTTAAATTCTTAATAATTACCGACCTTATATCTATGAGAAACTAATAGCCAAATCATCGTAATCTCAGGGTCATAATCAATTCTCAAACCGCTGAAGAATTCCATAGTTTCGCAAAGCACTATTCACCAAGCGGATACAACATTAGCCCCTGCTTCCCAAAATAGTCCCAACAATAATAAATGCTAATCCAAGGATCTTTTGCAGCGTAATAGTCTCATGAAAGAGAAATGCACTAACGATCAACACCAACACAAACGACAAGCTCGTAAAGGGATACGCATAGCTCAGCTCGAACTTGGTCATTGCTCCCACCCAGCATAGAAAAGCTAGAAATGCAGCCGTCAGGCTACTGATAATCCAAGGATTAAGCACCAGCCTGAATAAAAAGTTGACTCTTTCTCCAACATCTACCGGCATTGGGCCAGCAAGGCCCACTTGCCATTTGGTGATAATCTGCCCATATACCGTAAACAGGATCGTGCCGAAAATATACAAGTAATCCACGCCGTCCTCCAATAAACAAGTTTTAATTAATCTTATATCAAGCACGGCAAATCCGGTCAGCCATGGTCTCAAATCTATTCCCATCCCAGGCCGGGTTTACTATTCAAACAAATATCAGAATTTGGCCAGACAACTACTTTAGTAGCCAATTCACCAAAAATTACTCTTTGCCTTTTTTCTTACGACAAACCAGCGTCCATACTTTCTGATGAATGCCCCAGAACATATCGTTGCAATATCCGATGTTGAAATCAGAGAAATCATTTGAAAAGACTTTTCGTATTTCTTGTTTCGAACGAAAAACTCGAAATATAGTCCCATTTCTTAACCCATAGGGATCGCTGGTGATCTCATAGTGCCCATCCGAAAGAGGCTTTGCATTTTTGAGGATGTAAGAACCCCTCATTGGCAACGAAGCAATTAGGTAACCACCGGGCTCAAGCACCCGGGTCATTTCAGCAAGGTTGTCGGAAAATTGATCTCCGGGCTCCACATAGTAACAGGCATGGCAGGCAAGTAAATATTGAAAAAAGTTGTCTTTGTAGGGGATATGAGCATTCGTCCCAACTTTTAGCTCGGCGCGTATCCCCAAGGCTTTCATTCGCTTTTGAACGTGACGGTTGATGTCTTCAGCGATCTCCACACCATGGATCTTCATTCCCAAATTATTCAGCAAAGGCATATTCCGTCCATCCCCATACCCCAGGTCAAGTATGCGGCGGCCATCGTATTCGCCTCTTGGCATTTGCATGCCCGGGTAGGTACCTAAAAATGCACGCACGACAAACTCAACCGGATAGACCGCATTTACCTTGTCGCTTGTATATCGAGAAGAATATTGATTATTGATTGACATAAGAGCTTTTTTCCTTTAGAGAGATTTTATTTTTTATTAACCAGAATCAACATACCGATCTAAAGATCCGTCTATTCTTTTGGCATCCGGTCTTGATCTCCAAATATATTCCGAATAATGATATACGGCCGGTTCTTGGTTTCAATAAATATGCGGGAAATATACAACCCCACCAGCCCAACACAAAGCAGGATCAACCCGCCCAGCCCCCACACCGAAACCATCACTGAAACCCAGCCATCCAAAACGTGCCCCTGAAGCTTTTGCATGATCAGGGCAATAGTGGTCAATAACGACACCAGAAAAATCACCAACCCCAAGGCAAAGACACCATAAAGAGGTGCCGGACTAAATGAAGTCACCGAATCAAGAAGTGCTTTTGATCGCTTCACAAAAGTATAACTAGATTCTTCACGGGAAATTTTATTAAACAATAATCCATATTGATGAAAACCGGTAAGCACCCACAACCCACCAATGGCAGTCATATGCTCCTTGTGCCGAATAAGCTGCCGAACGTATGCCGAAGTCATCAAACGAACCGTGGAAAGGTTGCGAGGGATTTTGGCAGGCACAAGAACCTGAATCAGCCACCAGCCGATTTGCCCACCAAATTTTTTGATCACATCACCGGCTCGTTTTTCCTGAACGCCATACACTACATCCCAATCGTTTTTCTTCATTTCTTCATGAAAACTCGTCAGCAGTTCAGGCGGCTCTTCCAGGTCCACATCAATAAGGAAAACCAGCTCGCCCCTGGCGTACTCAAGCCCGGTCATCATGGCCTTGTGATGCCCAAAGTTGCGCGATAGTTCAATGATATGAATATGCGAATCAAGTTTTTGGAGACCCAACGCCACAGACAGGGAATTATCCGGAGATCCGTCATCCACCATGACGATCTCATACTTATCCGTTATTTTTATTGCCTCAGCATTAATCCGCCGCACGAATTCTTCAATATATGCCGCCGATCGATACAGAGTGGTTACGATGGATAGTTTCATCTGGGAGTCAGCCTCAAACCAACACAGCCAAACCGAAGCCGGTTTTTCCGTATTCATTCCCGCAGTAGATCATATATCGTTTCCCCTGAAGGTCAAACACACAGGGGTAGCAAACCATATCCGAATCCCATCCGTCCTGAGATACCCCGATGCCGACTTCCTCGTCCATTCTGGTAAATGTTTTACCATCGTGCGATTCAGCGTACCCGATACGGTATTTTTTTCCACGATACGAGTACCACATCTTATAAACGCCATCCTCCTTTATCACAAAAGGAGTGGAAACCACATGGTCACTGTCCTTATTCCCGACCGCGGGGGTCTTTTCACGCTTCCAGTCAATCCCATTTTCAGATTCAGCATAACCGACATGACAGGCAACAGCTGGTTTTCCGTCAATCAATATCCATGGGTCGGCAAATGCAAACCACATTTTGAACACCTCCCCATCTTTCAGTACAAAAGGTGTTGCGCAAAAGTTGGGGAACTCTTTTGATCTTTCCATAATGGGGCCGGGGTATAAACGTTCCAGATCGCCGCCTGCAACGGCTTCCGCCACACCGACGGAATTCCTGAACGGCACGGTAATGCCAAGGTTCCAACCATAGTAATAGAAACGCGTTTTCCCGTCAGTTTTTACGATCGAGGTGATATTCACACCGCTGTCATCGAAATTACCCAATGCCGCTCTTTTAAGCAGAGGAGCATTATGATTGTAGGTCATCGAAAACTTGTCATCGACGATGGCAGCATCCATATAGGTAGGGAAGCCGTAATTTGTTTCATCCCGATGCGTATAATAAATGCGGATATTTCCCTTGCCGGCATCCAAAACATCCACCACAGGAAACATCGCGTGAGTGTATCCATCTTCAACTGACGGACAATAGATTCGGCTTATTTTTTCCCATTTCATCTTAGTCACAGGCTCCTTGTTCCCTCTTAAGGTTCGGAAGGCTTTGCGCCGATCCTCAGACCGGAATACAAACCTTCATAATAATAACGGTCAAAACCGCATTTTTGCATCGCTGAGGCGATCTGATCAATATCATAGTCAACCCGCCTTAAATGAATTTTTTCTCCGTCAAATAAGGCAAAAGCGGCTCTTGGGTCCTTATCCCTTGGTTGCCCCACTGAGCCAGGATTACAGTAAAAGATTTTACCAAATATCTTCAAGGTCTGCAGGTGCGTATGTCCCGAGAAGAAAAACGACGCGCTTTCATCCTTGAAATATTCTTCGGTGATATTCAGAAGATACTCATCCAGGTGATCCTTCCAACCGCCGTGGACAAAAGAAGCGGAATCGAGCTCGATCTTCTGAGACGACTTCCCCAGCCAGTTCAGGTTCTCCTTTGTGATCTGTGTACGTTGATAATTCAGCAGTTCATTGGCGGATCTTGAACGAGGGCAGGGCTGATCGTAGACCATGTAATAATCATGGTTTCCCATAATGTTGGGGATATCCTTTTGGCGCAGCAGATCGATACATTCATTGATCTGGCAATAATATCCGGCAACATCGCCGAGAGAAATCACGCTTTCACAACCAGCCTTCTCCACTTCTTCCAACACTGCCTGCAAGGCAGGGTAGTTCCCATGAATATCGGAAATAACGGCGATCATGTATAGTTCACAACGTCTTCAATATAACGAACCGCATTCCCCTGTTTTATTACCACCGTCTCCGGCTTTTTATTTTCCAAATAATATTCAAGGCACATCTCAGCCTCATTGTACCCAAATGCCGTTCGAAGGGACAGCGACGATGAGAATCGCGGATTGACCTCTAGCAAAAGGTACTTATCTTTATGCAGCCGAAACTGATAGTTGGTAGGGCCAACAGGTTTGAACAAAGCCGTTAACCTCTTAACCTCCTCTTCCATTTCCGGAATATCCACCGTCTGAGCCTTCACCGTGGAACCTTCCCTGCTTAGTTTTCTTAAAAAAGAGATGGATTGGGTGTACGTGCCATCCCCAAGGCCAAATACTCCAACCGTATATTCATGCTCGTTGTCGCCGATAATCTCTTGAACCATGAAATTATCCCCCAGTTTGTTTTTCCAATAATAATAATCGTCCTGAGAATGAATGGTCGTAATACCCTTGGAAGCGGTTGAGTGTCTCGGTTTAACCATACAAGGTATGCCTAACTCATCTACGGCCAGGTCATACTCACCAGTCGTCAGACTTTTTATCGCATCCACTTTGTTCAAGGTTAAATACTCGAACATACGCCATTTATCCCTAGATATTTCAATTAGATCCTTCTTATTCAAAACCAGCTTATTAAGGTAACTGGCAAGGCTGCCCGGGGCATCACAGATCCTGTGGATCTCCGGCTCCAAACCGAAAAAGACCAGATCTATATTATGTGTATTAATTACATCTACAAGGAAATCACAATAGCCGTCATCTGACGCCCAGGCTGCCTGAAGAAAGGAATCGCACCACGTTTGACCGACCGCGTCAGGATAGACATCCATGCCGATGATGTTGACATCATATCTGCAACTCCGCAAAGACCGTACAATTCCGTAGCCAATGATCGCGCCAATGCCAGTGACTAAAAGGTTAAGTTTTTTCATAATTCAAATATTTGGTTATATTCCTCTCTATCCAAGAGAGGTAATTGGTCTTCCACTGCCCGCCTTGGGGCCGGCGCAGGAACGACTTGCGAATTTGGCGAAAGCATGATCTCAAAAAAATGGGGTTCCCTGGTTTTAAGTCCGCGGTCAAGCTTCTTAAAATCCCCGGAAGAACTTATTTTTGTATACGCGATGTTGAACGCACCCGCAACCTTCCTGAAATCAGGATTGGTATAGCCCTCCACTGAACCGTAGTTCTTATACGAATAATTCTCATGTAGATCCCGGATCAAGCCAAGTGATTGATTATTCATGACAACGATCTTTAGCGGAATATTTTCCCTGGAAACAGTTTGCAATTCCTGGATGTTCATTTGAACACCCCCATCCCCCATGATGCAGACAACCTGTTTGTCAGGTGCGGAGAAATAAGCTCCGATGCCTGCAGGCAGGGAGTACCCCATGGCTCCATGACCAGATGAGCTTAGAAACCGTTTGTCTCCAGCAAGCGAAAATGACTGGGCAACCCACATCTGGTTCTGTCCCACATCCAAACAAACCGTTGTTCCCTCGGACACTTTACCGCTTAACACATGCAAAAATTCATTTGGGTCAACGAAATCGGTATTCGCATCATGGGCGGTATGGGAAGGGTATTTAACTTTCCAACCATGAATGCTTTCCAACCATTCTTTGTTGTGAAAGCGCCTGTCTCCGATCTCTTCCATTAACGTCTTCAAGAACAGTCGGATATCACAGCAAAAGCTTACATCCGCACGAACATGATGGTTAAGCTCATGAGGATCAATATCAACATGAATGATCCTGGCGCCTTTTGCAAAAAGAGACCGATCCGAGCCTGTCTGTCTTTCGTCCAGCCTGGAACCCAGCACCAGTAACAGGTCGGATCTTGCCATTGCAAAGTTGGCATACCGGTTGCCATACGAACCGATAAACCCGCAAAAATGTTCATCAGCATGGTCAATGGCGTCCAGCCCCATCAACGAACTGACCACGGGCAGGTCACAGGCATGAACAAAGGCTTCGAACAAGCCTGTATCCCGAACCGATGACATCCCCCCGCCCGCCAACACTACGGGTCTTTTGGCCTCGGCCAGCATATCGATGAGTTGTTGAAGAGAATCTTTATCCAAACGCGAGGCATCTGCCTCTGCCGATTTATATTCATCAGAATCAAAAAAACTTTCCAACGTTGAAGGATCTATTTCGCTGGCCTGTACGTTGTGCGGAATATCCAGCAAAACAGAGCCAGGGCGGCCGGATTGAGCAATAAAAATGGCCTTTTCAAGATAAAAACGGATCTTCGCAGGAACCAAAACCGTTTCAGCGAATTTCGTGACCGGCTTTACGATCGAAACAATATCCGTTTCCTGAAAGCTTTGCTGACGAATGGCATTATTCGTTTTGATCAAATGAGTGCTTACCTGCCCGGTTATAAAAAGGCATGGCACAGAATCAAAATACGCATTGGCGATGCCGGTAACCAGGTTGGTCGCTCCGGGGCCGCTCGTGGCGATGGCAACGCCAATCCCCGCAGACCCTCTCGCATACGCATCAGCGCAGAAGGAGGAAGCCTGCTCATGGTAGTTCTGAATATAGGTAAGCCCATCCACCTTGTGAAGCGAATCGACCAGGTGCGCGATCGAACCGCCTTGATATCCAAAAATATATTTCACGTTTTTTTCAAAAAGGAACTTCATAACATAGTCGGATAGTTTCATCCCATCACCTCCAATGTACCGTTACTTTATTAGTACCCAACGGCATATCTGCTTAACTTTATGAATATGTAAGTCTGGATTGTGGCAATGCTCATATAGAGCCGCCGCAATAGTTATATTAATACATTTTATTTTATACCAGAAAATAATTATGCATTTCATCCGTATTATTGCTTAACTCATATGCCTGCAGCCCTTTTTCTTTCAATTCTTTGCCAGAATCCCTCCACGATCGTCCTTGCATGCTGGGAAAGTTCCGAAGGCAAATTGTCGTGATCAAAATACCCAAGTTCAAGTCCCTCCCGACCATCCGGCCTAAGTTCACCCCGTATATCGTAAGAATAATAGACGACCGACACGGAAAAAACCTGATCTCCATTCGGGAACACCTTGAAAAATTCCTTACCTGAATAAACGTCAAACAATGTCAATTCCCCAACTTCGAGGCCTGTTTCTTCTCTGATCTCCCTTTGGGCTGTCTCAATGGTGGATTCGCCAAGTTCCATATACCCGCCTGGCAGACACCAGGTGTGATCATCGGCTCGTAATTGCAATAAAATCCTATTTTCACTATCGACCACCAAAACAGGTACAGCAACAAATATAATCGGACGATTCCCCAACAATTTCCTCAGTTCCTCTACATAATTCTCTTTCACATCACCACCGCCATTTCCAAACTCATACAAAAACTCTCATTTATAGTCCCAGGTTTATTAGATAAATAACTCTGGTCTGAATTTTTAATTTAATAGCTTCATGCAGAGACATACCTCATAAAGCGACCGGATTCCTTTCCGCAATTAAACAACAAGTCCAATATTGTAACGCCATGCGTGAACTCCCCCCAAAGCTGGGGGTATTCCGGGTAGCCGGTGTAGTCAAACCACGTCAATTTTATTCCCATGTTCGTGAACACCTGCTCCTCGATGTAATCCCTGGCGGCAGGCCCGGAGATATACTCGGTACCGCCGGCTTGTTTGCATAGATCAGCAAGGCGCTCCGTCTTTCCTTCCACCAGAGAATAATCCCATGAATTCTTGATCACGGTATTAATACCCAAATATTGACAGACTGCTTCAATGAAAATGCGATTCAGGTGTGACAGATGAGTATATGAAGTACCCAAATAGAGCGGCTCCAACCAGGGGGCGATCTCGGAAAAATAAGGAGTGCGGCGATAGTTCTGTGTCAGCGCCTTCCAATGGATGGCTGCCCAATCCGAACCATCTATCTCTGTCTCGCGGATCTTCTGATGAAATTTTCCTTTTACGAGCACAGGGACGGTCAACCACTGCACACCCTGGGGTGTTTTGATCTGGTTTCTGTTGCGCCAGTCTCGCCGGGTATATTGCATATCATCATAGAGGATAAATTCATCGACAGCGGCGATCATGTCAAAGTACCCTTTCCAGGGGATGTAGTTGGATTGGAGAATAGCTACTTTTTTTGTCATTGTCCATCGATTCTAGGGATGAGGATCTGATACGCTGGGTTGGACGAGTATGGCACAACCTCAAAATTATCTAAAATATATTGATAGGTCAAAGGATGGGTATTCTTAAACCGCAATTCCTCCCGTCCATCCAAAGGAATATCCAAAATAATGACAAACGCGGGGCTCGATTCCTTGATGCGCTCGATCTCCTTCTTCTCGAACGAGTCAGACCTTGAGGTAAGCGCATAGACCTCCCACATAGGCGACTGCCTTTCCAACAAGGCGTAAGCGCCGGGCCAGAATGGAGCCGCGATAAAGCTTTCTCCGTTCGAGGCATACTGTTCTGAAAGCTGCCGAAGCAGTGCAATTTCATCCGCGGCAGACGGGTCCACCTGAAGAGCGCTCCCGGAAACTTCCACACTCACACATCTCTTACTCGCAAAGCAATACCAACCCGGCTGGAAAACATACATCACCCACAAACTCCCCGCGCATAATACCACAGCAAAAAACCACTTGCGTTTTGAAGGCTGGCTTGAAAAAAAAACCAGTAACCCAAGTAAAAGAGGGAAAATCCCCAAAGCGAGATGCCCAATATCTGCTCGAGAAAATGCAAATTGGGCGTAAGGAAGAGCGAGGATCGCAGCCGCGACCAAGGCAGGCGGTGCCGCATGCTTCTTGAACTTTTGATACAGAACCCATCCAATGGACAGCGGCCCAAAAACAAGCACAGCCAGGAAGAACAAGCCAACCAAGACATCACGGACAACATTGCCAGCTGGCGCGGCAAAGTCAGCCATCCAGGGCCAGGGCACAGGCAGGGGCAAATTCGTTGCCTTCTGCTCAAATACACCAAGGGTGTTTTCCAAAAATGCCTTTGCAAACCCAGGCATAAAAAGCCCCATCAGTAACATGGGGGTAAAACCAGCCGCAACCCCGGCTGCCCAATAGCAGAACCCTCTGACCAGACCCGGGGTTTCTGCACGCTCAAAATAAAGCCATACCAGAACCCCCAAACTGCCGACCGCGCCATAGACGCCATGGTTTCTACCGAACACTGCGATCCCCCCCACACAGCACCCTACAATAAAATGGCGCCTTGCAGTCGGGTTTTCGATCAGAAACGCCAGGATGCCAACTAAAAAAATAGATAATGAAGCATCAAACAGTTTATGGCGGGGGAACATCCATATCACCAACGTTAAACCCGAGAGCAGCAAATATGGAAAATGATCCCGCTGTTTCCATATCGTTTTGGAAATGATCAGCAGCCCCGTGAACAACCCAAAAACTTGAAAAATAGCGACGGCGATCCGCAGGTTGATAATTCCATTATTACCCAAAAGGCCCATGATCGCTGCAGACCAATAATAACGACCCGGCTCATACGCCATAAAGTCACGGGTCGGGACATCCCCCAGCATTACCCGCTGAACCCCATACCAAAGAAATCCTTCATCCCACAGGCTGAACCCCATATGGCCCTGTAAAATGAAGAGAACAAAAACCAGGGCAAAAGAAAGCCCAAATGCTGTTATATAAAAATATTTGCTATTTTTCATGCCTGAATTCGAAACCTGTTGCTAGTATAAACCGATTCCCTCGTTATGCGGTCATTTCCAATCGGGCTCCTATTTTATGTCTGATATCCGTCTATTTCAGAGCATGCGTTACTATAACAGAGTCCCTTGTTAACGTGGCATCAACAAGGGACTCATTTTCAACCGTCCCAAACACTATATTAAGGGGCTGGGATTTCACATACTTCCAAAATCTGTAATCGAATTACCTCACGGATTTCCAATGCGGATCTGCGAATTGATGGACAGGTTGTTGTAGATCGGGAACCAATACGTGTCGCTCAACTGCTCCGTCGGCATGCCCATCGTCTCGGCGAAACTCGCAGGCGTCACTCCGTTGGTGGTGAAGATGAAACGCTCCGTGGATGTGATCGGCACTCCGTTCGTGCTCGTCACCTGCACCGGTCCGCCCACCAGGTTATAGTACGTGGCGGTTCCAATGCTGTTGGGAGCCACACTATACGTGCCCTGCAATGCCCCGCCCACTCGCACTTCCACTGTCGCGGTCGAATTGCCCGCATTCCCAAAGCGGATCTGGGTGTTGACCCCTACATTCGTCGTGTATGGGTACCAGTATTCCGTGCTCAATTGAGACGCTGGCAAGGCCATCATTTCATAGTAGCTGGTGTTCACTCCGCCAAAATAGTGGATCACCCGCTCCGTCACCACGATCGGCACTCCGTTCGTACTCACGATCTTGACCGGCCCGGCCGCCAACCCCGCAAAGCTGACAAGGCTGGTCGTGTTGGGCGCGATCGACAACGTGGAGCCCTTTTGCCCTCCTCCCATGAAGATCTGCACAGAGGCGGTTGTGGCGCCCGCATTCGCGATCCGAAGCTGGGAGTTAATGGTGGAATTGTTATAGATCGGGAACCAATACTCCGTGCCCAGCTGCTCCTTGGGCATGCCCATTGTTTCCGCGAAGCTCGCAGGCGTGACACCATTGGTGGTGAAGATGAAGCGTTCTGTGGATATGATCGGCACCCCGTTCGTGCTGGTCACCTGCACCGGCCCGCCCACCAGATTGTAATAAGTGGCAGTGCCGATACTATTGGGAGCCACGCTGTAGGTGCCTTGCAGCACCCCCGCCACGCGGACTTCCACCGTGGCGGTGGTATTGCCTGCATTCCCGAAGCGGATCTGAGTGTTGACGCCGACATTCGTGGTGTAGGGATACCAGTATTCGGTGCTGAGCTGTTGGTCGGGCAGCCCCATCATTTCATAGTAGCTGGTGTTCACCCCGCCGAAGTAGTGGATCACCCGCTCGGTCATCACGATCGAGTTCCCGTTGCCGGTGATCTTCACCGGACCGGAGGCCACACTCGTATAACTCTGCTGGGTTTGGCCGTTCTCTGCAACCGTATACTGACCTCTTGCACCGCCTCCCATGAAGACATTCACTGTGGCGGGACCGGTAGTGAAGCTATGCGTCCCTACACCCACCGTGATCGGACCCAGGGAATTATTATCTTCAAAGCTTTCTACAGCGCCGCCGGAACCATCAGGATCCGCATACAGGGTAAATTTATAAGTACCCTGCGGTAGTCCATTTCGATAAGGAATCCATTCTGGATAGTTATAGTCTGGTTCGGAAGCAGGATAGGCGATATGTACATCCACATCTACAGAAGTGTTTGGGTCAATCGAATCATTGTAACTTGAGCGTGTATAATTTCCGCGCTCTGTATCGACCATTGTAGTTAGAGGATCAATTGCACCGGTCGGGTCATAATAAAGCGCACCCTCTGGAACGCCGTTAAAGGCCCCAGGAGGGGTCATTTTGAAATCAGAGAAACTAGTGATCTGCCCAAAGACGGCATGATCTTTACCATAGTTCGGCTTGTTATCCAAAAACACGCCGGGGTAGAACAAGCCAGTAGCCAAGCCGCCGCGGTTCTTCACCGTCATCCGCACCCAGAAGGATGTATCCGGGTCGGGGGTATTGATCTCGGCAGTTTTGGCTTCATTTAGTAATTTATAAGCAGTGATCAACAGATCAGGCTTTTGAATGATCCGTGTATTTTCGCTGGCGGTAGCGTCCGGGTCCGGGCCTGTATCCCCGCCGCCGCTCACAGACACAGAATTGGTAAGGGTTCGAAGATAGATCGGATTCTCATCAATAAGGACGCCCACGCCGGCGTTCACATCCACGTCCGTAATAAAGGTAATGCTTGAACTCCCAAGAGCAGGAATGGATGCTGTGCTGGTACAAGTCAACGTGGTGGGTGCCGCGGGGAGAGGCTGGGCCGGGCAGCTCCAGCCGCTGCCGCTAATATCCCAGGGAGTCAGGCCGGCCGGCACAGTGTCTGTAACAGTAATGGTGCCGAAGGTCGCTGTATCACCGTTATTGGTCACGGTGATCGTATAGGAACGATACTGCTCTCCCTGAGCAAAGTCACCGCCCACATGGGTCACACTGATCGCTAGGTCTGGTGTGCCGGCTGCCAGAACCGGGCTGCTCGTCCCGATCATCCCTGCCATGAGGGCGATCACCCCCACAATGCGCACCAACCACATCAAGTTTAAAAGTTTCGATTTCATTTCTACCTATCCTTTATAAAAAAACAAATCCAAAAACACGTATATACACTTAATATTATATACCAACTTTAACACAGGCTACCTTACTCTTTCGTTAGGGGGCACATCCGTATCTCCCATTGGCTTTCAGTATCGAAAATCCCCGCTTTCCGTCACTCCCCCATTGCCAATCGCAAGGATTCCTCCCAGTGTGGCAAAATCAGGCCAAAGGCGTTCTCGAAGCGCGAACAATCCAGCGGCGTGCAAAGCGGGCGGCGGGCCGGAGTGGGGAAATCGGCGGTCAGGGCCGCTTCCATCTTTTTCACCTTCTGCTCGCCGGAGCGAGGGTCAAGCTCCAGAATGGCGCGCGTAAAATCAAACCGCGAAACAGCTCCCGCCCCGCCCAGGTGATACACACCGCTTTTCTCTGAAAAATAATTCATCGGGTCCGCGAGTCCGCGTGCAGCCATGGCAGATGTCGCCTCCGCCAGCATCCGCGCCCAGGTGGGGCTGCCAAATTGATCGGTGACGATCTTCAGCGTTTCCTGCTTCCGCGCCCACGAAAGCACCTTGGAAACAAACCCATCCCCGCGCAGGCTGTACACCCAGCTCGTCCGCAGGATGACGTACCCGCCTCCCGCCTGACCGATGGCCTGCTCGCCTTCCAATTTACTTTGACCATACACGTTGAGCGGGTTTACCGCGTCATCCTCGGTATAGGCCGAGTCCTTTGTCCCATCAAAAACATAATCCGTGGAATAGTGAATGAACGGGGCGTTCAGCCTGCGGGCTTCCTCCGCCATCACTGCGGGAACCTTTTCATTGATCAGCATGGCCAGGTCGGGCTCCTGCTCAGCCCGGTCCACAGCCGTGTACGCCGAAGCATTCACGATCATGCCCGGCCGCACCTCACGGATGATGCGAACCATCGCGTCTACATCCGCCAGGTCCAATTCATCGGGGCCGAGCGCGTGAACTTCCCCCAACGGCGCCAGGGTGCGGTTCAATTCCCAGCCAAGCTGGCCGGTCTTGCCAAATAAAAGGATCTTCATAGCTCACTTATAAAACATCAAAATACGCCCATCCCCGCTAGGGTTGAGCGTGGACCACATGTTCGGTGTAATACGCCAGCGTTTCCTCGGGGTCCCCATCCTTCAGCACAACGCCTTTATTCATCACGATCACACGGTTGCACAGATTCATGATCTGATCCAGATTATGAGAAACGATGATAACGATCTGCGAGCGTTCCACCAGCTGCAAAATACGCTGGGAACTTTTCTCAACAAAGTGGGCATCGCCCGTCGAAAAAACCTCGTCGATCAACAGGATCTCAGGCTCGGTCATGGCGGCGATCGAAAAAGACAGCCTTCCATACATGCCGTTTGAATAATACTTTACAGGCAGGTCGAGGAAGTTTCCCAATTCTGAAAATTCGGCGATCGCGTTTTCCTTTTGTTTCATTTCTGCGGGGGAAAACCCCAGCAGCGCGCCGTTCAGATAAATATTTTCCCAGCCGGTCTGCTCCGGGTCAAAGCCGGCGCCCAACTCCATCAACGGAGTGATCCTGCCGTTCATGCTGACACGTCCTCCATGGGGGAAATAAATGCCGGCAATGGTCTTCAATAACGTGGATTTCCCGGCGCCGTTCAACCCAACGATGCCAAGCCGGTCCCCCGATTGGATATTGAGCGAAAGGTTATTAACCGCAAAAAACTCGGTGTAATTATCCCGCTGCTTTTTCCCTTTCAGCCGATTCACTATAAGGTCTTTAAGAGACGGGTTGGGGTTTCGGTAGATCCGAAACTTGACCGAAAGATCTTCCATCTGAATATAAGTTTTCATAGCCTGTAAATAACATCCTTTTCTTTTGAAGAAAATATGGCCAGGCCAATGAACAAGCTCAGCAGCGTCAACGCAAAACAGATCAGCCACGCCATGGCGGTAGGGAATTCAGCCCGATAGATGATCGCATGGAACAACTCGACAAAATAAAAGAACGGGTTCAATCTAACAACGGTATACAGCAGCGAATCTTTGGACAGAAACTCGAGGGGATACACGATCGGTGTAAGGTAGAACAACCCCGCAAAGACCACCTGAACGATATGGGACAGGTCGCGAAAATAAACATTGATCATACTCACAACCAATACCAGCCCGAGCAGGAATAAGGCGGTCATCAGCAGCGCAATGGGAAGAGTTACAAGAGCCCAGCTGATCTTTGCCCCAAAAAACAAGGCAAGAAAGAACATGCTTATCAAACTAAGCAGGAAGTTCACCACTTCCACGCTTACCACAACGATCGGGAAGATCAACCTGGGAATATAGATCTTCTTGAGATATTTTTCCGCCCAAACCAGGGCCATTGCGCCGTTCATCATGCTGTTGAGGATCATTCCCCAGGGAAGCAATCCGCTAAAAATATAAATGCTGAAATTAGCCAGTGAATTCTTGAAAATCGTCGAAAAGACCACAGACAAAATGAGCATGGTAAACAGAGGGTTTAGCAAACTCCAGAAAAAGCCCATGGCCGAACGGCGGTACCGCGCGCGCAGGTTCGAATTCACAAAATTATAAGTTGCATAGCGGTATGTAAACAGGTCACGGATATTGCGCGCGAGGAAGCTAAAAAGGCCGCTCCTCTCCGCGGCATCATACTCGGAATAAAATGGCTCTTCCTTTTTATCGATCAAATCGCACCTTCATTCGCCAGACGCAGCAAATACGCGCCATAGCCGTTACTCCCCATTTGCTCCGCCAGACCCTTTAATTGTTCCCGCGAAATAAACCCCTTGCGATAGGCAATTTCCTCGGGGGAGGAGATCATCAATCCCTGGCGGTCTTCGACTGCCTGCACAAAATTCGCCGCCTGCAGCAGGGACTCATGTGTGCCGGCATCCAGCCAGGCCACTCCCCGCCCAAATGGGAGAACCTGCAGTTCTCCCATCTCCAAATAGATGCGGTTCAAGTCTGTGATCTCGATCTCTCCGCGCGGCGAAGGCTTCAAAGATTCGGCAAACTCCACGACACGTTCATCATAATAGTACAAGCCGGGCACGGCATAGTGAGATCGCGGATTCTTGGGCTTCTCTTCCAGGCTGATGGCCTTCCCCTGCGCGTCAAACTCCACCACTCCGTATCTCTGCGGGTCCTGCACCGGGTAAGCGAAGATCAACGCGCCTTTCTCCAACTCCGCCGCAGATTGCAATTGAGCGGGCAGCCCCTGCCCAAAAAAGATGTTATCGCCAAGAATAAGGCAGACCCGCTCCCCGGCAATAAACTCCCTGCCCACTAAAAAGGCATCGGCCAGCCCGCGCGGTTCTGCCTGCTCGGCATAGGAAAATTGCAGACCCCATGAGTTTCCATCTCCTAATAGCCTGCGGATGACTGGTAAATCTTCCGGAGTGCTAATGACCAGGATCTCTTTGATGCCCGCCAGCATTAACATGGAAAGTGGATAATAGATCATGGGCTTATCGTAGACCGGCAGCATTTGCTTGCTGGTCGCCAGCGTTAAAGGATACAGACGTGTTCCACGTCCACCTGCAAGAATGATTCCCTTCATTATCTTTTCTCCTTATCGCTAACGAGCTTTGTAATTCGCATCCAGCCAGCCCATATATTCCTGCTGCTGGCGGATGGCGGTCACCCATTCCGGGTGAGAAAGATACCAGTTAACCGTATCCAACAGCCCCTCGTTCAGGGTATGGTGCGGACGCCAGCCCAGTTCACTACTGATCTTATGAGTATCCATATCATAACGGCGGTCATGGCCAGGTCGGTCCTTTACGAACTGGATCAGATCCTTGTGAGGTTTGCGGCCCGGGTCGGCGGATATTTCATCCAATATATCGCAGATCGTTTCCACGATGGTGAGGTTGGCAGGCTGGTTCTCGCCGCCGATGTTATAGGTGGAACCGACCGTCCCTTTTTTCAGCACAAGGTGGATCGCATCGCAATGATCTTCCACATGCAGCCAGTCGCGGATCTGCTGTCCATCCCCGTACACGGGCAGGGGTTTTCCATCCATGGCGTTCAGGATGATGAGTGGGATCAATTTTTCAGGGAATTGATACGGCCCATAATTATTCGAGCAATTGGTCATGGTATAAGGCAGCCCATAGGTGTGACCATACGAACGGACAAGATGATCGCTGGACGCCTTGGACGCGGCATAAGGTGAATTTGGTGCGTACGGTGTCTCTTCCGTCCACGCGGGTTCGCCGGGCGCAAGCGAACCAAAGACCTCATCCGTGGAAACATGATGAAAGCGGACACTTTCCAATGGCAGGGCTTTTTCCTGTATCCAGAACATGCGCGCCGCCTCCAAAAGAGAGAAGGTGCCCATGATATTGGTTTCAATAAATTGACGCGGACCCAAAATGGAACGGTCCACATGAGACTCGGCAGCAAAGTGAACAAGAGTATCCACTTGATATTGGCGCAGCAAGCCGGCTACAAAATCGGTATCGCAAATATTGCCCTGTACGAAGGTATAGCGCGGGTCGTCTGAAACGTCCTTGAGATTTTCCAAACTGCCCGCGTAGGTGAGCACATCCAGGTTGATGACCTGCACATCCGGCTCTGCCTTCAAAAGGTAATGAATGAAATTGGAGCCGATAAACCCAGCTCCTCCGGTAACCATCACATTTTTCATAAAAATATTTTTTTCCTGTTCAATTCATTTGAATAAATTCAGTCAAACAATTCAGCTTCAGCAAATGGTTTCCCATGGATATCCTTGTTGGAAAGGATGGGAACATCATTCATCAACGGCCATTCAATCCCGATCTGTGGATCGCACCACAGCATACTGCGATCCCATTCGGGAGCGTAATAATCGGTTACTTTATAAGTGATCTCAGCGTTCTCACTCAGCACATAGAATCCATGGGCAAACCCGGGTGGGACCCATAACTGATACTTGTTCTCCGCAGAAAGGCCCACCCCAACCCACTGCCCAAAAGTCGGCGAACTGCGGCGGATATCCACCACGGCATCGAAGATCTCCCCCGAGATCACGCGCACCATCTTCCCCTGCGTCTGTCGAATCTGGTAATGCAAGCCGCGCAGCACTCCCCGCTGCGAAGCCGAATGATTTTCCTGCACAAACTTACAATCGATCCCAGCGGATACAAACTCATTCTCGCGGTACGTCTCAAGGAAGAAACCGCGCGGGTCTTCGAAAATCTTTGGTTTTATAACCAGCACATCCGGGATCTTTGTAGGGACGAATTCCATGTAGCGGCATCTCTCCTTTGAAGTAATGACCTCGCAATTATATCCTCTCTCACGGTGAGAGAGCGCCTCACCCCGCCCTCGAAGCGGATTCGCTGCCCAACCGCACACCTGCCCCCTGACATTGCAAACAACGCCCGAAGATATTGGAGTAAAATCTCATCACAAGTAAGAATTCACTCACATCAATAATCTACTCGTTAACTTAATTTATTATGGAGAACCAAATGACCACCGTACGTACCGATGTTTTCAAAATTGGCGATAAATTCGCAACCCTGCTTGGCGACGAAGTAAAAGTGGGGCAGGCCGCTCCCGAATTCACCTCTGTTGTGCCGGGCTGGGCTCCCGTCAATCCCATTCAAGAATCCAGGGGAAAAGTCATCATCATTTCCGCCGTCCCCTCACTGGACACCGATGTCTGTGACCGCGAGACCCGCCGCTTCAATGAAGAAGCCGCCAAACTTGGCGATGACATTATCATCTACACCGTCAGCACCGATTTTCCGATGGCGCAGAAACGCTGGTGCGGCGCCGCGGGCGTGGACAAGGTGAAGGTTGTTTCAGACGTGATCGATACCGACTTCGGTTTGAAGTACGGCCTCGTCATCAAGGAACGCCGCTACCTGCGCCGTTCGGTCTTCATCGTGGGACGTGACGGCAAACTGACCTATGTCAACTACCTGCCCACCCTTGGCGAAGAACCGAACTATGACGAAGTCATCAACGCCGCGAAGGAAGCTCTCAAGTAAATTGAATGCCTGAGAAAACAAGATCAGGCAGCAGGTCAAGAAAGAAGCGAAAACCGTCCCGCGCAGGGGCGGTTTTTTCATCCAAATGATACAATCCGCCCCAATAAAACCCACGGAGAAGTTGATGAACGAATCAAACAAGGAATTTTGGAACGGCGTGCGCGCCGAGATCCCATTATTGATCGGGGTCTTTCCTTTCGGAATGATCTATGGTGCGCTGGCGTTAAATGCTGGCTTATCTGTGAGCGCCTCGCAGTTGATGTCGTCCATTGTATTTGCAGGGTCATCCCAATTCGTTACCGCCCAGCTCGTGCATGACGCCGCGCCCGCCTTCGTCATCATCGTGACCATTGCAGTGGTGAACCTGCGCCACATGTTGTACAGTGCATCGCTTGCGCCCTATTTGGAAAATCTTTCGGTGCGTTGGAAGATGCTGCTTTCCTATCTGCTTACGGATGAAGCGTACGCGCCCAGCATTCTTAATTATGAAATGAACGGCACACAACCCTTCAGCCATTGGTTCCTGCTCGGCGCAGGATTTTCCTTATGGTTCACCTGGCAGGTCAGCACCGCGCTTGGGATCTTTCTCGGCACGGCAATCCCGGCGGAGTGGCCGCTGGACTTTGCCCTGCCACTCACGTTTATTGCCATGGTAGTTCCCATCCTCAAAAATCGTCCCATGATCGCATCGGCGCTTTCCGCAGGTGCTGTGGCTTTGCTTGCGCACAACCTGCCGTTCAGGCTTGGCATCATCCTCGCCGCGCTGACTGGTATTCTCGTTGGAACAATTCTTGAGAGCAGAGTATCCATAAGGAGGGCGGAATGAATATCTGGCTGGTTATGCTGATCGGCGGGTTGATCACCTTTGGCATGAGATTCTCGCTTATTTATCTATTCGGCAGATTCGAAATTCCTGAAACCATGCGGCGCGCTTTACATTACGTCCCGCCTGCTGTGCTTTCTGCGATCATCTTTCCCGAGTTACTTTATCGCAACAATGTCTTTGACCCATCTCCTGGCAACACACGTCTGCTGGCTGGCATCATTGCGATTTTAGTGGCATGGTTCTCCAAGAATACACTGGTGACCATCCTCGTAGGGATGGCCACTCTGCTTGTTTTGCAATTGCTATAAAAAAACGCCCGCATCAGCGGGCGTTTTTTTAGTTATAGGTCAAAAATATCTGATCGCCCCCGGCGTCTTTTGCGCGTAACATGGCCTGCCGAGACTGCTGGATCAACGCTTCCACATCGGTGGACGTGCTGATGCGCGCAACGGATGCGATACCCGCGCTGATCTTCACATTCAACGGCGGCTCATTCGGGACCTCGACCCGGGTGCCACGTACCCCGGCAATGATCCGTTCTGCTACTTTTTCCGCATCCGCGCCAATGACGCCGGCAAGCACAAGCAGGAACTCATCCCCCGCCCAGCGGCCTATGCAATCGTACGGGCGGCTTTTGTCACGGATGGTTTGTGCCACGACCTGCAGCACTTCATCACCTATTCCAAGGCCAAAGGTATCGTTAATGATCTTGAAGTTATCAATATCCAGGGCGATCAAACTTATCGGAAGTGAGGCACGGCGGGAACGTTCCAACTCCCCAGCCGATTGGCGAACAAAAGCGTTACGCCCCATGAAACCTGTCAGGGTATCGAAAACCGACTGGTTGTCCAACTGGTCTCTGGCTTCGGCCAGGCGACTTGCCAGTGAAAGGATGCGCTCGGCCATAGCCACGCGATTCTTCAGGTCTGCCGCTTTGAAGGGGCTCTGGATAATATCGTCCATACCAGAGGGCTCAATCCCATCATCCAGATTCTTTGCAGTGGTCAGTAAAATATAGATCGGTTCAGCAGAGCTGATGGCGCGAGCGCGTGTCATGAAGTTCGAGGTGCGCAGGTCACTCGTGTCCCAATTTGCGATCAGAAAACGAGACTCTCCGGATTGAATATACGGCAAAGCCTGCTCACTGGAGATAATTGGAAGGAGAACATTCCTCTTGCCGCTCAACGCCTGTTCAAGTAAAGCAAGTTCCTTGGGGCTATTTTCCAGCACAAGAATTTTCATTGACTCACCTATTTTTGTATTATAGCAGGGTGATTTCATTTGATTCTCTCAATTTCACTCCTGACCTGCTTTTAATATGAAAGTACTCGAGCAAAGTTGACAAATGCCCCCTCCCATAGTAATATTTGCCCCGCTCACCACAAAATGCCGAGGTAGCTCAGTGGCAGAGCAGGGGACTCATAAGCCCTTGGTCGGGAGTCCAAATCTCCCCCTCGGCACAAGAAAGACCGCTGCACTGGCGGTCTTTTCATTTTTAACAATGATGACAGCATTGAAAAAGTAACCGAGAAGGTTGGGACAGGGTACAATCCAGTTTTCAGATCATGCAAATCGAGATTCATAAACTTGTCCGCAGCAAACGCAGGACCATCGCCCTGATCGTGGAGAGGGATGGCAGCCTCACGGTGCGCGCGCCGAAGCGGGCGGCGGTGGCGGCGATCCAATCTTTTATTTTGGAGAAACAGGAATGGATCATCCGCACGCGAGAGCGGATCCAAGCCTGGGAAGAATCTCCCAAAAAGGAATTTAAAGATGGAGAGCGCTTTCCATATTTAGGCATTGAGTACGAATTAAACCTGGTCAAACCGCAGCGGCCTGCGCTGAAATTTGAAAATGGATTTACCCTTGGGGACAACGCTCGATCTAGAGGAGAGCGGGTTTTCACGCAATGGTACAAGGAACGGGCATACGCAGTTATTGCGGAGCGCGTCAGGGTATATTCGGAACAACACGGCTTTTTGCCGAAGCAGGTGAAAATCTCCTCCGCCAGAACGCGCTGGGGATCATGCAGCCCGGATGGAACGTTGAATTTCACCTGGCGGCTGGTAATGGCTCCGCTGGATGTGGTCGATTATGTGGTCGTGCATGAATTGGTCCATTTGCAGGTGAAGAACCACTCGAGCAGGTTTTGGCGGGAAGTGGAAAAGATCATGCCTGAGTATAAAGACCACAGAAAGTGGCTGCGAATCCACGGGGAGAAGTTAAGTTTATAGGGTGTTCGGTTGTAAATAGTACGGGCTGGAAATATTTCTTTGGGCGGGTCAGGCAAAGGCGGGGAATGAAGCGGAAAACAGATAAATTCCATATAGGTTTCAGGTAGGGAAATCCCTTATGGAAAAGAACTTCGTAACATGTGAAAATTAAATGGATATGTACGTGAATGGAGTTTTCTTATGGCACGAAAAACGACAAAAGCTGAATTGGAAGCAGAGCTAAAAAAAGCGCAGAAACGCATTGCATTGCTGGAAGGCAAAGTTTCGGCACATGATGAAGAAGGCCGCTACCATAGTCTTTTTGACGAATCTCCCTTTTCTCTTTGGGAGGAAGATTTTTCAGAAGTCAAGATCAAGCTTGATCAGTTGAAAGCAGGCGGGGTTGTAGATCTGCGCGAATATCTCTATTCACATCCCGAGTTCGTTCTTGAATGCGCGTCTCTGATAAAGGTGCTGGATGTTAACAAGGCGACCCTCGATCTATTTGAAGCAAAGAACAAGGAAGACCTGCTGAAGAACCTGGGCAATATCATCAGCGAAGAAAGCGTTAATGTCTTCGCAGACGAATTGATCGCCTTTGACAATGGGCAAACCACTTTCTTTTGGGAAGGCATCAACCACAAACATAATGGGGAAAAGATCAATGTGGAACTCCTTCTTTCGGTGCTGCCGGGGCATGAGCAAACCCTCTCGCGGGTGATCGTTTCAATGCTGAATGTTACCAAACGCAAAAAGGCAGAAGATGGACAGAGGCGCACAGAAATTTACTACCGTGCTTTATTTGAACAAACGCATGACGCCATTTTTATCGTAGACCTGGAGGGAAGACACCTCGCGGCAAACCAGCGGGCGGCAGACATGCTGGGATACAAAGTCCATGAAATGGCGGGGCTTCCGGTTGCAGCCACATCCGCACAGGCGGAACAAAGTGAGGATATAGTCAGACGGCTTCTACAAGGCGAGGCCATCCCATCTTATGAAAGAATCTTCCGCAAAAAGGACGGCACCCATATTCTTGCGGAAGTCAATGTGGAATTGGTGAAGGACGTGGATGGAAAGCCCATTCACATCCAGAGCGTTGCGCGAGACATCAGCGAACGCAAAAAAGTGGAAGATGATCTAAAGAAGAGCGAATCAAAATACCGCCTGCTGGCGGATAACATGAGTGACATCGTCTGGCTGATGGATATGGACCTGAATATCATCTATATCAGCCCGTCCACAACAAAGATACAAGGGTATACACTCGCAGAGATTCAGTCCCTGACTCTGAAAGACCAGCTGACGGCAGATTCTTACGAACGGGCAATGGCGTTGTATATGACAGAACTACCCCCCATCGCCTCCACCCAACCATTCCCGGAGTTGATCTATGACCTTGACCTGGAATTCTATAAAAAGGATGGCACCACCTACTGGAGCAGTAACACTTTAAAACTGATCCTGGATGAAAGCGGCCGCCCGATAAACATCCTTGGGATTGGGCGGGATATTACGAATAAAAAGCTCGCTGAAGAGGAACTTCGCAAAAGCGAGGAACGATATCGAATTGTGACAGAAGACACGCCTGCCATGATCTGTCGTTTTCTTGCTGATGGAACCCTTACCTTCGTCAACGCTTTTTATTGCAAATATTTCAACACCACCTATGAGGAGCTTGTGGGGAGCAATCTGTTTCAGTTGATACCAGAATCTGAGTGGGAGTTTGTGAGGAACAAATACCTGTCCCTTGATCAAAACAGACCTTTTATCACCTACGAGTACAAAACACTTAACGCAAGTGGAGAGGAATGCTGGCAGCGATGGACTGACCATGTATTATTCAACGAACAAGGGGAAGTGACAGAGTATCAATCCATTGGCGAAGATGTTACCGAGAGTAAAAAAGCGGAACATCAACTTGCTGAAAGCGAAGCACGTCTGCGGGCGTTGATTGCCAATACAGGCGACCTGATCATAGTGATAAACAGCGAAGGGAACATCACTTTTGCAAGCCCTTCCGCAGAACACATCTTTGGGTACAAGCCAGAAGAAAGCATTGGGACAAGCTTTCTGGAATGGGTACATCCTGAAGATCTCGCAGACGCGATCCAGGCATTTCAAAGTCGAAAAGAACGCCTTGGGATTTCGCCCCAAAGTATTAAAGTAAGAGGCCGCCACAAGGACGGTTCGTGGCGCCACGTGGAAGCGATTGGCACCAACCTTCTGGATGATCCTGCCATCAAAGGGATTGTCCTGAATATACGCGATGTGACGGATCGAAAACGCTCCGAACTTGAAAAATTGGTCCTTTATGAGATCATGCAGGGAACCGCCTTTTCGCAAAATCTCAATGAATTTCTCGGGCTGGTACATTATTCCATTGGGCGTGTCATTAAAGCCAAAAACTTTTTTGTAAGCTTGAATAATCCATTCACCGGTTTCTTCGAGGATGTATATTGCGTGGATGAATATGACGAAGCGTTTGAGCCATCCGCCCGTGAAGGTTCGCTTACTTCCTATATTTTCCGCACAGGACATCCCCTGCTCACAACCGACGAAAAATTCCGTGAATTGGTTGCTTCCGGGGAAGTACACCTGGTGGGAATTGATTCAAAATCGTGGATCGGGGTCCCGCTTAAGAACTCGGGAAATACGATTGGCGTAATGGCGATACAGGATTATGAAACAGCAGACCTGTATACAGAAGCGGACATGGCCTTCCTCGCCTCCATTTCAGGGCAGGTTGCTTCAGCAGTAGAGAGGAAACAGGCTGAAGAAAGATTGCATGAAAGCGAAACTCGATTCACAACTACGTATGAAAACGCCCCTCTTGGAATGGCGCTGGTTGATATCAGCGGTTTGTTGCTCAAGGTTAATCAAGCCTTTTGCAACCTACTTGGATACACAGAAGACGAGCTGACATTAAAAACGTTTCAAGAGATCACCCACGCGGATGACCTTGAAGCCGATTTAAATAATCTAAATCAATTAGTGGCTGGAAAAATAAAATCCTACCAAATGGAAAAGCGCTACCAGCACAAGTACGGGCATTACGTCTGGGGAGCCCTAAGCGTCTCGTTGGTAAGAAGTGATGACAACACCCCGCTTTATTTTATTAGTCAAATCCAGGATATTACTGAAACCAAAAATGCGGAAGAAGCCCTGCGTCAGGCAGAGGAAAAATACCGCGCTATTTTTGAAAATTCACTTGAAGGGATATTCCAAAGTACACCTTCAGGCCGCTACACTATCGTCAACCCTGCCCTCGCCCGAATGTTAGGCTACGATTCCCCCGAAGATTTGGTCACCAGTATCACCGACATTGCGCATCAGGTTTACTTTAATCCCGCAATTCGTGAAGAACACATGCGCCTACTGAAGGAACATGGCGGCAACCTGACTGGTTTCGAATATCAAGCCTACTGCAAGGACGGCAGTTCGAGCTGGGTTTCAGAAAACGTACGTTCCATACAAAATGAAGATGGCGTAGTTCTTTATGAAGGCTCAGTAGAAAATATTTCCTCGCGAAAGCAGGCCGAAAAGACTCTTAAAGAAAGCGAGAAGCGCTATCGCAGCCTGTTCGAGGATTCTCCCATCTCTCTGTGGGAGGATGATTATTCCGAAGTTAAGCAAAAGCTGGATGAATTAAAGCGCGCGGGCGTCACGGATTTTGAAGCGTATTTCACAGCGCACCCTGAATCAGCAAGGGAGTACATAAACCTCATCAAAATCCTGGACGCCAACAACTTCTCCATTAAATTATTCAATGCGCAAAACAAGCAGGAACTGCTGGCAAATTCCAGAAAGTTCCTTACCGAAGAGATAATCAACTACAGCGAACTCATCAACATTGCGAACGGCGAAACCCATTTCGAATGGGAGGGCATCAACCGCAGGTTAAACGGTGAGCTCATGAATATCAAACTCACCTGGTCTGCCGCCGCAGGATATGAGAAGGATCTCTCCAAGGTGATTATTTCCATCACGGATATTACAGAGATCAAACAAGCTGAGGAAGCTTTGCATAAATCAGAGGCTCTCTATCGGCAGGCAATCGAAGTAGCCGGTGCAGTGCCTTATTACGAATCGTATTACGGTGATGATAAGCAGCATATTAAATATGAATTTATCGGCGAAGGCATTCGTAAGATCACGGGGTATGGGCCGGAGGAATTCACCGCAGCAATATGGGATTCTCTTATTGAGGAAGTTGTCCTTGTGGAAGAACTGGCGGGATACACCCAGGAAGAAGGGATCCAACGAGTCCGTGCAGGCGAAATTCCAATTTGGAAATCCGAGTTCCGTATTCGAGACCGGGAGGGAAATACCCACTGGGCCTTCGAATCAGCTGTGGAATTGCGGGACGAAAAAGGGGGCACATACGGTTCGATCGGAATGTATCAGGATATTACAGTGCGCAAACGAGCTGAAGCAGAGATACAACGCCAGCTCACCGAACTGGAGACCCTGTATGAAAGCGGCCTTGCCATCAGCCGCCTGCTTTCGCCCAAAGAGATCGCCCAAAAAGTGATCGAGATCCTTGACCGTAAAATGAACTGGCATCATATTGCCATTCGTCAATACGATGCTGAAACGGGCACAGTGAAATTGATCGGGTTCAACCGCGCAGGCATCAGCCCGGAGGAAGCGGAAGAATACATCACAAAGCTGAACGAGGTCATCGCAAATCCCAGCCAGGGTTTGAGCGGCTGGGTCACCTTGAATGGAAGCTCACTCCGCATCCCCAACGTAAAAGAGGATGCACGTTATGTGGGAATATTCCCTGAAATCCATTCCGGGTTATACGTGCCGCTAAAGACCGGCGGACGGGTGATCGGCACCATCTCTGTGGAAAGCGAAGAGTTGGATGCCTTCACCAAAAACGATCAACGCCTGCTGGAGACCTTGACCGGGCAGGCAGCCATTGCCATGGATAATGCGAAGCTGTTCCAGGTGACGCAAAAAGAGGTGGAGGAGCGGCAGCACGCGGAAGCGGCGCTTCAGTACCAAGCTGAGGAATTGATCCAGCTAAACAACAGGCTCGAACAACGCGTTGTGGAGCGCACCGCCGAGATCGAAGAAACCCGCAAAAGATTACAGCTTGCCGCTGATACGGCTGAACTTGGAATTTGGGAGTGGAATAACGAAAGCAGCACCCTGATCTGGGATGCGCAAATGTATCGCATATACGGCATTTCACCGCAGGACTTTGGCGGAAAGCTGGAAAGCGGATTCGACCTCATCCACCCGCAAGACCAGGAGAGCATGGCGATGATGACACTTGATATCATCGCCAACCACAAGACAAGTTACCGCATCGAATTCCGAATCATCCGAAAGAATGACCGCGAGACACGCACCGTGTCACAGCAGGGTGTGGCGATCTTCGATGAAAACAATGTACTTCTACGGGTCATTGGCACAACCATAGATATCTCAGTGCAAAAACAGGCGGAGGAATTCCTGCGCCACGCCAACAACGAAATGGAGCGTGCCCTGCGCATGAAGGATGAATTCCTTGCCAATATGAGCCACGAGCTGCGCACACCTTTGAATGCCATTCTGGGCATGTCTGAAAGCCTTGAAGAACAGATTGCGGGACCGCTCAACGACAAGCAATTCAAATACATCCGTACCATCAGCGAAAGCGGAAAGCACCTGCTGGATCTCATCAACGACATCCTTGATCTCTCGAAGATCGATGCGGGACGTCTGGAATTGAACATTTCGAAGGTATCCGTACACTTGCTATGCGAGGCCAGCATGCGCATGGTAAAGGAACAAGCCCAAAAGAAAAACCAGAAGATATCCCTGACCATTGACCCCGAAGTAAAGATCATCATGGGGGATGAACGTCGCCTCAAGCAATCGCTTGTCAACCTGTTGAGCAATGCGGTCAAGTTCACCCCGAACGAACGTGAGCTTGGCGTGATCGTAAAAGGAAACACACGGAATCAAACCGTTACCTTTACAGTCTGGGACCAGGGCATTGGCATAGCCCCGGATGAACTAAACCTGATCTTCAAACCCTTTGTGCAATTAGACGCCGGACTGGCGCGTGAATTTTCAGGAACAGGCCTGGGGCTCGTGCTGGTTGCGCAAATGATCCGTCTGCATGGCGGGAGCGTGGGCGTGGAAAGCAAAGTTGGCACAGGCAGCCGTTTCTCGATCACCCTGCCCTGGGTGGATGTGGAAGGATTTCCTGCAATGAAGGATGTGCGGCAGAAAACAGAAACAGGCCCAACATCCAACGAGAAGCGCAGTGGAAAGATCCTCATTGTGGAGGATACCGATTCCATCATCATGCTGTTGACCGAATATTTACGCTACAAGGGTTATCAAATCATAGCAGCTCGTAACGGAATGGAAGGGGTCATGCTTGCAAAAAATGAAAAACCCGACCTGATCCTCATGGACGTAATGATGCCGGTGATGAATGGCGTAGAAGCCACAAAACAGATCCGAGCGGAAAAAGATCTGCAGGAAATACCGATCATTGCGCTTACCGCGCTTGCCATGAATGGCGACAAGGAGCGATGCCTGCAGGCCGGCATGAATGACTACCTTAGCAAACCTGTTCAGATGAAGGAATTAGAGGAATTGATCTTAAACTTTAGTTTCCGCTAACTGGAAATGGCAAAGAAGAGAGGTAATGGTGTAAAGCGTGGTAATCTTGTTTTGCGAAAAAGAAATTCCACAACACCATTACCGAGATGAATCATACCATA
>Ga0172373_10000223_pt1 | contig 90189 bp, 90 predicted proteins | sample Lak10m_2_FD_114546 | JGI IMG/M metagenome (GOLD analysis project Ga0172373, IMG submission 114546) | Freshwater microbial communities from Kabuno Bay, South-Kivu, Congo - kab_092012_10m | ecosystem: Environmental > Aquatic > Freshwater > Lake | place: Democratic Republic of the Congo...
AAGCCGCCAACCGGCTTGCGAAAGGCTCAGCCAACGAGTAAAACACACCCGTCCTGTCGTCTCCTACTGGGGGAATTTGACCTGGCCACGGATGGAGGAATTTGAAGTGGCCGCCGGGGTAATTCGCATCATTTCTGCGCGCAAGGCGACTGCCAAGGAATCCAAGTCTTATCCATAGAGGTGCCACATGCGAAAAGAATACGACTTCTCCACTGCGAGGAAGAATCCATACGCAGCACAACTCAAAAAGCAAATCACCATTCGGCTCGACGAAGAGTCCATCACGTACTTCAAGACAATCTCTGAAGACGTAGGCATCCCGTACCAGAGCCTCATCAATCTGTACTTGAGAGACTGCGCAGCGTCTCATCGCAAACTCGATCTCAATTGGAAATAGGCCCGCTTGTTGTTTGCGTGGCCGAACCCGGCAGTCGAGCGTACCTGAGCGAAACGCCGCGCAGCGCCGGTGACCTCCACGTTGACGCTGTGGAAAATCCGTTCTTGAGCCGCAAAAGCCTCTCCGAATGGCGCGATCCGCGTCGTGCCATTCGTCATTTCACCGATTGAATTTCCGTCGCGCCGTGTCGCCGGCGCCGACTCTTGCCTCAGGGCTTCTTCGGGCTATCGCGCATAGCCGGTGATGTCGCGGATCGACTGGTACAGCGGCCGCAGCCGGTCGTACATGCGGCAATACACCTTGCGGTAGAGCGCGTCGTAAGTGTGGGCGTGGGTCGGGTCGGGCTGGAAGCTGCGGCCGACTCGGGTCATGGCGTGCACCGCTGTTTCGTAGTCGCGGTGCATGCCCAGGCCGACGGCGGCGATCATCGCGGCGCCCAGGCCGCTGGTTTCGTAAAGGTGGGGGCGTTCGGCGGGGAGGTTGAAGATGTCGGCGGTGATCTGCAAGGCGGCGTCGCTCTGCGAGCCGCCGCCCGACACGCGCACGCGCCGGATGGCGTCGCCGCTGCGCCGTTCGATGCGTTCCTTGCCCTCGCGCAGCGCGTAGGCCAGGCCTTCGAGGATGGCGCGGTAGAGGTGGGCACGGGTATGGGCTTCGCCGAAGCCGATGATGGCGCCCCTGGCCTCGGGGCCGGGCACCTTGATGCCGGGGTTCCAGTAGGGTTGCAGCATCAGGCCTTCGGCGCCGGGTGCCACGGCGGCGACGAGGTCGTCGAACAGTGCTTCGGGGGCGATGCCGCGACTGGCGGCTTCGATTTCCTCGTGCAGGCCGAATTGCTCCTTGAACCAGTTCACCATCCAGAAGCCGCGCGTGATTTGCACCTCGGTGTTGTAGTGGCCGGGCACGGCGGCGGGGTAGGGCGGGATGAAGCGGGTGGCTTCGAGGTAGCGCGGGGTGCAGGTGTTGATGGTGGCGGCGGTGCCGTAGGAAAGGCAGGCGGTGTCCGGCGTCAGGCAGCCGGCGCCGAGCACTTCGCAGGCCTTGTCGGCGGCGCCGGCGATCACCGGCAGGCCCTGCGGGATGCCGGTGTCGCCCGCCGCGGCGGCGCTTACGGTGCCCAGTGGCGTGCCCGCGGCAACAAGCTCCGGCAGCATTTCCGGGCGCAAGGGCAGGCACTGCCATTTCCAGTTCGATGCGGCTGCCCAGCGCCCGCGGCGGTAGTCGAAGGGAATGTAGCCGACCTGGCTGGCGACGGAATCCGCCATGCGTCCGGTGAAGCGCCAGTTGAGGTAGCCGGAGAGCAGCAGGAACTTGTCGGTGCGCGCCCACAGTGCCGGCTGCTGGCGGGCGATCCAGTTGGCTTCGGCTTCGGCGGCGAAGTAGCGGATGGTGTCGCGCATGTTCACGGCGCGCAGCGCCACTTCCCACCACCAGGCCAGTGCCGGGTCGGCGTCGCTGCGGCGCTGATCGAGCCAGACGATGGCCGGGCGCAGCGGCCGGCCGGCAGCGTCGAGGTTGATCACAGTGGCGCGCTGGGTGGTGATGACGAGGCCGCGGATGGCGGATTTCGGCACCCGGCTGTTGGCCCACAGGCGCTGACAGGCGGTGCACAGGGCGCGCCAGAAATCCTCGGGATCGTTTTCCACCCAGCCGGGTTGCGGCGAGGTGTAGCTGGTGATTTCGACCTGGGCCTTGTCCACCAGGTGGCCGTGCAGGTCGAAGATCAGGGCGCGCACGCTTTGCGTGCCGTTGTCGATGGCGAGCAGGTAATCCTGGCTCATCGGCGGGCGTCGAAGGGGTGAATCGCCGTATCGCCGGCGCCGACTTTTCGCCTGCCGTCAGCGCGCGGCGACGACGCTCTGCTGCTGTTCGCCGAGCCCGTCGACGGCAAGGCGCAGCTTGTCGCCGGGCTGCAGGAAGATGCCGCGGCCCATGCCCACGCCCTGCGGCGTGCCGGTGCAGATCACGTCGCCGGGCAGCAGGGTCATGAACTGCGAGACATAGCTGACAATGTGGGCGCAGCCGAAGACCATGTTGGCGGTGGTCGAGTCCTGCACGCGCTGGCCGTTGAGTTCCAGCCACAGGCGCAGGGCCTGCGGGTCGGGGACTTCGTCGCGCGTCACCAGCCAGGGGCCGAGCGGGCCGAAGCTGTCGCAGCCCTTGCCCTTGTCCCACTGGCCGCCACGCTCCATCTGAAAGGCGCGCTCGGAGACGTCGTTGAACGTGCAGTAGCCGGCGACATGCCGGAGCGCTTTCGCCTGATCGACGTGGCGGGTTTCGCGGCCGATGACAATGGCGAGTTCGACTTCGTAGTCGAGCTTGCTGCTGCCGAGCGGCTGGATCACCGGGTCGCTGGGGCCGCTGAGGCAGGTGGTGGCCTTCATGAACATCACCGGTTCGGCGGGGATGGGCATGCCGGCCTCGATGGCGTGGGCGCGGTAGTTGAGGCCGATGCCGATGATCTTGGAAATGCCGGTGAAGGGCACGCCCAGGCGCGGCTTGCCTGTCACTTTCGGCAAGCTTGCGGGATCGATGGCGCGCAGGCGCTTCTGCCCGGCGTCGGAGAGCTCGGCCCAGCCGATGTCGGTGACATGGGCAGAGAGACTGCGCAGGCTGCCGTCGGCGGCGATCAGGCCGGGCTTCTCGCGGCCCTTGGGGCCGTAGCGGACGAGCTTCATGGCGTGCTCCGGTGGGTAATCAGGCTTTCTTGCCGAGGCCGCCGAGCAGCGCGGCCACCGGGCGTTGCGGACGGGTCGGCACCGGCTTGGCGGTGGCGGCGTCGCCATTGCCCGGCTTGTTGACATAGGGCTTGTTGGGGTCGAAGTCGAGCTTGGGCAGGCGCGGGTCGAGCCGCGGCACATGGCCCGCCGGAACCGGCAGCTCGCGCCCGGCGGGGCGGCTGCCGTCGAGCGTCAGCGCGCGGTCGCGTTCGCGCGCCTTCTCGCGAGCGCGTTCGAGGTGTTCGCGGCGATGGCCGCGGTTGCTCGGCGGCGCGCTTTCGTGCACCGGCGCCAGCTCGGCGAAGCCGCTGATCTCGACGCGCTCGATCTTGCGCTTGATCAGCTTTTCGATGTCGGCCAGGCGCTGGGTTTCTTCGGGGGCGAACAGCGAGGTGGCGTCGCCGTGCTTGCCGGCGCGGCCGGTACGGCCGATGCGATGTACGTAGTCCTCGGCGGTGTGCGGCAGTTCGTAGTTGATGACGTGGGGCAGGTCGTCGATGTCGAGGCCGCGCGCGGCAACGTCGGTGGCCACCAGCACGCGCACCTTGCCGGACTTGAAGCCTTCCAGCGCCTCGGTGCGCTGCTGCTGGTTCTTGTCGCCGTGGATGGCGTCGGCGGCGATGCCCTGGCGTTCGAGATAATGCGCCAGCCGGCTGGTGCCGAACTTGGTGCCGACGAAGACCAGCACCTGCTGGTTGGCATCGTCATGGGTCAGCAGGTGCACCAGCAGGCTGCGCTTGAGGTCGGCAGCGACCGGATAGACGCGATGGGTGATGGTTTCCGACACCGCGTTGCGGCGCGCCACCTCGATCAGCTGCGGCGCCTTCAGCATGTTGTCGGCGAGGTTCTTGATCTCGTTGGAGAAGGTGGCCGAGAACAGCAGGCTCTGGCGCTCTTTGGGCAGCATGGCGAGGATGCGCTTGATGTCGGGGATGAAGCCCATGTCGAGCATGCGGTCGGCTTCGTCGAGCACCAGCACCTCGACGGAGGCGAAGGAGACGCTCTTCTGCTCGACGTGGTCGAGCAGGCGCCCGGGCGTGGCGACGACGATCTCGCGCCCCTCGCGCAGCTGGGCGATCTGCGGCTTGATGTCCACGCCGCCGTAGATGCAGACCGAGCGCAGCGGCACGTACTTGCTGTAGGTGACCACGCTCTCGTGCACCTGCATGGCGAGTTCGCGGGTCGGCGCCAGGATCAGGGCGCGCACCGGGTGGCGGGCGGGCGAGGGCGAGCTGCTGGCGTGGCGGGCCAGGCGCTGCAGCAGCGGCAGGGTGAAGCCGGCGGTCTTGCCGGTGCCGGTTTGCGCCCCGCCCATGACGTCCTTGCCGGACAGGATGATGGGGATGGCCTGGCTCTGGATCGGGGTCGGGTGGGTGTAGCCGTTGTCTTTGACGGCGCGCAACAGCTCGGGCAGCAGGCCGATCTGGTCGAAAGTCGGCGCTGGCGGCACGGCGGCCGCGGAATCGGCAGGAAGAGGCGGGGTGATGCTGGTGTCGTTAGCGTCCAATGGAACTCCTGAATCGGCCTGCCCCTCACGGGGAACCGGTACAGGCGGCGAAGCGCGTGGAAATGATGCGGCAGGTTGCCGGATCGGGCGCCAACCGGTGGGGCGCGCGGGAGCGGTATTGTATTACACGCCCTAGTTGAGCAGGCCTTTGATGCTTGCGCCGGCCTTGTCCAGGGCTTCGCCGGTCGAGCGCTTCAGGCGTTCGAGGTTGCCGGCGACGCTGAGCCTGGCTTTCATCGCCTCGGCGATCTCCTGGCCGAGTTCGCCCGGCGACACGCCGCCCTTGGCCTTGCCGATGTCGCGCAGTGAGATGTCGGGCAGCGGAATGCTGACGGTTTTGCCTTGCATGAAGGGGGCACTGGCGTGGGCGGTGGCATCGCAGATGGTCAGCTCCTCGACGATCAGCCGGGTGTTGCCGCGCTGCGCCTTCTTGCCTGCGGGACCGAGGTAGCTCTCGATGTTGCGCTGGATGGCGTCGAAATTGGTGAGCTTTTCGCCCTTTTCATAGATCACGTCGGGCTTGCTGACGAGCACCATGCGCACCACGATGGCATCGCTGGCGAGGGTATTGAGATCGACATCGATTTCGATCGCTTCGACGCGAATGGCGTGCGGTGTGCGGAATTCCCGCGGGTTGCCGATGAGCAGGCCGCTGATCACGCCCTTGCCGGTGGATGGGTGGATTTCCACGTGTTCGACGCCGACACGGGCTTTGGTCATGGCGCTGCCATAGTGGGTGATGGCGCCGGCAGCAACTTCCCCGAGGTTGTCGGTGATCCAGTAAAGGGTGCCGAAACCCAGCAGGGCAACAATCAGCAGTGGGAAAAGCAGTTTCTTCACTCGTGGCTCACGGCGCATCTGCCATAGGCATAGCCCCAAAGACAAGGCCCGGGTGGCGCCACGGGCCGCGGTGACGAAACCCCGCGCCGGGACTCAGCGCGCTGCGGTGGCCCGGGCGGCGCTGGTCTTCAGCTCGGCCAGCAGGTCGTAGAGCTGGTGGCGGTGTTTCTCGTCCATACCGGCGAACAGGGACACCATCCAGGTTTCGTGGGCTTCGGCCATGCGGCGGAAACTCTTGCGCCCCTCGGGCGTCAGTTTGACGATGTAGGCGCGGCGATCTTTCGGGCTGTCTTCGCGGATCACGAGGCCTTCGCGCACCAGCTGGTCGGTGATGCCGGTGACGTTGCCGCCGGTGACCATCATGCGCTTCGACAGCTCGCCCATCTTCAGGCCCTGCGGCGAGCGTTCGAGCTGCGACATCAGGTCGAAACGCGGCAGCGTGATGTCGAACTCGCTGCGCAGCTTGGCGCGCACGTGGTTTTCGATCAGGTTGGTGCAGGCCAGCATGCGCAGCCAGAGGCGCAGGTCGTGGGCATGCTCGGCGGTGGCTCGGGTTTCGCTGTCGGGTGTGGAGTTCATGGACATGTCGGCGTAGTCCGGGCGAAGCCCCGGGGAAGTGATATTTCGACCCCTAAAATATCAAATGCGGGGCATTTCCGCAACCCGTTTGCATCAGGAAAACGCCTGAAAAACCTGCGGCTGGCGCGCTCGCCGCGCGGCGCCGTGGCGGCCGCCCCTCAGAGCATCTCCGGATCGGTAACGGCCCGCAGCACGGTATCGGCCGCCCCGCCCCGGCGCCGGCCGGAGAACCACCAGACGGCGCCCTTGCGCACCGAACAGCCATCCTCATGCCCCGCCAGCAGGAGGGAGGCGGCTTCTCCCAGGCTGGGCTGGTGGCCGACCAGCAGCACCGTGCCCTCGCCCTTCGGCCAGCCGGCGGCCTTGAGGATGGCCTGCGCCGGGGCGCCGGGGGCGATCGCCGGCTCGATCTCGTAGGCCGCGCCCAGGGCATCGGCAGTCTGCAGGGTGCGCTGTGCCGGGCTGACCAGGATGCGCCGCTGCGCCGGCAGGCGTTCGAGCAGCCAGGCGGCGACCCGCTTGGCCTGCTTCCTGCCCTGGCGCGTCAGGCAGCGTTCCATGTCAGTCATGTCGCCGCTGGCGTCCTCGGCTTCGGCATGCCGCCAAAGTATCAGATCCATGCTGGGGCCTCCTTCAGGGGGTCGTCGTCGCGCCTGCCGGCCTGATGCGGCCCAGGCGCAGCACCTGCAGCCCGGGCAGGGCCTTGCCGATGCCGTGCAGCAGGCTGGCGTGGTGCGGCCCGTGCCAGCCGCCGATCAGGGCCACGGCCTCGCGCAACTGCGGGTCGTGGCCGGCGGCCTCGGAAAGCAGCAGGCCGGCGTTGGCGAGGTCGTTGAGCTTGCCCAACGCCTCCTGCATTACCGCCAGATGCTTTTGCAAGGCACGCCTGCGCGGCTGCCCGGGGAGCTCGGCGAAAAACTCGATACCGTAGCGCAGGCGCTTGATGCCGATGCGCAGCGCATGGAGTGAAGCCGGATCGTCGATGCGCGCGGCCAGGGCCAGGCGGCTGGCCTTGCGCCCGAGGCCCGCCAGGCGCCGCGCGGAAAAATCGCCAAGCGCGGCGGCTTCCGCCGCGCCATCGCCGCTTTCGTGCAGCAGTTCCATGGCCGAGAGCAGCATGCGGCCGTAGGCCGGGTCGGCAAGTGCCGCCAGGACCTCGCTGCGCACCGCATAGCGGCGGTTGGTGATCTCGCCGGCCAGTGCCGACAGGCGCGGCTCGTCGGGCAGTGACTCCAGCACCGGCGCGACAATTTCGCCGAGCAGTACGTCGAGGTCGCGGGCGCGACCGAGCTGGCGCGTCAGGCTGGCGATCGGCAGGCGCAAGCCTTCCTGCAGGGCGGCCGGCAGTACCGGCGCGAACAGGCGCAGCGCCGCGCGCAGGCGGCGGGTGGCGACCCGCATCTGGTGGATGTACTCGATGTCGTCGGTGTGCAGCGCGCCATGGTGGTTCTGTTGCAGGTGTTCGAGGCAGGACAGCGCGATGCGGCGGAAGGCGGCCTGTGGCGACATGGCCGGGGCAAGCCCGGCGGCTGCCGCCTTCACCGGTCTGGCGGTGGTGCCGGAATGCAGGCGGTAGCCACGCTCGGCTTTCGACAGCACCGCCGGGGCCAGTGCGATGCGTTCGGCCAGCGCATTGGCGCAGCGGAACAGTTCGGCCACCGGCGCGCCGGCCAGTTCGATCTCCACTTCCGAGATCGGCTCGCGCCGGCCGTCGGCGATCACCCAGCCGCGGTCGAGCGTGACCAGCAGCAGGCCGGTGCCGGCCGGGAGCTCCCAGGTGACGCGGCGAAAACGGGTCTCGCACACCGGCACGATGCGCGCCAGCCGCTTCGGCCGCTGCAGCCATGCGCGCAGGGATTCATCGTCGATGGCGGCGAAATCGAAATGGCCGGTGTAGGGAGTTTCCCATTCCGGCCGGCTGGAAAGCCCGGCGCTGGCGTTGCCGGCGAGCTTTACCGTTTGCAGCCAGTCACGCCCCTTGCGCCGCAGGCGCAGCGAGATGCCGCTGCGCCGCAAAAGCAGCTTGCCGGTGTCGTAATAGATGTTGTCGAGTTGCGCGACGTGGCGCGCGCGCGCACCCCTGAGCAGGGGGTGGCGCAGGAAGCGAGCGTGGTCAGCCTCGGCCAGCGCCAGCTTGAGTTCGATTTCGTCGGCCATGACGGCGGAACTGGAGGGGAGATGTCTATTCTAGGCTGGGAATTCTGCCGCCGCCTAAAGATTCCGGGGCGAAGAGCCGCGAAGCAATGCAAGCGGAACTGCAGTGCTATGACATAAGGATTGCGATAGCCACTGGGTGCACGTAAAGCTGGCCCAGGCTGGGCGGCGACGGTGGTGTATAAATCTTCAGCTCTCCGATATGATGGAGCAACTCTTCTGCAGCCTGGATAGCCTACACAGCCGGGTCCTTGTCAATGGCCATTTATGCCTCCCAGCATCCCGGCGAACACAGCCGCCGTCGCCGAGATCTCATTGCCTACTGTGTCATCGTGACCATGGTCGCGGTGACCTTCGGTCGGGTGGCATATTTTGACTTTGTTGACTGGGACGACGGCGCCTATGTCACCGGAAATCCGCAAGTGGCCGCTGGGCTGAGTTGGACGGGGCTGCAGTGGGCGTTTAGCACGCGGTTCTACGGCCTGTATCAGCCGCTGGCCTGGCTCTCGCACATGTTCGATGTCTCGGTCTGGGGCCTATGGGCCGGCGGCCATCACCTGACATCGGTGACGATCCATGCCATTGCATCTTGCTTCCTTTATGTCCTGATGTGTGAGGCCGGCTTGTCCTGGCAACGCGCCTTGGCAGTGGCTCTGGTGTTCGGCCTGCATCCCCTGCGGGTCGAGTCCGTTGCCTGGGTGGCAGAACGCAAGGACGTGCTTTGCATCGCGTTCGTACTAGCCAGCGCGGTAGCCCATGTTCGCTGGGTGAAGTACGGCAGACCCGGGCAGCTTGTGTGGGGCCATCTCGCCTGCGCGCTGGCCATTCTTTCCAAGCCCCTGGCGGTTGTCATTCCCTTACTGCTGCTGTTGCTCGATAAGTGGCCTTTGGACAGGCCCCAGGCTTGGCGACGTTTGATCCTCGAAAAGCTCGGATACTGGGCAATGGGGGTTGCGATGGTGGGAATGATGTTCGATCCAGCCTGGGTGCACACAGGCGGTCAGGATCGAGACCAGTTTGACCTGCTCACGCGAATTTCACTTGCCTCGTTTTCGTCATGGGTGCTGGTGGCCAAATTCTTCTGGCCGGTTGACCTCACATTTTTTTATCCCGTTCCGTGGGATAGTCTGAATGTCAAGGCAGCCGTCGGCGCGTGTTTCACGCTCGCCCTGCTGGGGGTGGCTGCGTACTGCTACCGCAACCGACCCTGGGTCAGCGTCGGCATCGCATGGTATCTGGCGGCTTTGCTTCCCTCATCCGGAATAGTGCAGATTTCCGACTACGCCTACGCGGACCGTTACAGCTATTTGCCCTCGGTCGGACTGGCATTCCTGTTCGTTCAGTTTCTCTCGCTTACTGCCGATCGCCTGAAAACGTCTTGGCGCGTGCGTGTTGGACTGGTGGCCGGGATTACTCTGATCCTTGCCATTGGGAGTGCTTGGCAGGCCGGGTATTGGAAGAACTCCCTGACCCTTTTCTCAAGGGCGATCGAATTGAATCCGGACAATCATTTTGCTCAGCTCAAACTGTCCGACTACTACTTCCATCGTGGGGAGTTGGCGTCGGCAGTTCGCCACGCTGCCTTGGCGGAGGATCCGCGCGGAGGCCTTCGATATCAGATTCAGTTGAAACGGCATCAGGGACAACTGTCGTTCAGGCAAGGCGACTACGTTGGCGCCGGGCGCTTGTGGGCGCAGGCCTACCAAATTGCTCCGAAAGATCCCTTCGTCCAGTTTCACCTCGGCCAGCTCGCCCTGGCGATGGGAAACTCGGCGTCAGCCGTCCAGTATCTGCTGGCGGCAGGCCAGAAATTGCAGGCCAGCAGCATTGTTTGGGAGCTTCTCGCGCAAGCGCTTCAAATGGAAGGGCGATCTGCCGATGCGCATCAGGCATGGGTCAATGCCATTGTGACCGCGACTTCCCCGGCCGAAAGGAATCGTCTGGAAAAATTGAAACAATCGGCGCTCGCTCAGGTACGCTGATTTTCGCCGCACACCGCCCGAAGCCTCGCGAGAAACCTACTCGTAGCGCAACGCTTCGATGGGCAGCAGGCGCGAGGCCTTGCGTGCGGGGTAATAGCCGAAGAATACGCCAACGGCGCCGGCAAAGCCGGCAGCGAGGACGATGGAGGCGGTGGACAATTCGGTACGCCAGCCGGCGAGTTCGGCGACGGCGTAGGCGCCGCCCGCGCCGAGCAATATGCCGATGGCGCCGCCGATCAGCGAGAGCGTCACGGCTTCGACCAGGAACTGCATCAGGATGTCGCGCCCGCGCGCGCCGACCGCCATGCGCAAGCCGATCTCGCGGGTGCGTTCGGTGACGGAGACCAGCATGATGTTCATGATGCCGATGCCGCCAACCAGCAGGCTGACCGAGGCGACTGCGGCAAGCAACAGCGTCATCACCTTCGACGAGGCCTCCTGGGCTTCGAGGATCTCCGACAGGTTGCGCACGTAGAAGTCGTCGTCCTGGCCCGGCTGCAGGCGGTGGCGCTGGCGCAGCAGGGCGCGCATCTGCTGCTCGGCCTCGTCCATGTTGACCCCGTCGCGGACCTTGACCATGATCGAGCCGACACTGCGTCCGGCCGAGAACCGGTTGGCGCCCAGCACGCGCTTGCGCGCGGTGCTGATCGGCATCAGCAGGATGTCGTCCTGGTCCTGGCCCATCATGTTCTGGCCCTTGCGGTCGAGCACGCCGATGACGGTAAGCGGCACCTTGTTGACGCGCACTACCTGGTCGACCGGGCTGCTGTCGCCGAAGAGGCTGGTGGCCACGGTCTGGCCGATCAGGGCGACCTTGGCGGCGCCGTTCATCTCCGCCTGCTCGAAACCGCGGCCTTCCACCACCGCCCACTCGCGAACCGCAAGATACTCCGGTGTCGTGCCGTAGAGCGTGGTGGACCAGTTGGCATTGCCGGCGACGACCTGGCCGGAGCCGCGCAGGCTGGGCGCGGCGGCCTGGATCTCGGCGATTTCGCGGTTCAGGGCATAGCCGTCGTCTTCGCTGATGGTGGGCTGCGAGCCGGATCCGCCGCGTGCGCCACTGGAGGTGGTGGAGCCGTTGAGCACCATGATGATGTTCGAGCCGAGGCTGCGGATCTGTTCCTCGACGCGCGCCTGCGCGCCATTGCCGACGGCGATCATGACGATCACGGCGGCTACGCCGATGATGATGCCCAGCATGGTCAGCGCCGAGCGCATCTTGTTCACGCGCAGGGCGAGCAGGGCGATTCTCAGCGTCGCGGCGAAGTTCATGACTTCAGCATTGCCGCGGCATCGGCCGCTTCGTTGGCATGGTCCTGGATCACCCGGCCGTCACGGAAATTGATGATGCGCCCGGCAAAGCTGGCGACGTCATGCTCGTGGGTGACGAGGACGATGGTGATGCCTTCGCGGTTGAGTTGCTGCATCAGGGCCATGATCTCGACACTGGTGCGCGAATCAAGTGCCCCCGTCGGCTCGTCGGCGAGTACCAGCTGCGGGTTGTTGACCAGTGCGCGGGCGATGGCGACGCGCTGCTGTTGTCCGCCGGAAAGCTGGGCCGGATGGTGGTCCATGCGGTCGGCGAGACCAACCTGGGCGAGGCGCTGAGCGGCGAGGCGCAGGCGCTCTTCGTTCGTGGCATGGCTGTAGAGCAGCGGCAGGCCGACATTGTCGAGCGCGGACGTGCGTGCCAGCAGGTTGAAGTGCTGGAAGACGAAGCCGAGCCGGCGATTGCGCACCTGCGCCAGGGCATCGCCATCCAGCTGCGAGACTTCCTCGCCGCCCAGCCAGTAGCGGCCGGCGCTGGGGTGGTCGAGGCAGCCCAGCAGGTTCATGAAGGTCGACTTGCCCGAGCCCGAGGGCCCCATGACGGCAACGAATTCGCCGGCGGCGATGACAAGGTCGACCCCCTGCAGCGCCGGGACGACGGTGCTGCCCATGCGGTAGTCCTTGCTCAGCTGTTCGACGCGGATCAGCGGCTCCGCCATGGCTGACGCCGTCAGAACAAGCGCGGGCCGGGCATGCCCGAGGATTTCTTGCCGCCGGCGGGCGACTGCAGGCCGACGATGATCTCGCTACCCTCCTTGAGATCGCCCGAGACGATCTCGGTCATCGTGCCGTCGGTGAGGCCGAGGCGGACATCGATCGCCCGGGGTTTGCCGTCGCTGCCGGGGACCCAGATCCGCCCGCTGCCGCCACCGCCCGAGGCACGCGCCGCCTGGGTCTCGGCGGCCATCGCCTCGTAGCGCGTCTTCTGTTCGGCGGTGAGGATGGCGGATACTTTCTCGCGGATTTCGGCGCGGTTGCGCGCGGTGGCCTTGGCGCGCTCTGCCTCGGGCAGGTCGCGCGCGGCGCGGAACTTGTCGCGCATGCCGTCGAAGATGGCGGTGACCTTGGCCTGCTGGTCGGCGTCTAGCCTGAGGTCGGCAATCAGGCGGTCGCGCGCGGCGGCGAGCCCGCCGCCGGCCGGCTGCTGCGCTTGCGCCGGCGTCGCGGCCGCTGCAGCCGGTGCCGCGGCGCCCTGCGCCTTTGCGTCGTCACCGGCTCCGCTGGGGCGGAAGCGCAAGGCGGCGTTCGGCACCTTCAGCGCCTTGTCCTTTTCGGCGGTGACGATGCGCACATTGGCGGTCATGCCGGGCAGCAGGGTCAGGTCGGGATTGCTGGCGGAAATCACCACGGTGTAGGTGACGACGTTGGAGACCACCGTGGCAGCCTTGCGCACCTGCTTCACCTCGCCGCTAAACGCACGGCCGGCAAAGGCGTCGACCGTGAAGCTGGCTTTCTGCCCGGCATGGATGCGGCCGACATCGGCTTCGTCGATCGAGGTCTCGACCTGCATGTCGGTGAGGTTGCGGGCGATGACGAAAAGCTCGGGCGCCTGCAGGCTGGCGGCAACCGTCTGTCCCGGTTCGATGCTGCGCTTGACGACGACGCCATCCACCGGCGCCTTGATTGCCGTGCGCTCGAGGTCGACGCGTGCCTGCGCAAGCTGGGCCTCGCGCTGCCGTACCTGGGCCTCGCCATTGCGTGCCTGCGACTCGGCAACCATCACCGCCGCGCGCCCGGCCTCGAACACGCTCTGCGCCTTGTCGCGCTCGGCCGACGATAGGAAGTTCTTCTCCACCAGCAACTTCTTGCGCTCGTAATCGCGCTGGAACTCGGCGAGGTTGGCCTTGGCGCGAAGCACTTCGGCGCGCTGCACGCCAAGCGCGGCACGCGCCGCCTCGACATCGGCCTCGGCCTGGCGCAGGCGGTACTGGAAGGTTTCCGGATCGATGCGGGCGATCAGCTGGTTCTGCTTCACCGGGGAGTTGAAATCCACGAGGATTTCCTTGACCTGCCCGGACACCTGCGAGCCGACCTGTACCGAGACGACGGGATTGAGCGTACCGGTGGCCGAGACGGCGGCGACGATGGGGCCGCTTTCCACCTTGGCTAGCTTGTACTTCGGCGCGTCGGCGCCATTGCCGCTGTTGCGCCAGGCGGCATAGCCGCCGCCGGCGAGTATCGCGATGGCGAGCACGGCAAGGGCGTAGCGCGATGGGCTTTTCATGCGGCGGATTCTAGCCGAGGCGGCAGTGGCGCCATGGCCCGGGTTGCAAGCAAATGTTGCAGGGTTTTGCGCCTCAGTCGGCGACCGTGAACCTGGCTTCCCTGGCCAGCGAACCATGGTTGAAGTCGCCCCACTCCGGCGAGCCGTTCAGGTTGCGCGCGTGCACCCGCCAGGTGTAGCTGCCACCTGCCTTGAGCAGGCCGGGCGGCAGCGGCAGGGAGGTTTCGGCGATGATCTTCGAGGCCAGCAGGTAGCGGTCACTTTCCCATTCGTCGCGCAGGTAGACCTGATAGTGGCTGGCGCCGGGCACCGGCTCCCAGGTCAGCGCCGTCGGCATCGTCACGCCCTCGGCACCATCCGCCGGCCGGTGACCCTTGACGAAGTCCAGCACGGCCTTGACCACGTGGTCCTTCGACAGGTAGGTGGTGCCGTCCTTCAGGGTGATCCTGGCCACGTACCAGCCTTCGGGCTGGCGCGCCGGAAAGGAGTAGTGGGTGATCATCACGCGCTTTTCGTCGGCGCCGCTGCCGCCGGCGGAACGGTAGCGGGCCAGGTCCATCGGTCCCAGCCTTGAGCCGTCCGGGGCGATCAGCTCGATGCCGGCGATGTCCTTGAATTTCGTGGTCGAGAACAGGGCCATCAGGAACAGGGGCTGATCCGGCCAGTTGCAGACGTGAATGTCGAAAAAGCCGGCAGGCGTGTAGTGCGGGTCATCGACCGGCGGCGCTGCGCCAGCGGCGGTGACGGCGGTGGCGGTGGTGGCGAGTGCGGCGCGCAAGAGGCGGGGGAGGGGATTCATGGAGACTCCTTTTCACGTTGCAGGGCATCGTTGGCATCCCTCAGGCGCAGGCTCATCCCCTCCAGAAGGCCGAGCGCGATGTGGGGGTAGGACAGCAACAGGTCTTGCAGCTTTTCGCGGTTTAGCACCAGCAGTTCGGCATCTTCGACGACGCGCGCGGTGGCCGAGCGCGGCTGGCTGTCGAACAGGGCCATTTCGCCGAAGGCCTCGCCCTTGCCGAGCTGGCCGGCGACCTTCTCGCCCTGGGCGTCGAGCAGGATATCGACGCGGCCGGACTGGACGAGGTACATGCGGTCGGCGATGTCACCGCGACAGAAGACATCCTCGCCGGCGACATAGACCTCGTTCTCCAGGTGCTCGGCCACTACCCGCAGATTTTCCAGCGGCACGGCGGCGAACATCCGGCTGTCCTTGAGCATCAGCAGGCGATCGAACAGCTTATCCATTTGTACTCCACTGATTGGCGCAGCGGGCGAGCCAGGCATCCCTGCCGTGACGCAATGCGTCGATGGCCGTCGCGGCGGCCGCCGCCGACATTGCGCCGGCCCCGCCGCGCGGCGCCAGGAACAGGTCCAGCAGGATATCGCGGCTGCCGGTGTCCGGCACCAGCTCGATCAGCTCCGTGCAACGGGCGACGAGGCGTGCGTCGGTGCTGCCGAGCGAGGCCCGCAGTGTGCGGGCCAGATCGCGCAGCGCCCCGGTACCGACGGCGGCAAGGCCGAGCCGGCGCAGGTCGAGGGCGCGTTCTTCAAGGGCTATGCGCATCAGCCGCATTGGCGGTAGGGCGTCTCCAGCGAAATGGGCCGCCAGGGCGGCATGCCGGCCGGCATCGGCGGCGTAGCGCGCGGCCAGTGCCGACAGCAGGCGTGGGTCGGGCTGGCGACCGAGGATCTCGATCGCCCGGTCCTGGCCGAGTATCGAGAGCGTGCCCTGGTCGATCGCGGCCAGCAGGGTTTCGCCCAGGCCGGTGGGCAGACAGGCATGCAAGGCCGCCGTGGCGTCAGCGCCGACTTTCGGGTGGTGCGATTCGAGCAGGCCCAGCAGCAGGGGTATCTGCTGCTCGGAAGGCAGGCATTCGACGGCACGGAGCAGGATGCCCTGCTCGAAGACATCGCCGGTGCCGCGCAACAGCTGGTGCAGCCTGGGTGCCAGGGACGGCGGCAGCGGCTGCTTCTGTGCCGCGAGGGTGTTCAGGATCGTCAATGCCGTGGTGTCGTCAGGTGCTGCATCGAGCGATTCGAGCAGCAGCGGCAACGCCGGCCGGCGCGGCGCCTGCGCCAGTGTGCCGAGTACGGCATACCAGCGCGGCGATCCCGGATCGAGCAGGGCGGCGCGAAGCACGGCGACCGACCCGCTGCCGCTTCCCTCGCCGAGTTCCTCGACCCAGCGACAGGCAAGCAGGCGGACATGTTGTTCGCGACGCGCGGGATCGGTGCGTTCCCATGGCGGCGGCCAGCCGTTGCGCAGGGCGATGGTGAGTGCCGTGGCTTGGGCGTGGGGATCGCCGTCGAACAGGGCGTCATACAGCGAGTCGCGTTGTGCGATCGCCAGGTGCGGCGCAACGGCATGTGCCAGGCGATCCCGTTGCGGAATCGGTGCCTGGTGCAGGTAGTTGATGATCGGCGTCACCGCGGCATGCGGAAAATGTTCGAGCAGGAGGCGGGCGGCCTTTTCACCATCGTCGGGATCCTCTGCACGCAGGCGCTCGCACAGGGCGGCCACCATTTTCTCGCTGCCTTGCGCGTTCCAGCCGCCGATCTGGTCCGGCGTGACGAAATGCCGGTCGCGCAGTGTCGCGATCAGGGCGTCGGCATAGGCCCGGTTGGCGAGCCAGGCCGAGCGCAGGCTGAGCAGGGCCGCGGCGATGCCGATGGCGGTGACCACGGGTACGTTGTCGCGCCAGAGGAAGAGCACGATGCCCGAGGCGATCATCGCTGCCGGTGTCATGACCACCAGTGCCAGGGCACGCACGCGCCCCTGCATGGCGTCGGGCAAGGCCTGCAGCATCAGCACGCGGACGGGATTGCGCACGGCCGCCAGCAGCACGTAGCGGTTGTAGCTCGCCGCTGTCGCCGCGAGCAGCGCCCAGGGGGTGAGGAAGGCCAGCAAGACGCCCAGCAGGGTGACGGGGAAGACGAGATTCACCCGGCGCAGGCCGAAGGTCCGGATCAGGCTTGGCACCAGCCCGGTCTGCAGCAGGAAGGCACTGGCGCCGCTGACGACGATGATCACGCCATAGAGGTAAGCCAGGCTTTCGGCGTCCCTGACCGTCCGGGCGAAGATGTCCTTGAACAGGTAGGCCGAAATGAACACGGCGATCACGCTGTACATCACCGACAGGGAAACATGCCGCAGCAGCGGCGAGCGCTTGAGGAACTCGCGGCCCTGGCGCAACTGGCGCAGGGTTTGCGCCAGGCGTTTGCTGCGGGCACCCGAGCGCGGGCTGACCGCATCGCGCCGGTGGTGGAAGGCGATCAGCGCCAGCGATATCGCAAGAAACATCGGCCAGAGCAGGGCGGTGGTCTCGGTGCCGAACATCGGCGCCATGGCGATCAGCGCCAGGCCGCCGAGCACGTCGCCGAGTGGGCCGCCGGCGAAGGCGATGGGCGCGAGCCGCTTGGCCTGCTCGCCGAAGAAGGTGGCGCCGACGTAGAGCGTGGCGTGCATCGCCAGGGTTTCCGAGGCGGTCACGTAGAGCAGATAGACCATGCCCCAGACAATGTCCGGGGCACCCATGCGGGCGGCAATCCACAAGGCCATCACGGTGCCGATGACGATCAGCAGGATGGCCTTCATCACGCTTTCCGGCCGGTAGCGATCGGCCACCGTGGCATACACCAGGCTCAGCGTGCCGAGAGTCAAGCCCTGGATCAGGAAAATGACGGGGAGGAACTCGACGCCGTAGCGCTTGAGGAACAGCGAGTTGGATACGCCGCGGGCGATCGCCATGCCGAAGCCGATCAGCAGCAGCAGCAGAAAAAAGTAGGGCAGCGGAGTGGCGCCGAGGCGCGGCCCGCCGACGCGCGACAGCAGATGCGAAAGCCGGAACGGCGGCACGTTCTGGGCGATGGCGGGAAGTCTCAGTCCAGGCGTGCCTTCACGGCGCGCGATGGGTGGCAGGCCGGCATCAGGCGATGCCCGGATTCTTGTCTACGCCGACCAGCTTGGGTACGTTCAGTTTGCGCGGCGTGATGGTCTTCCTGTCGCGCAGGTAGCGCGAGACGACCTCCCACACCGGCTCGCCGGTCGTGCCCTCGCTGACCGCCGCCCAGCCGGCGACGCGGTACTTCTTGTCCGCTTCCAGCGGCTTGCCCTTGAGGCGCAGGTTGGAGATGCGCTGCCCTGTCCTGGCGAGCGGCGAGCAGGTGTATTCGAGGCCGCCGACGCGCACCATGTCGCCGCCCTGCTGATAGTACGGATCGGGATTGAACAGGTTGTCGGCGATGTCTTCGAGGATGCCCTTGAGGGTTTCGCCGGAAATTTCGTTGAGCGTCGAGGCGGGGTAGGTGATTGCGGTCTGGTCGAGCAGGTGCTCGAAGGTGATGTCCTGGCCCGGCAGGATCGTGGTGCCCCAGCGAAAGCCGGGCGACAGGCCGATTTCGGCATCGCGCACTTCCATGATGGCATCGAGGATCAGCTGGTCCCAGCTGCCATTGAATTTGCCGCGACGGTAGAGCAGACCCTCGGAGACGGCGAGCTTTTCGCCGAGCTTGGCCTGATACGGCGCGCGGACCTTGTCGATCAGCGCTGCCATCTCGGCATCCGCCGGCAGCAGGTTGGAAAACACCGGCAGCAGCTTGTAGCGGAAGTCCGAGATCCGCCCGGCCTTGACGTCGAAGTCGAGCACGCCGAGGAACTTGCCGTTCGAGCCGGCATTGGTCACCAGGGTCTTGCCCTTGGCATTGGCGACGATGACCGGCCGGGGCACGCCGTCGTGGGTGTGGCCGCCGAGGATGGCATCGATGCCGGTGACGCGCGAGGCCATCTTGAGGTCCACGTCCATGCCGTTGTGCGAAAGGACGACGACGACCTGCGCGCCCTTGCCGCGCACCTCGTCGACCATCTTCTGCATGTTGTCGTCCTTGATGCCGAAGGTCCAGTCCGGCACCATCCAGCGCGGGTTGGCGATCGGCGTATAGGGAAAGGCCTGGCCGATGACGGCGACCTTGACGCCGTTCATGTCGCGCATGGCATAGGGTTCGAAAACCTTGTCGCCGAAATCGGAGGTGGCGACGTTCTGGGCGAGGAATTCGATGCGGCCCTTCAGGCTGTTCTCGACGATATCGAGCACACGCTTGTCGCCAAGCGTGAATTCCCAGTGGGCCGACATGATGTCGACGCCCAGCAGCTTGCAGGCATCGACCATATCCTGGCCCTTGGTTTCCAGCGCGGTGTAGGAGCCCTGCCAGGTGTCGCCGCCATCCAGCAGCAGCGCGTTCGGGCGGTCGGCGCGCAGGCGTTTGACCAGCGTCGCCAGATGGGCGAAGCCGCCGATCTTGCCGTAGGTCTTCGCCGCCTTGGCGAAATCGAGGTAGGTAAAGGCGTGGGCCTCGTAGCTGCCCGGCTTGATGCCGAAGGCCTTGAGCAGGTGTTCGCCCACCAGGTGGGGTGCCTTGCCGAGGGCGCTGCCGATGCCAAGGTTGACGCTGGGCTCGCGGAAATACACCGGCATCAGCTGCGCGTGGCAGTCGGTGAAATGCAGGAAGTGCACGTTGCCGAAGCGCGGCAGGTCGTAGAAGGCTTCGCCCTTGCCGGCCGACCAGGCCAGGCGCGAGTCGAGGGCAAATCCGGCGGCAGAGGCGGCGGCGAGGATCTGGAGGAACTCGCGACGATTCATCGATGACATGATGGACTCCAAAAAAAACGGGCCTGGCGCAATGCCAGGCCCGCCCTTCGAGCAACTTACTTGTTGACCGGCGAGGCCGGGTCGAGCAGCAGGGCCACCAGGTCCTTGATCTGCTGTTCGGTAAGGGCCTCGGCGTGGCCGAAGCGCGGCATTTCCGAACACAGGTTGAAGGCCTTGGCGTTGTAGATCTTGGAGTAGGCGTACTTCTGCATCTCCGGCGTGTTGCCACGGATCTTGCCGAAGTTAAGCAGGCTCGGGCCGATGGTGCCGAAGGACAGCTCTTGCGGCGAAATCTGGTGGCAGTTGTAGCAGTTGCCGCCGTTCGGTACACCGGCCTTGTCGCTCCAGGTCATGCCGCGGCCGCTCTGCGCCAGCTTCTCGCCGGCCTTCCAGTCGCCCATCAGCTTGCCGTCGGCGGGCAATTTGACAGAGGCCATCTGGTCGTCCTGCAGGGTCTTGGAAATGCCGGGTGGCGGCTTGTTGCCGGTACGGTTGCAGATGTTCTGCACGCCATCCTGCACCAGGCGGTCGGCGCCGGCCGTTCCTTTCGGTTTGAAATCCCGCTTCATGGCATCGACGGCGCGGGCGCGGGCGAGGTCGCTGACTGCTTCGGGGCCGGCGTGGGCCAGACTGGCGGCAAGAAAGGGGAGGGCCGCGATTGCTCCAATACGTATTTTCATGGTCTCTCTCCTTTCAGCGCTTGAGCGCGGGGCCCTTGTAGGTCGCCCCGTTTGCCATCACGGCCATGTAGGTAATCAGCGAATTTACCGACTCTGACATGTAAGTGGGCTCGGGCATGCGCTGCTGGCGGAAGCAGTCGTTGATCCGCCACTGCATCGAATGGACGCGGCTGGTGGACACGCGGTAGGCCGGCCAACCCGGGTAAGAACGCTGGTTGTCCGCCGCTTTCGTCAGGTTGGGCAGATCCTGCAGGCGGATGCGCTTGCCATCCGCGCCGTGGCAGGTGGAGCAGGAGAAGTCATACGGACCGGAGCGGAAGTGGAACATCGCCTGGCCAAGTTCGAAGGCGGCCTTTTCCTTGGCATGCTTCTGCGGCGCCTTGATCTTCATGCCCTTGGACTGGGTCACGACATAAGTGACCAGGTCCTCGATTTCCGATGGCTTGTCGGCGCTGCCGAAGGGGCGCTTGCGAATGTCGGCTTCGCTGAAGCCCTGCAGGGTCATGCGGCAATACTGGATGCGGGACTCGATGTCCATGACCTGGTCGGCATCGGCAAAGTAGCGCGGCGACTGCGCGTAGGCACCTTTGACGATACCCGGGCCGAGCCCGAGGTCACATTTTTCGAGCGAGGCTTTCTTGGGGCCGTCGGGTTTCTTCCAGCGGTCTTCGCCACGTGCCTCGTAAAGTTCGGCCGGATTGTCATCGCCGAGCATCTCGCGATACTTCTCGATTCCGGCGATGGTTTCATCCTTGGCCTTGGCCGGTGCCTTGGCTTTTTCCTTGGCCAGCGCCGGCGCTGCAAGGCTCACGGCGAGGGCTGTCAGTACAGCGATGCGAAGTTTCATTTCTCTCCTCCTGGGTCAGTGCCGCCGGTCTCGTGCCGGCTCCGGCGAAACAGCTATGCGAGATCAGGCAGCGACGGTGGCCTCGTCAGTGCGTTTTTCACCTTTGTTGTCGACCCAGTTCACGACGACCTTGTCGCCGGCCTTGGCGCCCTTTACCTTGAAGCCGAACACCGGGTTGCGCGAGATGGATGTGCCGGTCTGGCCGTCGACGACGCGCTTGCCGCCGACATCGACCGTGACGGTCTGGATGAAGTGGGCGGGGATGGCTTTGCCGGCGGCGTCCTTGCGCTGGCCGGTTTCCATTGCGTGCCCCATCAGGATGCGGACTTCCGCGACATCGCCCTTCAGTTTGGCGCGAATCTTCATCGGATCTGACATGTGATTTCCTTTGTCGTTCGGGGTTGTTTGATAAGCGATCAGCCGCCGCAGCCGCCGACGGTAACCTTGACTTCCTTCTGCGCCGTGTAGAACTTGCCGTCGGCCTTGGCCACGGCCTTGACCAGAGAGGTCTGACCCATCTTGACGCGCGCGGCGACTTCCGGCAAGGCGCCATTCAGGAACTCGAACTGGGCGCTTAGCGGTGTCGGGTTCTTCTCGATGAGGATGGCGATGTAGGTGGTGTTCGGAATGTTGCTGGTGACGTCGACCGGCACCACCGCGCCGTTCTCGGCGATCTCGGGAACCTTCAGGATCAGGCCCGCATTCTCCGCCGCCGATCCGGCACCGATGCCCTTGAGTGCGCCAGCAGAATCCTTGGATTCGAACGCCGCCTTGTTCCAGTCGGCCGCATAGACCGCGGTGGGTTTGAGAAGTCCGGCCATCGTCAGCGCTGAAAGCGCGCCCAGGCCGCCGGCTCCGCGAAGCACCATCCTCCGCGTACGGTTGGTATCCAGCATCGGGTATTCCTCCGTGTTTGTTGTCGAATCGGGTGGCATCAACAGGGCCGCGATGCCAAATCTGGCGGCGACGGAACTGTCGAAAGCACAAGTTTCACATATTTAATGCTACACGGTAAATGGGAAATATTTGATAGCGATAGCAATGCATCCAATGGAATAAAAGGCTGCCAATGCCCGTCTCTCCGTATGTCGCGGCGCAGCACGGGCACTCTTGCGAAGCCCTCGGCGCTGAACCGGTACTACGACCCGTGATCAGCGTTTTGCGGTGGCGAACGGTGATCTCGCCATCATTGCGCGGGCAAGCTGCTCAATCATTCCGGTGCGATGCGCCGGGCCGTCGGGCAGGCTCCGGGTGCCATCGGAGCATTGTCGGATTGGCGGCTTTGTCGGATAATGCGCGGCGCACGCCAGCGGTATCCGCGAGTGTTGGCATCCCGTGCCGGGGTGACGGAATCGGTAGACGTAGCGGTCTCAAACACCGCCGCCGCAAGGCATGGGGATTCGACTTCCCCCCCCGGCACCACGGAATTGCCATCTGTCCGGCACAAGCGGGTATTCTCTGGGCTCGCGCACCGGTCGGCAAGCTTCGGCCGGGTGCCTTGGATACATAGAGACGGGGGATTTCGATGTCGCCGACGCCTGGGGTTGCAATGACCGTTCTGCGGGCATTGCCGATATTCGAGACGCTTGATGACGAATGCCTCAGGCCGCTGATGCGCGTCTCGATGCTGCGTTCCATCCCGCGCAATACGGTCGTGTTGAACGCGGGCGATTCCACGGACAACATCTACTTCGTGCTGTCCGGCGCACTCAAGGTCCAGGTCAGCGATGTCGACGGACGCGAGGTGATCCTGTCCAAGCTGGGACCGGGTGAGCTCTTCGGTGAAATGGGCGTGCTTGACGACCATCCGCGCTCGGCCACGGTGCTTGCCGTGGAGCCCAGCCAGGTCGTGGTCATGGGCAAGGCCGATTTCAAGCAGTGCCTGGTGGACAACCCCGACGTGTCGCTGTTCATCATGCGCAACCTGACCAAGCGCCTGCGCATGGCCGATCGCAACATCGAGAGCCTTGCGCTGCTTGATGTCTATGGACGTGTTGCGCGCCTGTTGCTGGAGTCCGCGGAAACGGTTGACGGGCGCAAGGTGGTAACCCACAAGTTGACCAAGCAGGACATCGGCAAGATGATCGGAGCGTCGCGTGAAATGGTCAGCCGCGTCATGCGCGACCTGGCCACCCAGGGTTTGATCGAGGAGCGCGATGGCCAGCTGATCCTGCTCGATCCAGAGGCGTTCAGGCGCCACGGCGACATGGATGCAGGCAGCTGAAGCGGAAAGAACACTGACGCTGGCGGATTTCGACTACCTGCTTCCGCCGGACCTGATCGCACAGACACCGCTGCCGCAACGTTCCGCCAGCCGCTTGCTGGAGCTGGCCGGCACGCGCCTCGGTGACAGCCGGATCAGCGAGCTGCCGAAACTGCTGCGTCGCGGCGACCTGCTGGTGTTCAATGACAGCCGGGTACTGCGTGCGCGATTGCTGGGGCGCAAGGCGACCGGTGGCCAGGTGGAAGTGCTGGTTGAGCGCCTTGACGGCGACAGGGATGCCATCGCGCAGCTCCGCGCCAGCAAGTCGCCGAAGCCCGGTACGTTCCTGTGCCTCGAAGAGGCAATCGATGTCGAAGTGGTCGGACGTGAGGGCGAGTTCTACCGCCTGCGCTTCCCGGGTTCGGCGGCGGAACTTGTCGAGCGCCATGGCCGGCTGCCCTTGCCACCCTATATCGACCGCGCCGCACGGGACGGCGACGAGAGTCGTTACCAGACCATCTTTGCCCGCGAGCGCGGTTCGGTGGCCGCACCCACCGCCGGACTTCATTTCGACAGCGCGCTGCTGACCTCGCTCGCGCAGGCTGGCGTGGCGACGGCCCATGTCACGCTACATGTCGGCGCGGGAACCTTCCAGCCGGTTCGCAGCGAAGACCTGTCGCAGCATCGCATGCACACCGAGCGTTTCGAACTGCCCCGGGAAACGGCGACGGCGATCGCCCGCACGCGCGACGCCGGCGGACGAATCGTTGCCGTTGGCACGACGACCCTGCGCACGCTGGAAAGCGCCGCCCGCCACGGCGATCTGAAAGTCGGCGCTGGCGAGACGGCGCTGTTCATCACGCCGGGGTTTGAGTTCCGGGTGGTCGACCTCCTGCTCACCAATTTCCACTTGCCGAGATCGACATTGCTGATGCTTGTGTCGGCCTTCGGCGGCCTGGAGCCGGTGCGTGCCGCCTACCGGCATGCCATTGCAGCGCGCTATCGCTTCTTCAGCTACGGCGATGCAATGCTGATTCACCGGGCGGGCCAGGCGTGAATTTCCGGCTGCAGGCTACCGACGGCGCGGCGCGGCGCGGCGAAGTTACGCTGGCCCACGGCAGCGTGCCGACACCGGCGTTCATGCCGGTGGGTACCTACGGCACGGTCAAGGCCATGGCGCCAGATGAGGTCAAGTCCCTTGGTGCATCGATGGTGCTGGGCAATACCTTCCATCTCTGGTTGCGACCGGGTCTCGACGTGATCGCCGCCCACGGCGGGCTGCATCGCTTCATGGCCTGGGACGGCCCGATACTCACGGATTCCGGCGGCTTCCAGGTGTTTTCGCTGGGCGACTTGCGCAAGATCAGCGAAGAGGGCGTGCGCTTCGCTTCGCCGATCAATGGTGACCGGTTGTTCCTCACGCCGGAGGAGTCGATGCGCATCCAGCACGTGCTGAACTCGGACGTGGTGATGATCTTCGACGAATGCACCCCGTATCCGGCCGATCTGGCGCGGGCGGCCGATTCGATGCGCCTTAGCCTGCGCTGGGCGCAGCGCTCGCGCGACGCGCACGACCGCCTGGGCAATACCAATGCCTTGTTCGGCATCGTCCAGGGCGGAATGCACGAGATCCTGCGTGACGAGTCTCTTGCCCGACTGGTTGAAATAGGCTTCGACGGCTATGCCATAGGCGGCCTGTCGGTCGGCGAACCCAAGGAGGATTTCTCGCGCATCCTTGCACATACTGCGCCGCGCTTGCCGACCAATCGTGCGCGCTACCTGATGGGCGTCGGCACTCCCGAGGATCTGGTGTTTGCCGTCGGCCAGGGTATCGATATGTTCGACTGCGTGATGCCGACCCGGAATGCCCGCAACGGCTGGCTGTTCACCCGCCATGGCGACGTCAAGATCAAGAACGCGCGCTACAAGTCGGATACCGGGCCGCTGGACCCCGGTTGTGCCTGCGCTACCTGCCGCAATTACAGCCGTGCCTATCTTCACCACTTGCACAGGACAGGCGAGATCCTCGGCGCCCGCCTGAACACGCTGCACAACCTGTTCTATTACCAGACGCTGATGGCGGAGATGCGCGATGCAATTGCCGCGGGGCGCTTTGCCCAGTTCGTTGCCGGCTTTCGCGCCGCGCGCGGTTCGGGTGCCGGGAGCCGTCCCGGCGAGTAGGTATAATCTGCCGCTTTCCACGTTCTGCAACGGGAGTTTCCAGTGCTGATTTCAAACGCTTACGCGCAGGCGGCGGGAGCTGCCGCCGACCCGACGGGCGGACTGATGGGCATGCTGCCGATCATCCTGATGTTCGTCGTTCTCTGGTTCATCATGATCCGGCCGCAGATGAAGAAGGCCAAGGAGCACCAGAAGATGGTCGGAGAACTGGCCAAGGGCGACGAGATCGTCACCCAGGGCGGCATGACCGGGCGCATCGCCAAGGTAGGCGAGAATTACCTGAGCGTCGAGATCGCCGAAGGCAAGGACGGGCCGATCGTCATCAACCTGCAGAAGAATGCGGTGGGTGCCCTGTTGCCGAAGGGCACGCTGAAGTCCATCTGACGGTGTTTGTCGGACGCCCGCCTGGGCGCTCCTGATGTCGCCCCCAATCCCTTGACTGTTTCCGCGCCATGAATCGCTACCCGATCTGGAAGAACGCCATCGTGCTGGTCGCGCTGTTCCTCGGCCTGCTCTATACCTTGCCCAATTTTTTCGGCGAGGCGCCGGCAGTCCAGGTCGCCAGCGTAAAAGTCACGCACAAGGTTGACACCAAGCTGATGAACCAGGTCGAGGAAGCCCTCAAGGCCGCCGCCGTGGCGCCCCAGGGCATCTACCTCGATCACAACAGCATCCGGGTGCGGCTGGCCGACACCGATACACAGCTCAAGGCGCGCGATGCCATCGAGAAGGTCCTGAATCCGGTCGCCGCGGAGGCCAGTTACAGTGTGGCGCTCAACCTGGTTTCGAACTCGCCCAACTGGTTGACCGGCATGCATGCGCTGCCGATGTACCTTGGGCTTGATTTGCGCGGCGGCGTGCATTTCCTCCTCCAGGTCGATATGCAGGGCGCGTTGACCAAGCGCATCGATTCGACCACTGCCGATCTGCGCAGCCTGCTGCGTGACAGGAAACTGCGCCACGGCGGAGTGCTGCGCGAGGGGCCGGCGGCAGTGGTCCGCTTCCGTGACGCCGAGACCCGCGACAAGGCGCGCGTGGCGATCCTCGAAAATCAGCCGGACCTGCAGGTGGCCGAAGCCCAGGAGGGCGCCGATTTCAAGCTGCTGGCGACGCTCAAGCCCGAGTCGCAGAAACGCATTCAGGACTTCGCCATCAAGCAGAACATCACGACCCTGCACAACCGGGTCAACGAACTTGGCGTTGCCGAACCGGTGATCCAGCAGCAGGGCGCCGATCGCATAGTGGTTCAGCTGCCAGGTGTGCAGGACACCGCGAAGGCAAAGGACATCCTCGGTCGTACCGCGACACTTGAAGTCAGGATGGTTGATGACGAAGCCAGTGCCAACCCGACGATCATGGCCGAAGCCGCGCGAGGTCAGCCGCCGGCCGGTACCGAATACTACGTCGAGCGTGGCGGCCAGGGCCTGCTGGTGAAGAAGGCCGTGGTACTCACTGGCGAGCGATTGACCGACGCCCAGGCGGGGTTTGACAGCCAGACGCAGGAACCGGCGGTACACCTGACGCTTGACTCATCCGGAGCGCGCATCTTCAAGGATGTGACCCGCGACAACGTCGGCAAGCGCATGGCCATCCTGTTGATCGAGAAAGGCAAGGGCGAAGTTGTCACGGCGCCGGTGATCCGCACCGAAATCGGCGGTGGCCGTGTCCAGATCTCGGGGCGGATGAGCACCGTCGAAGCCAATGATGTTGCCCTGCTGCTTCGCGCCGGTTCACTGGCGGCGCCGATGGAGATCATCGAGGAGCGCACCATCGGTCCGAGCCTGGGTGCCGACAACATTGCCAAGGGCTTCAACTCGACCCTGTGGGGTTTCATCGCGATCGCGGCATTCATGGTGGCCTACTACCTGTTGTTTGGCGCGGTATCCGTTTTCGCGCTGTCGGCCAACCTGCTGTTCCTGATTGCCCTGCTGTCCCTGTTGCAGGCGACGTTGACGCTGCCCGGCATCGCCGCCATCGCCTTGACGCTGGGCATGGCGATTGATGCCAACGTATTGATCAACGAACGCGTGCGTGAGGAATTGCGCGCCGGGAACTCGCCGCAGGCGGCGATCACGGCCGGTTATGAACGCGCCTGGGCAACCATTCTCGATTCGAACGTGACGACGATGATTGCCGGTATCGCGCTGCTGATTTTTGGCTCCGGCCCGGTTCGCGGTTTTGCCGTGGTCCATTGCCTGGGCATCCTGACTTCGATCTTCAGCTCGGTGGTGGTTTCCCGGGCGGCGATCAACCTGATCTACGGCAGCCGACGCAAGCTTGAGTCGGTTTCGATCGGCCAGATCTGGAAACCGGCGGCATAAGGAGGCGACATGGAATTTTTCCGCATCCGCAAAGACATCCCCTTCATGCGCCATGCGCTGGTGTTCAACATCATCTCGCTGGTCACCTTCATCCTGGCCGTGTTCTTTCTTTCAACGCGCGGCCTGCATCTTTCCATCGAGTTCACCGGTGGCACGCTGATGGAGGTGAGCTACTCGCAGCCACCCGATCTTCAGCAGATCCGCAAGCAACTCGAAGGCGACGGCTTTGCCGATCCCCAGGTGCAGAACTTCGGTTCCTCGCGTGACGTCCTGATCCGCGTCCCGCTGGCGAAGGACGCGGAGGCGGCAAAGGTTGGCGACCGGGTGATGGCCTCGCTGAAGAATGTCGGCGCTGGCGCCACGGCGCCCGAACTCAAGCGTGTCGAATTTGTCGGACCCCAGGTCGGCAAGGAACTGGCGGAAGATGGTGCCCTGGCCCTGCTGCTGGTCGTCATCGGCATCATGCTCTATTTGGCGATGCGCTTCGAGTGGCGTTTTTCGGTCTCGGCGATCATCGCCAACATGCACGACGTGGTGATCATTCTCGGCTTCTTCTCCTTCTTCCAGTGGGAGTTCTCGCTGCCGGTGCTGGCGGCCGTGCTTGCCGTGCTCGGCTATTCCGTCAACGAGTCGGTGGTGGTCTTCGACCGTGTTCGAGAAACCTTCAAGAAAAAGCGCGGCATGACGACGCCGGAGATCCTCGATCACGCGATTACCAGCACGATTTCGCGCACCATCATTACCCATGGCTCAACCCAGATGATGGTGACGTCGATGCTGATCTTCGGTGGCCCGGCGCTGCATTATTTTGCACTTGCGCTGACCATAGGCATCTGCTTTGGCATCTACTCGTCAGTGTTGGTTGCCAGCCCCCTGGTGATGTGGCTCGGGGTTTCCCGCGAGCAGTTCGTCAAGGCCAAGGTCGAGAAACAGGAAGCCGTGGTCTGATGGCGCGGATTCGCGTCTGGGACCTGCCGACGCGGCTGTTTCACTGGCTGCTGGTGGCCTGTGTGCTGGGTGCGTTCATCTGCGCCAAGATTGGTGGAAACGCCATGGTCTGGCACGGTCGGTTCGGCCTCGTAGTGGTTGGCCTGCTGGTGTTCCGACTGACGTGGGGATTCATTGGCTCGACCTATGCGCGTTTCTTCCAGTTCGTGCGCGGGCCGGCGACCATCCTCGGCTACCTGCGCGGCGAGTGGGAGGGAGAAGGCCACAATCCGCTTGGCGCCTTGTCCGTCCTGGCCTTGTTGGGTACCTTGCTGCTGCTGGTTTCCACGGGGCTGTTCGCCAATGACGACATTGCGTTCGAGGGCCCGCTCTATGCCCTCGTGGGCAAGGAATTGTCTGACCGAATCGTCGGTATCCACCGGCTTCTGGAGCCGGTGATCATTTTCCTGGTGCTGGCCCATCTCTGTGCCATTGCCTTCTATGTGCGCATCAAGAAGGAAACCCTGATTCGTCCCATGCTCACAGGCTGGAAGGAGTCATCCGGCAAATCCGCGCGGGGTGGTGGATTGCTTGCCTTCTGCGTCGCGCTGTTGATGGCCCTGGCTGCGGTGTACGGCGCGAGCGGCGCGTTGTTGCCCGAGCCGCCGCCGCCTGTGGCGGGCTCGGCGCCAGACTTCTAGCACGGCCCCCGGAAAAGCAAAAGGCCGCTGCACGAGCGGCCTTTTTTCAACTTCGGAGTCACGCTCCGGTTGTAGTTATTCTTCCGCGCGGAACTTGTCGTGGCACGCCTTGCAGGCTTCGCCGAGCTTGCCGAACTGCGCCTTGACGGCGGCGGCGTCGCCGGTCGCCGCAACCTTGGCCATTTCGTTGGCTTCCTTGCCAAAGCCGCCGGCGACCTTGCCGAGGTCAGCTTTGCTTTCCGGCTTGAAAAACTCAGCCTTTACACGCGTGTTCTTCCAACCTTTGCCGGAGTTCGTATTTGGCTGGTAAAGGGCACCCATTTTGGAGTTGGCGATGGCCTGTATCACGTTGGCGGCCTCGATGACCTGGTCCTTGTTATATGTGCCTTCGACATTGGTCTTGATGCGGCCCATGCTCCACGCCATGGTGTGGTAGGCCGACTGGCGCCAACGGATCTGGTCTTCCGGCTTGCCGATGACCTGCGCAAGAGCGGCGGACGTGATGCCCAAGGCAAGCGATGCTGCGACGAGATGCTTCAGTTTCATGGGAGCTCCTTGTTCTGTCTAGGGGACGCCAAAAAAGTACCGGCATGGAATATACGGATTGCCGGCGCAGATTATTCCATACACGCTGCGACTTTTCGATCGCAAAGCCGACTCGGGAAATCCCTACTCGTCACCCGTCGCGAATACATGCTTCAGTCGCCACATCCCCTGGCCGGCGGTGACAAGCTCAAGCAGCCGGTCGATATTGGGATGCTTGCCCGGGTTCTGGCGCGCATCCGCAACGTGCTCGGCATAGAGTTCGAGGCCCTTGCGGGCGGCATCGACGGTGATGGCACCATGAATCTGGCCAAGATGGTTGTAGATCGCGAGCGATCCGGTCTGCCCCGGCTTGTTTTCTATGCGGGCCAATACCGTGCCGTCCGCATCGAGCAGGTTGATTGCCGACAGATGCGAGACCTTGGGCAGCTGTTTCAGGTTATCGGCGAATGCCATCTCAGATGCGCCTCGCCAGCGCCGCCGCGGCGCCGATGTAGCTGGACGGCGTCATCTCAAGCAGCCGCGCGCGATCTGCTTCGGGAATCGGCAGCGTGGCGATGAAGTTGCGCAGATCGTCCCGGGCGATGCCCTTGCCGCGAGTCAGCTCTTTCAGTTGCTCGTACGGGTTGGGAACACCAAACCGGCGCATCACGGTTTGGACCGGTTCCGCCAGCACTTCCCATGCCGAATCGAGATCCTCCTGCAAGCGCGCCGGGTTGGCTTCAAGCTTGTTCAGGCCCCGCAGGGTCGAGTCATAGGCGAGCACGCTGTATCCCAGGGCAACTCCCATGTTCCTGAGCACCGTGGAATCGGTGAGGTCGCGCTGCAGGCGCGAAATCGGAAGCTTCTCGGCCAGATGCCGGAGTACCGCGTTGGCCAGACCCAGATTTCCCTCCGAGTTCTCGAAGTCGATCGGATTGACCTTGTGGGGCATGGTCGACGAGCCGATTTCTCCGGCCTTGAGCTTCTGCTTGAAGTAGCCCAGGGAAATGTACTGCCAGATATCGCGATCGGCATCCATCAGGACGGTATTGGCGCGTGCGACGGCGTCGAACAATTCGGCCATCGCGTCGTGCGGCTCGATCTGGATGGTGTAGTGGTTGAATTCGAGCCCAAGCGATTCGATGAACTGCCGGTTGATGGCTTCCCAATCGAGCTCCGGGTATGCAGAAAGATGGGCGTTGTAGTTGCCTACCGCGCCATTGAACTTGGCTGTCAACGAGATGCCGGAAAGCCGTTGCCGGCAGCGTTGCAGTCGCGCTGCAATGTTGGCCATTTCCTTGCCCAGCGTCGTCGGCGTGGCGGGTTGGCCGTGGGTCCGCGACAGCATCGGCAGTTCCGCCAGGTTGTGAGCCAGCTCACGGAATCTGGCGACGAGCTGGTCGAACAGCGGAAGAAAACTGTCAGCGATCGCATCCTTGAGCATCAGGGCGTGCGATACGTTGTTGATGTCCTCGGATGTGCATGCGAAGTGGATGAACTCGCTGACGCGCATCACTTCCGCGTTTGCGGCAAGGCGCTGCTTGAGCCAGTATTCCATGGCCTTGACATCGTGATTGGTGCGCGCTTCGATTGCCTTGATGGCCTCAGCATCCTCGACCGAGAAATCGGCGATCACGGATCTCAGTTCGCTTAGCGTGACAGCGGAAAATGCCGGACATTCACCTATCGCTTCGTTGGCAGCCAGCGCCATCAGCCATTCGAGCTCGACCCTGACGCGATTGCGGATCAGACCGAACTCGGAGAAATGCGGGCGCAGTCGTTCAAGTTTTGCGGCATAACGGCCATCAAGCGGGGAAAGCGCGGTAAGGGTATCAAGAGTCATGGCTGCGGAACCGGCGTCGGCACGAAGGAAATTGCCCATGCAAAATTTTAACATGCGCCCCCGTACCGCCTTGGTCGGGGCGTTGGCCGCATGCTATAGTTTTTGCCCAGAGTTCGTCCGGACTTGCCCATGAAACTGATCGGTTCCTTAACCAGCCCATATGTGCGCAAGGTCCGCGCCGTGCTCGCGGAAAAGAAGATCGATTGCGAGTTTGTCGTCGACTCGCCTTGGCTTGCGGACAACCAGATCGAACGGTTCAACCCTCTCGGCAAGGTTCCTGTACTTGTCCTGGATGACGGCAGTGCGGTGTATGACTCTCGGGTCATTGCCGAGTATCTTGATGCCCTCGCCCCAAACAACAAGCTAATCCCCGGTTCCGGTCGCGAGCGTCTCAATGTCAGGCGCTGGGAGGCACTTGCCGATGGCATTCTTGACGCAGCCGTCGCCGCTTTCCTTGAGAGCAGGCGGCCAGATGGCGAGCGCAGCCCATCCTGGGTGCAACGGCAGCGCGGCAAGATTGACAGCGGCCTGGCGGCGATGTCGCGCGAGCTTGGGGAGCAGGCATGGTGCCATGGCAGTGGCCTTTCGCTTGCGGACATCTGCGTCGGCTGCGTCCTGGGGTATGTGACTTTCCGCCTGCCGGACGTCGACTGGGTGAGGAGTCATCCAAACCTGGCCATGCTGAACGGAAAGCTGATGCAACGCGCATCGTTTGCGGAAACTGTCCCTGCCGACTGATCAATCGGGTTTCTTGCCTCCGTCGATGCGCGCGATGAGGCGGGGCAGCAGGTTCCTTTCCGCCTGATTGGTCAGTTCGCCAACCAGCTGGTCTGCCAAGCCGTCGGTCACCTTCAGAACTGCCTGTGGTAACTCCTGTTCGAGCCAGAGAGCCAGTTCTTCGCGCAGGGCATCGAGGTGGTGCTGCATGTGCGGCGGCGCCGTTGCCAGTGCTGCCTCGCTTTCCGTAAGCTTGTCTGTCAGGATCGGGATGTCGTCATCGCGCATCGCCTCCGGTGCAATGTTCGGACGGTCGGGCTCTGCTGTGGAGAGATCTTGCACCTGAGAAGGCGATGCCGCGACATAGCTGCGCGTGCGACGCATCAGTGCGTCGGCTTTCAGCAAGAGGTCGGTGGTCTCGGCATCGTTCATGTCGGGCTCGCTGACAAGTCATGTGCTTCAAGCGGATAGCCGCGGTCGCGGTAAAACTTGTAGCGCTCCCGCCCCTTGGCGCGATCGTCGTTGGCGATACTCACAATCTCGACCAGCTGGGCGAACCTGCCGAATCCCGCAGGCACTTCATTGGAGAGATTGAGCAAGCATTCATCATGGGCGCAATCTTCGGTCGATGCGGACAGGAGGATCGCAGTTTCAGCGGCAAGGGGTGAGTCGGCGCTGCAGTGGGGGGTGAAACCGGTCGCCGGATGCGCCCACAACATCCTGTCGATCTGATTCAGGTCGTTGGCCTCCGGTGCGACAACAAGGACCCGTCGTCCCTTCAGGCTGGCACTTACCAGCCAGTCTGCTGCAGCTTCGAGGCGGCTGCGGGCGCCATGGAGAAACAGGATGTGAGTCATTCGGGCTTTCGTTTGCTCGAGCGCTTGGCACCGTCGCGCGCGCGCTGAATCAGAAAGTGGCTCAGCAAGGGCACCGGACGTCCGGTTGCGCCCTTGTCCTTCCCGGATTTCCATGCCGTGCCGGCGATGTCGAGGTGAGCCCATTTGTGCTTCTCGGCAAAGCGCGCAAGAAAGCAGGCTGCGGTGATGGAACCGGCCGCCCGGCCGCCGATGTTGGCCATGTCGGCGAAATTGCTTTTGAGCTGCTCCTGATAGTCATCCCACAGCGGCAGTTGCCAGGCACGGTCATGGGCTTCCTGTCCGGCGTCCAGAAGTTCACGCGCCAGGCTGTCGTCATTGGCAAGGAGTCCAGTGGCGACATGTCCAAGCGCGATCACGCAGGCCCCGGTCAGCGTGGCAACGTCCACCACGCAGTCTGGCTCGAAGCGCTCGGCGTAGGTCAGCGCGTCGCAAAGTATCAGGCGACCTTCCGCGTCGGTGTTCAGGATCTCGACGGTCTGGCCGGACATCGACGTGATGATGTCACCGGGTTTCGTCGCCTTGCCGCCCGGCATGTTCTCGGTGGACGGGACGATCCCGACGATGTTGAGTGGCAGCTTCATCCTCGCGGCTGCCTTCAAGGTGCCGAGAACGGTGGCGGCGCCGCACATGTCGAACTTCATTTCGTCCATCTCGGGCCCGGGTTTCAGCGAAATGCCACCCGAGTCGAATGTAATGCCCTTGCCTATGAGAACCACCGGCTTGGCTGAATCCCGGGTTCCGAGGTACCGCAGAACAATGAACTTCGGGGGCTCATGGCTGCCTCGTGCGACGGATAGCAGGGTATTCATTCCCAGCTTTTCCATGTCGTCTCGTTCAAGGACGTCCGCGCTAAGGCCAAAAGCTTCGCCCAGCTGGCGCGCTTGCTCAGCGAGGTAGCCAGGGGTACAGATGTTGCCCGGAAGGTTCCCCAGGTCCTTGGCCAGTTCGACGCCTGATGCGATGGCCAGTCCCTGAGTCAGGGCCTCCTCGGCGACGGAGAGTTCGTTGCGCCGACTTACGCAGAAGGTGAGCTTTCTTAAAGGACGGCGGACTTCGTCTTTCTTCGACTTCAGCCGATCGAAGCGGTAAAGAGAATCCTGAACTATGATTCCGGCCTGCCGAATCCTCCAGGCCACATCGCGTTTGCGGACAGGAAGTTCGGTGAGGTATACCGTGCCGTCAAAGCCGCCGGTTTCATTCAGTCGGCGGACAGCGGTGTCCATGGCAGTCTTGTATTCCTTCTCGCGGAATTCCCTTTCCTTACCCAGTCCGACCAGCAGGATACGATCGGCTTCGACGCCGGGAACTGCGTGAAGCAACAGGCTCGAACCAAGTTTACCCTCCATGTCGCCGCGCCGAATGATGTCGCTCAGGTGCTGCTTTGTTGCGGCGTCGACGGTTTCAGCGGCTGCGGAAAGCTTTCTGGGCTCAAACACACCGAGCACAATGCACGCCGTTCGCTGCTTCTCAGGGCTGCCGCTTTTTATGCTAAATTCCAATTTGCTCTCCTAGGCGGGGGCGGGGAATCAATGAATTTCGTTCTCTTTTGGTTGGCTTGTATCGTTTCGGGCATTATTCCCCAAGTTTTTGGCAAAAGTCAAAACTCTCCCACCTGTTCATGATCCATCAGCGCGCTGCCGTCAGGGAGTTCAGTCAAACCGCCGCAGGCGTGTTTGTGGCGCTTTTTGCAATCCTGATGACCACACAGCTGATCCGCCTTCTGGGCGACGCTGCAGGAGGGCGATTGGCATCTGAGGCCGTCGTGGCCCTGCTCGGGTTTCGCGCCATTACCTACCTGCCTGTGCTTCTGTCATTGACGGTTTTCGTCGCCATCCTCATGACGCTTTCGCGCTGGTACCGCGATTCGGAGATGGTCATCTGGTTGTCCTCCGGCATTCCGCTGACAGCCTGGATCCGGCCGGTAATGACCTTTTCACTGCCGCCCGTGGTCGTCATCGCCGTGCTTTCGATCATCCTGGCGCCATGGGCGACGCAGAAGAGCGAGGCGTATCGCCAGACCATGGACCAGCGGGATGATGTGGCCCGCGTCACGCCCGGAGCCTTCAATGAATCGGCGGGCAGCGATCGGGTTTTTTTTGTCGAGTCAGTCGCAGGCCATGACGGGAAGGTGAAGAACGTGTTCATCAGTTCGCTGCAGCACGGGCGCCTTGGCGTGATGGCCACTGCAGAGGGACATACGGAGACACGCCCGAATGGCGACCGCTTTCTTGTCCTTGACAAGGGACGCCGCTACGAGGGAACTGCAGGTACCGCCGAGTATCGGGTGATGGAGTTCGATCGCTACTCTGTCCGAATCGAAACCAAGGAAGCCCGGGGCCTGGAGGATTCTCCGCGTACCAAACATGTCTGGGACCTGGTTCGCGATCCGCGGCCGGTGAATATGGCCGAGTTGCTGTGGCGGATCGGCCTGCCCCTTGCGGCACTCAACCTCGCGGTTCTGGCGATTCCCCTGGCGTTCGTCAATCCCCGCGCAGGCCGAACCAACAACCTTATTTTCGCCCTCCTGACCTACATGATCTACAGCAACCTCCTGAGCGTCAGCCAGGCCTGGGTGGCGCAGGGCAAGCTGGGATTCGAAATAGGCGTCTGGGTGGTTCACGTCAGCATGGCGCTCATGCTGGTGGTCCTTTTCCACAGGCGACAGAATCCCTTGGCTTGGGGGCGATTCAGATGGCGCTGAAGATCTACGAACGCCACCTGGCACGCGAGATCTACTCGACGACCGGGCTTGTGCTGGCAGCCTTCCTGATGCTTTTCGCATTTTTCGACCTGATCTATCAGCTTGAAAGCATAGGCAAGGGTGGCTATCAGATTCAGCATGCGCTGGCCTATGTAAGCCTTACGCTTCCTGGCCGGCTCTATGAGCTGTATCCGATTGGAGTTCTGATCGGCAGTCTTTATGCCTTGACCGTCCTGGCGCGGCATTCAGAGATCACTGTTTTGCGGGCGGCCGGCCTTTCGACGCGAAGCCTGCTGTGGAGTCTGGCAAAAATAGGCCTGGTTTTCGCCGTCATGACGCTGGTTATCGGTGAATTCGTTGCGCCGCCCGCGGAACGCGCCGCCCAGCAATTGCGGCTCAAGGCGATGGGGGCCCTGGTCGCCCAGGAATTTCGCTCCGGACTTTGGGTGCGCGACGAAATGTCGTTTGTCAACGTGCGCGAAGTGCTGCCCGATGCAAGCTTGAGAAATGTCCGGGTGTTTGAGTTTGATGAGCGTTTCCAGTTGTTGTCGATCAGCGAGGCTGATCGCGGGCAGTATCTCAAGGATGGCAAATGGCTGCTGAATGGAGTGGTTCGAACGATTTTTACCGGCGAGTCCGCGCACGTTGAGCGTTTCGTCGAATTGCCGTGGCAATCGGCGCTCAACCCGGATCTACTGGCCGTTCTGCTGGTCGTTCCGGAACGAATGTCGCTGGTTAACCTTTACCTGTTCATTCGCCACCTTTCCGGCAACCAGCAGAAGACCGAGCGCTATGATATCGCCATGTGGAAGAAGCTGGTCTATCCGCTTGCTGCGCTGGTAATGCTCGCCCTGGCACTGCCATTTGCCTACATGCAGGATCGCATGGGGGCGGTCAGCATCCGTGTTTTTGCCGGCATCATGTTGGGGATCGGCTTTCACATGCTCAACGGACTATTTTCCAGCCTTGGTGTGATTAACAGCTGGGCGCCGTTCTTCTCGGCGATCACGCCGAGTGTGATCTTTCTGGTGACTGCGGCCGGACTGCTCTGGTGGGTCGAAAGGCGCTGACCACGTTCAGCGTTTGAACTCCAGGCGGGTGCCAGCGATCCGGTCGTGGAGGAACTGGCGCTCCCGGTCGAACAGAGCCCAGATGATGCCGACGCCGAAGTAGCCTAGCGCCGGCCAGGCAATAAGGTAGCGCAGCAGCAGTCTTTGCAGCGAAGGAGGCTCTCCGGTGACGGAGGAAATCTGGATCTTCCAGGTTTGCATAGCCAGGGTCTGGCCGCCATGGCTCCAGTACCAGATGAAATAGGCGCCGAGGACGACAATGACATGCGCCATCAGTAGCCAGCCGGGAAGGACAACATTCACCAGCATGCCCAGGAGCAAATGGGGCAACATGAAGGTCAGCGCGAGGACGCCAAGTAACAGCATGCTTTCATAAAGCATGCAGCTCAAGCGCCGGACAAGGCTCGGTCGCTCAACCTTTTCTGATGAAGTCATTGACGCATTTCTACTGCGCCACCGTCGGCTTCTGCACGACGTCTTTTGCCGATTCGCGCGCTACGGCGGGTTCGCCAGGCTTGCCTACCGAATCCGCCGTTCCCCGTGGTTTGGTCTGTACCGGGCGGCGTGTTTTCTTGCGTGCGGCTTCCGCCGCGAGGCGGGCTTTCTCGGCCTCTGGGAGTTCCTTGTACTGCTCCCATTTCGACTTTACGGCCTCCTTCTTCTCCGGAGAAGCCTTTTTCAGGGAAAGATACTTGTCGCGGGCACGCTTTCGTTCTTCCGGCGTCAATTTTGCCCAGCTTGTCATGCGACGCTGCATACGAGCCTGCTCGTCCGGAGACATTGACTGATAACGCTGGGCTATCCCTAGCCACTTTTTCCTGCGGAACCCTTCCATCTTGTCCCATTCGCCGGCCAGCGGCGTAAGGACGCGCTGCTGATCCGCGCTGAGTTCCTTCCATTTCGGCTGAGGAAGCGGAGGGACTATAGCTGCGAAGCCACATTGCGCGGCCAGCCAGAAGCTTATTCCAACGGCGATTCCGAGCCGCGATCGAGCCATGCGTGAAAGCCTTTGTCGAGATAGGCGGAGGGCGGAAGCTCGTCGGCTAGCAGGGCGCTGTCGATTTCCTCGAACTCCTGTACCTGCGAAAACGCATTCCAGTAATAGGCGCCTGCCGCGCCAGTGGCCAGGGCTAGGACTGCAACCAGGCTCCTTGCCTGCCTTCCAAGGTCGAACCCCATCAAAGGTGCAGTCCCGGCAAGCCGAAGCAACTGAAATGGCCGGCGTTGCCGGTCCAAGGCAGCCTGGCGAATCCGGTGGAGCCGGGCGGCAACGCGACCGTCCAGTCCATCCGTACCCTGGTTGAGGATCTGCCGGGTCTTGTAACCGAGTTCTGCTTCGTTGTTCATAGCTCGATACCTTTTGCCTTGAGAGCTGCCGCAAGCGTGTGGCACGCGCGAGAACAATGGGTTTTGACGCTGCCTTCCGTGCAGCCCATTGCTTCCGCCGTCTCGGCAATGTCCATATCCTCCCAGTAACGCATCAGAAAGGCTTCGCGTTGACGTGGCGGCAACAGGGAAATCTCTTTTTCTATGATACCAATGAGTTGGGTACGTTCCAGCGATCTGTGCGGGGAGTTCGGGTCATCGCGGTCAGTGTTTGCAGCAACTGTGTCGAGCGGGTCTTCATCATCGGAGTCCGCGGTCAGCGCAGACAGCAGTGTTACCCACATCGAGCGTACCTTCGAACGCCGGTAATGGTCGCGAATTGCATTCTGCAGTATTCGCTGAAACAACATTGGCCACTCGGCCTGAGGGCGGTCGCCATACTTCTCGGCAAGGCGCATCATTGCATCCTGGACGATGTCTAGGGCCGATTCCTCGTTTCGCACAGCGAACACGGCCTGCTTGAACGCACGCCGTTCCACGCTGGACAGAAACCCGGACAACTCCAGGCGGGAACTCAGCTAAATCTCCCTGCGATGTCCAAGGGGAATAAACGTTCTTGGGGTGACATACACCTTGACCATTTTTGCAACAGCCAGTAAGGTTATACGTTTCACCAAAAAATTGTAACAGGTGTGTTCAATGCAGCTAACAGGTGCAGAAATCGTTGTCAGGTGCTTGCAGGAGGAAAAGGTCGAATTTGTCTTCGGCTATCCCGGCGGGTCGGTGCTTTACATTTATGACGAGCTTTTCAAACAGGACAAGTTCAAGCATGTTCTGGTTCGCCATGAACAGGCTGCCGTGCATGCGGCCGATGCCTATTCAAGGTCCTCGAACAAGATAGGCGTATGCATGGTGACCTCAGGACCGGGTGTCACAAATGCCGTGACCGGAATTGCAACGGCATACATGGATTCAGTCCCGATGGTAATCATCAGCGGTCAGGTGCCAACCGCCTACATTGGCCAGGATGCCTTCCAGGAATGCGATACGGTAGGAATTACACGCCCCTGTGTAAAGCACAACTTCCTGGTCAAGGACGTGCGCGACCTGGCGGTCACCATCAAGAAAGCGTTTTACATCGCCAAGACCGGTCGGCCGGGTCCGGTACTGGTGGATATCCCGAAGGACGTGACTAGCCAGAAGTGTGATTTCGAGTATCCGAAGTCGCTGACAATGCGTTCTTACAATCCCGTAACCAAGGGACACGGCGGACAAATCAAAAAGGCGGTCCAGATGCTCCTGGATGCCAGGCGCCCAATGATCTACGCTGGCGGTGGCGTAATCCTTTCCGATGCCGCCGAGCGCCTCACCCGCTTAGCAAGGGCACTCGGATTCCCGGTGACCAACACGCTCATGGGGTTGGGAGGTTTTCCGGCAACGGACCGTCAGTCGCTGGGCATGCTGGGCATGCATGGGACATATGAAGCGAACATGGCGATGCAAAACTGCGACGTCCTGATCGCGGTAGGTGCGCGATTTGACGATCGGGTGATCGGCAACCCTGCGCATTTCGGCAGTGTTGCGCGCAAGATCATCCATATCGACATTGATCCTTCGTCGATTTCCAAGCGCGTCAAAGTTGATGTGCCGATCGTCGGCAATTTGCCGGATGTGCTCGACGAGTTGCAGAAACTGCTCGACACATCCTCCGGAACTCCCGACCAGAAGGCGCTTGCGGCCTGGTGGAAGCAGATTGACGAGTGGCGCGGCAAGAAGTCGCTTAAGTACAAGCAAGGCAAGGAAGTCATCATGCCCCAGTACGTCGTTGAGAAGCTCTATGAGGTCACCGGCGGCGACGCATTCGTTACCTCGGACGTCGGTCAGCACCAGATGTGGGCGGCGCAGTATTACAAATTCGACAAACCACGGCGCTGGATCAATTCCGGCGGTCTGGGCACGATGGGCGTCGGTCTGCCGTATGCAATGGGTGTCCGGTTCGCCAACCCGAAGGCAACAGTCGCCTGTATTACGGGCGAGGCGTCGATTCAGATGAACATCCAGGAGCTCTCGACCGCCAAGCAGTTCCGCATTCCGGTCAAGATCGTCAACCTGAACAATCGCTATCTGGGCATGGTCAGGCAATGGCAGCAGATGTTCCACGGCAACCGTTACTCCGAATCCTACGTCGACGCATTGCCTGACTTTGTAAAGCTTGCGGAGTCGTACGGGCATGTCGGCATGCGTATCGAACGTCCCGCCGACGTCGAGCCGGCCTTGCGTGAAGCATTCACCAAACACAAGAACGACTTGGTGTTCATGGATTTCCTGACCGACCAGACGGCAAACGTCTATCCCATGGTGGCCGCCGGCAAAGGCCTTTCCGAGATGATCCTGGCGGAGGAACTCTAAGCATGCGCCACATCATTTCCATACTCATCGAAAACGAGGCGGGCGCGCTGTCGCGCGTATCGGGGCTCTTTTCGGCGCGGGCATTCAATATCGAGTCGCTTACCGTGGCTCCGACCGAGGATGCGTCGCTGTCGCGGATGACCATAGTCAGTTCCGGTTCCGACGACGTCATCGAGCAGATCACAAAGCAACTCAACAAGCTAATCGACGTGGTCAAGGTGGTAGACCTGTCCGAAGCGGCCCATATCGAGCGCGAGCTCATGCTGGTCAAGGTTCGGGCCACCGGCAAGGACCGCGAAGAAATGAAGCGCATTGCGGATATTTTCCGTGGGCGCATCATTGATGTTACCGAGTCGACCTACGTCATCGAGCTCACCGGCAATGGCTCGAAGCTGGACGCCTTTCTTGAAGCCATTGATCGCGCATTGATCCTGGAAACGGTTCGTACCGGCGTTTCCGGTATTGGCCGCGGCGATCGAATCCTTAAAGTGTGACATCAGATACCAAGGAAATCGAATGAAAGTTTATTACGACAAAGACGCGGACCTTTCGCTTATCAAGGGCCGGAAGGTGACGATCGTGGGTTATGGCTCGCAAGGCCACGCCCATGCACAGAATCTGAATGATTCGGGCATCAAGGTGACAGTCGGGTTGCGCAAAGGTGGCGCTTCCTGGTCGAAGGCGAAAAAGGCCGGGCTCAAGGTAGAGGAGGTCGCCAAGGCGGTTAAGGACGCCGACGTCGTCATGATGCTTCTGCCCGACGAGAACATTCCGAGCGTGTACTACGGTGAGGTCGAGCCGAACATGAAGAAGGGCGCTGCTCTGGCCTTTGCCCATGGATTCAACGTTCATTACAACCAGGTGGTGCCGCGCCCGGACGTGGATGTGATCATGGTGGCACCGAAGGGGCCTGGCCATACCGTGCGGTCCGAATATCTTCGCGGCGGCGGCGTTCCATCACTCATAGCCGTGCATCAGGACAAGTCCGGAAAGGCGAAGGATATTGCTCTTTCATACGCTGCGGCCAACGGCGGAACCAAGGGGGGGGTCATCGAGACCAATTTCCGCGAAGAAACCGAGACTGACCTTTTCGGTGAGCAGGCGGTGCTGTGCGGTGGACTGGTCGAATTGATCAAGGCCGGATACGAGACGTTAACCGACGCGGGTTACGCTCCCGAGATGGCCTATTTCGAGTGTCTGCACGAAGTCAAGCTGATCGTGGATCTGATCTTTGAAGGCGGCATCGCCAACATGAACTACTCGATTTCGAACAACGCCGAGTTTGGTGAGTATGTGACCGGTCCCAGGGTCATCGGCGCCGAGGCACGTGCGGCGATGAAAGAAGCGCTGAAGAATATCCAGAGCGGCGATTATGCCAAGCAGTTCATTCTCGAAGGGCGAACCAATTACCCGTCGATGACTGCACGCCGGCGCCTGACGGCCGCCCACCCGATCGAACAGGTTGGCGAACAGCTTCGTGCAATGATGCCCTGGATCAAGAAGAACCAGCTTGTCGACCAGTCGAAGAACTAGTTTCGACGTGTAGCGTTCATGGGCGCGGCTTCGCCGCGCCCATTTTTGTTTCCGGGCGCATGAAACGTTGAAGTGGCTTGCTGCCGCTACAATAGCGCCGACAGAATTTTGTGTCCAAGACCATGCCCGAGATTCCACGTCGAAAACTGCTGGCGAACGCCGATCTGCGGAGGCGGGGCATTTACGTGCTGCCAAACCTCCTGACGACTGCGGCGTTGTTTGCAGGGTTCTATGCGATCGTTCAGGCGATGACAAACCGCTTTGAGCACGCTGCAGTGGCGATATTCGTTGCCATGGTATTCGACGGGCTTGACGGCAGGGTTGCCAGGCTTACGCATACGCAGAGCGCATTCGGCGCCGAGTACGACTCCCTCTCCGACATGGTTTCCTTTGGCGCGGCGCCAGCCCTTATCGCGTTCGAGTGGGCAATGAAAGGCATGGGAAAGTGGGGCTGGATTGCAGCCTTCGTTTACTGCGCCGGGGCGGCGCTGAGGCTTGCCCGCTTCAATACCAACATTGGCGTCGTGGACAAGCGCTATTTTCAGGGTCTCCCCAGTCCAGCCGCTGCAGCGCTTGTCGCCGGATTTGTCTGGATCGTTAATGATCTCGGCATCAGAGGGGACGAAGTTCGCTGGTATGCATTTGCCCTCACGCTGTTTTGTGGCGTCACCATGGTCAGCACGCTGCCCTACTGGAGTGGCAAGGATATCAATCTCCGTAGAAGCGTACCGTTCATGGCGCTCCCTGCCATCGTTCTTGGATACGTCCTGATTTCGTCGTATCCGCCAGGCGTGCTGTTTGCGCTATTCCTGTGCTACGCCCTTTCAGGGTACGTTACCGCCTTGTGGCGGTGGCGAGGACGTCGAAAAAATCTTGCGCGTAGCGAATAATCGATTTATAGTTAAACCATGTCTGCCACGTTTCTGCTCTCTGTCTTGTTTCTTGCCACTACCGGGGCGCTGCTAGCGCGTCGGTTGCAGCGCGCCAGCCTGCGCCCGCTGCTGCGCCGCGCGCGCTAAATACACCACCCCACAACCCGGTTGTCGATAGTGCCCGCTCCTCAGGAGCGATTGGCCCCTATACGCTTATTCCCAGGAGACAAGCATGTCCAAGGAACATTTGATCATATTCGATACCACCTTGCGCGACGGCGAGCAAAGCCCCGGCGCCTCGATGACCAAGGAGGAGAAACTCAGGATCGCGCGCCAGCTCGAGCGGATGCGCGTCGATGTCATCGAGGCCGGCTTTCCCGCCGCGTCAAATGGTGATTTCGAGGCGGTACGCGCGGTGGCGGAGGCCATCAAGGACTCGACCATAGCCGGGCTTTGCCGCGCCTTCGACAAGGACATCGCTCGTGCCCTGGAGGCAGTTCAGCCTGCCGCGTCCGGCCGAATCCACACCTTCATTGCCACAAGCCCGATCCACATGGAAAAGAAGCTGCGCATGGCGCCGGAAGACGTCATCGTTGCGGCCACCAAGGCGGTCCGATTTGCGCGCAATGGCATTGCCGATGTCGAGTTTTCCTGCGAGGACGCTGGACGTTCGGAACTGGATTTTCTCTGCCGCATTATCGAGGCGGTCATCAAGGAGGGCGCGAGCACAATCAACATCCCCGATACCGTAGGCTACAACGTCCCCGGACAGTATGCGGATCGCATCAGACAGCTGCGCGAACGGATCCCGAATTCCGACAAGGTAATCTGGTCGGTGCATTGCCACAACGACCTTGGTCTGGCCGTGGCAAACAGCCTTGCAGCCGTGATGGCCGGTGCCCGTCAGGTCGAGTGCACCATCAATGGACTTGGTGAACGAGCTGGAAATGCCGCACTGGAGGAAATTGTAATGGCGGTTCATACCCGGCAGGACGTGTTCCCCTGCGCGACGCGGATCGATACCACGCAGATTGTGGCTGCGTCGAAGATGGTGTCCGGAATTACCGGCTTTCCTGTCCAGCCAAACAAGGCCATTGTCGGGGCCAATGCGTTTGCGCACGAGTCGGGCATCCACCAGGACGGGGTGCTCAAGCACCGTGAAACCTACGAAATCATGCGCGCCGAGGATGTCGGCTGGAATACCAACAAGCTGGTGCTCGGCAAGCATTCAGGACGCACTGCATTCAAGGCCCGGCTAAAGGAGCTTGGCATCTCGGTGGACAGCGAGCAGGTACTGAATACGGCCTTTGCGCGGTTCAAGGAACTGGCGGACAAAAAGCATGAGATCTTCGACGAGGATCTGCATGCTCTCATGAGCGACGAGACGGTGACACCCGACGTCGAGCACTTCACGCTGCTGTCGTCGATGTTCCATTCGGAGACCGGTGAAGCTCCGCAGGCGCGGCTTACGCTTTCCGCCGGGGGTAGCGAGCATCAGGCCGAGTCGACCGGCAGCGGCCCGGTTGATGCGACCTTCAAGGCTATCGAGTCAGTCGCGACGAGCGGTTCCGAACTCCTGCTCTACTCGGTCAACGCCATAACGACGGGCACCGACGCCCAGGGTGAAGTCACCGTGCGCCTGGCCAAGGACGGTCGAATCGTTAATGGCCAGGGTGCCGACACTGATATCGTGGTCGCCTCCGCCAAGGCTTACATCAATGCCCTGAACAAGCTGCGTTGCGGCGAGGAAAAGCTCAATCCCCAGCTTTGAGCGGTCGCGAGGGTGCGGTGACGCGCGCGTAGCCGAGGCAGCCAACGAAAACCAGGCTTGCCAGCACGGCTTCGGCCGCAGCAAGGACGACGCTGACGCCCTGATCCGACATCAGTCGGACCAGACCCTCTGCCAGATAGAGCAGGATCATTAGGGACAGCCACTGGTGCGTGTAGCGGCGACCGTGCAGGATTCCGCGCAAGGGCAACAATAACGGCAACGCTTTCAACGCCAACATCGAGCCTCCCGGTCGCAAGGGTGCCAGCCAGAGTTCCCAGGCCAGGCTCAGCAGGATCAGTGCGATCAGGCTGATGGACGCCAGGCGATTGAATCCGCTGCCGGTCATCGCGCAAGCCTGGCCGCAGTGTCGGCGAGCCGACGCCCCAGCGCCAGCGCCAAGCGTTTTTCGTCCTCGCTGGGGGCTGTCACCCCGTCGACGCCGCTGACATGGCTGGCACCGTACGGGGTCCCCCCTTCGCGAGTGGTCGACAGCGCCGTCTCGCCAAAGGGGATGCCAACAATCAGCATGCCATGGTGCAGCAGGGGGAGCATCATCGAGATCAGTGTTGACTCCTGACCGCCATGCATTGACGAGGTCGAAGTAAATACGGCGGCCGGCTTGCCGCTTAACGAGCCCTTGAGCCATTGGCCGCTGGTCGAATCGAGGAAGTACTTGAGCGGCGCCGCCATGTTGCCGAAACGTGTCGGACTGCCAAGGGCGAGTCCGACACATTCTTCGAGATCGCGTAACTCTGCATAGGGCGCACCGTCGTCTGGAATCGCCGGCGCCGTTGCCTCGCACACCGTCGACAGCTTTGGCACCGTGCGAATGCGCGCCGAGATACCCTCGACCTGTTCGATGCCGCGTGCAATCAATGTTGCCAGTTCACGTACCGAACCATGGTGGCTGTAATACAGCACCAGCACCTCGCGTTCGCTGCCGGCCATATGCATCTTGGAGTCTCCGTTAAAATTCAATTATATGTGGCTACTCGCACCGTTCCGGCTGGTTGTCCGCACTGCGCACCGCTTCCAGACGGAACAGTGCGCCCAGATCGCGGCGGCGCTTTCGTTCGCCACCCTGCTCGGGCTGGTGCCGATGATTGCCGCCGCGTTTTCCCTGATTTCTCATCTGCCACTTGGATCAGGCCTCGGTATTGCGTTGCAGAAGTTCCTGCTTGCCAACCTGTTGCCCGACAAGGCGGGTGTGATCATCGCCAAGTATCTCGGACAGTTCGCCATGCGCGCGGAAAAAGCGACCCTGGTCGGGTTGTTTTTTCTTGGTGCCACAGCATTGATACAGATGCTGACCATCGAGAAAGCCTTCAACCAGATCTGGCGGGTCAAACTGAGGCGCCCGCTATTCCGGCGTCTGGCAATGCACCTCACGGCCCTGCTGCTCGGGCCGGTAGCCTTCGGTGCCAGTCTGGCCGGAATCTCCTACGTCGTCGGCGTGTCTCTTGGCTTGGTCGACGAACCGCGCTGGGTCGATACGATGCTGACGCGTTTTGCCCTGCCTTTCGGCTTCATGAGTGTCCTGTTCGGCTTGCTCTACTGGGCTGTGCCGAACCGGCCGGTCCGAGCCTGGCACGCGGCTATCGGCGGGGCAGTGGCTTCGATCGGCTTTCTTTCCCTGCAAAAGTTGTTTACGCTCTACATCGCGGCCGGATTCAACCTGAATGCGGTGGTGTACGGTGCGTTCTCCGCCGTACCGGTTTTCCTGGCCTGGCTGTACGCCTCGTGGAGCGTGATTCTGATCGGCGCCCTGCTGGTCGCCGAGCTTCCGGATGCGAGCCGCGGCTAGGCGTCCGGATTGCGGATGAACTCGAAAACTTCGACGCTGGCGGTTTCGATCAGGCTGCGATGCGGCATGCATTCGACCACCTGCAATTGACCATCGCTTTCCAGCAACAACGTGAACGGCCGGGCGTTGAAATCGCCGCGTCCGGCGAGAATGGCTTCCCCGCGCTGAATGTTCGGCAACGCAGGCAGCAGCAGCGCGGGAACGGGAGCTTCAGCGCCGCGATTGCCCAAGGCCTGAATGCGTGCAGGGCGCGCCGATGGCGAAAGGACTTCAAGCCCCATCTCGACGTGCAGGCTGTTGCGGCTGCGGGCCCAGCGCACGATGCAGATCTGCCATCCGGCACCTGGCCCCGTGCGCAGTCCGACCGCACCTCCCGGGACGATGCCGCTCACCGCGCCCACCACATGCACGATGGCATAGCCCGACGGGCCTTCGTTCAGCACTGTCCAATCGCTGTAGGTCATCTCGCACGCGGCGCCCGGCGGATCCGCCGGCGTGGATTCGGATAGTGCGTTCCACAGCGTGCTGAGCTGGCTGCAGATTTCCACCGGCAGTGACTGCGAACGCCGGCTGAAGCTGCGACGTCGAGGCGATGTCCAGCACTTGCGTGCGCGTTCGAGCGCGTTCCTGTAATCGGCCCCTGCGGCTTGCAGGGGAAGCCCAAGCGAGCGGGGCAGGGTGCCGTCGCTCAGTTGGTCGAGGTCGCGCGCCGCCTGTTTCGCCAGATCGGCAAAGCGGAGGTAAAGCACCTCGGCGCTGTCCGGGCGCAGGCGTTCGAGTGGAACCGGCGGTTGGTCCAGTTTGCGGTCAAGCCAGAACCAGTCACCCACCGTTTCGGGCGTCATCGGATCGATGCGCACCTCGCTGGCGCGCGATTCGAGATACTCGGCAAGGAACGCAATCTCGCGGGCCGTGAGGCCTTCGGGCTGAGCCGCGGTGATTGCCAGCATGGCCTTGAAGATCGAATCAATGGCGTTGATTTCGGCGGGCAAAGTCGCGGTGGGATCGACCGATTCGTGGGCATGGTGGCGCAAGGCTTGCGCGTTGCGCCAGAATCCTACTGGCGTCGGGATCGCGACCAGCAGCACCGTGAGGAACTGCCGGTACAGATTGCGCATGCCGTTCAGGCAGTTCTGCGCGCTGCTGCGATTTACCCGGGCGAGGGCCTCGGCGTCAGCCTCGCGGGCGAGAGTCAGCCAGGTTTCTCCAAGTTCGGCGCGCAGCCCAATGAGGCCCTGGGCGATGGTGCCCAGGGCGATCGGCAATGGCAGCTTGACGTCGAGAAGCAGCGGGAACAGTGCCGCCTCGATGCGTTCGGCACGCGCCTGCAGCAGTTCGTCGATCTTGATCCTGTGCAGCACAGGGAGTCCCAGCCGGCCGATGGCGGCGATATGGTGGCGCAGGGGCACCAGATCGAGCAGCGGATCCTCGGGCGGTGGCGCGGCGAGCCAATCGAGCGCCTCCTGCTGTTCGGGGGCCGGCTGCGGAGTGGTTGGAGTGCGCCTCATCGGATCTCGTATGGACCGTGGATGGGACCGATTCTAGTTGAAACCCCGGGCAAAATCGTCGGCGTCGGTGTTGTCCGCGACACCGCCGTAGAGCAATCGAAGCCTTGTTTCGCAGGGATTTCTGGAATAGAATGCCCGGCTTTCCCGCTTTCCAAGAGACAAACATGGTCGTCATCCGCCTTGCCCGCAGCGGTGCCAAGAAGCGCCCCTTTTTCAACATGGTGGTCACGGATTCGCGCAATCGACGCGATGGCCGCTTTATCGAGCGCATTGGTTTCTACAACCCGGTGGCCTCGGCCAACGAGCAGGGGCTTGTGATCAATGCCGAGCGCCTGAGCTACTGGCAGCAGAACGGCGCCCAGTTGTCGGCGACGGCCGCCCGTCTCGTCAAGCAGGCCGCGACCAAGGCTGCCGCCTGATCGCATGATCGTGCTGGGGCGGATCGTCGCCCCGTTTGGTGTACACGGTTGGTCGCGGGTGCATGCCTTTGGCGATGATCCCGAAGCGTGGAAAAAGATGACCTGCCTGTGGCTTTCCGCGGATGCGGATGCGCCTGACGCGAACTGGGTTGCGCGGGAGCTTGCCGGGTTCAGGCGCCACGGCGATGGTTTTGTTGCCAGGCTGCAGGGCGTCGATGACCGGAGTTCGGCCGAAGCCCTCGACGGCCAGTTCATAGGCGCACCGCGCGAGCAATTGCCGGCGCCGCAAAAGGACGAGTATTACTGGGCCGACCTGGTCGGCCTTGATGTGGTGAATTCGCAGCAGGAATATCTCGGTAGTGTCGAGTCACTTCTTGAGACAGGCGCAAACGAGGTACTAGTGGTGAAGGATGGCGAGCGGGAGCGCCTGTTGCCCTTCATTGCGACGGTGGTGATCGAAGTTGACCTGCCGGCGCGGCGGATCAGTGTCGAATGGGGGCGCGACTGGTGAGTCTCCGTTTTGATGTGATCACGCTGTTTCCGGAAATGTTCGGCGCCTTGACGCAGTCTGGCATTACGCGGCGAGCGCTGGAGCGGGGATTGTGGCAACTGGAATGCTGGAATCCGCGGCAGTGGGCCGAGGGGGTACATCGAACGGTCGATGATCGTCCCTACGGCGGCGGACCGGGGATGGTAATGATGGCAGCACCACTGGAGCAGGCCATTGCGGCCGCAAAAGTCGGCGCTGGTAGTACGGCGAAGGTGATTTGCCTGTCACCGCAGGGCGCCCGGATCGATCAGGCGAGGGTATCGCAGCTCGCCGCTGGCGCGGGTGCGATACTGGTGTGCGGCAGGTACGAGGGGATCGACGAACGGGTGATCGCCCGTTGCGTGGATGAAGAATGGTCGCTGGGCGATTTCGTCATGTCCGGCGGCGAGTTGGCGGCGATGGCGCTGATGGATGCCTGCATCCGGCAGCTTCCGGGTGCCCTGAATGACGGAGCGTCGGCGGTGGAGGAATCCTTCGTCGCCGGCCTGCTGGACTGTCCGCATTTCACGCGGCCGGAGTTGTACGAGGGAATGAAGGTGCCCGAGGTACTGTTGTCGGGCAACCATGAGGCAATTCGTCGCTGGCGCCTGAAGCAGTCGCTGGGACGAACGTGGCAAAGGCGCCCCGACTTGTTCGAGGCGCGCGTGTTGAGTGGTGAAGAGGCCAAACTGCTGGCGGAATACCAGCGCGAGGCCAATTAGAAACGGCGCATACCAGGAGTCATTCCTGCTCTGTGCGCAAGGTTGGCGGAACGTTTCCGCAGCCAACATAACTGGAGTGAAGCATGGATCTGATACAGCAGCTGGAAAAGGAAGAAATCGAACGCCTCGGCAAGAACGTTCCCGAGTTCGCCCCCGGCGATACCGTGATCGTCAATGTCAATGTCGTCGAAGGTGATCGCAAGCGTGTTCAGGCCTTCGAGGGCGTGGTCATTGCCAAGCGCAACCGCGGCCTCAACTCGAACTTCATCGTTCGCAAGATTTCTTCGGGCGAGGGTGTCGAGCGTACTTTCCAGACCTACTCGCCGCTGATCGCCAGCATCGAGCTGAAGCGCCGTGGCGACGTGCGTCGCGCCAAGCTCTACTACCTGCGCCAGCGTTCCGGCAAGTCGGCACGCATCAAGGAAAAGCTCACGCGCAAGGCCTGAGCTTTCAGTGCAGGTTAATGCCCGCGTCAGCGGGCGTTAGCCGGAGCGAAAAGCTACATCGTTACCATGGCCCTCGTTTTCAGCGAGGGTTAATGCCCGCGTCAGCGGGCGTTAGCCGGAGCCAAAAGCCGCCTGAACAAGGCCTGATCGTCTGCGCCGCAAGAACAACGGGCCGCCCGGTAGGCGCCGGGCGGCCCGTTTCATTTCGGATGGCAGGCGTCAGTAGCGCTTCTTGTTGCACTCGATCAGGGCGTAGGCCGAGTGATTGTGGATGGACTCGAAGTTCTCGCTTTCCACCACATAGGCATCAATGCGCGCGTCGGCATTGAGCGCCCCGGCGACGTCGCGTACCAGATCCTCGACAAATTTCGGATTGTCGTAGGCGCGTTCGGTAACGAACTTTTCGTCCGGGCGCTTGAGCAGGCCGTAGAGCTCGCAAGAGGCCTGTGTTTCCGCAATCCGTACGATGTCTTCGATCCAGACCAACTGGTTGGTGGTGGCGCTGATGGTGACGTGGGATCGCTGGTTGTGGGCGCCGCGTTCGGAGATCTTCTTCGAGCAGGGGCACAGGCTGGTGACGGGCACCACAACCTTGATCGTCTGCAGGTAACGGCCGCCCTCGACAATTTCGCCGATGAAGGTAACTTCATAATCCATCAGGCTTTTAACGCCCGAGACCGGGGCGACCTTGTTGATGAAGTAGGGAAAGCTCATTTCCAGGTGGCCGGTTTCGGCCTCCAGGCGGCTGACCATCTCGCGCAACATGGTTTCGAAGCTTTCCACCGAGATCTCTTCCTCGTGGGAATTGAGGATCTCGACAAAGCGCGACATGTGCGTGCCCTTGAAGTTGTGCGGCAGGCCGACGTACATGTTGAAGGTGGCGATGGTGTGACGGACGCCACCCGACTTGTCCAGCACCTTGAAGGGGTGGCGGATGTCCTTGATGCCGACCTTGTTGATCGGCAACTGGCGGGAATCCTCGCTGGCCTGGACGTCGGCGATGGGCTTTTGCATTGTGGAAGACATTGAATTGGTTCGCTTGATGCGGTGGGCTACGCGTCAGTCAGGATCATAACATTGTCCGACAGTTTCACTCAACTATTACTCATTGCGGCAAGTCGGGTGCGTACGCTGAGCTCAATGCCCGCGCCATCCAGCCCCGCTTCGGCCAGAAGCAGCACGGTATCGCCGTGGTCGATGAAGCGGTCAGGCAGGCCCAGGCGCAGCAAAGGCGTCGAACTGCCGGCGGTCTCAAGCGCGTGTGCCACCTCGGCGCCGGCGCCGCCGATCAGGGCGTTCTCTTCGATGCTGACCAGCAGATCGTGTTCCCCGGCCAGCCGGGCGACCAGTTCGGCATCGATCGGCTTGACGAAGCGCATGTTGGCTACCGTTGCATCGAGTGCTTCCGCCGCCTTCAGTGCCGGCGCCAGCATCGCGCCGAAGGCGAGCAGGGCCACGCGCCGGCCCGTACGCCGGATTTCGCCCCTGCCCACGGGCAGGGTGTCGAGGTCCGGGGCTATTGCCACGCCGGGGCCGCTGCCGCGCGGATAGCGGACAGCGCTCGGGCCGTCGATCCGGTAGGCGGTGGACAGCATGCGCCGGCATTCGGCTTCGTCGCTCGGCGCCATCACCACCAGGTTCGGGATGCAGGTCAGGTAGGAGAGGTCGAAGGCGCCGTTGTGCGTCGCACCGTCGGCGCCGACCAGGCCGCCGCGGTCGATGGCGAACACCACCGGCAGGTTCTGCAGGGCGATGTCGTGGATCAACTGGTCATAGGCACGCTGCAGGAAGGTCGAATAGATCGCGACGACGGGCCTCATGCCTTCACAGGCAAGCCCGCCGGCGAACGTGACGGCATGCTGTTCGGCAATGCCGACGTCGAAATAGCGCGTCGGGTACTCATTGGCGAAGCGCACCATGCCCGAGCCTTCGCGCATTGCCGGTGTGATGCCGACAAGCCGGGAATCGGCCTTTGCCTGGTCGCACAGCCAGTCGCCGAAGATCTGTGTGTAGGTCGGCTTGCCGCCGCCCTTGCCCTGCTCGATGCCGTTGGCGGCGTCGAACTTGCCGACCCCGTGGTAAAGAATCGGATCGGCCTCGGCCAGCTTGTAACCCTGACCCTTGCGGGTGATCACATGCAGGAATTGCGGGCCGTTGAGCTTGCGCAGGTTCTGCAGCGTGGGAATCAGCGCGTCGAGGTCGTGGCCGTCGATCGGGCCGATGTAGTTGAAGCCGAGTTCCTCGAACAGGGTGCCCGGCGAAATCATGCCTTTGACATGCTCCTCGACGCGATTGGCAAACTCCAGTGCGTTGGGTATCACCGCCAGCATCTTCTCGCCGGCGCGTCGCGCGGCGTTGAAGGTGTCGCCCGAGAGCAGCCGTGCCAGGTATTTGTTGAGCGCGCCTACCGGAGGCGAGATCGACATGTCATTATCGTTGAGGATGACCAGCAGGTTGGCGTCGATCACGCCGGCGTTGTTAAGCGCCTCGAAGGCCTGGCCGGCGGACATCGCGCCGTCGCCGATGACGGCTACCACGCGCCGGTCTTCCCCCTTGCTGCGGGCGGCGACGGCCATGCCCAGTGCAGCGGAGATCGAAGTCGAGGAATGGCCGACACCGAAGGTATCGTAGGGGCTTTCGTGGCGGCGCGGAAAGCCGGATACGCCATCCTTCATGCGCAGACGTTCCATGCCGCTGCGACGCCCGGTCAGCGCCTTGTGCGGATAGGTCTGATGGCCGACGTCCCACACCAGGCGGTCGTCCGGAGTGTCGAACACGTAGTGCAGGGCAACGGTCAGCTCGACCGTGCCGAGGTTGGACGACAGGTGGCCGCCGGTACGGGAAACCGAGTCCAGCAGGAAGCCGCGCAGCTCCTCGGCGAGCTGCGGCAGGCGCTCGCGTTCGAGGCGTCGCAGGTCGGCCGGTGAATGGATCGTGTTAAGCAGCGGGTAAGTCATCAAAAGGTCCGGTCGACAATGTAGTCGGCAAGTTCATGCAGGCGTCCGGCGGCGGCGCCGAAGCTGTCCAGCGCGGCATGGGCATCGTCGCGCAGCATTGCGGCCTTGGCCTTGGCTTCGCGCAGGCCCAGAATGCTGACGTAGGTGGGTTTGTTTTGCGCGGCATCCTTGCCGGCGGTCTTGCCCAGGGTTTCGGAGCTCGCTTCGGCATCGAGTATGTCATCGACCACCTGGAACAGCAGGCCGATGCGGTTGGCGTAGTGCGCGAGGCGCTCCAGTGCCTCGGGCGCCGCCTCGCCGCAATGGGCACCGAGCAGCACCGCGGCGCGTATCAGCGCCCCGGTCTTGTGGATATGCATGAACTCGAGTGCGCCGAGATCGAGCTGCATGCCGACGGCGCCCAGGTCGATCGCCTGCCCGCCGGCCATGCCGCGCGAGCCGGACGCCGCTGCAAGCAGGCCCAGCATGTCGAGCTGCCGTGCCGCAGCCACTCCCGCCAGGCGTGCGCTCAGGATCTGGAACGACAGGGTCTGCAATGCATCGCCGACCAGCAGCGCGGTGGCCTCGTCATAGGCAACATGGCAGCTGGGCTTGCCACGGCGCATGTCGTCGTCGTCCATGCAGGGCATGTCGTCGTGCACGAGCGAATAGGCGTGGATCAGTTCCACGGCGGACGCCGGGACATCCAGCACACCGGTGTCCGCGCCGAAGACTTCGCCCGCCGCATGACACAGCAGCGGCCGGACTCGCTTGCCACCCCCGAGCACCGTGTAGCGCATGGCCTGGTGCAGGCGAGCCGGGGCCAGCGTCTCGCCGGGCAGCGCCTGTTCCAGCGCCGATTCGGTGCGCTGCTGGATTGCGGACATCCAGGTGGAGAAATCCATTGCGGTCAATCTTCCTCGGCTGGCAGGTCGGCGGCACGCTGGGAATCGACGTCCCGCAGGCTGCCATTTTCAAGCACGCGGAGCTGGTGTTCCGCAGCATCAAGCGTGTTTCGGCACTGATTCAGCAGGTTCATGCCGCGCCGATAGGCGTCGAGGGATTCCTGCAAGGGCATCTGTCCGGATTCCATGGCGGCGACGATACGTTCCAGTTCGGCGAGCGCGTCTTCGAAGCTGGGCACGGCCTGACTATGGGTAGCGCTGTCGGAAACGGTGTCGGGTTTGCGGGCCATGAATGAAGCCTTGGCCGGAAAACGTGACCAGCGGCATGAAAAACCGTAAAAATAGCCTAAGGTGCGCCCTCCGGTCAAATTGGATAAAATGATCGACCCGTGAAAACCTTTGTTTTATGGGGGTTACAGGGGTAATCGTTTAATTCCGTTTCCGGTTTCCGGGTAAACGTCTTGGAGGTTGGGAATCATGTCCGAAGTCGGCACCCGCGCGCTTCTTCAGCCGGGCGAGTCGCAGTTTCCGGTGGAGTGGTATTTCGACGAAAAGCTTTTCGAACTGGAGAAAAAGCTTATCTTCGATGCCGGTCCCGGCTACGTCGGGCATGAGCTCATGGTGCCCGCGGTCCATGACTACCGCTCGCAGGAATGGCACGACCATGGACGCTTGCTGACGCGGCAGCCGGATGGCTTCCACGAAATGTCCAACGTCTGCCGCCATCGCCAGGCCATCATGTTGCAGGGTTCCGGCAATGCGAAGAACATCGTCTGCCCGATCCACCGCTGGACCTACGATGCCGGCGGTGAGCTGATCGGGGCGCCGCACTTTCCGGCCAATCCCTGCCTGAACCTGGCCAAAAAGAAGCTGGAGAACTGGCAGGGCCTGCTGTTCAAGGGGCCGCGCTCGGCCAACGCCGACCTTGCAGGCATGAAGGTCGCCAGCCAGCTCAACTTCGACGGCTACAAGCTCGACCATGTCGAACTGCACCAGTGCAACTACAACTGGAAGACCTTCATCGAGGTCTATCTCGAGGACTACCACGTGGTGCCCTATCACCCGGGGCTGGGCAATTTCGTTACCTGCGACGACCTGACCTGGCAGTTCGGCGAGTGGTATTCGGTGCAGCGCGTCGGCGTCACCTCGCTGGCCAAGCCCGGCTCGGCCACCTACCAGAAGTGGCACCGGGCCGTACTCGACTACTACAACGGCGAGCTGCCGCCGCACGGCGCGATCTGGCTGACCTACTACCCGAACATCATGGTCGAGTGGTACCCGCACGTGCTGGTGGTGTCGACGCTGCTCCCGCAGGATGTCGATCGCACGATGAACGTGGTCGAGTTTTACTATCCCGAGGACATCGCCCTGTTCGAGCCGGAATTCATCAAGGCCGAGCAGGCCGCCTACATGGAGACCGCGATCGAGGATGACGACATCGGTGAGCGCATGGACCGCGGCCGTCGCGCCCTGATGAAACAGGGGCGCAGCGAAGTCGGCCCCTACCAGTCGCCGATGGAAGACGGCATGCAGCACTTCCACGAGTTCTACCGGCGCGTGATGGCGGGGCACCTCTAACCGAAACGTACCGCTTGCGCCGGCCCGGCGGCCGGCGCGCTGTCCGTCGGCCGTGACGGACGGTACCCCCGCGACTGATCAAGCCGAGCCAATGCAATCACTCTGGATGGTCCTGGCGAGCCTGCTGTTCGCCTGCATGGGCGTGTGCGTCAAGCTCGGCGCAGAGCACTTTTCAGCGGCGGAACTGGTGTTCTGGCGCGGTTTTGTCGCCACCCTGCTGATGGGCGGCTATATCGTGGTGAAGCGCCTCAGGGTTGCCACGCCCCACGCGCGCAATCACCTGCAGCGGGGGTTCTCGGGCTTCGTTTCGCTGACCATGTACTTCTATGCGATCAGTCTGATCCCGCTGGCCACGGCGGTAACGCTCAACTACACCTCACCGCTCTTCCTCGCCCTGCTGCTGGCGCTGTGGGTGGGGGAGCCGGTGCGGCGCGGCTTCTACGGCATACTCGCCGCAGGCTTCGTGGGGGTCGTGGTGCTGCTGCAGCCGACGCTTGGCCAGGACCAATGGCAGGGAGCGCTGTTCGGCCTTGGCTCGGGCATCATTTCCAGCATGGCCTACCTGAACGTTCGCCGCCTGGGCGAACTGGGCGAGCCGGAGTGGCGCACGGTGTTCTATTTTTCCCTGTTCTCGAGCGTCTGCGGGGTACCCTGGCTGCTCATGTCGGGCCCGCTGCACGAGATCACGCTGCGGGATGGCCTGCTGCTGCTGGGCGTGGGCGGCTTCGGCATGCTGGCGCAGCTGTGCATGACCACTGCGTACAAGCGCGGCAAGACGCTGGTGTCGGCCAGCCTGGCCTACACCACCGTGGTCTTCGCCAGCATCTTCGGGGCGCTGCTGTGGGATGAAAACCTGCCGCTCGCGGCCTGGTTTGGTGTTGCCCTGATCGTGACCAGCGGCGTGTTTGCCACCGGCCTTTCCCGTCGAACCGATACCGAGGCGGTGGTCGACTAGCAAACAAAAACGCCGCCCGAAGGCGGCGTCCTGGAGCGTGGATTGCCGGTCAGTCGATCGCCAGGGATGTCGTCGGCTTTTTCGGGGTCGACATCTTGCCGTCATCCTTGGCCTTGTCGCCAGGGCAGGCCCAGGCTGATGCGGCGGTCAGCGAAAACAGCAGGGCGAACAGGGCAGCGAGTTTTTTCATCGGGGTCTCCGTGGGGTTGCGGAAGCGCTACGGTAGACCTCTGCGGGTCGCTTTGCAAGGGGCAGGCTATTCCGGGCAGGCAGAACAGGGCAGACGATTGGGGTGGCCTATCCGGTGATGCGGCGTTTGAGGGCTCGCCCGACCACGCGCAGCCGATGCGCCAGCGGGAAGCGCCTGAAATTGGTCTTCACCGCGCCCTGGGTAAAAGCGGTGCGCTTCGAATAATCGATCACCAGGTCGACGACGGTGCAGCGCCCGGCTGCCGCGTTGTCGCGTGCCTTGGCGATGGCGGCGGCAATTCCCGCATCGTTTTCGACCTTCACGTAATCGGCGCCGGTGGCCGTGGCCACGCCCGAAAAATCGATCTTGCCAAGGTCGGTGCAGGGCTTGCGGTTGAAGGGGATTTCCTGCGCCTGGGCGATCTGTGACAGTTCGCCGTCGTGGAAGACGTAGAACGCGATGCCCAGCCCGAGGCGCGTCGCGGACACGATCTCCATGCAGGTCATGGTGAAGGCGCCGTCGCCGACAATGGCGAAGACTTCCCGTTGCGGGTTGGCCAGCTTCGCGCCTATGGAAGCCGGCACGGCGTAGCCCATGGCGTTGAAGTCGGTGGGCACGATCAGCGCCCTGGACTGGTGTACCGGGAAAAGTTCGGCGGTAAGGTAGGTGTGGTTGCCGTCATCGACCACGGCGATGGCATCGTCGGGCACGGCGCTGCGCAGTGCATCGAAGAAGCTGACCGGATTGACGCGCCCCTTGCTGTCGTGGCGGCGCCATTCTTCGCGGTAGGCCTCCTTGTCGTGCCGGAGTTGCGCCTGGAGCCGGGCATTCGCCGTCCTGCCGGCGCCGACTTTTCGCAGCTCGTCGAGCAATGCCGCCAGGGCCGCCGTTGCGTCACCCTGCAATGCGATGGCGGCCGGGTAGTTGGCGTTGAAGACGTCCGGATTGATGTCGATGTGCACCAGGCCCGCCGGAACGTCGACGCCGAAACTGCCGGTGGCGATTTCGCCGAAGCGCGTGCCCACCGCCAGTAGGGCGTCGCAGCCGGCGAAGGCATTGCGGGCCGCCGGCACGGCCGCGGCGCCGAAGCCGAATCCGGCGTGCAGCGGATGGCGGGCGGGAAACACCGAGAGCCCCTGCAGGGTGGTCGCCACCGGCGCCTGCAGGTGTTCGGCAATCGCCAGTGTGAGTTCGCCGGCATCGCGTGCGCCCCAGCCGAGGAAGAGGCCGGGCTTTTTCGCCGACATCAGAAGCCTGGCAGCGCGCTGAAAGTCGGCGCTGGCGGCGCGGTGGCCGCGCTCGATCCCGGGCGGCAGCGGCAGCGGCGGCGCTTCGCCGGGGAACATCTGCAGATTTACCGGAATCTCGACGAAGACCGGGCCGGGTTCGCCGGAATGCGCGATCTCCCACGCCTTGAACAGCGTCGGCACGATGTCTTCGTGGCTGCGCACCAGGAAACAGGCCTTGGTGATCGCCTGCAGGAAGCCGTGCTGGTCGATTTCGTGCAGCTGGTAGGTCTTGTCGAGGTCGGTGCGTATGCCGCCGCAGATCACCAGCATCGGAATGCCGTCGAGGAAGGCCTCGCCGATGCCGCTGGCGGCGTGGGTGGCGCCGGCGGCGGGGACGATCACCAGCGTGCCGGTCTGGTCCGACGTCCGGCTGAGGCCATCGGCCATGAAGGCAGCGCCGCCCTCGTGGGTGACAAGGATGGGCGTGATCTGTTCCGAGCTGTTCAGTTCGTCGTAGATCTCGGTGTTGTGTACCCCGGGAATGCCAAAGGTGTAGCGAACGCCGAGGGCTTCCAGGGCGCGTACCACCATCCAAGCGCCGGACTTTTTCATGTCGATGTCTCCGTATGCCTCAGGCGGCGCCTGCCGCCTGGCCGGCCAGCCGGCCGCCGAGAATGCAGCCGCCGAGGAAGCCGCCTTCAAGCGCGCGCAGGCCGTGCATGCCGCCGCCGCCGAAACCCGCCGCCTCGCCCGCGGCGTACAGTCCGGGGATGGGGTTGCCGGCCGCATCCAGCACACGGCACTGCAGGTCGGTCTGGATGCCGCCCAGGCTCTTGCGACTGATGATGTACTCGCGAATCGCCACCAGCGGCCCGGCTTTCGGGTCGAGGATGGGCTGGAACTTGCAGGTGCGCAGCCGGTCGCCCTTCCAGTGCCGGACATAGGCGATGCGCCGCAATTGCTCGTCGTTGTGGAAGGTCTGGCCGCGCGCGATCTGCGCGTCGTAGCTTTCGGCGGCCGCCCGCACGTGGTCGAGCTTGACGGCCTGATCGCCCTGCAGGGCGTTCATCTTCGCCACCAGCTCGGGCAGGTCGCGCCCGGTGACGACATCCTCGTAGCCATTTGTCAATTCCTCGTAGAGCCATTTGTTGCCGAACAGCAGGTCGCGCAGGAAGGCGACCTTGTTCTTCTCCCGGATCGAGGGATTGTGCTCGGCGCCGGAAACCGCAAGTTCCTTGATCGCGATCGCCCGGTTCATCAGCTGCCAGGAATACTGGCCTTCGGTGGCGCACACCTGCGCGACGAGGTCGCGCGTATCGAAACCTGTGACCAGCGGCATCGGCCCGATGCGCCGGCCGTTCCAGTCCAGCCAGAGTGCCGAGCGCGGCGGCACGACCGAAAGGCCGTGGTCGGGCTTGCGCGGCCGCGGATGGCGAATCCCGGCGGCATAGTTCCACATCTTGTCGAGGTGGGTCAGCCTGCCCCCTGCCGCAGTCACGGCGTCATGGACCCGGCCGTCGGCGTAGCGGTGCGAGCCATTCAGGATCACCGGCGGGGGCGATGTCCAGTCCGTGTGCCAGTGCCGGCGCACGCGATCGAGATTGCCGTTGAAGCCGCCGCTGGCGACGATGACCGCGCCCGCGTTCGCCTCGAAGGGCTTTCCGTCTTCCTCGCCGATGCCGCGACATCCGGTGACCGTGCCTTTGCCCACCAGCAGGCCCTCGACGCGCTGGCCGAAGCGGACCTCCAAGTTCTCCCTGCGTGGATGCGCCTCCAGGGCGGCGATCAGGCGCAGCGCCAGTTCGCGCCCGGTGCCCCAGACGATGTGGAAGCGCGGCACCGAATTGCCCGGCGTGTACAGCCCGCGCTCGACCCAGTGCGGCGCCGGCAGGAAACCCACGCCGCGTGCGCGCAGCCAGAGTCCGACGTCGTCGTGGCAGCGATGGGTGTAGGCCTCGGCCCAGGCATTGGGCCAGCGGTCGGCCGGATCGAGTTCGCCGAAAGCGCGCCAGTCGGCCAGCGCCAGTTGCGGCGTATCGCGGATGCCGGCACGGCGCTGTTCCGGCGTGCCCACCAGGAAGATGCCGCCAAAGCTCTCTTTTGCCAGGCCGCCGAAGTTCTCCGCCTTGTCGCGGTCCAGCAGCAGCACCCGGCGCCCGGCCTCAAGCAGTTCCAGCGCTGCACAGATGCCGGCAATGCCGCCGCCGATCACGATCACCTCGCTCACGTCGCCTCCCCGTCCGGACCACGCCCGGCTTCGTAGCGCCATCCGTGATGGCGTCGCCAAAGCCCCGCTGCGCGAGTTTAGCCTGATTCAGCGGGCATTCGGCCTTGGCAATGCGCGGCCTAAGCGGCTAAGCTGCTGCCCCATGGATCGAACGACTGCGAACGCGCTTGCCGGCCTTTTTCTGGCTTTGGCATCCATCCCGACGTCCCTCGCGCAGGACGCCACGCCCCTGCCGCCGATCACCCCCGATACGGCGGCCGTCGCGCGTGAGCGCGCCGATGCCATGCGAGAGGAGGCGGAGCGGCGCTTCCAGAAGGAGAAGGCGGAATGCAGCACGCGCATGATCGCGATCGGCTGCTTGAGCGCCGCCCAGGAAAGGCGCAGCGAAGCCGGGCGCGAAGCCGATGCGATCCGTGCCGAGAGTTTTCGGGTCGAGCGCGAGGCGCGCAAGTCCGAGTTTGCCGAAAAGGAAGCGCGCCGGGCGGTGGAAGCCAGGCAGCGGGAGGAGCGCGAGGCCCAGCGGGCGGCGAAATACCGGGAAGACGAGGCGAAGCGCGCGCAGGAACGCGAGCGCCGCAGTGAAGACGCTGCCGCCGAGCTGGAAAGCCGGCGCGGCAAGGCGGGTGCCGGGCGCGAAGACCAACTGCGTGCGCTCGAGGAGCGCCAGCGCGAGCAGGCGCGCCGCGCCGAGGCGGCGAAGGACAACGCCCGCAAGCGCGCCGAGCGGTTGCGCCAGCACGATCTGAAGGTCAGGGAAATCGAGCAGCGCAAGCGTGACTACGAGTACAAGCTCAAGGCCCGTCAGGCCGAAAAGGCCGCCGAGGAGGCTCGCCGCGCCGCCGCCGAGGCGAAAAAGTGATCTCGCGCAAATACCTCTACCTGATTGCCCTGGCGCGCGAGAAGCACTTCGGCCGCGCCGCCGCGGCCTGCCATGTCTCGCCCTCGACGCTGTCGGCGGCGATCCGCGACCTCGAAACCGAGTTGGGCGTGGCCGTGGTCGAGCGCGGCAAGCAGTTCGCCGGCCTGACGCCGGAAGGGCGCAGCGTGGTCGAATACGCCCAGCGCATGGCCGCCAGCGCCGAAGGGCTGAAGCAGGAACTGGCCAGCCTGCGCGATGGCCTTGCCGGGCGCCTGCGCCTCGGGGTGATTCCCACGGCGCTAACGGTGGTGGCGGCGCTGACCTCCTCCTTCGCCCGGCGCCATGCCCATGTCACAGCCGAGGTGCTGTCGTTGGCGACCGACGAAATCCTTGGCCGCCTGCGCCGCTTCGAACTCGATGCCGGCATCGTCTATGTCGAGTCGGCGCAGGCCGCCGGGCTGGACATCGTGCCGATCTGGCACGAACGCCATGTGCTGCTGACCGGCGCCAGCGGCCGCTTCGCCGGGCGCGACAGCGTGAGCTGGGCCGAGGCGGCCACCGCGCCGCTTTGTCTGCTGACGCCCGACATGCAGAACCGCAAGACCATCGATGCGGTGTTCTCGAAAGTCGGCGCTGACGCCACGGCGATGCTGGAGACCAACTCCATCATCAGCATCCTCGCTCATGTCGCCTCCGGTCACTGGTCCTCCATCGTGCCGCGCGCGGTGCTGGATCAGGTCGGTACGCCGCCCGGCGTGGTCGCCATCGAACTGGTCGAACCGGCGGTGGACTGGGCCACGGGCCTCGTTACCCTGGCGCGCGAACCGCAGGCGCCGATGGTGGCGGCACTGGTCGCCGAGGCCACCGCACTGGCCGAGTCCTTCGACAAATCCGCATAGCCCTTCGGCTTTTCCCGCTTTCCCTTTCCCAGCGGGCGCGGTACAAAGCGGGATGGAAACGAACGCCATCCTCGGCCGCATCCTCGACGACCATCGCGATCAACCCGGCGCTCTTTTGCCGGTGCTGCATGCCGTGCAGGAAGCGCTCGGCCACATCCCGCCGGACGTCGTTCCGGCGATCGCCACCGCGCTGAACCTCTCGCGCGCCGAAGTGCAGGGCGTGATCAGCTACTACCACCACTTCCGCCAGGAGCCTGCCGGCCGCCACGTGGTCCGCGTTTGTTGCGCCGAGGCCTGCCAGGCGGTGGGCGGCGAGGCGCTGGCCGAGCATGCGCGGGCAAGGCTGATCGGCAGCGATGTGACGCTGGAGCCGGTGTATTGCCTGGGCCTCTGCGCCTGCGGGCCGGCGCTGCAGATCGACGAGACGCAGTTGCATGCGGCGGTGACGCCGGCGAAATTCGATGCGCTGCTGGCGCGGCTGGCGCGCGCGGAATGAAGGCGACCGTTTATGTACCGGGCGATGCAGCCGCCCTGGCGCTGGGCGCCGACGCGGTCGCCGCCGCGATTGCCAATGAGGCCGCCGCGCGTGGCATCGCCGTGCGCCTGATCCGCAACGGCTCGCGCGGCATGGTCTGGCTGGAGCCGCTGGTCGAGGTAGTCACGGCGCAGGGACGCATCGCCTACGGCCCGGTGACGGTTGACGTGGTCGAAAGCCTGTTCGCCGCGAACTTCCTCGCCGGCGGCGAACATCCGCTACGCTTCGGGCCGGCCGAGCAGATTCCCTGGCTGGCGCGGCAAGAGCGCCGGGTGGCGGGGCGTCTCGGCGTGGTCGATCCGAAGTCGCTCACCGATTACGTCGCGCGTGGCGGCGGCGAGGGCCTGCGCCGGGCGCGCGCCATGGCGCCGGCGGCGATCGTGCAGGCGATTGCCGACTCCGGCCTGCGCGGGCGCGGCGGCGCGGCCTTCCCGGCCGGCATCAAGTGGCGCACCGTGCATGCCGCCACGGCGACACAGAAATGCATCGTCTGCAACGCCGACGAAGGTGATTCCGGCACCTTCTCCGATCGCATGCTGATGGAGGGCGACCCCTTCTGCCTGCTGGAAGGCATGGCCATCGCCGGGCTGGCCGTCGGCGCCGATCGCGGCTACATCTACGTGCGTTCCGAATACCCGCATGCCATCGCCGCGCTGCAGGCGGCGCTGTCTACCCTCGCGGCGGCAGGCGACTTCCTCGGCGAATTCAGGATCGAAGTGCGCAGGGGCGCCGGCTCCTACGTTTGCGGCGAGGAAACCGCGCTGCTGGAAAGCCTCGAGGGCAAGCGCGGCATCGTCCGTTCGAAGCCGCCGCTGCCGGCGATCGAAGGCCTGTTCGGCCAGCCGACGCTGATCCACAACGTGATCACACTGGCCAGCGTGCCTGACATCCTTGCGGCCGGCGCGGCGGCCCATCGCGATTTCGGCATCGGTCGTTCGCGCGGCACCTTGCCCTTCCAGCTGGCCGGCAACATCCGCCACGGCGGCCTGGTCGAAGTGCCCTTCGGCTTGACGCTGCGCGAGCTGCTCTACGACTTCGGCGGCGGCTCGCGCTCGGGCCGGCCGCTGCGCGCGGTGCAGGTCGGCGGGCCGCTCGGCGCCTACCTGCCCGAGTCGCAATTCGACACGCCGCTGGATTACGAGGCCTTCGCGGCGATCGGCGCGGGGCTGGGCCATGGCGGCATCGTCGCCTTCGACGACACGGTGGACATGGCGAAGCAGGCGCGTTACGCGATGAAGTTCTGCGCCGTCGAATCCTGCGGCAAATGCACGCCCTGCCGCATCGGCTCGACGCGCGGCGTCGAAGTCATCGACCGCATCCGCGCCGGCGATGCCGCGCAGATCGAATTGCTGGAAGACTTGTGCGAAACCATGGTGCAGGGCTCGGCCTGCGCCATGGGAAGCATGACGCCGATTCCGGTGCTGTCGGCGCTGAATCACTTTCCGGAGGATTTCGCATGAATGCTCCGCAGGAAATCCATAACGGAACTGTCGGCGCTGGCTCGCTTTGCGTGCCTGGAACGCCGCTTCGCGGGCAGGCAACGGTGACTCTGGAGATCGACGGCGTCGCCGTCAGCGTTCCGGCCGGCACGCCCTTGCTGCGCGCCGCCGTCGCCGCCGGCGTGATGATCCCCAAGCTCTGCGACAGCGAAGGCCTCAAGCCCTTTGGCTCCTGCCGCCTGTGCCTGGTCGAGGTCGAGGGCCGCAAGGGCTACCCGTCCTCCTGCACCACGCCGGCCGAAGCCGGCATGAAGGTGCGTACCCAGTCGCCGCAACTGGCGAAGCTGCGGCGCAACGTGATGGAGCTGTATATCTCCGACCATCCGCTTGACTGCCTGACCTGCGCCGCCAATGGCGACTGCGAATTGCAGGACATGGCCGGCGTGGTAGGCCTGCGCGAAGTGCGCTATGGCATGGACGGGGAGAACCACTTTACCGAGACGGCAAAGGACGAGTCCAATCCCTACTTCAGCTACGACCCGGCCAAGTGCATCGTCTGCAATCGCTGCGTGCGCGCCTGCGAGGAAACCCAGGGCACGTTCGCGCTGACCATCACCGGGCGCGGCTTCGATTCGCGCGTCACGCCGGGGCAGGGCGAGTCCTTCATGGCTTCGGATTGCGTTTCCTGCGGCGCCTGCGTCAAGGCCTGCCCGACGGCGACGCTGGTGGAGAAGACCGTGATCGACATGGGCCAGGCCGAGCGCAGCGTGGCCACCACCTGCGCCTATTGCGGCGTCGGCTGCGGCTTCCGCGCCGAGATGAAAGGCAACCAGGTGGTGAGGATGGTGCCGGCCGACGAAGGCCGCGCCAACGAGGGCCACGCCTGCGTCAAGGGCCGCTTCGCCTGGGGCTACGCGACCCACCCCGACCGCATCACGAAACCCATGATCCGGGCGAAGATCAGCGACCCCTGGCGCGAGGTGTCGTGGGAGGAAGCCCTGACCCACGCCGCGCAGGAATTCCGCCGCATCCAAGCCAGGCACGGCACCAACTCGATCGGCGCCATCGTCTCCAGCCGCTGCACCAACGAAGAGGACTACCTGGTGCAGAAGCTGGTGCGCGCCGCCTTCGGCAACAACAACGTCGACACCTGCGCCCGCGTCTGCCATTCGCCGACCGGCTACGGCCTCAAGCAGACCCTGGGCGAGTCGGCCGGCACGCAAAGGTTCAAGTCCATCGAGCAGGCCGATGTCATCGTCGTGATCGGCGCCAATCCGAGCGACGCCCATCCGGTGTTCGCCTCGCGCCTCAAGCGCCGGGTGCGCGAAGGCGCGCAACTGATCGTGATCGATCCGCGCGCGATCGATCTGGTGAGTTCGCCCCACGTGCGCGCCGCCCACCACCTGCAACTGCGGCCCGGCAGCAACGTCGCCGTGCTCTCGGCCATGGCTCACGTCATCGTCAGCGAGGGCCTGGTCGATGAAGCCTTCGTCGCCGCGCGCTGCGAAGCGACGGCCTTCGCCGAGTGGCGCGACTTCGCCGCGCGGCCGGAAAATTCGCCTGAGGCGCTGGAGGCCGCCAGCGGCGTGCCGGCCGCCGCCGTGCGCGCGGCGGCGCGCCTGTATGCCACCGGCGGCAACGCGGCGATCTACTACGGGCTGGGCGTCACCGAGCATTCGCAGGGTTCGACGGCGGTGATCGCCATCGCCAACCTCGCCATGGCCACCGGCAACGTCGGCCGTGAGGGCGTCGGCGTCAATCCGCTGCGCGGGCAGAACAACGTGCAGGGCTCCTGCGACATGGGCAGCTTTCCGCACGAGCTGCCGGGCTACCGCCATGTGTCGGACACGGCGACGCGCGAACTCTTCGAGCGCGACTGGGGCGTGCAGATTCAGCCAGAGCCCGGCCTGCGCATCCCCAACATGCTCGATGCCGCGCTCGACGGTTCCTTCATGGGCCTCTACTGCCAGGGCGAGGACCCGGCGCAGTCCGATCCCGACACCCGCCACGTCTCGGCGGCGCTCTCGGCCATGGAATGCGTCGTGGTGCAGGACCTGTTCGTGAACGAGACGGCGAAGTACGCGCATATCTTCCTGCCCGGCGCCTCCTTCCTCGAAAAGGACGGCACGTTTACCAATGCCGAGCGCCGCATCTCGCGCGTGCGCCGCGTCATGCCGCCGCTGGCGGGCAAGGCCGACTGGGAAACCACGCTGGCGCTGGCCAAGGCGTTGGGCTACGAGATGCACTACGAACACCCGAGCCAGATCATGGACGAGATCGCGCGCCTGACGCCGAGCTTCGCCGGCGTCAGCTACGACAGGCTCGATCGCCTGGGCTCGATCCAATGGCCCTGCAACGAGGCCGCGCCCGAGGGCACGCCGACCATGCACGTCGACGGTTTCGTGCGCGGAAAAGGCCGCTTCCTGATCACCCAGTACGTGCCGACCGAGGAGAAGGTCACGCGCCGCTTCCCCTTGCTGCTGACCACCGGCCGCGTGCTGTCGCAGTACAACGTCGGGGCGCAGACGCGCCGTACCGCCAACACCGACTTTTACGCCGCCGACCTGCTGGAAATCCACCCGCACGACGCCGAGGAGCGCGGCATCCGCGAAGGCGACCGCGTCGCCGTCGAATCGCGCGTCGGCCGCACCCTGTTGCCGGCCACCGTGACCGAGCGCGTGGCGCCGGGCGTGGTCTACACCACCTTCCACTTCCCCGAATCCGGCGCCAACCTCATCACCACCGAGAACTCCGACTGGGCCACCAACTGCCCCGAGTACAAGGTCACGGCGGTGCAGGTGACGCGGGCCGGCGGCGCATGAAGGCCGTCGAGCAGCGCGCCGTCTGGCGCGATGGCGTTGAGCGCGGCGACCAGCTGGCGGTCGAGACGCCGGTCGCCTTCGAGTACAACGGCATCAGCCACGCGGTGATGCTGGCCACGCCTGCCGACCTCGAGGATTTTGCCGTCGGCTTCAGCCTGTCGGAGGGCATCGTGGCGCGGCGCGGCGACATCTTCGGCATCGAGGTCGACGAGTCGGCGGCCGGCATCACGCTGAAGATCGAGATCGCCGCCGGCGACTTCATGCGCCTCAAGCAGCGCCGGCGCAGCCTCGCCGGGCGCACCGGCTGCGGCCTGTGCGGCACCGAGAGCCTGGACCAGGTCCTGCGCGAACTGGCGCCCCTGCCGGCAGGCGAGCCGTTTCCGCTGGAAGCGCTCTACGCCGGGATGCGCGCGCTGCCGGTGCTGCAGCCCATGCAGCAGGCCACGGGAGCGACGCATGCCGCCTGCCGTGTCGGCCGCGATGGTGCGATCAGCCACGTGCGCGAGGATGTGGGTCGCCATAACGCGCTGGACAAGACTCTCGGTGCGCTGGCGCGCGACGGCGTCGATGCCTGCGGCGACGCCCTGATCATCACCAGCCGCGCCAGCGTCGAGATGGTGCAGAAGGCCGTTGCCCTGCGCGTCGGCATGCTGGCGGCGGTGTCGGCGCCGACCGCCACGGCGGTGGGCCTCGCCGGCAAGTTCGGCCTCGCGCTGTTCGGCTTCCTGCGTGACGGCCGCTGCGTCGGCTATACCGCGCCGCAGCCGAGTAGGGAGGTGATCGCATGAAACTGGAAAAGCTGATCGCCATGGCCAACCAGATCGGCGCCTTTTTCGAAGCCATGCCGGATCGCGAGCAGGCCGTGGCCGACGTTGCCAGCCACCTGCGGCGCAGTTGGGAGCCGCGCATGCGGGAGCAGATCCTCGCCAGCCTCGGCACGGCCGAGGAGGCGCAGCTCAAGCCGTTGGTGCGCGAGGCCTTGCTGGCGCTACGCGACGCGCGGCCCTGATTCGACGGGTTTGAAAGTCGGCGCTGGCGCTACGGCGATCCGGCGCCCTCGATGGCCGCCATGCGGCTGCGGAGCCAGGTTCCGATGTCGATGATCTCCTCGATGCACACCGAATGCGGCATCGGGTAGTCGCGCCATTCCACCGCATGGCCCAGGCGCTGCACCAGATCGCGCGCACGGGTGCCGAGGGAAAGTCCGACCACGTCGTCCTCCGTGCCGTGGGCGGCAAAGATCGGCAACCCGGCGTTGGCGGCCGTGGCTTCCGCTTCGAGCAGGGCCGGCGTCGGGATGTAGGTCGACAGGGCGATGATGCCGGCCAGGCGCTGCGGATGGGTCAGCGCGGCGGCGTAGGCGATCGCGCCACCCTGTGAGAAGCCGGCGAGGACAATGCGTTCGCTCGGCACGCCGCGCGCATTCTCGCGCTCGATCAGGCGCCGGATCGCATCCCGGCTGCGCAGGATGCCGGCTTCGTCCACGGTGCGCGTGGTGCTGTCGAGCGTGATGATGTCGTACCAGGCCGGCATCACATAGCCGCCGTTGCAGGTCACGGGTATCTGCGGCGCGTTGGGGAAGACGAAGCGCACGGCCGGCGCGCCATCAAGGCCGAGATGCGGCACCACGGGCACGAAATCGGAGCCGTCGGCGCCGAGGCCGTGCATCCAGATCACGGCAAAGCGCGGTTCCGCGCCGGTTTGCAATTCGAGGCAGTCGAGCAAATCATCCATGACCCGATAATACCTGCCCATGAACTTCCTCGCCCATGCCCTGCTGGCCGGCGACGACCCGGCGCTGGTGGTCGGCGGCGTGGTCGGCGACTGGATCAAGGGTCCGCTGCCTGCCGGTTTGCCGCCCGACCTCGCGCGCGGCGTCGCCCTGCATCGCGCCATCGACAGCCACGCCGAGACGCACCCGGCCTTTCGCCGCAGCCGGGCGCGCGTGTCGGCAGGCCGCCGCCGCTATGCCGGCGTGCTGGTGGACATCTTTTATGACCACCTGCTGGCCGTGGCTTGGGAACAGCATCACCCGCAGGCGCTGGCCGGCTTCGCCGACGATGTGTATCGCCGCATCGACGAACGCCTGCACGACCTGCCCGCCGGTGCCCACTTCGCGCTGCGGCTGATGCGGGAGCAGGACTGGCTTTCCGGCTATGCCGACATCGCGGGCATGGCCGACGTGCTGGCACGCATGGCGCGCCGTGCGCGCCAGCCCAATCCGCTGGCCGGCGGAGAGGCGGAGTTCCTGGCTGGTGCGGCCGGTTTCGCGGCGGATTTCGGCGAGTGGCTGCAGGACGCCTGCGCCTACAGTCGCAGGTGGGTACCGCCGGTGCCGGGCGGCTAGCCGCCTGCGCCATGTTCGGAACGGACGCCGGACACATTCAGCCGCGGCGCCGGCGCCGGGATGGGGTACGATGCCCGCACGGAGGGGATGTCGCCCCGGCGACAAACCAGAAAAGGGAACGGGAATGGAACCAGCCAACGGCCGCGACATCGTGGCGCAGTTTCGCGGCGAACTGCTGCAGGACATCTACAGCTACCGCTATCAGGAAGTCGCCGACAACTTCGACAAATACCGCTTCGGCTTTGACGGCGTTGATCGCTCGCGCATGGTGGATGTCAAGCGGCTGGCGGCCTACCTTGATTTCGTGATCACCCATCTCGACAAGTTCATTGCCGCCTCGCAGCTTTTTGCCGACGGCCATTCGCAGGCCTTGTTCTACAAGCTGATGCTTTACCGCTGCCTCGGTCATCTGCACCTGCGCCTGCGCGAAGACTTCACGGCTAAGACGCTCGACGAGATGTATGCGCGCGCCGCCAGCTACGAGACCGGGCCCTCGCCGATCGAATTCGCCGGGATGTTCGGGCCGATCCGCCACCACGAGAACGTGCCCACCGACGGCGAGCCGGTCGCGCTCGATGCCTGGACCGGCAACGTCGCCTACGCGCTGGGCCACGGCAATCACCGCCAGTACTTCTACAACCGCGACGGCCTGCGGGTGGCGCCGGCGGCGGGCGACTATGTGATTGACGGCGGTGCCTGCTTCGGCGACACGGCGGTGCTGTTCGCCTGCGCCGCCGGGCCGGAGGGCCGTGTCTTCGCCTTCGAGCCGCTGCCCCAGCACCACGAGGTGATCGCCCGCAACATCGACCAGAACCAGCTCGAAGAGCGGGTGTACATCGTGCCCAACGGGCTTGGCGCGGTGACCAACCATGTCGCGCAGATCGATCCCTCGCTGAACGGCATCGCCAACCCCGGGTTCTCGCTGGCCTCGATCGAGCATGCCGTGCCGGTGATCACCATCGACGATTTCCTTGCTTCGCAGGGCATCGGCAAGATGGACTTCATCAAGCTCGACGTCGAGGGTTACGAGCTGGCGGCCCTGCAGGGTGCCGCGCATACGCTGGATACGCTGCGGCCCAAGCTGGCCATCTCGCTGTACCACAAGCCCGGCGACTTCTTCGAGATTCCGCTCTACCTGCGCGAGCGCCATCCGCATTATCGTTTCCACCTCGATCACTACACCATCCACTACGAGGAGACGGTGCTCTTCGCCGTGCCGGAGGACTGAGCCGTCGGCCGCCGGGTGGGCGCGGCGGGGTGGCCGGCAGTCGCTGCGGCTCAGCGCGCCATCGACGGCCGCTGCGCCATGGCGGCGCGCCAGCGTTGCAGCTGCGGATGGGTGTCATCGGGGCGAACCTTGACCACGCGGGCAAAGTCCACCGTCACCACCGCGGTGATGTCGGCGACGCTGAAGGCGTCGCCTGCGACGAACTCGTGGCCGGCGAGCTGCTCGTCGAGCGTGACGAAGAACTGCCGCAGGCGCGCCAGGCCGCGCTGCCCCAGCTCTGGAATCTGCGCGTAATCCACCGGGCCGGGCAGGGCGCGGCCCGCCATTGCCGGCGAACTGTTGCGTAGCGCCTCGGCGATGGCCATCAGGCCCTCGAACTCGATGCGCCAGTTCCAGCTGGCGATCGCGGCCTTTTCCGCGGGCGCGGTGCCGAGCAGTGGTGGTGTCGGATAGCGCGCTTCGAGGTAGGCGGCGATGGCGGCGTTGTCAGTCAGCACTGCGCCTTCCTCCGTGCGCAGCGCCGGCACGGTGCACTGTGGGTTAACGCGGCGATAGGCCTCGCCCAGCTGTTCGCCGGACTTCAGGTCCACCTCGATGGTTTCCCAGCGCAGTCCCTTCTCGGCGAGAAAGATGCGCGCGCGACGCGGGCTGGGGGCGGTGCTGCAGTCGTAGAGCGTGATCATGGCGGGCGCGGGTGGCGGCTCAGGGCCCCTTAGCCAGCTTGTCCTGCGTCCGCGTGGCGAAATCGGCGGCGTCGTGGCGCTCGTGCAGCTGGTGGGCCGGATCGCCGATGACGCGATTCACCATGCGCCCGCGCCGCACCGCCGGGCGTTGCGCGATTTCATTGGCCCAGCGCAGCACATGGCCGTATTCCTGGACCTGAAGGAATTCCCCGGCCTCGTAAAGCTTGCCCCGGGCCAGCTCGCCATACCAGGGCCAGACCGCCATGTCGGCGACGCTGTAGTCGTCGCCGGCGATGTAGGGCGTCTCGGCGAGGCGGCGGTCGAGCACGTCGAGCTGCCGTTTCACCTCCATGGCATAGCGGTCGATGGCGTACTCGATCTTGAGCGGCGCGTAGGCGTAGAAGTGGCCGAAGCCGCCGCCGAGGAAAGGCGTGCTGCCCATCTGCCAGAACAGCCAGGACAAGGTCTCGGCGCGCGCCGCGCCGGCGGCGGGCAGGAAGGCGCCGAATTTCTCGGCCAGGTAGACCATGATCGCGCCCGACTCGAACACCCGCACCGGGGCCGCGCCGCTGCGATCGAGCAGGGCCGGAATCTTCGAGTTCGGATTGACCGCGACAAAGCCGCTGCCGAACTGGTCGCCCTCCATGATGCGGATCAGCCAGGCGTCGTATTCGGCGCCGGCGTGGCCGGCGGCGAGCAATTCCTCCAGCATGATGGTGACCTTCACGCCATTCGGCGTGCCCAGCGAATACAGCTGCAGCGGGTGGCGGCCGAGCGGCAGCTCCTTGTCATGGGTCGGACCGGCCACCGGCCGGTTGATGCTGGCAAAGCGGCCGCCGCTTTCCTTTGGGGTCCAGATCTTCGGTGGTACGTAGTCTGAGGAATTATTCATGGTCTTGGCGCTCGCGGTAGGGGTTGGAAAACGCGGGATCTTGGCTGGATGCCAGGTCAATGTCGTCGCGCGCCGGCATCGCAGGCAAGCTCAGGGCACGACGCGGCAGCCGGCGAGGTAGGGGCGGCCTTCCATCGCCACCCGCGCGCTGCCCTCGCGCAGGCTCACCTCCAGCATGCTGCAGCGATACACGGTCTCGCCGGCGCCGCCCGGCGCGGCCTCGAGTTCGAAGTGCATGCCGTTGATCTCGATTGCCGTCGCCGTGCCGGCGCTGATCAGGCGGAAACCCTTGCCGCCTTCGCAGGCCCAGGGTGTCGCCGTGGCCTGCGGCGCCAGTGGTGCGCAGGCGGCCAGCGCCAGCAACGGCGCCAGCCAGGCCAGGCGGATCACTGCGCGCATGGGTAACGCTCGGCCCAGGCGCGGGCCACCAGGCCGAGCGCGCTGTGCGCCTGTGCCTGCGGGTTGGCCTGCAGCCAGTCGATGACAAGTCGATGCTGCTCCGGCAGGCCGATGGTGGCGGGCAGGCAGGCGCGCACGCCCTCGATGCTGTCGCGGGAAAGCGCATCCTCGGCCGCCAGCAGGTAGCCAAGGCAGCGGCCGACCGCCACCGAGGAACCCTGGGTGCACCACTTCAGCAGATGATCGCGATCGGTCAGCGCCTGTGCCGAGCTGGCGCACAGCAGCGCCAGGAGCGGCATCCAGCGCAGGCAGCAGGACGCCCGGCGGCGGCCAGTCGTGGCCGCGGGCGCGACAGCCCGGCGCGGGATGTGGCGTGGGATATCGCGTGGGAACGGGTGCGGCGTTGGCATCGGGCAAGTATAGACGCCCGCCCCACAGCCGCCGTACCGCCAGCGCCGACTTTCATGGCGGTGGGAGAACTGGCGGAGACGCAGGGATTCGAACCCTGGATCCAGGTTTTGCCCAGATGCACCCTTAGCAGGGGTGTGCCTTCGACCACTCGGCCACGTCTCCGGAAACGGCGGCAACTGCCTGATTCATGCCGTTTGCAGGGGGCGGAGTATACCCGAAACGGTTCCTGCGGGCGTTCAGGCGCGCAGGCTGATGCGCAGCCAGTCGCGCTCGTCGGCGACGCGCGCCAGTGTCTCGTCGGCGTCCACCGCCACCGGATGGGTGACGCGTTCCAAGAGCGGCAGGTCGTTCAGCGAATCGCTGTAGAACCAGCTCTGGCCGAAGCCGCCGAGCCAGGTGCCGAGCGATTCCAGCCAGGCCTCGACGCGGGTGATTTTGCCTTCGCGAAAGGCCGGCAGGCCGCGCGGCTGGCCGGTGAAGCGGCCGTTTTCCTGCGCCGGAATGGTGGCGATCAGGTGCGGGATGCCGAATTCGCGGGCGATCGGGCCGGTGACGAAGCTGTTGGTGGCGGTGACGATGGCCAGCAGGTCGCCGGCCTCGGCATGGCTCTCGACCAGCGCGCGTGCCGCCGGGCTGATCAGCGGGCGGATGCGGGTGGCGAGGAATTCGGCATGCCAGGCATCGAGCTCGGCGCGGGCGTGGCGCGCCAGCGGCGCCAGCTGGAAATCGAGGAAGGCGTGGATGTCCAGCGTGCCGGCCTTGTAGTGCTCGAAGAATTCCATGTTGCGGGCTTCGTGCACTTCGCGGTCGAGCACGCCCTTGCCGATCAGGAACTGCGCCCACTCGAAATCGGAATCGCCATTGAGCAGGGTGTTGTCGAGGTCGAACAGGGCCAGATTCATTCTTTGTCCAGATCAAAAGAGGTTTGCATCAGCTCGCGCAGCAGCGGCAACGTGGGCGGCCGTTTCTGTTCCAGCGAGGCACGGTCGAGGTGGTTGAGCATGGCCATCAGCGAGGGCAGGTCGCGGCGGCCGTGGCGCAGCAGGTAATGCACCACGCCGGGGTCCATCAGCATGCCGCGCTCGATGGCGTGGCGGCGCAGCGCGGCGGACTTTTCCTCGTCGCTGAGCGGCTGGATCTCGTAGATCAGCGTCTGACCGATGCGGGTGCGCAGGTCTTCGCGCAGGTCCAGGCGCAGCGGCGGCTCGCGCCCCGCCAGCAGCAGCGCCAGGCCGGCGAAGCGGGCGGCGTTGAAGGCGCGGAAGAGCGCCACCTGGGCCTCGGCGCCCAATTGTTCGATGTCGTCGATCACCAGCAGCAGGCCGGTGGTCATCGGCAGCTCGGCGCTCACCTCGGCAGCCTTCATGAAGGCCACCGGGCGCTTGCCCAGCGCCGCCGACACTGTCGCCGTCAGCAGGTGGCTCTTGCCGCCGCCCTGCGGCCCCCAGACATAGACCGCGTCATAACTCAGGCTGCCACAAAGATCCTGCAGGCGCTGCATCAGCTCGCTGTTGCCGCCGACGACAAAATTTTCCAGCGTCGGCAGCTGTTCGGGTTTCAGGTCGAGCAGCAGCTGCTGCGGCGGGGTGCTCATCACTGGCCCTGGTAGAAGCGGCTGGCGAGGTAGAGCCCGCGCAGCTCGCGCAGGCCGACCAGCAGCGCCGCCGAGGCGGGCAGCGCGGCGAGGATGCCGAAGAAGCCGAACAGCTGGCCGAAGGCCATCAGGGCGAAGATCACGGCCAGCGGGTGCAGGCCGATACGCTCGCCGACGAGGTAGGGCGTCAGGAGGAAGCTTTCCAGCAGCTGGCCGATGCCGTAGATCACCAGCACGGCGAGGATCGGGGGCCAGCCGGCGAACTGCAGCAGCGCCACCAGCAGCGCCAGCGTCAGGCCGGTGGCAAAGCCTAGGTAGGGAATGAAGATCAGCAAGCCGGTGACCACGCCGATGGAAAATGCCGAGGAGATGCCGGCGATCCACAGTGCGATGGTGTAGTAGGCGGCGAGTATGCCCATCACCAGCACCTGGCCGCGCAGGTACTGCGAGAGCACGCCGTCGATGTCGCCGGCGATGCGGTCGATCTCGGCCTGCCAGGGGCGCGGCGCGATGCCGGCCAGCCGGCGCTGCAGGTTGTGCCAGTCGAGCAGCAGGTAGAACATCACCACCGGCGCCAGCATCAGGTTCACCACCAGGCCGACCAGCGCCACGCCGCCTATCCTGAGCGAGTTGTACAACCGGGCGAGTACCGCCTGGATGGTGTCCCAGTTGCCCGAGGCCAGCTTCTTCAGGTTCGCCGGATCGAGGTGCAGCCGGATGCCGAAGGTTTCCAGCAGCCAGGGCGCGAGCTTGTCGTTGATCAGGCCGACAGCTTCCGGCATGCGCGTGACCACGGCGGCGACCTCGCTGGTCACCAGCGGCAGGATGATCAGCGCCAGACCGACCATGCCCGCGCACAGCGCCAGGAGCACCAGCACCACGGCCCCCAGGCGCGGCAGGCCGAGGCGCTCCAGCCGGTCGGCGACCGGGTTGCAGATGTAGGCGAGAATGCCGGCAAGCAGGAAAGGCGTCAGGATCGGCGACAGCGCATACAGCAGCACGAGGATCGCAAGCCCGACCGCGCTCCAGCCGGCAGCCTGCAGGCGATAGCGGGTCTGGTCGTCAGGTGGGGAGGTCATTTCCGGTAAAATCGTCGCGTTTGCCGTGGCAGCGGCGCCGATTATCGCCCATCCCGTGCGCCGCCGCGCGATCCCAGCGTATTCACCAGCCTTCGCGGAATCCATCTTGACTGCCAATACCCCCGCCGCAACCCCGCTCACCTATCGTGATGCCGGTGTCGATATCGACGCCGGCGACGCGCTCGTCGAACGCATCAAGCCCGCGGCACGGCGCACCATGCGCCCCGAGGTGCTGGCCGGCATCGGCGGTTTTGGCGCCCTGTTCGAGATCTCCCGCAAATACACCGAGCCGGTGCTGGTCTCCGGCACTGACGGCGTCGGCACCAAGCTCAAGCTGGCCTTCCACTGGAACCGCCACGACACCGTCGGCCAGGATCTCGTCGCCATGAGCGTCAATGACATCCTGGTGCAGGGTGCCGAGCCGCTGTTCTTCCTCGACTACTTCGCCTGCGGCCGCCTCGACGTGAATACCGCCGCCACCGTCGTCGAAGGCATCGCCCGCGGCTGCGAACTCGCCGGCTGCGCCCTGATCGGCGGCGAGACGGCCGAGATGCCCAGCATGTACCCGGATGGCGAATACGACCTCGCCGGCTTCGCCGTCGGCGCCGTCGAGAAATCGAAGATCATCGACGGCCGTTCGATCCGGCCGGGCGACGTGGTGCTCGGCCTGGCCTCGTCCGGTGCGCATTCCAACGGCTATTCGCTGATCCGCAAGATCATCGAGCGCGCCAGCCCCGATCCCGCGATGAAGCTCGGCGGCGTCGCCCTGGCCGACGCCGTGATGGCGCCGACGCGCATCTACGTCAAGCCGCTGCTTGCGCTGATGCAGGCCGTCAATGTCAAGGGCATGGCGCACATCACCGGTGGCGGGCTCACCGAGAACATCCCGCGCGTGCTGCCCGACGAAGTCACCGCCGTGGTCGACCGCGGCGAATGGGCCCTGCCGCCGCTGTTCCAGTGGCTGCAGAAGGAAGGCCAGGTGGCCGACGCCGAAATGCACCGCGTCTTCAACTGCGGCATCGGCATGGTGGTGATTGTCGCCGAGCAGGATGCCGGGCAGGCCATGCAACTGCTCGCCGCCGCCGGCGAGCAGGTCTTCCACATCGGCGTCATCGAGGAGCGCAAGGGCAGGGCGCAGACCGTCGTGGTCTGAAATTCCCTGAAATCGGCGTGTTGTCAGCACCGACTCTTGCACGGTTCGCGCTTGGTGCGCGGGCCGGAACACCCCGCCTTCGGTGTCCCGTCTAGCCAGCAATCTCGGCGCTGGCCAGCGAGTAATGGCTGCTGTAGCTTGCCCGGGTGACGTCCCTTGCGCCATGTCCGGGCAGCTTGTCCGCCGCGCACAAATCGACAGCGCATTCCGCTACCCGCCCGGCATCGTAGCCGGTGACGATGATCGCCCAATCGACACCCCGATCCGCGCCGCGGATGCGTTGTTCATTGGTCATTGCGGCGGCCTGGGTTCCCTGCAGGAGATGCGCGCTGCCAAGGCCGGGTAGTTGCGGAATTCCGTGCAGAACCTCGTCCAGCAACCATTGCCGCAGGCTTTCGGCGCTGCCTGCTGCCGCGGAGAACCGGATCAAGGCGGCCGTGCCGCCCTGGCCAAAGCCGTAGCTGCCGAGAACCGAGCACAGGCCCCGGCTCATGCCGCGGTAGAAAGGCATGATGCGTTGCGTCCAGGGCGTGGGCTGGTTCAGCCGCGCCAGATAGGCCTCCGACGCCAGCGTCTGCAGGCTCTCGACTTCATACAGGACCATGTAGCGCGGCTCGCCCGCAGTGGCGATCCATCGCGTGCCACGCAGGAAACCGGGAATCGCAAGGCGCTCCGGGAGATGTTCGTGCGTGTGCCAGCGATCGTGCTCCTCGATGGCTTCGGGTACGACATCGAACGCCAACAGCATGGCGGCTGAACCGAGCAAGGGCATGATGCTCCCCGGGCAGGTGGTGGAAGGTGTCGAAGCTTACCGTTGAAGTCAAGGGAGGGTGTCCTCGCACACGATTTCAAAGTCCGCGCCGGCGGCGACCCGAAGGTAGTGCAACGCAAGGCGATTTCCCGATATCCGCGCCGACAGGACGGTCGGCGTGCCGGCCCTGGTTCGCCGGCCTGCGGCTGCCCTCACTGCGGGGCCGCGCCGGGCCGCTGGCGAAACTAGCCGCTGCCGATGAAGCCGGCAGCGTCGTCGGACAACGCCAGCGGACTGCCCCCGTCACGGCTCCTCGCATCGGCGGCTCTCAAGGGCAAGCACCCCGACCGTCCCGCCGCCGCTGCCGTGAACGCTCTGCTGTCGCCCCAGGATGTTGGCAACAAGGAAGCGCTATGGCGTTATGGGAAGTCGCCAAAACAACTGCGCTCCTGGCTCCCATTCACTTTCCGCGAGCGACAAACTTCCCGGATGCGACGCCCCCGCTATTGGGCGCGGGAACTGGGAGCTCCTTTGCCTTGAGCGCGGCAATCGTTGCCTTCAGGGCGTCCTCCCCGTTGGAGAGCGCTTGCCCGATTGTTTCACCGTCGGACAGGCACTCCGAGAGATCAGGGTAGGAAATAAGAAAGCCGCCGCCTTCCTCGGCTGAAAGCGGGCGGATCTCAAACGGATAGTCGATTTTCTTTCCCACGATTCATGCTCCTTCAACGAGCTCCAGGAACTTCCTGACGCAGACCGCCTTGATCGGACGCCGGCCCGGTATGTGCCGTAGGCGGCAAATCCCTGTGCCAAGAGTCGGCGCTGGCGGGACGGCGTGACGGAAAGTCAAGAATAGGCATGGCGAATGATGGGATGCGGATCGTGCAATTTGGGGAGGCCGTTGCGGTTCGAATACGGGTTTTTCTACAGGTTCAACGTGGAGGTGACCGGCGCTGCGCGGCTTCATCGCGCAGCGTCCAGAGAGCGAAGCGAACGGGGTCGACCGTAGGGTTAGCCATCTAATCGAAACGTATCTCAAACGGAGCGGAAATCTTGATTGCCATTTGATCTCTGGTGTGACCAACCATGCAGCAGAACATGTACCGTAGCGCTTCGGTAATAAGCTTGTGCAGCTTGTCTTTATCGGCGAGGGTGGGCACAACCCAATCGCCACCGTATTCCTTTAGGCTAGCTTCGGATATGTTCCCGTTGTGAGCGGAAGCGTTCCGTAGTTTCACCAAGAGGTCAATTACATCCTTTCCGGCGGGTAGCGTAACGCCGCACTCTTGCGCTATTACTGCCAGATCAGCTAAGAAGCCCGTGCTCACAGCGAACGCCCTGAGGCGCTCAGCAAATGACCCGGCCTCAAGGTCAGAAGCCTCCTCCAATAGCAAGAGCTGAAAAAGTATTTGATTGTCGACCTCTCGTTCTCTCAAGGAGGCACGATAAAGTCTGAGGAGTAGCGCGAATTTGGAGTCGGTCTGAGCACGCCTTTCTATCTCCGGCAGCGCATCTAAGATTCCAGGCACATTCGTTCCGTGTCGGATTAGGCGATCATTTGGGACATAGACCTTGACGCCATTGCCAGCTCCCCCGTTACCGTAAGCGCAAAGAGGCGTGCCTGGGTTTGCAGAGGCAACGCATATTGCCCCAATGACGTTTTCCGCTTCCTGTTCCTTACTCTCTATTGCCGCCACAAAATCCTTCGCTTCAACGCCAGTGAACTTCAGCAATGTGCAATGACCTGTGCTAGCGAAATTGGCAAGTGTCCGTTCAAGGTCGGTTCTGGTGAACGGAAAGCGAACTGCTTCAAACAGATGGCGAACATTGTGTATCTCTCCAGCGTGCCCTGTGGGGCGAAGTGGATGAGCAGAGCAGTTCGAAAATCCGTCAAGCTGCTTCTGTATGAAGCTACGCCCGTAGATGAATCCGACCTCGTAATGCGCCACTGTCGTTACCTTTAGATGGCTAACGTGATGTGTGGCCGACCATCTGCTGAAAGCAATCCATCGCGACGGATAGCTTTCCGTCAATAGTGCCGGAGATAAATGGGGCCATAGGGTGGTTTCCTCGACGAATCCGCGAGTTGGATGAAATTGGTGAGGCGAAATACGGCATAAAGGCACCAGGAAAGGATGCCCTGGTCGATGGAGCGGAGACTACGCCTTTGGCAAATTCCCGTCCAGCATACGCAAAGGCGAGGCGGGCGGGGTGGTTGCGGCGTCGGCCCTTGGGAGGCGCCGCGGCGAGGAGGCGTGCCAGGGGCTGTCCGCTGGCGTTGTCCGACGACGCTGCCGGTTTCATCGGCAGCGGCTAGTTCAGCCAGCGGCCTGGCGCGGCGCCGCAGCAAGGAAACCCGCAGGGCGGCGACCCAGGGCGGGCGGCGCGACCTCCCCGGCCGCCGTGTTGCCAGCGCCGACTTTCAGGCCAGATGTTTTTCTACGGCAGCGACTACCGCCGACACCGCTGACGCATCGAGTGGGTCGACCACGGTCAGGCCATCCATGGACCGCAGCCAGGTCAGTTGCCGCTTGGCGAACTGGCGCGTGGCGTAGATACCGCGTTCGCGCAGTTCCTTTGCCGGCAGCGATCCTTCCAGCATGTCCCACACCTGGCGGTAGCCGACGCAGCGCATCGAGGGCAGGCCGGCGTCGAGCCGGTACTTTTCTCGCAAGGACTTCACTTCGTCGACCAGGCCCGCCGCCAGCATGGCAGCGAAGCGTTCGCCGATGCGGGTGTGCAGCACGCTGCGCTCCGAAGGCACCAACGCGATGTTGAGCAGCTTGAAGGGCGGGGCGCTGGCGGCCTGCTCGGCGAAGAAGCTGCCCAGCGTGCGGCCGGTGAGGCGCACGACTTCCAGCGCGCGCTGGATGCGCTGGGCGTCGGTGGGCTTGAGGCGGGCGGCGGTGTCGGGGTCGTAGCGTGCGAGTTCGGCGTGCAGCGCGGGCCAGCCCTGGGCGGCGGCTTCGGCGTCGATGCCGGCGCGCAGCGCCGGGTCGGCCTGCGGCAGCTCGGCCAGGCCTTCGCGCAGCGCTTTCACATAGAGCATGGTGCCGCCGACCAGCAGGGGGATGCGCCCGGCATCGGCGATGGCCTGCATCTCGCGCAGGGCATCGGCGCGAAACTGCGCCGCCGAATAGCTCTCTTCGGGCGTGATCAGGTCGATCAGGCGGTGCGGGTGGCGCGCCAGGGTGGCGGCATCTGGCTTGGCCGTGCCGATGTCCATGTCGCGGAACACCTGGGCCGAATCGACGCTGACGATGTCGCACGGAAAGCGGGTGCACAGCTCGAAGGCGAGGGCGGTCTTGCCGCTGGCGGTGGGGCCGATCAGCAGGATGGCCGGCGGTTTGCGCATGAGGTTCTTTACGTTTCAAATTCCGGGGGGCTGGCGTGGCATGATACGTTGCCCTCCTCATATTAAAAACCAAGATGCGATCGCTGCGCCTGCTGCTTCCCGCCGTTCTTGCCCTGTGCCAGCCTGCCTTGGCGCAGACCGAGGTGCGCAACCTCGCCGTGGCCGCCGCGGCCGACGCCCCCGCGCCCTCACATCCGCCGCCGACCATCGCCGACCTCGTGCTGCTGCTGCAGAGCTACAAGCCCGATACGGCGCGGGTGGCCCGGCTGCATGCCGAGGTGGATGCCCCGGTCCCGGCAGACCTGCCGCCGGGCGCGGCAGCGCGTGCCTGGCACGCCAAGGCGATTGCCGCGGAAGACTTGCAGGACTATGTGCGCCGCGGGCAGTTCCTTGAGCGTGCGATGGAGCATTCGCGTGCAGCCGGGCGCCTTCCGCCGCCGCAGCTGGGCGGGCTGTTGCGGCTGCGTTCCGACCTCGCCGACAACCTGCTGCGGGAGCGCGGGGCTGCTGCGGGGCTCGACAGCTACATCGCCCTGGCGAACGACGTTGAACGGACGCCCTTCCTCGGTTTCGTCATTCGCTCGCACGTGCAACTGGTCAAGCTCTATCTCCATGTCGGCGATGTGGAACAGGCGCGTCAATCGCTGGCACGGGCGGAAGCCGCCTTCAAGACCCAATCGCGCAATCCGAAAGCCAGTGCCAACTTCACCAACTGGTCACGCATGATCGAGGTCGCGAGGGGCGGCGTGCTGCGCTCGGAGGGTCGCCTCGAAGACGAGGAGCGCACCTATCGGGCGGCGCTGCGCCTGGCCGAAGATTCGGTAGAGCAGGTGGAGGCGCGCGAGCAGGCCGGGCGCTTCGTGGTCGAGTCGCGCATGGAGGATAGTCGCGACAACACGGCCGTGCTGCTGGCGCAGACGCTGACCCTGCAGGGCAGGTATGACGATGCGGAGCTGATGCTGCGCGAGGTGCTCAAACGCGCCCTGGTTCGCGAGGGCCGCAATTCCGCGCTGGTGGGGCGTTCGCTGGCGGTGCTCAACCGCATCTATCAGAACCGGGGACGCTTCGCCGAGGCGGTGGTGATCGGCGAGTGGGCCGAAAAGGCACTGGCCGAGGCCGGCGTGTCCGACCGCAGCCCGGTGCGCATCAATGCGCGCATCGGCCTGGCCCATGCGCTCGGGTCGGCGGGACGGCATGCGGAATCGGTGGCCCTGATCGACAAATTGCGAGCCGCGCTGAAGGAGGATGCGCGGCTCGAGGAAGGCTTTGCGCACGGCACCCTCGGCTCGATCCGCAGCTTCATCGCGGTGGGACGCATCGACGACGCCCTGCGCGACGGTGACCGCCTGCTCGAGCACAACGTCAGGCATTTCGGCGCCGACCACTATACGACGGCGGAATCGCGGGGCTTTCGCGCCATGGCGCTGCACCGCAGGGGACGCACGGTGGAAGCACGCGCCGAGTTCGCGCGCGCGGTGGAGGTGCTGACCGATCCGGCGAAGGAGATCGGCCGGCAGAAGGCCAGCGTGTCCAATGCCAACCGCCTGCGCCACGTGATCAACGAATACCTGACGGTGCTGATGGGGCGCAAGGGGACGGCCGAGGCCAAGGATGCGGCCGAGGCCTTCCGGGTTTCCGACGTGGCGCGCTGGCAGACGGTGCAGAAGGCGCTGGCCGGTTCGGCGCTGCGCGCCGCCGCCGGCACGCCGGAACTCGCGGCGCGGATCAAGAAGGTGCAGGACGCCGATGACGAACTGGAGGCAACCTACAAGAACCTGATCAGCCAGCGCTCGGCACCACCCGAGCGGCAACTGCCGGTGGTGATCTCCGCCATGGAGTCGCGCATCGCCGCCCTGAAGAAGGAACAGGCGCAGGACCTCGCGGAAATCCGCCGCCAGTTCCCGCAGTACGACGCGCTGGTCAATCCGCGACCTGTGGACGTGCCGACGGCGCGCAAGGCCCTGCAGGCCAGCGAGGTCCTGCTCTCGATCTACGTCACGCCCGGCGGCAGCTACGTCTGGGCCGTACCGAAATCCGGCGAGCTGCGCTTCCATTTCACCGCCCAATCCCCGGCGTGGATTGCGGAGCGCGTGGCGCGCATGCGCGCGTCGGTGGATCTGTCGCGCAGCGGCCTGGCGAAGCTTGACTTCGACGTAAACGCCGGCGTCGAGTTGTATCGTGAATTGCTGGCCCCCGTGGCGCCGGCGTGGCAAGGGGCCAGGACGCTGCTGGTGGTGGCGAATGGTGCGCTGGGCCAGCTGCCGTTCTCGATGCTGCCGACGGCCGCGGCCACTGCGGCGGATGCCGGGCTGCCGTTGTCGCGCTATCGGGCGGTGCCATGGCTGGCGCGCGACGTCGCCGTGGCCTACCTGCCATCGGTCAGCGCCCTGGCAACCCTGCGTGCGCTGCCGCCGCCGAGCGGCGGGCGTCAGCCCTTCGTAGGTTTCGGCGACCCGGATTTCGGCGGTGCGGCGCCGGCCGCGGGCGGCACGCGCAAGGCCGGATCCGGATTGCGCAACCTTGCGATCGCGCGGCCGGCGGACTGGGACGAGCGCCTGAGCGGCACCGACGCGGTGCCGGCAGCGCCGTCGCCGCCCGCCGTGCAGATCCCGCCGCTGCCGGACACGCGCGAGGAAATCCTCGCCATTGGCCGGGCCTTGGGGGCCAACCTGCAAAGCGATGCCATCTTCGGTCCGCGTGCCAACCCGCAGACCGTCCAGGCAACGCCGCTGAAGGACCGGCGGGTGGTGGCCTTCGCCACCCATGGCCTGGTCGCCGGCGACCTGCCCGGCCTCGACCAGCCGGCGCTGGCGATGGCCTATCCAGCCGGCGGCGCCGTCGAATCCGGCCTGCTCAGGCTCGACCAGATCCTGCGCCTGTCGCTGAATGCCGACCTCGTGGTGCTCTCGGCCTGCAACACCGCGGCAGCGGATGGCAACGGCGCCGAAGCGGTGTCCGGCCTTGGCCGCGGCTTCTTCTACGCCGGCGCGCGCTCGGTGCTGGCGACCCACTGGCCGGTGGAAACCGTCTCGGCGCGCGAACTGGTCAGCACCTTGTTCCGCGGCTATGCGAGCGACCCGAAACTGACGCGGGCGCAGGCGCTGCAAAAGGCCATGCTCGACATGATCGACCGCGGCCAGGCCGTGGATGCGCAGGGCAAGGCCGGCTATGCCTACGCGCACCCGGCCTTCTGGGCGCCCTACGCGCTCTATGGTGACCCCGGGCGCTGATCAGCGCCCGCGCATGAACAGGCGGTCGAGCTCCGCCAGTGACACCGGCACCCAGGTCGGCCGGCCGTGGTTGCACTGGTCGGCCCGTTCCGTCTCTTCCATCTGGCGCAGCAGGGCATTCATTTCCGGCAGCGTCAGGCTGCGGTGGGCGCGCACCGCGCCGTGGCAGGCCATGGTCGCCAGCAGTTCGTTGCGCCGCGCCTCGATCACGCGGCTGGCCGGGTGCTCGGCGAGTTCCCGCAGCAGCGAGCGCAGCAGTTCGTCGATGCGGCCGCCGGCCAGCAGCGCCGGCAGGCGGCGCAGGGCGATCTCGCGCGGGCCGGCGGCGGCGGCCTCGAAGCCCAGCGCCAGCAGGGCCTCCTGCTGTTCCTCGACAGTGGCGAGCTCGGCGGCGCTGGCCGCAATCACCAGCGGCACCAGCAGCGCCTGCGTTGCCGGCGGCCCGGCATCAAGCGCTGCCTTGAGCTTTTCGTAGAGGATGCGTTCGTGCGCCGCGTGCATATCCACCAGCACCATGCCCTGGGCATTCTGGGCGAGGATGTAGATGCCGTGCAGCTGGCCCAGGGCATAGCCGAGCAGGGGCGACGTGGCGTCTTCGGGTGTCGGCGCCGGCGCCACGGCGCTTGCCTCGTCGGCGAAGGCGGCGCGGGCGAATTCGACGTAGGCGCGCGCCGCCGGCTCGCCGACACCGAGGCTGCCCTGGCGCGCCTGCGGATAGGTGGCGGCGACGACGCGGGGCGCCGCCGCCGCGTCGCCGCCGGCGGCGGCCAGCGGCACCGCCAGCGTGCGCTGAAGGGCGTGGAAGACGAACTGGTGGATGCCACGCGCATCGCGGAAGCGCACTTCGGTCTTGGCCGGGTGCACATTGACATCGACGCCGGCCGGGTCGAGTTCGAGGAACAGCACGTAGGCCGGGTGGCGCGCGCCGTGCAGGATGTCGGCCCAAGCCTGGCGCGCGGCGTGCGCCAGCAGCTTGTCGCGGACGAAACGGCCATTGACGAAGAAGTACTGCTCGTCGCGCCCGGCGCGCGAATAGGCCGGCAGTGCGGCGAGGCCGGACAGGCGCAGCGGGCCGGCGCTTTCGTCGAGGGCGCGGGCCTGGGGAAAGAAGTCGTCGCCGATGATGGCGCGGGCGCGCGCCGAAAAGTCGGCGCTGGCGAGACGGCGTTTCGCCGCGCCGTTGTGGCTCAGCGTGAAGGCGACGTCGGGGCGGGCCAGTGCCATGCGCCGCAGCACCTCGTCGCAGTGGGCGTATTCGGTGGCTTCCGATTTGAGGAACTTGCGCCGCGCCGGCGTGCTGAAGTAAAGGTCGGCGACCTCGATCACGGTGCCGGCACTCAGCGCCGCGGGCTCGACGGGGTAGTTTGCCGCGCGCAGCGCGGCGCCGAACTTGTCGCCCCCTTCCTCGGGAAGGGGGGCGGGGGGATGGTGGTTGCTGATGCGCTGACCATGCCGCGCGCTTTGCGCGCGGCTGGTCACCGTCACCCGCGCCACGGCGGCAATCGAGGCCAGGGCCTCGCCGCGAAAGCCGAAGCTGGCGACACGTTCGAGGTCGTCGAGGCTGGCAATCTTGCTGGTGGCATGGCGCGCCAGCGCCAGGGGAAGGTCCTCGGCGGCGATACCACCGCCGTCGTCGCTGACGCGCATCAGGCGCACGCCGCCTTCTTCGAGCTGGACGTCGATTTTCGTCGCGCCGGCATCAAGGCTGTTTTCGAGGAGTTCCTTGAGCACCGAGGCGGGACGTTCGACCACCTCGCCGGCGGCGATCTGGCTGATCAGCAGGTCCGGCAATGGCTTGATGGCACCCATGGAGGCGCGATTATCGCCGGGATACCGTCTCCATACCACCGCTTCGGCGACAGGGGGCTTCCGGTAAAATCGCGGCTTTCCCGATTGCGGCATCCATCTTGGAACTTCTCGCCCAGTTCGTCGACATCATCCTCCACGTCGACAAGTACCTCGTCCTGCTGCTGGAACAGTACGGTCCCTGGATCTACGCCATCCTGTTTCTCATCGTCTTCTGCGAGACCGGCCTGGTGGTGACGCCCTTCCTGCCCGGCGATTCGCTGCTCTTCGTCGCCGGCGCGCTGGCGGCGACCAGCGGCGGCGACACCTTCCGCATCGAGATCGTGATCGCCGTGCTGCTGGTCGCGGCCATCCTCGGCGACAACACCAACTACTGGATCGGCCGCTGGGCGGGCAAGCGCATCCTGGCCTGGGGCGAGCGCCATGCGCGCTTCTTCAACCGCAAGGCCTTCGACATGACCCACGCCTACTACGAGGCACACGGCGGCAAGACCATGCTGGTGGCGCGCTTCATGCCCTTCGTGCGCACCTTCGCGCCCTTCGTCGCCGGCGTCGGCAACATGCATTACCCGCGCTACTTCGCCTTCGACCTCGCCGGCGCCTTCCTCTGGGTGTTCTCGCTGTGCCTTGCCGGTTACTGGTTCGGCAACATCCCCTGGGTCAAGTCCAACCTGTCGCTGATCGTGTTCGCCACCATCGGCCTCTCGCTGCTGCCCCTGTTCCTCGCATGGCTGCGCCATCGCCTGTCGCCCCGGGCTTCCTGAGCCGTCGTGGCGCCGCCGCGGCCTGCCTGACCATGGCGCTCGGCGCCTGTGCCCAGACCGGCGAACGGCCGCGCGGCGGCTCTGAAAGTTTCGCCGATACGGTGGCCAGCTTCGACCCCAAGCAGATCGGCAAGGCCGACATCGACCGCGTCGCCGACCTGCACCGGCGCGAAGTCTTCGCCAGCCTGCGCGTGCTGGCCGAGAAGCTCTACCGGCGCAATCCGCGCGAATGGAAGAAAGGCGGGCATGCCGGCATCGAGGCGGCGCTCGACCGCCTGTTCGATCCGCGCAGCGGCTGGCGCAGCGACGAGGCGGCCGGCAAGCGCGGCACCGAGGCCATCCTGCTGGCGCTGCGCGAGGATTTCGCCGGTGACCGCGTCGCCGTGCTGGTGGCCGGCATCGGCGGCATGTTGCATGCCGCCTTCGAGGAAAAGACCGAGTTCTTCCTGCACGACGAACTGGTGCCGCAGAAGATCCACAACAGCGCGCGCAATCTTGAAATCGCCGCCTGGAAGCTGGCCAACGCACGCGATGCTGGCGGCACGTTGCTGCTGCTCAGCAACGAAATCGGCCAGCCCGGCCTGCCGGCCAACCTGAGCTTCGAGCGCGAGTTCGGCAAGATGATCGGCAACCTCGACCTGCTGGCCGCGCTGCTTGCCGACAAGGGCCACCGCACCATCGCCCGCGTGGCGCAGAGCCTGGCCACCGCCGTCTTCCTGCCGGTGCCTTCGCTGCGATGAAGCGCTATGTCATCCTGATTTCGGGGCGCGGCAGCAACATGGAGTCGCTGCTCGATGCCGGCCTGCCCGGCGAGTGCGTCGCCGTGATCAGCAACAAGCCCGAGGCCGCCGGCCTCGCCGCCGCCGCCGCGCGCGGCATCCCGGTATGCGCCATCGACCACCGCGGCTTTGCCAGCCGCGACGCCTTCGACGCCGCGCTGGCGGCCGAGATCGACCGCCACGCGCCGGACCTGCTGCTGCTGGCCGGCTTCATGCGCATCCTCACCGATGGTTTCGTGCGCCGCTACGAAGGCCGCCTGCTCAACATCCACCCCTCGCTGCTGCCGGCCTTTCCCGGCGTCCGGACGCATGGCCAGGCGCTGGCCGCCGGCGTGCGCCTGCACGGCTGCACGGTGCATTTCGTCACTCCGGCGCTGGACGGCGGGCCCATCGTTGCCCAGGCCGCGGTTCCGGTGCTGGGCGACGACGACGAGGCGCGCCTGTCGGCGCGCGTGCTGGCCGAGGAGCACCGGCTCTATCCGCGCGTGGCGCGCTGGTTCCTCGACGGCCGCCTGCGCCTGGCCGACGGCCGCGCCATACTGGACGGCGAGCAGCCGGCGACGGGCGCGCTGCACGCGCCGGTCGCCGCTTGAGCGCGCCGACCGGGGAGCGTTCCGCGATGCCCGTGCTGCTGGCCTTCGTGGCGTCGGCGCTGCTGCACGCGGCGGCGCTGGTCGGTCCCGGCTGGGCGCTGCCGGGCGACGAGGAGCACGAGCCGCCGCCGACCACCCTCGATGCCGTGATCGCGCGCCCGGCGCCGCGCCCCGAGCCGGCCGCGCCGCGCCCTGCGGCGAAGCCGCCGGCAGCGAAGCCGCGGCCGCAGCCGCTGGCGCAGGCGGCCGCGCCGGCGCCGGCGGTCGCGGCACCGGACCAGCCCGCGCCGGCCGCGGCCGCGGCGGAACCCGCCGCGCCGGCGCCGCCCGACGTTGCACCCGCCGTGGTGCCAGCGCCGACTCTTGAGCCGGCAGCGCCAACGCCGGCGCCGACGGCACTGCCCGGACGCGGCCGCCAGCGCTATGTGATCACGCGCGGCGAGGGCGGCTTCGTCATCGGCCAGGCCGTGCATACCTGGGAGCACGACGGTTTTCGCTACCGCCTGCGCAGCCTGACCGAGACCACCGGTCTGGCGGCGCTGTTCAAGCCGGCGCAGGTGCTGCAGCTGAGCGAGGGCGAGGTCACCGCGGAGGGCCTGCGGCCGCGCGAGTTCCGCCACGAAAGAGTCGGCGGCGTGGACACGGCGAGTTTCGACTGGCTGGCGCGCCGCGTCGCCTACGGCGGCCGCAGCGATGCCATTGTCGATGGCACGCAGGACATGCTCTCGATGTACTACCAGCTGGTGCTGCTCAATCCGCGCCAGGGCGTGGTGGAAATGCCGATCGCCACCGGCCGCAAGCTGGAGAACTACCGCTTCGAGGTCGTCGGCGAGGAATCCCTGGCGCTGCCGAAGGGCGAGCGCCGCGCCCTGCACCTGCGCACGCGCAGCGGCAACGACAGCATCCAGCTCTGGCTGCATGTCGGCGAGGGCGCGCCGGCGCGCGGCATGCCGCTGAAGATCCGCTTTGTCGACCGCAAGGGCGAAATCTTCGACCAGGTGGCCGAGGAAGTCATGGAGAACCAATGAAAAAGAGTCCATCCCACGCCCGTCGCGCTCCCGCGCCGTCGCCCGGCGCCGAGGCAGCCGGCGTGTCGGCCGAACTGCTGAATGCGGCAGTGGCGGCTACCGCCCTGCTGCTCGATTTCAGCCAGCCGGCCGACGCCGCGCTGTCGGCCTATTTCCGTGCCCATCGCAGCGGCGCGCGCGACCGTGCCTTCATCGCCGAGACCGCCTACGCCGTGCTGCGGCGCAAGCGCCTGCTCGAACGCCTGGCCGGCGGCAGCGGGGCCAGGCCGACGCCGCGCCAGCTGGTGCTGCTCTCGCTGTCGCGGGTGCGCGGCATGTCGGCGCGCCAGATCGATCCGGCGCTGCAGCCCGAGGAGGCGGCGTGGCTGGCCGAGCTGCGCCGCGCCCCCGAGCCGGACCTGAGCCTGGCCGAACAGGCCGACCTGCCCGACTGGCTGGTGGAGCGTTTGCTGCGCGACATGACGCCGGAGGCCCTGCTGGCGGTGGCGCGCGGCTTGAACTCGGCGGCGCCGCTCGACCTGCGCGTGAATGTCGCCAGGGCGACGCGGGAGGCGGTGATCGAGCGCCTGGCGGCCGACGGCATCGTCGCCGCGCCGACGCCGTTCGCGCCGCAGGGCTTGCGCCTCAAGGGCAAGCCGGCACTGCAGAAGCACCCGGCCTTCGTCGATGGCAGCTTCGAGGTGCAGGACGAGGGCTCGCAGCTGCTGGCCCATCTGCTGGCGCCCCGGCGCGGCGAGCTGGTGGTTGATTTCTGCGCCGGCGCCGGCGGCAAGACCCTGGCGCTGGGCGCGCTGATGCGCTCTACCGGGCGCCTGCATGCCTTCGACGTTTCCGCGCGGCGCCTGGCCAAGCTGAAGCCGCGCGCGGCGCGGGCGGGCCTGTCCAATGTTCATCCCGTCTGCATCAGCGGCGAGAGCGACATCCGCGTCAAGCGCCTGGCCGGCAAGGCCGACCGCGTGCTGGTCGATGCGCCGTGCTCCGGGCTGGGCACGCTGCGCCGCAACCCCGACCTGAAATGGCGCCAGTCGCCGCGAAGCGTGGTCGAGCTGGCGGCGAAGCAGGCCGCGATCCTCGCCGCCGCGGCGAAGCTGGTGCGTCCCGGCGGGCGCCTGGTGTATGCCACTTGCAGCATCCTCGACGAGGAAAACGCAGCGGTGGTCGATGCCTTCCTCGCCGGCAATCCGGCCTTCCGCCGCCTCGACGCGCAGGAGCTGCT
>Ga0172373_10000224_pt1 | contig 90159 bp, 64 predicted proteins | sample Lak10m_2_FD_114546 | JGI IMG/M metagenome (GOLD analysis project Ga0172373, IMG submission 114546) | Freshwater microbial communities from Kabuno Bay, South-Kivu, Congo - kab_092012_10m | ecosystem: Environmental > Aquatic > Freshwater > Lake | place: Democratic Republic of the Congo...
GCAGCACCCGGCCATACTCGTCCATCACCAGCACCGACACGTTCGGCAGCGGACGGCCGATCGGCGGCTTCGAGGTGCCGTCCCAACCGTCGGAACAGTCGTACCAGGTCACGCCCACTGCGGTCTCGGTGGGGCCGTACCCGTGGATGAGACGGGCCCGCCAGGCGGCCCGGCAGCTTGCGGCCAGCACGGCATCGAGGGATTCCCCCCCGCACCAGATGGTACGTAGGCAGGCGTTGGCCTGCGGGTCGACGGGCTGGTCGAGGAAGGCCCTTAGCGCGGAGGGGACCAGATGGAGGTAGGTGACGCGATGCCGTGCGACCAGCGATGGTAGCCGATCGGGCGCGGGCGCTGCCGGAGCGGGCGGGAGGACGACGGCCCCGCCGGCGAGGAGGGGCAGGAAGATCTCGGGAATGGAGACGTCGAAGCCGGGAGAAGAGCGGAAGATCGTCCGGTCGGAGGGCCCGAAGCCAAGGATGTCCTGCAGGGCGTGGAGCCTGTTGGTGATGGCGCCATGTCCGATGACGGCGCCCCGTGGACGGCCGGAGGTGCCGGACGTGAAGAGGACATAGGCGGGTGCAGCGGGGTCGAGGGGGCGGTCCATCCGGGGGTCGGTCCTGTCGGCCGGCTCTTCGTCCGCGGGCATGCCGGTGCAATGGATGCCCAGGTCGCCGACATCGGGCGCCGGGCCGTCGGCCGTCAGGCAGTGGCGGACGCCGGCCTCGCGCAGCAGGGTGCGGATGCGCTCGGCCGGCTGGTCGGGGTCGACGGGCACAAAGGGCGAGCCGGTGCGGAGGATGGCGAGGATGGCCGTGATGGTCGCCTCGGAACGCCCGCCCACGACGGCGACGGCCGCACCCGGGACATGCCCGGCCCCGAGGAGGTGGAGGGCGGAGGCGGCCGACCGGCGGCGAAGGACATCGAAGGTCGTGGCACCCGTGTCGGACAGGATGGCGGTGGCCGCCGGGGTGCGGACGGCTTGCGACAGGAAGAGCCCGTGCAGGGTGTCGGACGGGTAGCGGACATGCACATCCCTGCCCGACAGCTGCCGGAGGCGGGATGCCTCACCGGGCAGGAAGATGTCGATGGACGGGATGGCGACGGACGGGTCGGCGGCACACTGCCGCTGGACCGACCGCCAACGGCCGACGAGCCTGCCGATCTCGGTCGCGGAGAATACGGCGGGGTCGTAATGGAGCTCGAGGGTGGCGGGCCGCCCGGCATCGGAGCCGAAGCGTCGGGTGAGTGTCAGGGTGATGTCGGCCAGCAGCCCCGGCCTCGGGAGGGGGAAGGGGCTGACGACGAGGCGGGGCAGGTCGAGGAAGTCGACCGGGTCCTCCTTGTGTTTGAAGAGGCTGTGGAAGGGCCTGCCGACACGGGGATGCCCGGCCGGGACGGGCAAGGGTCCCGCGGGGGTGCGGAGATGTCGGAAGACGGTCCGGTGGGCCCTGTCGAGTCCTGCCAGGAATGCCTGGAACGCATCACCGCCCCCTACCCGCAGGCAGAGGGGTATGGTCTTCATCCGCAGGCCGATGGCCTCCTTCTCGCGAGCGGAGCGGCGGTCGTGCAAGGGGATGCCGACGGTCACGTCCTCCTGTCCCGTTACCCGGTGAAGGAGGATGTAGTAGGTCGCCAGCAGAAAGCGGTACCAGGGCCCCTCGCCCGTCCCGTAGCGGGCGGCGACGGCTGCCCTGACATCGGCATCCAGCTCGACGGTCAGCCGAGCCGCCTGCCCGTCGGTGTCGGGGGGGCCATCCGCCCGGCTTGACACCGGCCAGGGGAGATGAGAGGTCGCCCGGGAGAGGAGGTCGCGCCAGACGGCGGCCGACCGTTCGGCTTCCGGGGTCCTGAGGTAGGCTCGCTCCTCGAGCCCCCAGCGGATCGCTTCGGAAGGAGGAGGGGCGGAGCGGACACCTCCGGGGTGGAGGCATTCGCGGTAATGGAGGGATAGCTGGGCGGCGAGACGGACCATCGACACCCCGTCCGTCTGGATTTGATGCACGACAAGTTGAAGGATATGGCTTCGCGGAGACAGCATGACCAGCAGGCCACGTATGGGCAATTCCCCTGTCAGTTCGAAGGGCTTCCTGAGGAAATCACCTGCCGCCTCGCTTGCGGCCAAATCCTTCCGATCCGGGTCCTTCGCGCCCAGATCCCGTTTTTCAAGGATAAAGTCGTTCACCCGGCCGACCCGTTGGAAGAGTTCACCCGCCCGTTCCAGGAAGGTCGTCCGAAGGGTGGGATGCCGCTCGAGGACGACCCGGAGGGCGGCTTCCAGGGCCGCAACGTCTAGTTCACCATCCAGCCTGACCGTCAGGTGTTCGTGCCGGCCGGCGTCGGAAGGGTCGTATCGGTGCAGTTGCCATAGCTCCAGCTGGGCGCGGGTGGCCGGGAAGAGGTCGCCCGTGTCGGGCACCACCACCAGCCGATCGGGTTCGGCGTCGGGCTTGGTGCCGGCCACCGTTGACGGCTTGGCAGGCTGTTGCCCGACGACAACGGATCCCGTCCTGCCGTCCTTGCCTTCGAATGCCACCTCTTCCTGTCGCATCTCCTCCCCCCTTTGGTTTCGATTTCGTGACCTGCTCACAGACCGCGCATCCGGCCACATGCGTTCGGGCGCATGCCCGGACCCGGCATCGCAGCACCTGGGCGGGTCCCCGCCACGGGCATCTACGAAGGACCGGACGGACCTTTGAATGACTGGAATTTTCCTGGGGTACGGCAGGGATCCGACGCAGGCGGGCCTTGGGTCGGTATCCGCGGGTTTGTGGCTTCGAGAGGCAGCATGTAAAAGTAGGGGGCGTCGACCCCTGAAAATTCGTAGAAATACGATGTACTTTCGGGGCACGGTTCTTATGCACAACTTGTCAACCATGACGCCCTTTTTGCCGGGCCTGCCCGCCGTGCAGAGTTGTTTCACGCGTGAGGCGGCGGACGAGGGGGCCCTGCTTGGGGTGGAGCGGACGCTGTCGGCCGGCTTCGCCGAAGGTCGGCGGCGGGAGTTCGCCACGGGTCGGCATTGTGCGCGGCGGGCGCTGCGCGGGCTGGGGTTACCGGAGGCGGAGATCGGGGTGGGTGCCCACCGGGAGCCCTGCTGGCCGGCCGGGGTGACCGGCTCCATCAGCCATGCGTCGGGACTGGCGGGCGCGATGGTCGCGCTGCGGTCCGACTATCGGTCGGTCGGGCTGGACATCGAAAGGTGCGGTGCGGTGGGACAGGAACTGCTGCACCTGGTGCTGACGGCCCGGGAGCGCGAATGGGTGGGTGTTGACACGGACCTGGCGACGCGGGTGTTCTCGCTGAAGGAGGCTTTCTACAAGATGCAGTTCCCGCTCACGGGGCGGTTCCTCGACTTCACGGATGTGGAGACAGGCCCCGACCTGTCGTCGGTGCGGGTGCTCCGCGCGCATCCGGAGACGGGCCGTCACCGGCTGGGTCAGGTGGTCTGGGAGGGATACCTGGTGAGCTGGGTGCTGTCCTGCTGACGGCTGGCGGTCTTCAGGCCGGGGTGGCCTCCACGCCGTGGATGTTGCGGAGTTGGGTGAGGCAGGCGTCGAGGCTGCGCCGGGGGATGCCCACGGTGAACTGGCAGAAGAGCTGCATGTCCTGCCGGACGAGGTTGCAGGTGTGTCGTTTGAGGACCGTCATGACCTCGTTCACCAGGGTGTAGTCGAACTCCAGCCGCCAGGTGTCTTCGATGGGTTTTTCCACCAGGGGTACGATCTGCAGGGCCAGTGCGGCGGCGCTGCGGTAGGCGTGGATGAGGCCGGGCACGCCGAGGAGGGTGCCGCCGAAGTAGCGTACGACGATGACGGCGGCATCGGTGATGCCCCGGCTGTCGATCTGTCCCAGGATGGGCCGGCCGGCGGAACCGGAGGGTTCGCCGTCGTCGGAGGCCCGGAACCGGGTGCCGTCCGTTCCGATGCGCCAGGCGAAGCAATGGTGGGCGGCCTTGGGGTGTGCCTTCCGGAGTTCCCGGAGGCGGTCGCGGAAGGCCTCTTCCGACAGCAGGGGGAAGGCATGGGCGAGGAAGCGGCTGCCCCGGTCGGAGAACTCGGCCACGGATGACTGGTCGATCGTGACGTAGGCGGTGGGTCGGCTATCCATGGCTGCTGGGGTGGACGTAAGTGTCGATGCGGTCGGGCCCTGCCTGGAGGGTATGGTGTGGGGGGCCTGCCCATCGGACCGATGGGCCGGGGCGACCGTCGGGGATCCGCGACCGGGTGGCTGTGATCACGCGGGCCTCGTCCCACAGGTCCGCCCGCAGGAAGGCTTCCAGCCATCCGACCCCGCCTTCGACGAGCAGGCTTTGCACCTGACGGCGGTGGAGGGCCTGCAGCAGGCCGGGCAGGAGGTCGGGGACGTCGGCGATCATGGCGTGGTCCACCGCCCCATGGACGCCCTCCCGGTGCACATTGCACAGCAGCGTGGGAGCTTCGCCGTCGAAGATGCGCAGGGTGTCGGGGAGCGCGAGGTGCCTGTCGACGACGACGCGGAGGGGGTTCCGTCCCCCGGGGAGGCGACAGGTCAGGCGGGGATCGTCCGTCAGGGCGGTGCCGCTGCCGACGAAGATAGCGGATTCCTGGCTGCGCCACAGGTGCACGATGCGGTCGGTGGCCGGCGAGGATATCCTGACGGGCTGTCCGCCGGGGCCTGCGACCTTTCCGTCGGCCGTCTGTGCCCATTTGAGGACGATGTAGGGCCGCTGACGGGCATGGAAGCGCAGGAAGCGGGCGTTGACCGCTTCGGCCCGGGCCTGGAGGATGCCGCTGGTGACGTCGACGCCGGCGGCCCGGAGTTTGTCGAAGCCGCGTCCGGCGACCAGCGGGAAGGGGTCGGGGCAGCCCACGACGACCTTGCGGATGCCTTCGCGGATGATGCGGTCGGCGCAGGGCGGGGTACGGCCGTGGTGGGCGCAGGGCTCGAGGGAGACGTAGAGGGTTGCGGTAGGGATGAGATGCCTGTCGCCGGGGGTGACGGATCCGATGCATTCGACTTCGGCATGGGGGCCACCGCAGGCCCGGTGCCAGCCTTCGCCGAGGATGCGGCCTTGGTGGACGAGGACGGCGCCCACCATGGGGTTGGGGGCTGCGCGCCCGAAGGCGTGTCGGGCCAACTGCAGGCAGCGTGTCATATACCGCTCGTGGAGGTCCATGGGGTGAAGTTCCGAACTGTCGCGCGAAGTGTCCATCGGCTTCAGGGCCGGCGGGCGCGTACCATGCGGTCGCGGCCGGAGAGGTCCTGCCGGAGCACGACGTCGCGGAAGCCCTTGGCCCGGAGCAGCTGCGACACGTCGGGGCCCTTCGCCTCATGGACCTCGAAGTACAGCATACCGCCGGGGATGAGGTGTGGCATCGCCATGGCTGAGATGGCGTCATGAAAGCGGAGGGGGTCGTGCCCCTCGACGAAGAGGGCGGTGTGCGGCTCGTAGCGGAGGACGTTGTCGCGCATGGCCGACCGGTCGGACGAGAGCACGTAGGGCGGGTTGCTGATGACGATGTCGAAGCGGGGCAGTTCGGCCCGGGCCGAACTGTCGAGGATGTCGATCTCCAGCAGGCGGATGTCGAGGCCGTGGGCACGGGCGTTGGCGCCGGCGACCTCGAGGGCGTCGCGACTCCTGTCGGCCGCCCATACCTCGGCGAGTGGCCTTGCCTTGCGAATGGCGAGGGCGATGCAGCCGCTGCCGGTGCCGACGTCGAGGACCCGCAGGGCTCCGAGGGGCGTCTCCGAGAGGCACCACTGCACGAGTTCCTCCGTCTCGGGGCGGGGGATGAGGACGCGTTCGTCGACCTCCAGCCGCATCCCCGAGAACCAGGCCTCGCCGACGACGTACTGCACGGGTCGCCAGCGCATCAGCTCCCCGCGGCAGCGCAGGAGTTCGGCACGCTGGGCGTCGGTGAGGATGTCGGCGCCATGCAGCAGGCGCTGCGTGCGGGGGATGCCCGTGACGTGCGTCACGACCATGTCGGCGATGAGGGAGGCTTCGCGGGCGTCGTAGATGTCGCGGAGGGCGAGCAGCAGTTCCTGACGGCCGGTGCGGATGTCCATGCCGGTGCTCAGTTCTTGTCGACGGAGAGGACGGTGCGGGCGCCGAGTTCGCGGGCGACGCGCATGACGGCGACGACCTCGTCGATGGGTACCGACCGGTCTGCGTTGATGACGACGGTGGGCACCTCCGTCCTTTCCTTCTGGATGGCGGGCAGCAGCGCCTCGCGGAGCCCCTCGACGGGTACGGGCGTCTGGCCGACGTAGAAGCGCTTCTCGGCGTCGATGGAGACGACGACGTTCTGTTTGGCCTTGGTGTCGCTCTTCGACTTGGGCTGGGAGAGCTTGATGACGTTGGGGTTGGCGAGGGTGGAGACGATGAGGAAGAACATGAGGAGGATGAACAGGATGTCGTTCAGGGCATCCGTGAAGACCTCGGTCTCGCCGCGGGATCTCTTCCTGAGTCTCATGGGCGTCTCACTTGGTGGGCTCCTGGAGGATGTCGAGGAAGTCGGCCGCGGCCACTTCCATGCGGTTGGCGGTGCGGTCGATCTGTGTCTGGAGGTAGCTGTGGCCGAGGAAGGACAGGAGCCCGATGAGCAGGCCGGTGATGGAGGTCACGAGTTTGACGTAGAGGCCGCCGGCGATGGTGTTGAGGACGAACTCGCCGGTCGTGTTGATGTCGAAGAAGAGTTGCATGAGGCCCGCCAGGGTTCCGATGAAGCCGAAGATGGGGGCGGCGCGGGTGATGACGCTGAGGACGCTGAGGTTGCGTTCGAGGCCGTACATCTCGATGTTGGCGACGTTCTCCATGCTGCGCTCGATGGCGTCGATGGGCTTGCCGATGCGCTGGATGCCCTTGTCGATGACCCGGGCCACGGGGTGGTTGGTGTTGCGGGCGATGCCGCGGGCCGCGGCGATGTTGCCCGAGGTGATGTGGTCGCGGATGATGGGCATGAAATTCTCGTCGATCCGGGCGGCGCGCCGGATGGCGATGTTGCGTTCGAAGAAGAAGAATAGCGCGGTCGCGAACAGGAGGGCGAGGGGCACCATGATGGGCCCGCCGGACCGGAGGATGTCCCACAGGTGCACCGCCTTGGGCAGCGCCGGGGCCTGGGTGGCGCGGACGAGGGTGTCCGCGGCCTGTAGCAGCCATGCCGTCATCGTCTTGCGTGTTTTGTTCCCGTCCAAAGGTGGACGAAAATTGCTTCACGGCAATGGGACGGGGCCGTCGGAATGGTCAGGAGCCGTGTTTTTGGCCATCCATTTGCATGAGGGCCATGATCTGCCGCATCGTCTTCTGCATGTTGTCGCTGCTGCCGTCGAGGAAGATGACGTTGCCCTTGCCGGCCTCGGCGAAGTTCTTGATGGCTTCCGTCCACATGCTGAACAGGATGACGTTGGTGTCGAGGTTGGCCTGCTTGAGCTGTTCGGCGGCCTCTGTCATGCCCTTGGCGACCTCCTGCCGGAAGAGCGCCACGCCCTGACCGCGCAGCCTGGCCGCCTCGCGTTCGGCCTCTGCCGAGATCTTGATGGCGTTGCCCTCGGCCTCGGCGCCCTTTGTCTTGGTGATGAGCAGGGCCTGCCCCTCGTTCTCGGCGGCGGCCTTGAGGTTGTTGGAGGCCACGACGCGGCTCATGCTCTCGAGGATCTGCTGGTCGAAGGTGATGTCGTTGATCTGGAGGTCGATGAGGTGGTAGCCCCATTCTTCGAGCGACTGGTCGATCTCCTCCTTCACGAAGGCCACGATCTCGCGGCGCAGGCTGAGGATCTCGGACTGCCGCTTGGTGGCCACGTAGGCGCGGATGGTGCCCTCGATGGTCCGCGTGAGCGCCTGCATGAGGTCGCGGTCGCTGATGAACTTGAAGGCGACCTTCTTGATGGTCTCCTCCCCGTCGTTCTGCACGGCGTAGAGGAGCATGTTCTTGAAGTATACGTTGGCCTGGTCCTGCGTGACGGCCTGGAACTCGAGTTCGACGGAACGGTTCTGGATGCTCACGGAGCGGTATACCTTCTCGATGACGGGGATCTTGAAGTTGAGGCCGGGGCGCAGCATGCGGCGGTACTTGCCGAACATCGTGATGACATCGACATAGCCCTGCTTGACGGTGACGAGGCTGGAGTAGAGGATGAACAGGGCGACCAGCGACCAGATGACATTGATGACGTCCATGCGAAGGGGGTTTGGATGAAGTTACATCATTCCCGGGAATCGCGTGTGACGCGTCGGGGGATGCCCGGCAGGCGTCCCTTCGTCGACCGTCGGGCTTCAGCTCTCTTGTGCCCAGATGCCGGCCAGCTCGACGAGGGTATCGACGGCCTTCAGCATGTCCTGCACGCTGACGTATTCGTGCTTCGAGTGGAAGGCCATCTCGCCGGTGAAGATGTTGGGGCAGGGCAGTCCCATGAAGGAAAGCCGCGTGCCGTCGGTCCCGCCGCGGACGGGATGACGTCGGACGGTCATCCCGGCCCGCCGGATGGCCTCTTCGGCCCGGGCTGCGACCTCCGGGTGCCGGTCGAGGACCTCCTTCATGTTGCGGTATTGCTCGCGCCGGGTGATGACATAGGACAGGTTGGGGATGTCGGATGCGATCTCCTGCATCAGTCGGGCGACGAGTTCGTGGTAGTGGTCGAGCCGCGCGCTGCGGAAGTCGCGCAGGATGAATTCGACGGTGGCGGTCTCCGCGGTGCCGGCGAGGTGGACGGGGTGGATGAAGCCGTCGCGTCCGTCGGTCGTCTCGGGGCTGAGGCCGGCCTTGGGCAGGGCGGCGATGAGGGCGGCGGCGACTTTGAGGGCGTTGACCATCCGGCCCTTGGCGAATCCGGGATGGGCGCTGACGCCGTGGATGACGACGTCGAGGGCGTCGGCGGAGAAGGTCTCGTCCTCCAGGGACCCTCTTTCGCTGCCGTCGAGGGTGTAGCCGGCCACGGCGCCTAGCCGGTGGAGGTCGACCCTGTCGACGCCCCTTCCGATCTCCTCGTCGGGGGTGAACAGGATGCGGATGGGGCCGTGGACGATGTCGGGCCGCGACAGGAGGCGGGCGGCCGTCTCCATGATCACGGCGACGCCGGCCTTGTCGTCGGCCCCCAGGAGCGTGGTGCCGGAGGCGGTGACGATGTCGTCCCCGATGCGTCCGGCCAGATAGGGGTGCGCCTCCTGGGTGATGACCTGCGAGGGGTCGTCGGGCAGGACGATGGGGCTGCCGTCCCAGGCTTCGTGGAGGATGGGCCGCACGCCGGTGCCGCTGCAGTCGGGCGAGGTGTCGACATGCGCACAATAGCAGATGGCCGGCACCTCCTTCGGGGCATTCGAAGGGAGGGTGGCGTAGACGTATCCCCACTCGTCCATCCGGGCATCGGACACGCCCATGGACAGCAGCTCTTCCACGAGCAGCCGGGACAGGTCCTTCTGCTTCTCCGTCGACGGGAAGGACGGGCTCTGCGGATCGCTCTGGGTGTCGATGCGGGCATAGCGCATGAAGCGCTCCGCGATGGCGAGGGCATGGGGTTGCATGGCGCAAAGAAACGGCAAAACGGCCCAAGGCCGGCCGTCGGTGCCGGAGACCCGGCAAATCCGTAACTTGGGGAAAACGAAGCGATATGAAGAAACTTCTCGTCGGAGCCCTGGTGGGCGGCATCATCGCCTACGCCTGGCAGACCGCCTCGCACACCTTCCTCGACCTGCACTATGCGGCCGAGCGACACAGTCCGAAGCAGGACACGATCCTTGCCTTCCTGCAGTCGATCGGGATGGAGGAGGGCAACTACCTCATGCCCCGCCTGCCGCAGGGCGCCACGGCGGAGGAGATGGAGGCCTTCACCGGGGCGTTGGCCGGGAAGCCCTGGGCGGCCCTTTCCTACCGCAAAGCCTGGGATGCCAACATGGGGGCCAACATCCTGAGGGGATTCCTCGTCACCATCCTGATGGCGGGCATGCTGACATGGATCCTCATGCGGATGTCCTCTGCCTCCTTTGCGACCTGCGTCACGACCGGCGTGTTCGTGGGACTCGTGGGCTTCCTCACCTTTCCCTACGCCGCCCATGTCTGGTACCGCGTGGGTGCGGTAAGGGCCGACCTGGTGGACGCCGTGATGATGTGGGGGCTCTGCGGGTCGTGGCTGGGATGGTGGCTGCGGCGGACACGAGGTGCGTGAAGGCGCTCACCCGTCTGGGGGGATCCCTGCCGGGACGAAGGCGGTCGAAGCCCTCCGACCCCGTCAGGGCATGATGATGAGGGGCTTGGCGCCGACGATCTCGACGAGTTCGACGTCGAAGACGAGCGCTTCGCCGGCGAGCATGTGGTTGGCGTCCATGAGGATCACGTCGGCGCGCACTGCCATGACCACGACGGGCACGGGCTGGCCGTACTGGTTGCGCAGGCTGAGTTGCATGCCGGGCTCGAGTTTCATGTCAGAAGGCACGTTCTCGGCGGGGAACTCGATGACGGCTTCTTCATCGCGCGGACCGTAGGCCTCTTCCGGCGGGATCTGGAGGACCTTGCTTTCGCCCACGCGCATGCCGAGGACGCCTGCGTCGAAGCCTTTGATCATCTGGCCGGCGCCGAGGGTGAACTCCAGCGGTTCGCGTCCGGCGGAGGAGTCGAACTGGGTTCCGTCCAGCAGCCGTCCCGTGTAGTGCACGCGCACCTTGTCGCCCGTTTTTGCTTCCATGTCGATTTGCTTTAATTTCCCATGGCAATTCCGTCGGCGCCGTGGTCGGGTTCCGGGGCCGCTCCATCGGGGGCGGTACGGGGTCCGGATGCGGGACGATGCGAATGGCGTGAGGTACCTTTCTGCAAAGATACCCGGAATGCCCGGTAAAGCATCCAAATTAAAAATCCCGCCCATGAGCCCGTCCAGGAGGCTGTTCATCCTCTGCGCCATGCTTTTCGGCCTGTCGGCCGGGGCGCAGGTGCCCGTTCCGGCGGCCGACCGCGTCGACACCTACCTGGGCGAACTCCGCGGCAAGCGGGTGGGTGTGTTCGCCAACCACACCTCGGTGCTGTCGGATGGCCGCCACCTGGTCGATACGCTCCGGGGGCTCGGGGTCGACGTGCGGGTCATCTTTGGCCCCGAACACGGCTTCCGGGGCACGGCCGACGCGGGCGACAAGGTGGGGAACGACATCGACCCCGCGACAGGCATCCCCGTCGTCTCCCTCTACGGCAGCAAACGCCGCCCGTCGGCGGAGGACCTGCGGGATGTCGACGTCATGGTCTTCGACATCCAGGACGTCGGTGTCCGCTTCTACACCTACATCTCGTCGCTGGAGGAATACATGGAGTCGGCCTTCCTGCATGGCCGGAAGCTGGTGCTCCTCGACCGGCCGAACCCGAACGGACACTATGTCGACGGGCCGGTGCTCGACCGGCGCTTCCGGTCGTTCGTGGGGATGCAGCCCGTCCCGGTGGTCTACGGCATGACCATCGGGGAGTATGCCCGGATGCTCGTCGGCGAACGCTGGCTGGCGCCGGCGGCGCTGTCGGCCTACGACAGCCTGGCGGCCTCCGGTGCGGCCCCCCTCGTCGTGGTGCCCTGCGGCGGCTACACGCATGCCAGCAGCTACACCCTCCCGGTCAAGCCCTCCCCCAACCTGCCCGACATGGCGTCGGTATATTGGTATCCGTCGACCTGTTTGTTCGAGGGTACGGTGCTGAGCGAGGGGCGCGGCACGCCCACCCCCTTCCAGGTGTTCGGGCATCCGGCCCTGCCGAAGGGCCTCTACGCCTTCACCCCCGCCTCGATGCCAGGGGCCCGGGAGCCCAAGCTGAAGGGTCAGACCTGCTACGGCTGGGACCTCCGCAGCACGCCGGCCGCCGCCAGGGGCCGCGTCGGCGGCCGCGTACGGCTGGAATACCTGCTGGAGGCCTACCGGCAGTTCCCGCAGCCGGACAGGTTCTTCATCATCCCGAAGTCGGGCGATACCACGGCCTCCTTCTTCAACAAGCTCGCCGGCAACGACCTGCTGATGGCGCAGGTCAGGGCGGGACGCAGCGAGGCGGAGATCCGCCGGAGCTGGGCGCCCGGGCTGAAGGCCTTCCGGGCGGTCCGCCGCAAATACCTGATCTATCCCTGAAGCGTGCCGCGGGCCGGGGCGCTGCGACCGTGCAGCGGGCCTGGCGGTTCCTCCCGGACGGCCTCAACGGACCGCCTGGCGGCGGATGGCGTCGATGGCGGCCGCGAAGGCCTGTTCCACGGCGACGTCGGAGTTGATATGTTCCCAGCGGCCCCACCTGCCCAGGGGCAGGATGCCACGGGCGGATGCCCATGCGTCGATGACGCTCCGCGCGGCTTCGAGGCCTGTCGTCTGTACCGGATAGGCGTATTCGTTGCGATGGCGCCACATGGCGTTGGCGGGCGATCGCGTCGGGCGGGCCTCCGTCCAGTGGCCTCTCGCGCCGGGGATGAAGTTCGGGCGGAGCAGCTTCCGATGGTGGGCGACGGACGGGTCGGGCTCGTAGATCCAATGGGCGTCGCTGCCGGCATCCTGCGCGACATAGTCCACGTCGATCGGCACATGCCGGAGCGAGTCGATGGCGTTTTCGACGGCGGCCGGCATTGCGCAGCAGAACCGCCATATCGGCCAGGGGAGCGTGTTGACGAGTACCGCCCCCGACCAGCGGCCGTTGACCGTGCGGGTCCCGGGATCGATCCGGGTGACGGGGCAGCCCGTCACGAGTCGGCCGCCCAGGGCCTGCCCCATCCGCCGCCATACTTCGCCGTAGCCGTGTGCGCGGGGGTAGAGGAAGCGTGCGTGTGCCGGCAGGCGGGCATGGGAACGGTTCTCCAGGCAGCTCCTCAGCGTATCGCGGAAGGATACGTCGGGCAGCTTGTGCAGCCAGCCGACGCCCATGTGGTCGAGGTCGGAGGCCCACAGCTTCCGGTTGTAGGGCAGCATGTAATCTTCGGCGATCCTTTCGCCGAACTTCCATCGGACCCATTCCTCGAAGGTGTCGGGGGCGGGGCGGCCCGATGACGACCCGGACCGGGCGACCGACTCGAGGTAGTCGATGCGTCGATCGAGGGGTAGCTGCCAGAGGTTCGACTCCAGCGGGTGGTCGGTCTCCTGCCCGTGTATGCGTATCCGGGCCACCCGGTCGAAGGCCTGCCAATCGGCCTCGGGAAGGAAGCGGAAGAGGAAGCGCATGACATCGGGACGGCGCGTGTCGAGGAAGTGTCCGCCGCCGATGTCGAGGGGTGCGCCGTCGACCGCTGCGGAGCGGCAGAGGCCGCCCGGCTCCTCCTCCTTCTCCAGGACGCGGATGCGGTCGGGGGGCGACGCCCCCTTCGATCAAGGCATGGGCGAAGGCGAGGCCCGAGGGCCCGGCGCCCAGTATGAGGAAGTCGGTGTGCTCCGGAGGCATGTGGCAGGGTTGCGGATGCCCTCCCCGCAGGGTCTTGATGGATGCTCGCGCTCGGCAGCCGGGGGCCGCCAGCGCTGCCGGGGGGTGGGAAAGATAGTCCGCCGGGGGGGGAGTTGCAAACAGGGCCGGGGCGCCGGTGCCCGAAGGCGGCCGGCGGTCAGGGACGGAAACCCTTCAGGAATTCCGCGACGGGCATCCGACGCCGTCCCTCCATCTGGAGTTCGAGCACATGGAGCCACCCGTCGGCACAGGCGATGCGGAGCGTCTGGCCGTCGATGGCCTGGAGGGTTCCGGGGGGCTGGTCGACGGGGCCGGGCAGCGGGCGGGAACGGTAGAGCTTGATCAGCCGGCCCTGCCATGTCGTCTGGGCGCCGGGGACGGGCGAGAGGCCCCGGACCTGGTTGTGGACGGCCTGGACGGGCCTGTCCCACTCGATGCGGCAGTCTTCGTTGCGGATCTTGGGGGCCCTGGGGATGTCGTCCGGGATGATATCGGCCTGGGGCAAGGGCTGCAGGCTGCCATGGGCGAGTCCCTGCAGGGTGCGGACGAGGAGGTCGGCACCGACGGTCATCATCCGGTCGTGCAGTTCGCCGGCCGTCTCATCGGGTCCGATGGGGAGGGGTTCTTGCAGGAGGATATCGCCGGTGTCGACCTCGTGCTTCAGCCGGAAGGTCGTGACGCCCGTCACGGTCTCGCCGTTGAGGATGGCGTGCTGGATGGGGGCGGCGCCGCGGTAGCGGGGCAGCAGGGAGCCGTGGAGGTTGACGGTGCCCATGGGGGGCATGGCCCATACCGCTTCGGGGAGCATGCGGAAGGCCACGACGACCTGCAGGTCGGCCTGGAGGGAGCGGAGTTCGTCGAGGAAGGCGGGCGCCCTGAGCCGTTCCGGCTGCAGGAGGCGGAGGGCGTGGCGGAGGGCGTAGGCCTTGACGGCGCTCTGGCCGGGCCGCATGCCGCGTCCGGCCGGCCTGTCGGGTGCCGTGACGACGCCGGCGACCTCGAAGCCGGCCCGCCGGATGGCGTCCAGGGAGGCGACGGCGAACGCGGGGGTGCCCAGGAAGACGATACGGGGTGCGGTCATGGCCGCAAGTTAGCGAAACGGGCCGGCGGGGGAGGGCGGCTGCGCGGCGTGATTTCCATAAATTTAGGGCACCATGCCAAACCCCTTCGGCCTGACGGGCCTGAGCGAGGCCCAGGTGCGGGCGTCGCGGCAGCGACATGGCCCGAACATCGGCGGCTACCGCGAGGAGAACGCGCTGTGGCAGAGCCTGAAGGGCATCGTCGGGGAGCCGATGTTCCTGTTGCTGCTGGCCGCCGCCGTCATCTACTTCCTGCTGCGCGAGACGGCCGAGGCCGTGTTCATGACGGCGGCCATCCTGCTGGTGTCGGCCATCTCGCTCTTCCAGGACCACCGGAGCCGGACGGCGCTCCGCGCCCTGCAGGACCTCACCGCGCCGAAGGCCCGGGTGATCCGCGACGGCAGCATCCGCGAGGTGGAGTCCGCCGAGATCGTGATGGGCGACCTGGTGTTGGCGGAGGAGGGCCACCTGGTGCCGGCCGACGGTCGGATCCTGCAGTCGGCCGACTTCTCGCTCAACGAGTCGATGCTGACCGGGGAGTCGTTCAGCGTGTTCCGGACCGCGCGCGACGAGGAGCCCTTCGCCTTCCAGGGCACGCAGGTGGTGGGTGGGCAGGCGGTGCTGGAGGTGACGGCCGTCGGCAGCGCAACGCGGCTGGGCCGCATCGGCGGCTCGCTGATGCGCATCGAAGGGGAGGAGACGCCCCTGCAGCGGCAGATCGGCCGGTTCGTGCGACGCATGGCCGGCATCGGCATCGGCGTCTTCGGGGTCGTCTGGGGCGTCAACTGGTTCCGTTCCGGCGACCTGCTCGACAGCCTCCTCAAGGGGCTGACGCTGGCCATGTCGATCCTGCCCGAAGAGATCCCCGTCGCCTTCAGCACCTTCATGGCGCTGGGCGCCTACCGGCTCATGAAGCTCGGCATCATCGCGCGGGATACGAGGACGGTCGAGACGCTCGGGGCGGCCACCGTCATCTGTACGGACAAGACGGGCACCATCACCGAGAACCGGATGGAGCTGGTGCGGCTGGCCGTCGGTGCCGGCGGGCGCATCCTCGGCCCGGAGGGAGCCGGCGGCGACGCAGAGGCCCTGGGGCTGCTGCGCGCCGCCATGTTCGCCAGCGAGTCGATCCCCTTCGACCCCATGGAGAAGGCCATCCATGCGGCCTATGCAAGACACTGCGGCACCGACGAACGGCCCGCCTTCCGCATGGTGCACGAATATCCGCTGGAAGGCCGTCCGCCCATGATGACGCACGTCTTCGAAGGCGCTGACGGGCAGCGGGTGGTGGCCGCCAAGGGCGCCCCCGAGGCCGTGCTGGCCTGCTGCGGGCTGCCCGACGGGGTGCGCGCTCACCTCATGCGGCTCTCCGAGACGCTCTCCCACGAGGGCTACCGCATCCTGGCGGTGGCCGAGGCGGCGGAGGCGGACGCCAAGACACCCGACGGCAACGGATATGCGCCCTCGCAACACGACATCCGCTTCACCCTCCTCGGCCTGCTGGCCTTCCTGGACCCGCCCAAGCCCGGCATCCGCGAGGTGTTCGCCACCTTCCGGCAGGCCGGCATCCGCGTGAAGATCATCACCGGCGACGGGCCCGTGACCACGGCCGCCATCGCCCGGCAGTCGGGCTTCCCCGACGACGGCGAAGGCATCAGCGGTGACGACCTGATGCACCTCGACGACGAAAGGCTTGACGAGGCCGTCATGCGGCATGGCATCTTCACCCGCATGTTCCCCGAAGCCAAGCTCCGCATCATCGAAGCCCTGAAACGCAGGGGACAGGTCGTCGCCATGACCGGCGACGGCGTCAACGACGCCCCGGCCCTGAAGGCCGCCCACATCGGCATCGCCATGGGCCGCCGCGGGTCGGAACTGGCCCGCAGCACCGCCTCGCTCATCCTCACCGACGACGACTTCGCCAAGATGGCCGACGCCCTGGCCATGGGCCGCCGCATCTATGCCAACCTCAAGAAGGCCATCCAGTACATCATCTCCATCCACATCCCCATCATCCTCACCGTCCTGCTCCCCCTCCTGCTGGGCTGGGCCTATCCCAACATCTTCACGCCGGTGCATGTGATATTCCTCGAACTCATCATGGGCCCCACCTGCTCCATCATCTACGAGAACGAACCCCTAGAGGCCTACAGCATGGACCAGCCCCCGAGGCGGATGACGGAGACCTTACTCTCCTGGGGCGAACTGTCCGTCAGCCTCTGGCAGGGACTCGCCATCACGGCCGGCACCCTCTCGACCTACCGGCTGGCCCTGGCGCAGGGCATGGACGAAGCCTCGACGCGCACCCTCGTCTTCCTATGCCTCGTCACGGCCAACATCTTCCTCACCCTCGTCAACCGCTCCTTCTTCTTCTCGGTGATCGACACCCTGTCGTACCGCAACGGGCTGCTGCGAGGGATCATCCTTCTGACACTGGCCCTCACCATGTCCCTGCTGGCGGTGCCCGCCTTCCGCACCTTCTTCGGCTTCGCCTGGCCCGGATGGCAGGCCCTGGCCGGCGCCACCGCCATCGGCATGGCTTCCGTCCTGTGGTTCGAGGTCGTCAAATGGCGGACACGGCGGGACGGACACCGGAGGAAGGCCCCGCCACCGCCCGCCGCCGGATGACGGGCAGGTCCGACCCGGAACGCGGATGCATCGTACCTTCAACGACAAACCAGACCCAAGATGAAGACCCTGATGCCCTTGCTGGCCGTACTCCTCTCCTGCAGCAACCAGGCACAGCCGGGCGGCGAGCTGCCCCCGGAAGCCTACAGCCGGGCGTTGCAGGCAACGGGGGTGCAACTGCTGGACGTGCGAACGGCCGGCGAATACCGCAGCGGACACCTGAAGGGCGCGCTGCAGGCCGACTGGACGGACCGCGCCCAGTTCGCCGACCGGACGCAGCACCTCGATCCGGGCCGCCCCGTGCTGGTCTACTGCCTCAGCGGCGGCCGGAGCGCCGCCGCCGCCCAGTACCTGCGCGCCAACGGCTTCAAGGCCGTCACCAACCTCGCCGGAGGCATCAGCGCCTGGAAGGTGGCGGGACTGCCGGTGGAGGCGGACGACGCGCAACAGACCCAGACGCCGAGGGCCCGCTACGACGCCCTGGCGGCCTCGGCGCCGGTGGTGATCGTCGACTTCGGCGCAGACTGGTGCCCACCCTGCCGGAAGATGGAGCCGGTGCTGAAGGCCTTCCTGACGGGCAGGTCCGAACAGGAGGTGCGCCTCGTCAAGATGGACGGCGGAAAGGAGACGGCCCTCATGCAGGCATTGGGCGTGCAGGGCCTTCCAACCTTCATCCTCTACCGCAACGGGGTGGAGGACAAACGCCTGCAGGGCGTCATGACAGGCCCCGAACTCGAGAAGTGGGTGTTTCTGAAGGACTGAGCGCGCCGTAAGGCCATCAGGACGGCTGGTACATCAGGTCGTAGTACTCGGCCGCCATGCGGTTGGAGTCGAAGCGGAACCTTACATCCCTCATGCCGTTCTGGACGATCTCCCTCCAGGCTGCCGGATGATCATAGTAGGCCGGCAGCACTTCTTTTTCAAGGATGTCGTAGAGCCGCTCCATGTCGTAGCTGTCCTGCGCGTGCACGTGCATGCGCTCGTAGTCGGCCGGGGGCACGACGAAGCCGTTGCGGCCGTGGGCCATGAACTCGACGATCCATCCGTCGTTGGTGGAGACGTTGACGGCGCCGTTCATGGCGGCCGTCATGCCGCTGGTGCCGGAGGCTTCGCGGGGGACGCGGGGATTGTTGAGCCACACGTCGGCGGCCTGTTTGAGACGCTTGCTGAGGGCGAGTTCGTAGCCGGTGCAGACGGCCATGTTGGGATGGTTGCGGCTGATGTGCACGAGGTGGTTGAACTCGGTGATGGCGGGGTAGTCGACCGGGTAGGGTTTCCCTGCCCAGACGATCTGCACGGGATGGGTGCGGTTGGAGAGGAGGGCTTCGAAGCGCTTCTTGTCGCGCGTGAGGAGGTCGGCCCGCTTGTAGCCCGCGAAACGGCGGGCCCATACGATGGTGAAGACGTCGGGGTCGAGGAGTTTGCCGGTCTGGTTGGCGACGATGTCGAAGGCCCGTCTCTTGAGGTATCGTTTGCGGTCGGCGAAGCGTTCCGTGTCGCCGCCGTCCATGGCGTAATAGAGTTGCTTGTCGGCCCAGTACCGCCAGTTCTGGGCGTTGGTGACGTGGGTGATGGGGCAAACGCCGTCGATGCCGCCCCACATCCGGCGGCTGACGTGGCCGTGGAGTTCGGAGACGCCGTTGGCCTTCCGGGCGAAGCGGAGGGCGACAAGGGAGTGGTTGAACTGGTCGTCGTGGATGCCGGTGATGCGCCGGACCTCGTCGAGGTGCAGGCCGTTGAAGTACGACATCTTGTGGCAGAGGTGCATGTCGTGCTTCTCGTTGCCGGCCTCTTCGGGGGTGTGCGTGGTGAAGACGAGCCGACGTCTGACCTCGGAAATGTCGCCTCCGTATTTCTGGTAGAGGTAGAAGACGGAGGAGACCGCGTGGGCCTCGTTGAGGTGGTAGACGTCGGGCGCGAAGCCGAGTTCGTCGACGAGGCGGGCGCCACCGATGCCCAGGAGGATGAACTGGGCGACCTTGGTGGCCACGTTGGCGTCGTAGAGGCGGTGGGTGATGGTCTGCGAGACGTAGTCGTTCTCGGGCAGGTCGGTGCTGAGCAGGAAGAGGGGCGCCGTCTGGAAGGTGTCGGGCGGCAGGTAGTGTACCTTCACCCAGACGGGGGCGTCGTGGATGATGATCTGGAATTTGATGCCCGTGTCCTGCAGGAAGTTGTAGACCTTCTCGTTCCATTGGATCTGGAGGGTCTGGTCCTGGTTCCGGGCCTGGTCGTAGTAGCCGTATTTCCAGAGGATGCCGATGGCGATGAGGTTCTGCCGGAGCTCGTAGGCGCTGCGGAGGTGGGAGCCCGAGAGGAAGCCGAGGCCGCCGCTGTAGATCTTCAGCGGCTGGTGCACGGCGTACTCCATGGAAAAGTACGCCACCTTACGGGCGTAGCGGGGGTCCGTCGCGAAGGGGACGGCATAGTTCCTGAAATCTGTCATGGGAGTCGCAAGGTAAGGCAAGATCGGGAGAAGTCACAGCCCCCGGGCGGGGTGTCGTGGGCCGGGGCGGCTCACTTGCGGGGCCGGGCGGGGGCGGACTTCCGCCTGTAGGTGCCGCTGAAGGCGCATCGTACGCTGCGGTGGTTGCCGCAGGCTTCCAGCTCGCGTACGGTGAGGGTGTTGCCGCGAAAGGCGAACTCGAGCATGCAGTGGTCGTCGGCGCGGTTGTACTGGGCGAGGCCGGGCCTGACGAGGTCGAGTTCCCCGCGGAGCTCGCCGCTGCAGGCCCCTTCGTTGCGTTCCATGTGGAGGAAGAAGAGCAGGCGCTTGTCGGAGCGTCCGTCGCGGATGGAGATGAAGTCGCTCTTCGACAGGCGGTAGTCGCCGCTGAGGGGGCGTCGGGCGGGAAGCGTGTCGATGGGGTTGTACACCTGCTCCGTCTCGACGGGCTCGTTGCTCTCGGTGAGGACGAGGGTGAAGACGCCGGCGGTGTTGTAGACCCAGGCGTCCTTGCGGTAGAGGGACTGTCCGTCGCGGCCGGTGCGCGACCTGACCTTCGACATGACGTGCCGGCGGTCCATGGCGAACTCGTTCCGGTAGCGGGCCTCGCCGGGGATGCGCATCACGGTCATGGATACGCGAAAACTGTCGTCCCTGTCGAAGCAGAGCAGATAGGCGGCGGTGCGTGGGCCGGCCGAGGCCCTGACGAGGACGTAGGTCTCGCCTTCCTTCACGGGGATGCGGCCGAAGGCGTGGAAGCGCGGCCTGTCGGACTTGCGGAAGTCACTCCGGAAGACGCTGTCCGGGACGAAGCGCCTGACGAGGGCGTCGTTGATGCGGGTGCTGTCGGCGGGCTTCCGCGAGAGGGCATCCTCCGTCAGGCTCCAGGGCAGGGGCAGTTCCGGGAATGACCGGACGAACTCGCCGGGGGCGAGGTCGACGGCGGTCGACAGGTCGGCCCGGCGCTCCCCGCAGGAGAGGAGCGATAGGATGGACAGCAGGACGGTCAGGAGGCGGAGGGGCATGAGGGCAGGCGTGGGATCCGTGTAATTTAGGGGGTTTCTCGAGCCCTGACGGTTTTTTTCGATATTTAACGTCCGGCCCGCCCAACGGGCAGACCGGTCTGCAGCATGGCGTACCGGGTGTTGAAATCGTTGAGGCCGATCGGACTGGCAGGCCTGTGCTGGCTCGGATGGCTGCCGCTGATGGGACAGCGCCAGGTCCTGCACAGCCGGCAGGAGTGGATGCAGCTGAACCTGCTGTTCGGCCGGGAGGACCGTACCGGGTTCCGCTTCGACGCCTCCACCCGGCATGTGCAGGACCACCCGGGGCTGTCGCAGTACCTCCTCCGCGGGGGCGTCACCTACCGGCTGTCGCCGGGACTCGCCGCCGTCAGCGGGCTGGCGGCGATCCGCTACTACGACGACGGCTCGGCCAGCCGGCTCGAATGGCGGCCCTACCAGGACCTCAGCCGTTCGCTCGGCGCAGGACGGACCCGGCTCGAGCACCGGCTACGCCTGGAACCCCGTTTCCTGCGGGATCTGCCGGGCGGTCTGCCCGGAGAGTGGACATTCCAGTTCCGGATGCGCTATCGGCTGCAGGCCCAATGGACGCTGGCGGAGATCTCGCATGGACAGGGCGGCAGGGCACTGCTGCTCACCCTGGGCGACGAGGTCATGGTGAACCCCGTCCACAGCAGGACGGCCTCGTTCTTCGGGACCAACCGGATGCTCGTCAGCCCTACCCTGCGCTGGGGGCCCCGGCTCGACATGGCGCTGACCTACAACCACCAGTTCATCGCACGTACCCGTCCGGACGACTTCGAATCGGCCGAGGTCGTCTGGCTGAACATCACCGGCCGCATCGCCACCGATGGCCGTCAGCGAAAGCGGAGGGGCTGACTGTCGGGCCGGTATGTTACCTTTGCCAACCCTTAAACCCATTGACCACATGAAGGAAAAGATCAAAGTCGCCAACCCCGTCGTCGAACTCGACGGCGACGAGATGACCCGCATCATCTGGAGGTACATCAAGGACAAGCTGATCCTCCCCTACCTCGATATCGACATCCGCTACTACGACCTCGGCCTCGAGCACCGCGACGCGACCGACGACCGGGTGACCGTCGACGCAGCCAACGCCATCCGGGAGCATGGCGTCGGCATCAAATGCGCCACCATCACGCCCGACGAGGCCCGCGTCAGGGAGTTCGGCCTGAAGCAGATGTGGAAGAGCCCCAACGGCACCATCCGCAACATCCTCGACGGCACCGTCTTCCGCGAACCCATCGTCATCCGCAACATCCCCCGGCTCGTGACCACCTGGGACCGCCCCATCATCGTCGGGCGGCATGCCTTCGGCGACCAGTACCGGGCCACCGACTTCGTCGTGCCCGGCAAAGGACGCCTCACGGTCAAGTTCGAAGGCGAGGATGGGAAGGTCATCGAACACGAGGTCTTCTCCTTCAAGGGGGGCGGTGTGGCCCTGGCGATGTACAATACCGACGAAAGCATCCGCGGCTTCGCCCGCAGCTGCATGAACATGGCCCTCCAGAAGGGATGGCCGCTCTACCTGAGCACCAAGAACACCATCCTCAAGAAGTACGACGGCCGCTTCAAGGACATCTTCCAGGAGGTCTTCGATGCCGAATTCAAGGCGCGTTTCGACGCGGCGGGCGTGACCTACGAGCACCGGCTGATCGACGACATGGTCGCCAGCGCCATGAAATGGAACGGCGGCTTCATCTGGGCCTGCAAGAACTACGACGGCGACGTGCAGAGCGACTCCGTCGCCCAGGGCTACGGCTCCCTCGGCCTCATGACCTCCGTGCTCGTCACGCCCGACGGCAAGACCATGGAGGCGGAGGCCGCCCACGGCACCGTCACGCGCCACTACCGCGAGCACCAGAAGGGAAGGCCCACCAGCACCAACCCCATCGCCTCTATCTTCGCCTGGACGCGGGGCCTCGCCTTCCGCGGCAAACTCGACGGCAACCAGGCGCTGATCGATTTCGCCGAGGCTTTGGAAGCCGTTTGCATCGAGACCGTCGAGAGCGGCAGGATGACCAAGGACCTGGCTGTCTGCATCCACGGCAACCAGGTGAGGCACGGCGACCACTACCTCCACACCGAGGAGTTCCTCGACGCCATCGACACCAACCTCAAACAGCGACTCGCATAACCCCGTTCCGACCCGCGTACATGGTGCCCCGCCCGCAGCAGACGATGAGGGAGAAGCTCGAACGGCTCTCCGCAGCATTGGATGGGGAACTCCATGTCGACACGAAGATGCGGGTGCTCTACGCCACCGATGCGTCGGCCTACCGGGAGTTGCCACTGGCGGTGGCCATCCCGAAGGACTTGGCCGACATCCGCAGGCTCATCGCCTTCGCCCGGGCGGAAGGGACGTCCCTCATCCCGCGAACGGCCGGCACCTCGCTGGCGGGCCAGGTCGTCGGCAACGGCATCGTCGTCGACGTGTCCAGGCATTTCACGCGCATCCTCGAATTGAACGCGGAAGAGCGATGGGTCCGCGTGGAGCCGGGCGTCGTGCGCGACGAGCTCAACCTCTTCCTGCATCCCTACGGCCTCTTCTTCGGACCCGAGACCTCCACCGCCAACCGCGCGATGATCGGCGGCATGGTGGGCAACAACTCCTGCGGGTCCAACTCCGTCGTCTACCGCAGCACCCGCGAGCACCTGCTGTCCGCCAAGGCGATCCTCAGCGACGGCTCGGAGGCCGAGTTCTCCCGGCTCGACATCGACGGGTTCCACGACAAGTGCGAGCGTACGGACCTCGAAGGGGCCGTCTACCGGCATATCCGCTCGACGCTGTCCGACTTCGGCAACCAGGTTGCCATCCGCCGTGAATTCCCGAAACGCAGTGTCGAGCGCCGGAACACCGGCTACGCCGTCGACCTGCTGCTGGAGACGGCCCCCTTCACCGCCGGCGGCCCCGACTTCAACTTCTGCACCCTCCTCGCCGGGTCGGAGGGCACACTGGCCTTCCTGACAGAGGTAACCCTCTCGCTGGTGGACCTGCCCCCGAAGGAGACAGGACTCCTCTGCGTGCATTTCGAGACGGTCGACGAGTCGCTGCACGCCAACCTGGTCGCCCTCCGCCACGGCCCCTCGGCCTGCGAACTCATCGACCACTACGTCCTGGAATGCACCAAGGACAACCCCGAACAGCGGCGCAACCGCTTCTTCGTGCAGGGCGACCCGGGCGCCATCCTCGTCGTCGAATTCCGGCGCGACACCCGCGAGGAGATCACGGCCGTCGCCGCCCGCCTGGAGGCCGAGATGCGCGAAGCCGGCCTGGGCTACCACTTCCCCCTGCTCTTCGGCGACGACACCAAACGGATATGGCACCTGCGCAAGGCAGGCCTCGGCCTGCTCAGCAACCTCCCCGGCGACGAGAAGGCCGTCGCCGTGATCGAGGACACCGCCGTCGACGTCAACGACCTGCCCGCCTACATCCGCGACTTCAACGGCATCCTCCGCAAGCACGGCCTCTACAGCGTGCACTACGCCCACGCCGGCTCGGGTGAACTGCACCTCCGTCCGATCATCAACCTCAAGACGGCGGAAGGCCACCGCCTGTTCCGCACCATCGCCGAAGAGATCGCCGACCTCGTCAAGTCCTACGGCGGCTCCCTCAGCGGCGAACACGGCGACGGCCGCCTCAGGGGCGAGTTCATCCCCCGCATGGTGGGCGAACACAACTACCGCCTCCTCCAGGGGATCAAGAAGGTCTGGGACCCGCATAACATCCTCAACCCCGGCAAGATCACCGACACGCCGCCGATGGACCGGTTCCTGCGCTACGAACCGGGACAGCGCACGCCACCCTTCGATACGGTCTTCCGCTTCCCCGGCCAGGACATCCTCCAGCATGCCGAACAATGCAACGGGTCGGGCGACTGCCGGAAGTCGCACCTCTCGGGCGGCACCATGTGCCCCTCCTACATGGCCACGCGCGACGAGAAGGACACCACCCGGGCAAGGGCCAACATCCTGCGGGAGTTCCTCACCCGCTCCGACAGGCCCGACCGCTACGACCATCGCGAGATCCTCGAGGTGATGGACCTCTGCCTCAGCTGCAAGGGCTGCAAGTCGGAATGCCCCTCCAACGTCGACGTCGCCAAACTCAAGGCCGAGTTCCTGCAGCACTGGTACGACGCCCATGGCGCCCCGCTCCGGGCCCACCTCATCGCTCGGTTCACCGCCCTCTCCCGCCTCGGGATGCTGGCGCCAAGGCTGTACAACCTCGTCATGACGCATCCGGCCATCAGCCGGGTCGTGAAACGGCTGTCAGGCTTCGCGCCGCAACGGTCGCTCCCCACCCTGTCCGACACCCGCCTCCGCAGCTGGTTCCGGACGCATGTCCGCCAACGCAGGCCCGGACAGGCATTCCCCAACGGAGCCGTACACCTGTTCTGCGACGAGTTCACCGATCACACGGACACGCATATCGGCCGCAAGGCCGTACTCCTGCTCGAACGGATGGGCTATGAAGTGCGGATGCCGGACCATCACGAAAGCGGCCGCACCTGGCTCTCCAAGGGCTTCGTGAGGAAGGCGAAGGCGATCGCGAACCGCAACATCGAGATGCTCTCGACCCTTGTGACGGAGGAGGCGCCGCTCGTCGGCATCGAACCCTCCGCCATCCTGACGTTCCGCGACGAATATCCCGACCTGGCAACGGATGCCAACCTGGAAGCCTCCCGGCGTCTGTCGGGACTTTCCTTCCTCTTCGACGAGTTCATCGCAAGGGAGGTGCAGCAGGGGCGCATCGATGCCGGTCTGTTCACGGCCAGTCCCCGGGAAGTGCTGCTGCACGGCCATTGCCAGCAGAAGGCCGTGGGCGACCTCTCCGCCACGATCCGCATGCTGACCCTGCCCAGGGGATACCGCGTCTCCACCATCCCCTCCGGCTGCTGCGGGATGGCCGGCTCCTTCGGCTACGAGGCCGAACATTTCGACATCTCCAACCGCATCGGCGAACTCGTCCTCTTCCCCGCCGTCCGAAAGGCAGCCCCTGACACCATCATCGCAGCACCCGGCACCAGCTGCCGTCACCAGGTGAAGGACGGCACAGGCCGCCATGCCCTGCATCCCGTCGAAGTGCTCTGGGACGCACTCGCCTGACCCCCCGCCATCGACACACGGGCCCATCCCACAGGATCAGGCTATTCCCGTTACATCATCATGGTCTCAAGGATGAATATAGGCCTGGGCGCAACAACCCTCCAAGGGTAGGGACACCCTCCAAGGGTGGGGGGCGGAAGAAGCGGCCTGCATCCTGCCGCCTCAGCACTTGCAGCCATCGTTCAGCCCGCGTGGCCTCCCCATGGCGGAACCGTCGAATACAGGTCCGGGGGGTGATCTGCTCGTCGGCATGGGTTGCCGCATGTTCACCGCCAGGCGGGGCAGTCGGTCGGAGAGCAACCGGACGCGGATGCCAGGTGATCATGGCGATGGTCTCGACCCCGGCCCCGCTAGGCGAAGAAGTACAGGGCCCATGCCGTGGCGCCCGCCAGCAGTCCACCCGCGCCGAGGACCGCATCCTTCAGTCCATGCCGGCCCGCCATGACGAGCAGGGTGATGCCTGCGGCGGGGAGGGAGAGGGAGCGGGCGTCGGTGAGGCCGGCGAGGACCGCCGTCAGCAGGATGGTGTGGGCTGCTGCGAGGGTGGCGAGGCGGCGCCACCCGCCATGGATGGCGGGTCCTGTGCCGGGTTGCGTCCTGCGGCCGGAGCGCAGCGTCATGGCTGTCTGCAGTGCCAGGCATAGGAGGAAGACGACGAACACGCGGTGCATGAAGTTGAGTCTTGCACCGAAGAGCGAATGCCAGAAGGGGTCGGAGGCCAGCCAGCGGGCATAGGCCGCTTCGATCAGGAGGCCGAGGAACGGGGCGGCCAGGATGGCGGGAGCCGCCGATGCGGGATGGGTGCGTTTCCAGACGACGCCGAGGAGGAAGGCGGAGACGATGCCGGGCTTGAGGTAGGATGTGTTGCGGGAGAGGGTGAGGAAGAAGTTGCCTTCCGAGGCGGGGTCGAAGCTTGCCCAGGCGAGGAGGGCGGCCAGGAGGGAGAGGGCGGCGACGCTGGCGCGTCCGACGACGACCATGCGGCGGTCGTCGGCATCGGGCCGGAGGTAGCGACGGTAGATGTCGACCGATGCGATGGTGGAGGCAGAGTTGAGCATGGCGTAGATACTGGAGAAGACGGCCCCGGTGAAGCCGGCGAGGATGAGCCCCAGGAGGCCGTAGCCGGCGGGCACGACCTGCGACAGCAGTACGATGAAGGCGTCGTCGGGCTTGACGTCGGGCATGCCGTAGACGTCGCGGAAGAGGTAGGCGGCGGCCACACCGGCGGAGATGGAGAAGAAGGGGATGGTGAGCTTGAGGAAGCCGGCGGCGATGGCGCCCAGCTGAGCGTCGCGGTCGGACCGCGCGGCCAGCACCCGCTGCACTTCGAACTGGTTGGTGGTCCAGAAGAAGCCGTGGAGGACGAGCAGGCCGCTGAAGACACCCGTCCAGGGGAGGTCGGGGTGGTCGCTCGGCAGGTAGAGGCGCATCTGGTGGCGGCCGCGGACGGGCGAGGCATCGAGGTCGAGCAGTCCGCCGAACCCGCCGATGGCGGGTTGGGAGAGGGTGCACCAGCCGACGGTGACGACGGCCAGGACCATGAGGACGGTGATGATGTTCTCTGCCGCCACGACGGCTTCCATCCCGCCGAAGAGGGTGAGGGCGCAGGACAGGCCGGCGATGAGGAGGATGCCCTGGAGGTAGGTGGGCTGTACGGGGGTGTCCCGGAACAGGAGTCCGAGCTGGCGACTGCCGATGTAGAGGCCGCCCACCAGCAGGATGAGGATGACAGCCATGATGGCGAGGGTGTAGAGGAGGCGTGCCCTGTCGTCGTAGCGTTCGGCGAGGTATTGCGAGAGGGTGTAGAAGCCGCCGCGGCGGTAGACGGGCACGAAGAGCCGGGCGAGGACGAGGATGGCGGGGATGGCGAGCAGTTCGTAATGGCTCTGAGCGAAGCCGATGGAATATCCGATGCCCAGCATGCCGATGATCTGGGAGAGGCTGACATTGGTGCCATAGATGGAGCCGGCGACCGACCACCAGCGAAGGGTGCGGCCGGCCATGAAGTAGCCGGTGGCGGAGGCGTTCCGGCGCGCGGCGCGGAGGGACGAGGCTAGTAGCAGGAGCAGGCAGGCGGTGAAGACGAGGATGTCGGCGGTACCGAGCAGGCGGATCATGCCGTGGGCGTTGGTGGGGGGATCGTGACGGGCGTCCTCCGGCCTTGGAGGATGTTGAGCCGGCAGCGCCGGAGCCGGGGCAGTACGAGGCGTGCGAAGTGGTCGGCCTCCTCCAGGAGTGGATAGCCGGAGAGGATGAAGGCCCGTATGCCCATGTCCATGTAGCGTTCGAGCTTGGCCAGCACCTGTCCCGGGTCGCCCACGATGGCGCCGCCGCAGCCGCTGCGGGCGCGGCCGATGCCCATCCAGAGGTGGGGTTCGACGAAGTCGTCGGCATCGCCGAGCCGGTCGCGGGCCTCGTCCTGGCGCAGCACGCCCGCCGACCCGGCATCCTGGGCGAGATGCTTCAGGTTGAAGCCGGCGGGGTCGAAGCGGCTCATGATATGCCGGGCGTGGGCCCGTGCCGCCGCCTCCGTCTCCCGGACGACGACATGGATGCGCAGGCCGAAGTCGAGGGTCCGTCCGCAGGCCGCCGCCCGTTCGGACATCTCCCGGAGGGTGGACCGGATGGCCTCCTCGGGCTCCGGCCACATGAGGAAGACGTCGGCGTGCCGGGCTGCCACCGCCTTGGAGCCGTCCGAGATGCCGCCGAAATAGAGCAGGGGGCCGCCGTTGCCCTGGAGGGGACGCACGGGACCTGACGCAAGGGAGAAGTGGGGGTACACCTCACCCCGGTGTTCGATGCGGTCGGCGGTCCATGCCTGACGCAGGATGCTGATGACTTCGTCGCAGCGCCGGTAGCGGAGGCCGGGGTCCTCCCGGAGACCGGGGAGGTCGGAGTTGATGATGTTGACGGTCAGCCGCCCGCCCAGCATGTGGTCCAGCGTGGCCAGGTGCCGCGCCAGCATGGGCGGGTGGATCTCGCCGGTACGGACGGCGACGAGGAGGTTGATGTCTTGCGTTCGGACCGCCGCCGCAGCGGCGAAGGGGATGGTCTCCTGCCCGTCCATGTAGGAGGTGGGGAGAAGGATGTTGTCGTAGCGGAGGGCTTCGGCACGACGCAGGATGTCGCTGCAATGGTCGAAGGAACTGCGCCGGGCGGGGTCGGGCACGCCGAGGAATTCGGTATCGCCGCCGCAGAGGTCGTCGAACCAGGCGACCTCGCAGGCCCTTTCCGGGGTCCTGACCCTCACGGAGGCATCGGATGCATGCATGGTATGGAGGACAGGGTTCCTCACAAGGTACGGAATACCCTCCGACCGCCGACTGACGACCGGCCATCCCGGAACGGTTGACAATCATTCCGGAGCTGATTACTTTTACCGCAAACATCCGCATCATGTTCAACGGCAAGAAGGTCATCGTCATCATCCCGGCGTACAACACGGCGCGGACGGTGGCCAAGGAGTTCCACCTGATCCCCCGGGATATCGTCGACGACATCGTGTTCATGGACAACAACTCCAAGGACGACACGGTACGGATCGCGAAGGAGCTTGGCATCCGACACATCATCCGACAGCCTTTCAACGTCGGCTACGGCGGCAATGCGAAGGCCGGCTTCAAAAAGGCCATGGAGCTGGGCGCCGACATCGTCGTCATGCTGCATTCCGACTACCAGTACACGCCGCTGCTGATCCCGGCGATGGTGAGCATCATCGCCAACGGCGTCTATCCCGTCGTCCTGGGCAGCCGAATGCTGGGCAAGGGCACCCTGAACGGCGGCATGCCCGTGTGGAAGTTCTACCCCAACGTGCTGCTGACGAAACTGCAGAACTTCATCATGAACGAACGCCTCTCCGAATACCATACCGGCTACCGCGCCTTCAGCCGCGAGGTCCTCGAAAACATCAACTTCGAGGAGAACGACAACACCTGGATCTTCGACAACCAGGAACTCGCGCAGATCTTCTGGCACGGTTACGAGGTCGGCGAGGTCACCTGCCCGACAAAGTACTTCGACGAGGCCAGCAGCGTCAGCTTCTCCAACTCCGTCAAGTACGGCATCGGCTGCATCCGCACAGCGCTCCTCTACCGCTTCTGCAAATGGGGCCTCATGAAGAGCCCCATCTTCGACAAGCCCGACACCGCACGCTTCGAGCGCTCCAAGCAGCTGGAAGCCCTGCTGAACGCCTCCTGAGGACTTTCGGCGGAGGGACCGCCGACGTCAGGCACCTCCCCAACCCCTCCCGGTTGCGGGTACAGGCGCTATCTTCGCAGCCCAAACAGACTCCATGTTCAACGGGAAGAAGATCGTCGTGGTGCTGCCCGCCTACAATGCCGAGAAGACCCTGGAGAAGACCTACCGGGAGATCCCCTTCGACATCGTGGACGAGGTGGTGCTCGTCGACGACGCGAGCCGTGACGGCACGCTGGCGCTCGCCCGGGAACTGGGCATCCGCCATACGATACGTCATGCGTCCAACAAGGGCTATGGCGGCAACCAGAAGACCTGCTACCGGAAGGCCCTCGAACTGGGGGCCGACATCGTCGTGATGCTGCACCCCGACTACCAGTACACGCCGAGGCTCATCCATTCGATGGTAGGCATCATCGCCAACGGCGTCTACCCGGTGGTCTTCGCCAGCCGCATCCTGGGCAACGGGGCCCTCGAAGGGGGCATGCCGCTCTACAAGTACGTCGCCAACCGCGTCCTCACGCTCCTGCAGAACCTGCTGCTGTGGCAGAAGCTCTCCGAATACCACACCGGCTACCGGGCCTTCGCCCGCGAGGTGCTCGAAGCGGTGCGGATGGATGCCTGCGACGACGACTTCATCTTCGACAACCAGATGGTCTCGCAGATCTTCTTCAAGGGCTACCGCATCGGCGAGGTCACCTGCCCCACGAAATACTTCGACGAGGCCAGCAGCATCAACTTCCGGAGAAGCCTCACCTACGGCATCGGCTGCCTGCGTGTATCCGTCGTCCACCGCCTCTGCAAGTGGGGGCTCATGCGCAGCCGGCTCTACTGAGCCCTTCCTAGGCGGGGGCCGCTTCACTTCCGCCGTAGCAGCAACACGTAGCCGTTCTTCTCGGAAACGACCTCCAGGCGGTCTCCGTACTGGGCCAGCACACGGTCACGCTTGTCCACACGAACAACGAAATAGGCGGGCCTGTCGAGAGTGTCGGCCGCCAGCAGCCAGTTCTCGTCCTTCGTCTCCCTGCGGTTGCCCGGCTGCACGGCGAAATAGTAATAGGGCGCATAGCTCTTGTAGCCGACCGTCTCGGCGTAGACGTGCCGGCCGCTGAGCGACTTGAAATACTCGATCGCCGCACGCTGCGAATAAGCCTCGATGCGGGGAGGGAACGCAGTCAGCGCGAACTGCAGCATGCCGATGTTGGCCAGCAGCAACAGCAGGAAGGCGCGGCGCATGCGCCCCTGCGTCATCCAGCGTCCTGAGAGACCGACGGCAGCCAGATAGAGCAGGCCCGGCACCATCAGGGCATATCCCCAGGTGACCTCGGCCTCGAGATTCGCCAGCGCGAAACGGTCATGCGCCAGGAATGGCCGGAGCCATTCCGGATGCGTCCCCAGCAACGGCAGGACCGTGAACACGAGCCCCCAGAGCATGCCAAGGCCCATGAGCAGCCATCGCTGCCAGGCGGGGAAGCGGCAGGTCCCGTTGAGGATGCCGTGGAGGGTGGCGGCTCCCAGGTAGCCGATGGGGAAGTGCGCGAAGGAGGAGTAGTGGAGGACCTTGGTACGGACCAGTGAAAAGATCACATAAGTGACCACCAGTGCGGAGACCATCAGCCGCCGGAAGACCTTCGCCGACGCATCCGCGGCGGAGTGGTCGCCGATGCGGAGGATGAGTACGGAAGCGGGGAAGCAGCCGACCAGCAGGACCACGAAGGTATAGCCGGGGAAACCGGCGAAGCCGGCATCCTGCGTCTTCGCCAGGCGGATCTGGTAGGTGATGAACTCATCGATGAACCACCAGCCGTGGCTCATCACCTCCAGTCCGAACCAGGCCAGCGTGACGGCGGCGAAGACGCCTGCCCAGACGAGGTAATGCCCCGGCCTGGCCCATCCGCGCCAACGGCCGAGGGCCAGCGATACGGCGTATCCGAGCAGGACGATCAGGAAGGCCACCGGGCCCTTGGTGAGCACCGCGCAGCCCGTGAAGACAGCCGAGAGGACCAGGAAGCGGAGGGGGGGGCGCTCATCCCGCTGCCCGGCGACGAACAGCGCCAGGAAGCCGATGCCCAGGAAGGTGAAGAAGTTGAACCAGGGGTCGATGATCCCGCTTTTGAAGTAGGTGTGCGGCATCACGGTGGCCGCATAGAGGAAGGCCCACCAGCGGCCGAAGGACGCTCCATGGATCCTGCGACCGAAGAGATAGAGGGCTGTCAGCGTGAAGATGCCACAGACCGCGTTGGGCAGCCTTGCCGCGAATTCGGTGAATCCGAAGGCCTTCATGGAGAGGACCTGGATCCAGAAAAAGATGGGGGGCTTCTCCCAGAAGGGCTCGAAGTTGAGCTGCACACGGAGGTAGTCGCCCGAGACGATCATCTCGCGGGAGCTCTCGGCGAAGTTGATCTCATCCCAGTCGAAGAGATGGACGCCGCCGAGGGAGTGCATGAAGAGCAGGGCGGCGGCGAAGGCGATGATGAGCGGCGTTCGGCGTTCCATGGCGGGGTGAAGGTACGAAACGAGGAGGGCGCACCCGCAGGCGCGCCCTCCCGGGAAGATGATGGCGACCGTCAGGGGTTCTGCGTCACGAGGGGGTTGGCGTTGATCTCGCTCTGCGGGATCACGTACTGCCAGTCGTTGCCTCCCGCCGCCAGGTTCATCATGACGGCCAGGGCCTGGTTATGGTTGGCACCGGTGCGGTCCAACGGCAGGTTGAGGCGCTTCAGGTCGAGGAAACGGAAACCCTCGCCCCAGAGTTCCACGCGACGGCTGTTCATGATCAGGTTGATGAGTGCCGTGCCTGTCTCGGTCGGGCGGACGAAGCCCGTCACACGCGAGTTCATGAAGGTGGTGAATACGGTCTGCGCCTCGGCGTCGCGGCCGGCACGGGCCAGTGCCTCGGCCTCGATGAGGAACATCTCGGCGGAACGCATGTAGGGGATGTCTCCCACGGAATTGGCGAAGTCCTTGGCGCGGAACTTCTGGTTCATGAAAGATACGCGGTTGCCGCCCGGCGGGACCACCGTGTTGCTGGCCGTGGGCACGGGCACCCAGAGGGCCCGGCGCACGTCTGTCGCGGCCATGGTGTTGTAAAGGGTGCGGTTGATGCACTTGGGGTTGGTGCGGATGTTGGTGGAGTTGTAGTTATAGCTGATGTACGCCAGGTAGGCGGTGAAGAACTCCGTCTGGTCGTCGATCTGCTGGCTGCCCCACATCCATTCGGGGTTGCTCCAGCTGTTGAACCCTTCGAGTTGCTGGGCGCCGCTCATCAGGGCGAAGCCTGTCCGTGCCTGTGCGGCCTTGGCGGCGGCGATGGTCCATTCCTGCTGGGTGAGGGCGACGCGGGCCTGGAGGCCGCGCACGACGTTGACGTTGAGGTTGGACTTGTCGACGCGGGGCCGGGCGCTGGCGAGGAGGGTCTCGGCGAGGGTGAGGTCGTCGTTCACCTGTTTGTAGACGGCGGCCACGGTGGCACGCGGCTGCGGCTCCGTCGTGGGCTTGATCACGAGGGGCACGCCGGGGTCGGCATTCGGGGCACCGCGCTCGAAGCGCTTGCCGTAGAGCTGCACCAGGTTGAAATAGGCGAAGGCGCGGTAGGCCAGCGCCTGCCCCTTGATGGCGTCCTTCTCGGCCTGCAGGCCGGGCGTCTTGTCGATCCCGTCGATCAGCACGTTGGCGTTGGCGATGATGCGGTAGAAGAACTGGTAGGGGAAGTAGGCGTTGCCGTTGGCGTTGCGGTGGTCGAGCCAGCGGTAGAAGCTGATGAACCAGCCGTTGGACTGGCCGGACATGACGTAGTCGTCGCCGAGCACTTCGTTGTAGAGCATGATGGTGCCCATGCCGAAGGTGCCCTGGTCGTTCCAGCGCATGTACATCGAGCGGTGTATGCCGTTGATGGCGGCGGTGGCGTTGGCGACGCTGGTGAGAACGGAGCTCGCGTCGATGGCGGTGGTGGGCCTTGTCTCGAGGTACTCCTTGTTGCAGGAGCCCGTCGTGAGGACCGAGGCCATCCCGATCGCTATGGCGTATATCCTGGTAGTCATGGTCGTGAATGTTTGAGGGTTAGAAGTTGACGCTGATGCCGATGTTGGTCACGCGGGCGGGGATGTAGCCGATGGAGGTGACGCCGGCGAAGGACTGCATCGGGTTCATGCCGCTGCGCTTGGTGAACATCTGCACGTTCTCCACGGAGAAGAAGATGCGGCCGGAGGTGAAGGGCAGGCGACTGCGGGTACCGGGACGGTAGTCGTACGACAGGGTCACGTTCTGCAGGTTCATGTAGGAGGCGTCCGTGAGCCAGCGCGAGCTGGTGGCGCCGAAGAAGGAGGTCTGCGCGTTGTCCATGCGCGGGATGTTGGTGATGTCGCCGGGGTTGCGCCAGCGGCCGAGCATGTCGCGGTGCAGCGAGGCGCCGTAGGTGCCCGAGTGCATGTAGGCGGCGTAGGTGTCGTCGTAGGTCAGTCCGCCGAGTCCCCAGTTGGCCAGTGCGGAGAGGGTGAACGCCTTGAAGCGCACGGAGGTGTTGAAGGCGCCGTACCAGTCGGGGATGGCCGATCCGTTGTATTCGAACTTGGCGTTGTTGGGGTTGGTGGTGACGGTGTCGCCCTTGGGGTTGACGATGGCGCCGGAGGAGCCGGGGATGGCCTTGTAAAGGGCGGCGCCGTTGGTGGCGTCGACGCCGTACCAGGTGCGCAGCCAGTAGTCCTGTATCGACTGGCCGACCATCAGCTTCTTGGTGCCCGAGATGATCTCCTTCTGCGGGAGTCTGGTGATCTCGTTGCGGAACTTGGTGGCCATGATGCCGAGGTTCCAGGTGAAGTTCTTGGTGCGGACGACGTCGGCGTTGACCTGTATCTCGATGCCGCGGTTGAACATGCTGCCCACGTTGCGGGTCACGGAGGCGAAGCCGCTGGAGACGGGCAGGGGCACGCTGAACAGCAGGTTGTCGGATACGCGGTTGAAGACCTCCACCGAGCCGTTCACGCGGTTGTCCCAGACGGTGAAGTCGACGCCCAGGTCGAACTGCTCGTTGGACTCCCAGGTGAGCGAGTCGTTGCCGGGGGTGGTGTTCTGCAACACGCCGGGGTTGAGGGCGTTGTTGCGGCCGATGGTGTAGAGGGTCTGATAGGGGTAGTAGCCGATGCCCGCGTCGTTGCCGGTGGTGCCGTAGGAGCTGCGGAGCTTGAGGAAGTTGATGAACTTAACACGGGAGAGGAAGTCCTCCTTGGAGAGCACCCAGGCGGCGCTGGCGCTCCAGAAACGGCCCCAGCGGACCTTGTCGTCGAAGCGGCTGTTGCCGTCCGTGCGGGCGCTGAGGGACACGAAGTATTTGCCGAGGTAGTCGTAGTTCAGCTTGCCGAAATAGCTCTCGATGCGGATGTTGTCGGCCTGCGAGGAAAGGCTGGTGGTGGTGGTGAAGTTGGCGAGTTCGTAGTTGCCCTCCGCCACCTGGTTCTGGCGCTGGCCGCTGAGGTAGTCTTCCGTGAGGAAGTAGTTCTCATGGCCGGCGAGGGCCTCGAAGCGGTGGTTCTTCACCGTCTTGTTGTAGTTGACGATCTGGTTGAAAGTGAGTCCCAGCAGCGACTGGTAGTTCTTCGACGACCGGCCCGAGGGGGCGCCGTCGCCGATGATGTTGTTCTGGTAGGTGAGGTCGTAACGGTTGGTGAAGTCGGTCGCGATGTTGGAGGTGACCTTGAGTCCTTCCATGAGTTTGAACTCGGCATAGCCGCGGCCGTTGAAGACGTTGCGGTTGAAGAACTCGCGGCTGAGCTGGTTCTCGGCGATGGTGTGGCGTCCGCCATAGGCGCCTGCGGGGCGGGCGGGCAGGCCGGCGATGGTGGAGTTGCCGAAGTCCCACTGCCTGTTGCCGTTGGCGTCGAGGAGGTACTTGCCGGGGTTGGCGGGGTCGTAGGCGTAGTAGGGGAAGATGGGGCCCATGCGGGCGGCGAAGAAGAACGGGTTGACGATGGAGTTGCTGCCGTCCGTTGACGCGAAGTTGCCGCCGCTCTTGATGAAGCCGAGGTTCATGCCGACCTTCATCCAGTCGGTCACCTGCGAGTTGATGTTCACGCGGGCGTTGAAGCGCTCGAGGTCGGAGCGGGTGATGTAGCCGTCCTCCTTGAGGTAGCTGAAGGAGACGAAGTGGTCGGTCCGGTCGCTGCCGCCGCTGAAGCTGAGGCTGTATTCGTTCCGGATGCCGGTGCGGGAGACGGGGCTGAACCAGTCGAGGTCGGCTGGGTCGTAGATGAGCTTGGCGGAGGGGTTCAGCGTGCCATCCACGTTCATGACGGCATTGCGGGCGACGTTGAAGGGGTTGTAGGCCAGCAGGTCGACGATGCTGTTCTGGCCGGTCACCTGCCCGGAGGCGATGCTGCTGGCCTGTGCCAGGGGGAGGGGGCTGGAGGCGCGGTAGGCCAGGCTGTTGCGGTAGGCCTCCCACATCAGCGGATAGTACTCGTAGGCGTCCACCCGGTCGTAGTTGGGTATGGCGCGCGACGTGAGGGAGGTGTTGACCTTGACGTTGACGGTACCCTTGCCCTTGCGGCCCTTCTTGGTGGTGATCATCACCACGCCGTTGGCGGCGCGGGAACCGTAGAGCGAGGTGGTGGCGGCATCCTTGAGGATCGACACGCTCTCGACGTCGTCCATGTTGATGTTGCTGAGGGCGGCGGTGAAGGGAACCCCGTCGACCACGTAGAGGGGCTCGTTGGAGGCCCCCACCGAGCCAAAGCCGCGGATGCGGATGGCCGGGGCCGAGCCGGGCTGACCGTTGGCCGTGACGGCCGCGACGCCTGGCGCCGATCCGATCAGCGCCGTGCCGATGTTCGTCAAGGGACGGTTCTGGATGTCCTTGGCCGATATCTTGGCGGCAGAGCCCGTGAAGGTCTCCCGGCGGGCGGTACCATAGGCGACGACCACGACGTCGTCCAACGCCTTGGCCTCACTGACCAGTTGCACCGCCAGGGCCGACTGCGCCCCGACCAGCACCTCCTTGGAGGCGTACCCGACGGCTGAGAACTGGACGGCCTTCACACTCGACGGCACCGTCAGGGTGAACTTGCCGGACGCATCCGTCGAAACACCCTGGGTACCCCCACGGGCCAGTACGGTCACATTCGCGAGGGGACTGCCCGACTCGTCGGTCACGGTTCCCGTGATGCGCCTGTCCTGCGCCCCCACCTGCAGGCAGGTCAGCAACCAGACGGCCATCGAGAGCAACATCGATCTCATGTGTTAAATTTTCATCATTAACAATTAAATAACCGAATGGTTGATGCAAATTTTGAGTGCCGTCGACCGACGATCCCATCCCCCTACCCGGTCGGCCGCCCCGTCCGGCAGCCGGCCCGCCGGACGTCCCAACCCCGGCATCGCTTTTTCGCCTAATTTCCACCATCCCGGCCCCGGCTGCGATCAGCCCCCGGGCCCCAAACATCGGAACATGACACAAGCACTCCGGGATGCCTTCCTCCTCCGCAACGACATCCGCTTCCTCAACTTCGGCTCCTTCGGGGCCACCCCTCGCCCCGTCTTCGAACGACTGCTCGAATGGCAGCGGCTCCTCGAGTCCGAACCCGTCCAGTTCATCGCTTTCGACGGACAGGCCTACCTCGCCGCCTCAAGGGCCGCCCTCGCGGGATACCTGCACTGCGGTGACCCGGACGACCTGGTGTACGTCACCAACCCCTCCTTCGCCGTGAATGCCGTGGCGATGAACCTCGACCTCGGCCCCGGCGACGAAGTCCTCGCCACCGACATCGAGTACGGCGCCTGCGACAGGGCCTGGAACTTCCATTGCGGCCGCAAGGGCGCCACCTATCGAAGACAGCACATCCGCCTGCCGGTCACCACCCGGGAGGCCTTCCTGGAAGACTTCTCCGCCGGGCTCAACGACCGCACCCGGATGATATTCATCAGCCATATCACCAGCACGACCGGGCTGATCTTCCCGGTGAAGGAGGTCTGCGACCTAGCCCGCGCCAAGGGCATTCCCGTGATGGTCGACGGCGCACATGCGCCCGGTCATGTACCCTTGGACATCGACGGTCTGCAGGCCGACTTCTACACCGGCGCCTGCCACAAGTGGATGATGGCGCCCAAGGGCTGCTCCTTCCTCTACGTCAGCAAGGCATGGCAGGCGCGGATGGAGCCCCTGGTCGTCAGCTGGGGCTACCAGGCCGCAAAGCCCTCCCATTCGAGGTTCCTCGACCATTTCGAGATGATCGGAACGCGCGACTTCTCGGCCTTCCTCACCGTGCCGGCCTGCATCGACTTCATGCGGGAGCACGACTGGCCCAGCGTTTCACGGGCATGCCGGAAGATGGTGGTGGACAACGCCGGACGGTTCCTCGAACTGCTCGGGGCGGAACCCCTGAGTCCGCTGACGGAGGAATGGGTCGGGCAGATGCTCAGCATCCCTATCCGCACGAACGACCCCGAGGGTCTCCAGCGCAGACTCTTCACCCAGCACCGCATCGAAGTGCCGCTCATGCGCCAGGCATCCGAGGTCTACCTCCGCTATTCCATCCAGGCCTTCAACACGCAGGAAGACCTCGACAGGCTCCACGAGGCCCTGCTCGAAAACAGGGCGTCCTTCGCCGCACCGCGCTGAGCGGGCCGCGAAGGACGCCGGCAAGCAGAGAGACCGCGCAACTCAGTAGCCGGGATTCTGCACGAGCTTGGGGTTGGCGGTGATGGCCGACTGCGGGATCGGGAAGATCCGCTTGGCGGGGTTGTTGTCGGTCTTGAAGGCCCACCTGTCCTCGTACTTCCCGAAGCGGATGGCATCGTTCCGGCGCCAGGTCTCCCAGGCCAGTTCGCGTGCGCGCTCGGCGTAGACACTGTCGAGGGTGACGTTCGTCCAGGCGGGCGAGGTGGTGCGCTGGGCCCTCAGTGCATTGACGAGCGACAGGGCGGTATGTCCCTGGGTGGGACTGCCGCCGCGGAGGATGGCCTCGGCCTTGTGGAGGACGATGTCGGAATAGCGGAACAGCGGGACGTCGTTGTTCTGGTTGCGGCTGGCGGTGTTCGTCCAGTCGGGGTAGAACTTGATGTTCCGAGAGCCCATGTTCCAGGCGATCTCGTCGTTGCCGCAGTCGAAGGTGGCGGGGTTCTGCCGGAGGGTGGCCATGGGGGAGAGTTCCAGGTGGTAGGTCACGGCCGCGCCTCCGTCGGCGGCGGTGTAGAACTGGTCGTAGCCCTTCTTGGTGGTGCGGACGAGGATGGGGCTTCCGTCCTGCCAGTACTGCTTCCCGCTGAGCCATTGCTGGTTGCGGACGTCGTTGGCGTCCCAAAAGTAGGCCATGTACTGCAGCGTCGTCATCCGGGGCCCGCTGGGCTTGTTGTGGACGAGCCCGTTGCCGGAGGTCTGGTTGATGATGGGGTTGGTGTTCGTACCGGGTGTGGAGCCGGAATAGAGGTAGCGGATGCCGAGGTTCCGGTTGAGGTCGTAGCGGGCATGGAACTGGAAGCCGCCGGAGGTGGCGGGGTCGTAGGGGATGGCGAAGATGAACTCCTTGTTGGCGGGGCCGTTCTGCGGATAGAACATGCGGAGGTAGGTGCCCCGGGGCTCGAAGGCGTACAGGCTGCCGCCACCGGCGTTCATGACGCTGTCGCAGGCCGCGATCGCATCGTTCCACCGGGGCGTGCCGGCGTAGACGTTTGCGTTCATGTACAGTTTGGCGAGCATGGCGAAGGCGGTGTATCGGTTGGGTTTCCCGTACATGGTGGCGCCGCCCTGCGGCGTGAGGTTGGGGATGGCGGCTTTGAGTTCGGACTCGACGAAGTTGAAGACCTGTGCCCGGGGCGAGTTGGCATTGGGCTCCTTGGCCCCGTAGACCGTGTCGATGGGGATGTTGCCGAACATGTCCATCATGAGGAAGTAGGCCAGGGCGCGCATGGTCTGCATCTCGGCGGTGCTCTGGCGCTTGGCCTGCCCTTCGGGCGCGCTGCGGAGGATGTAGAGGATCTGGTTGCTGATGCCGACCATGTTGGACAGGTAGGACCAGTTGCCGTTGAGCAGGGCGTTATCCTTGGTATAGGTGTGGTAGTGCAGCTCCATGAAGCGGCCGCCGTCGAACCAGTTGCCGCCGTAGGCGGGCTGGATGGACTCGTCGGTCGTGTGGCTCTGCACCTGCCAGTAGCCCACGGAAAAGTCGTTCCGGACCTGCGTGTAGATGGGTCCCATGACGGCGTTGAATTGCGCCTGGGTGGTGGGGAAGATGTCGGGCGTGAGGGCCGAGGTCACGGGGGTGTCGAGCTTGTGGCAGGACGTCGTGAGGAGGGCCGCCGCGAGGATCACAAGTGCGTTTTCGCGTATGCTTGGCATGGCTGGCGATGTTTTATCCGTTACGGTTGTGGTGTCTGTCCGGTCAGAAGGAGACGGTCGCCCCGAACATGATGGTACGGGTCCTGGGGTAGAAATTGTTGTTGTCGACCCCCGGTGCCACGCCGCCCTGGTTGATCTCGGGGTCGATGCCGCTGTACTGGGTGAAGGTGAGCAGGTTGTTGCCTGTCAGGTAGAGCCGGATGCTGCGGATGCCCTTGACCTTCGAGCCGAGGTCGTAGCCGAGCGTCGCGTTGTCGAGGCGTACGTAGTTGCCATTCTCGACGTAGCGGGTGGAGAAGAAGCTGTTGCGGGCGTCGGTGACCTTGTCGTCGGCCGTGACGAGGGCGTGCAGGTTGTTGACGGAGGCGTTGGGGGTGTAGGAGAGGTTGGCCCTGGAGGCGTTGAAGATCTTGGCGCCGAAGGTCCCGCGGAAGAAGAAGTTGACGTCGAAGCGCTTGTAGCGGAGGGTGTTGTTCCAGCCGGCCAGCAGTCGGGGCTGCGCGTCGCCGATGTAGAAGTAGTCGGTCCCGTTGAGCGGTGCGGTGGTGATGGTGCCGTCCTTCTTGCGGAACTGCGAGAGGCCTGCCGAGTTCTTGCCTTCGTAGATGAAGGAGAAGAACTGTCCGAGGGGCTTGCCGACCTTCAGGATCTGCAGGCTGGCGCCCGTCTGGCCCTGGCCGCGGGGGCCTACGTAGAGGATGGAGTCTCCGCGGGAGTAGGGGTTGGTGAGCCCGGTGATCTCGTTGCGGTTGTTGGCCAGGTTGAGGGTTGTCGTCCACGTGAGATCACGGGTCTCCACCGGTGTGGCGTTGATCATGAACTCGATGCCGCGGTTGCTCATCGAGCCCCCGTTGGCCCAAATGCGGCCACCGGGGACGATGGAGGGGCTCACGGCGTATTGGAAGAGCATGTCGCTGGTCAGCTTCTCGTAGAGGTCGACCGAGCCGGTGACCCGGCCCTTGAGGATGGAGAAGTCGAGGCCTATGTTGGAGGTGGAGGTCTTCTCCCAGCGCAGGTCGGGGTTGGCACCCTGCTGTGGGCCGTAGGAGTTCTCGAGGATGCCGTTGTTGTAATAGACGCCTGACACGCCGTAGACGAGCTTGGCGTTGAAGGCGCCGATGCCTTCGGAATTGCCCGTCACGCCGTAGCTGGCGCGCAGCTTGAGGTCGTCGAAGAGCTTCTGCCCCTCCATGAAGCCCTCGTTGCTGATCCGCCAGGCGAGGCCCACCGAGGGGAAGTAGCCCCATTGGTAGTTGGCGCCGAAGACGGAACTGCCGTCGCGCCGGACGGAGCCTTGCAGCAGGTACCTGTCCTTGTAGCCGTAGTTGACCCGCGCAAAGTCGGAGATGAGCCGCTTCTCGGCGGCGCCGCCGGCGAGGCGGATGCGGAAGTTGGGGATGGCGTAGGGGTTGCCCAGCGCGAGGTTGTTGTAGCTGATGAAGTCGGTGATGAAGTTGGTGCTGGACGACTGGATGCCGTCGCCGCTGTAGATGCTCAGCCAGGAATAGCCGACGACCGCGTTGAGGCTGTGCTCGCCCAGGCGGCGGTTCCAGCCCAGGAAGGTCTCGAGGTTGTTGGTGCGGTCGGTGAAGTAGCTGCGGAAGGCCGAGCCGTTGACGCCCACGATGCTGGTGGCGATGAGGCTCGCGCCGCCGAAGCCGGGGTCGGGGTTGCTGTAGAACTGCGCAGGGTTGTAGCGGCCGTAGTACGTGTTGTAGAAGGAGGAACTGACGGAGTAGTTGTTCTGGTGCGAGAGCAGCAGGTTGTACGTCAGCCCGAAGGGAAGTTTCATTTCAGCGCCCAGGCTGGCGACGAGGTTGTTGAACGAGAGGTCGTCGCGGGCGTTGTCGACGAGTCCCATGGGGTTGAAATAGCCGGGGATGTTGAAGTTCTCGAACCAGCTGCCGTTCGGGTTGTACACCGGCGAGACGGGCAGGTGGCTCATGGTCTGCTCGAGGACGACGTTCTGCAGGGGCACCAGCTTGGAGTTGGTGCGCGAGTTGGTCATGTTGAGGCTGAGCTTGAGCTTGTCGTCCATCGCCAGCTGTTCGACGTTGAGGCGGGCGATGAAGCGCTCCTGGTTGCTGCGGGTCATGATGCCCTCGCGGTTGATGTAGTTGATGCTCGCCGAGTAGGTCGACTTGTCACTGCCGCCGCTGAACGACAGGTTGTGGTTGTGGCTGATGGCCTGGGGGCGCTGCACCGCCTTCTGCCAGTCGGTGTTCTGCCCCAGGTCGTCGAGGGGGTTGTAGGAGAGGCCCTGCGACCTGAGGTATTCCCTGTGCTGGTCGGCGTCCATCAGCTCGAGGCGGCTGCTGACCTTCTCCACGCCGACATAGCCGTTGTAGTTGATCTGCGACTGGCCCTTGCGGCCCTTCTTGGTGGTGATCATGATCACGCCCGCGGCGGCGCGGTTGCCATAGATGGCGGTGGCCGCCGCATCCTTGAGGACGTCGATGGAGGCGATGTCGTCGGGCGCCACCAGGGCGATGTCGGCGCCGGGCACGCCGTCGATGACGAAGAAGGGCCCGCCGGGACTGTTGATCGTCGAGGCGCCGCGCAGGATGATCGCGGCGCGGCGGTTGGGGTCGCCGTTGGCGGTGATGTTGAGGCCCGGCACCTTGCCCTGGAGCAGCTGTCCGACATCGGTGATGGGGCCACGGTTCATGTCGCCCGGACGCACCGTGGTGACCGCACTGGTCAGCGCACGCCGGGTGCTCTGGCCATAACCGACCACCACCACGTCGGTGAGCTGCGAGGCCGACGCCTGCAAGGTCACGTCAACACCGCCCGTGGCGCCCACCCGGCGCTCCACACCGGCGAAGGAAACACTCGAGAAGACGAGCATGTCACCCTCCGCCGCGCGGATGCGGTAGACGCCCGACTCCCCGGTCACCGTGGTGGCGCCACTCGCCCGGTTGGTCACCGTGACGCCCGAAACCGGCTGTCCGGCATTGTCGGTCACCCGACCGGTGACCTCGCGCGACGCCGGCTGGGCAAACCCGACGAGGGTCGACAACAGCGCCGCTAACATAAATGTATACGTTCTCATCATGCTGGTATTAGATTGAATGATGGAGGGCTAACTCGATTCGGCACGATAAAAATATACACTATGGGCCATCCTTTCCGTAACGCAACGAAAAAATAACGAAAACGATTTAGTTCGCTGGCCACCAACCGGCAGGACCCGGCATGTCCGCTCAGTCGCGTCTGGATTGAGGCTGCGGCCCAAGCCGACGCCGTCCTTCGCTGCGGCTTTGCGCCGCGGATGCCGGAGTTTTTTTCGGAAGGCTGCGTAAACGGCTTATATTGGTACCGACAAACCGCAGACATGCCAACCACCCATCGCAGGAGATTCCTCCGCCAATCGACCCTCGCCGCCGCATCGTTCTTCATCGTCCCGCGACATGTGCTCGGACGCGGCTTCACAGCCCCGAGCGACCTCTTCGGCCTCGGCTTCATCGGTACCGGCAAGCAGGCCCGCGGCCTCCTGAACCAGTTCAAGAAGCAGCCCGTGCGCATCCTCACCGGCGCCGACGTCGACAGCCGAAAGCTTGCCCTTTTCCAATCCCTCGCAGAGAAGGCCTACCGAGAGGCCTCGGGCACCGAACCGGCCGGCGGCTTCAAGGCCCGTGCCGACTTCCGCGAAGTGCTCGCCGACACCTCCGTCGACGGCGTCGTCATCGCCATGCCCGACCACTGGCACGCATGGGCCGCCGTCCGCGCCGCCGAGGCCGGCAAACACATCTACCTCGAGAAGCCCCTCACCCGCACCATCGCCGAAGGCCGGGCCGTCGTCAAGGCCGTCGACAAGCATGACGTGGTGCTGCAGACCGGCAGCATGCAACGCTCCTGGAAGAACTTCCGGACAGCCTGCGAACTCGTGCGGAACGGATACATCGGCGACGTGAAGGAGGTGTTCGTGAACGTCGGTGACCCCGCCATCGCCTGCGACCTAGGTAATGAACCCCAACCTTCCACGCTGGACTGGGAGGGATGGGTCGGACCCGCCGCCTTCCACCCCTTCCACGCCGAACTCTCCCCGCCCGTCGAGAAGGACATTTTCCCCAACTGGCGCAAATACCGCGAATATGCCGGCGGCATCCTCTCCGACTGGGGTGCGCACATGTTCGACATCGCCCAGTGGGGACTCGGCATGGACGACTCCGGACCCGTCAGCTTGAACCCGCCCAGCGACCCCAAGGCCTTGCGCGGACTGGAGATGACCTACGCCAACGGGGTCGTCATGCGTCATGCGGAGTTCGAAAAGGGCAAGGGCTTCGGCGTCCGCTTCATCGGCACCAAGGGACGCATCGACATCGCCCGCAACTACTTCGACAGCGACCCGGCCAACATCGCCACGGCCACCCTGCAGCCCGGAGAGACGAGGCTGTACACCTCCGACGACCATTACGCCGACTGGCTGAACGCCTGCAAGAACGGCACGAAACCCATCTGCCACGCCGAAGTCGGACATCGCTCCAACTCCGTCTGCGCATTGGCCAACATCGCCTACCAACTGCGACGCCCCCTCACCTGGAACCCCAGGAAGGAGCGCTTCAAGGGAGACCGCGAGGCCAACAGCCTGCTCCTCCCCCACTACCGCGGGGATTGGAAACTCTGACCGACGTCAAATGTCACGGGAGACGACCTCTCCCGTGACCTTGTCCTTCAGGATGCGCTTGGTCACGCCGCTCGGGAGTACTTCCTCCTTGATCAGAAAATATGTTTCGTCAAAGGACCTGTAGCCCTTGATGGGCTCTGCCGTCTCGGCCCCGCGCCAGACGGGCAGCTGCACAGGCTCCCATGCCTTAGAAGCTGCGGAGCGATAGGCCGCGTCGAGGATGGCGTTGACGACGTACCCGTCGTAGAAGGTCTCCTGCGGGTCACGCCCTTTCTCGATGCTCTCGAACATGTCCGTGAACATGTGCGGATAGCCCAGTTCGTGGACTTCGTCGCCCACGGGGAACAGCCAGCCCGTGTTGGCCTCGGCCTTCTCGGCGACGTAGTCGCCACCCTTGCCGGTGCTGAACATCTCGAAGCCCGTGCGCAGGAAGCTGTTCGTCCAGATGGTACCTTCGGTGCCTGTCACCTCGTCGCGCAGATCCATGCCGCCGCGGAAGCACCAGCTCACCTCGAACTGGCCGATGGCGCCGCTGGCGTAGCGGACGAGTCCCACCGCATGGTCCTCCGCGTCGATCGGATGCACCTGCGTGTCGGCCCAGCACATCACTTCGACCGGGCGCACGTCCTTACCGATGAAGTTGCGACCGATCTCGACGCAGTGGCATCCGAGGTCGATGATGGCGCCGCCACCCGACTTCGACTTATCCCAGAACCAGTCGCTGTGCGGCCCAGGATGCGCCTCCCGCGACCGTGTCCAGAGCACGCGGCCTACACCGCCCTGCCGCACGCTGGCGAGCGACTTGAGGAACTTGGGCGTGTAGCAGAGGTCCTCCAGGTAGCCGCCGAAGACGCCGGCCGCCTCGACCATTTGCATCATGCGCAGCGCTTCCTCGGCATTCCGCCCCAACGGCTTGGTGCATAGCACATGCTTGTGGTGCTTGGCACAGAGCGCCACGGCGGGTTCGTGCATGTCGTTCGACAGCGATATCACCACGACCTCCGTGTCGGGGTGGACGATGGCCTCCTCCATGTCGGACGTCACGTGCGTGCAGCCGTAGTCGCGCGCGAAGCGGGCGGCGTTGTCGGGGTTGCGGGAGTAGACGGAATGGATGAGGTCCCGGCGACGCTGCGCATGGAGCGAGTCGGCGTAGAAGCGGGCGATGAAGCCCGACCCGAGCATAGCTATCTTCATATCTTCTTTTTTTGGCGGATGAATCTACGGAAAAACACCGGAGGCAGGCAAGCGGACGGGTCAGGTTCCGCCCACATGCTGGAAGAGGCCCGCGAGCCGGTGGGCGTGTTCGTCGTAGGCCGACTGGAAGAGTTCGTTGGACCGTTCCTTCCCTACGAGGTTGGCGGCGGTGAGCACCTTCGGTGGCTGGCCGGCGGCCGTCAGGAGGGCCGCCAGCTCGGCCTTGATGCAGTTGACGATCAGGCAGGACCCGATGGTGGAGCCGGGGGCCACGGGCGTGTCGAGTCCTTCGACGGCGACCATCGCATCACCCACGGGGGCGCCCGAGTCGAGCAGGATGTCGCAGAAGTCGCCCAGCTTCCTGCCGTCGGGACGCTTGCTGTCACTTGCCTCCGAATGCGCCTTCGAGACGATGCCGGCGACCGTAACACCCATGTCGCGCAGGAGCTCGGCCATCTCGACGGCGACGGTGCTGGTACCCGAGGAGGAGATGACGAGGGCGCTGTCATCCGATCTGATGTCGAAGTTGCGCAGGATCTGCGCGGCATAACCGCTGACGTTCTCCAGGAACATGGCCTGGCGCTGTCCGTTGGCGCCCACCACGAGGTTGTGGAAGCTCACCGCCAGTTCGACGATGGGGTTGAAGCCGGGGAAGGAGCCGTAGCGCGGCCACATCTCCTCGACCATGATGCGGCTGTGGCCGCTGCCGAAGAGATGGACCATGCGACCGTCGAGGATGGTGCGGGCGAAGGCCTCCGCCGCAGTCCGGATGGCCGACTCCTGACGGGCCACCGTCTCTGCGATGTCGGCGCAATGTGAAAGATAGGTTTGTGTATAGGAAGGCATCTTGGGTTGGATGAAATGTTCTGTTTTACGGATGCCCCCCCTGGCTCGCACCCGGCATCGAGGTCCTGAACGCCATCACGGCGGCCCCGATGGCGCCTGCCATGTCGCCGAAGCGGGCGATGCGCAGCTGTGTCCTCACGCCGTCGGGGCGGAACTCATAGACCTCCAGGAACCTTTCCAAAGGTTCCATCAGGCTGTCGCCGGCCTGGGTGACACCCCCTGCCAGGCAGACCACTTCGGGGGAGAGCCCGTTGGCGGCGGACCCTATGAACACGGCCAGCTTCCGGACCATGTCGAGCCACAGCCATTGCGCAAAGGCATCGCCCGACCGCATGGCCGACACGATATCGCGGGTGTCCCGGAAAAGACCGCGGGAACGCCTGGGTACCGAGTAGTTGCCGAGTGCATATTCAAGACTTCCGGGCATGCCGAGCAGGCTCGTCTCGTCATCGTCCGCGTTGAGGACGGTGTGGCCGAAGTGGCCTGCCATCTGGCTCTGCCCTTGATAGAGGCGGCCATCGACCATGATGGCCCCTCCCACGCCTGTGCCCAGCGTCAACAAGAGTCCATGTCGGAACCCCGCCATGGAGCCGTAGGCGGCTTCCGCGAGCAAGGCCGCGTGGGCGTCGTTGAGTACGGTGCAGGGAAGGCCGAGCCATTGCGCCCAGTCGAGGCCTACCAGTCCCGACAGCCTGCCCGGCATGTGGGCGATGGCCGTATTGGAAGCGTTGGCGAGTCCGGGAGCGGAGATGCCCGCCATCGGGATGTCGGCGCCATGCATGGAACAGAGTGTGTCGGCCAGTTCCCGTACGCGTACCCGCCAATGGCCGTCGGCATCGTCTTGGGTGGGGGTATGATGGCTGTGCAGCACCTGGCCCGTGTCGGAGAGGACGACGCCCTTGATGTGGGTGCCTCCGATGTCGATGCCCATCGCCATGGTATGCATGCCGTCAGTCATGGTATTGTCCTTCGGAAAGGTCCCATCCGCCATCTACGTGCAACACCTGACCGGTGGTGAACCGGGATGCGTCGGACAGGAAATACACGGCCGCGCCGTCGAGGTCGGCCGGCATCCCGATGCGGCCGCCGTCGAGCGGCTGCTTGGTGCGTATGAAGTCCATGATGTCGGCGTTGTCCTGCGCGCGCGCCGACATGGGCGTCGCCACCAGGGCGGGTGCCAGCAGGTTGACGCGGATGCCGGCGGCGGCATAGTGCGCGGCCGTCGAGCGGGTGAGGCCGATCACGGCCGCCTTGGCAGCGGCGTAGGCGTGGGTGGTGAAATGCTTCGGCGAGGGCGACATGCCGAGCACCGAGCCCATGTTGAGGATGGCGCCACCATGACCCCGCGCCAGGAAGGCCCGCACGGCCGCCCGGTTGGACAGCATCAGCGATGTCAGGTTCATGTCGATCGTCCGGCGCCAGCCTTCCAGACTGAGTTCGTGGAGGGGACCGTCACCATATCGCCGGCCACTGCCGCCCGCCACGTGGTAAAGTCCGTCGAAGCCCCCGAAGCGGTCGATACAGGCCTCCACGGCCGCCTCCGAGGCGCCTTCCACCTCGTTATCCGAGGCGAGGGCCTTTACGGCCGACCCCAGCTGCGTCTCCGCCTCTCGGCAATGCTCGGGGTTCCTGCCCGTGATAACCACGCTGGCGCCCTCTCTGACAAAGGCCGCCGCCGCCGACAGGCCGATACCCGTCGTCCCCCCGATCACGACCAGCCGCTTTCCTTCGAGCATCATGCCCCTAAGATAGCGGTTCGTCGGCAGAGAGGCGTGCCGCAGGCCGTTGTGGATTTTTCCCGTACCTTATCCCCCTGATCACGATGTCCGGCAGGCATCCACGGGCCTGTCGGAAACCTTGCCCATCAATCAAACCTTTTCTGACCATGGACATTCGGAAACTGGGTATGGCGGCGATCTGCACATCCGCTGCGCTGGCCTGCGGACAGGGTGGCGAGACCAAGGCGGATGTCGGCGACAAGCCCGGCACCTTCGGGTACGACGCCGCCTTCCTACGAGAGAAGCATCCCGATGCCGTGATCCTGCGCGACCCACTGGGCATGGCAGGCATCGTCGTCCTGCCGGCCTACCAGGGCCGCGTGATGACGAGCACGGCAGAGGGGGATGCGGGAAGCTCCTTCGGATGGATCAACCACGAACTCATCGCCTCCGGGACATTCACACCCCACATGAGTGCCTTCGGCGGTGAGGAACGATTCTGGCTGGGCCCCGAAGGCGGACAGTTCTCCATCTACTTCCGACCGGGTACGGAATTCGGCTTCGAAGACTGGCAGGTACCGGGCGTCATCGATACCATCCCCTTCCGCCTCACCGGCTCGGACGAGCGATCGGCCCGCTTCGAGAAGGATATGGAACTCCTGAACCGCACGGGTACGAGCTTCCGGCTGAAGGCGGAGCGGAGCGTCACCCTCATGGACCGCGACAGCATCCTCCGATTCCTCGGCTCCGACGACAAGGATCTGCGCGTGGTGGGGTTCGAGACCGACAACCGCATCACCAACACCGGCGACAGGCGCTGGGAGAAGTCCACCGGCCTGCTGTCCATCTGGATCCTGAGCATGCTCAACGCCGGTCCCACTACGACCATCGCCATCCCCTGGAAGGGCGGTGACGCAGGCTCCGGCCGCAGCCTCACCGACGACTACTTCGGGAAAGTGCCCCTCGACAGACTGCGCGTGACCGACCGGCTCATCCTCATGCGGGCCGACGGCGAACACCGCAGCAAGATCGGCATCCCGCCAGAACGGGCACTCCCGCTGGCCGCCAGCTACGACAGCGCCGGAGGGGTGCTCACCATCGCCCATTTCTCACTACCGGAAGGAGAACAGGATTATGTCAACTCGCTCTGGAAGATCCAGGAAGAACCCTACGCGGGCGATGCCGTCAATGCCTATAACGACGGCCCGATCGACGGCAAACAGATGGGCAGGTTCTACGAACTGGAGAGCTCCTCCCCCGCCGCAGCCCTCGAACCCGGCGCCACGATCAGGCATTGGCACCGGACGGTGCACGTGAAGGGCGAAAGGCCCGCGCTGGACGCCATCGCAAGACGCCTGCTCGGAGCCGGCCTCGAAGATATACGACCATGAAGACAAGGGGCGAGGGACGTAACGCTGTCCGGCCCGGAAAACGACTGTGACATGACCCCACTCGACTACTTCCTGCGCTGGGAGCGCCAACAGCCCGAACGCGTGTTCCTTCGCCAGCCCGTCGACAGGCGATGGGTCACCTGGACCTGGGCACAGGCGGGCGACGAATGCCGGCGCGTGGCGGCGGCCCTGCGGGCGGGCAACCTCGAGCCCGGCTCGCATGTGGCCATCCTTTCGAAGAACTGTGCCGAGTGGATCATGGCCGACGTCGCCATCATGATGGCCGGCTGCGTGTCCGTCCCGCTCTACCCGACCCTCACATCGGGCACCATCCGGACCATCCTCGAACACAGCGATGCCAAGGCGGTCTTCGTCGGCAAACTCGACGACTACGCCGAGCAGCGGCAGGGCATCCCCAACTCCGTGGTGCGCATCGCCTTCTCACGGTATGGCATAACCGAAGAAAACACCTGGGAACGCATCGTGGAGACGCACGACCCGATCCCGAGGACCCATGCATGGCAATGCGACGAGACGCTGACCATCGTCTACACCTCCGGCACGACGGGCCGGCCCAAGGGTGTCATGCACAAGGCCTGCACCTTCTCAAAGGTCTTCGAGAAGGTGGCGCCCGTCCTCGACGCCCCCAGGCAGCCGGCCATGTTCTCCTACCTGCCCCTCAGCCATGTGGCGGAACGCATGGCCGTGGAGATGAACATCCTCTTCACCGGGGGTACCGCCTCCTTCTCGGAGTCGCTGCAGACCTTCGCAGAAGACCTAGCATCGGTGCAGCCACATGCATTCTTCGCCGTACCCCGGATATGGTCGAAATTCCAGGAGAACATTCTCAAGAAGTTCCCGCAACGGCGCCTGGATAGGCTGCTGTCGATCCCACTGCTCAACACGATCCTGCGGAGTGCCGTGAAACGCAAGCTCGGCCTCGCGCGTGCACGGGTCATCCTGAGCGCGGCGGCACCCATCGCACCCGACCTGCTGAGATGGTACGATCGACTGGGCATCACCATCCTGCAGGCCTACGGCATGTCGGAGGACAGTGTCTACGCCCACTTCAACACCGCTCAGGCCAACCGCGTCGGGTCGGTGGGAAAACCCCTGCCCGGACTCGAAGTCAAGATCACGGATGATGGCGAGATCTGCGTCCGGAGTCCGGGCAACTTCGCCGGCTACTACAAGGAGCCCGAACTCACCCGCGAAACCTTCGACGACGAAGGCTACCTCCGTACCGGCGACAAGGGCCACTACGACGCCGACGGCTTCCTGTTCATCACAGGCCGGATCAAGGACCTGTTCAAGACAGATAAGGGAAAGTACATCGCCCCCGGTCCCATAGAACTCAAGCTCCTCGCCAGTCCCGACATCGAACAGGTCTGCGTCGTCGGCATGGGCATCCCGCAGCCCATCGCGCTCGTCAACCTCTCGGAAGCGGCCAGGAGGTCCGACAGGGACATGCTCATCCATCGCCTCTCCGAGTGCCTCGCCTCCGTGAACGCAACCCTCGACAACTACGAACGCGTCCACAAGATCGTCGTCACCCGAGACGACTGGTCCATTGCCAACGGCCTCATGACGCCCACCCTCAAGATCCGCCGCAACGAGGTCGAAGCCCTCCACTCCGCCATGTACCCGGAATGGTTCAACCGCATCAGCACGATCATCTGGGAGGAAGGCTGAGGCGGGAACCGATCGAGTGTGAGTCCTCACTCCCCCTGGTAAGTCCTCAGAACCGGGGGGAGTTCTGAGAACTGTGGGGGGGTCTCAAAACCGGGGGGAGTTCTCAAAACCCCGGTAAGTCCTCAGAACCGGGGGGAGTTCTGAGAACTATGGGGGGATCTCAAAACCGGGGGGAGTTCTGAGAACTATGGGGGATTCTCAAAACCGGGGGGAGTTTCCCAGGAGGATGGGGGAAGGCACTTGGCCGGTTCGGAAGAACTCGGGAACTTGGGGCTTCAACGGAAAACATCAAGATCATGAAGGAAAAGCTGCAAACCGGCCTCCGTCGGGCGGTGGCTGAGTTCAACGAACTCGTGCAAGGACTGTCGACCGAGGATTTCGAACGTCCCCTGGGCTCCAAGTGGTCGGCGGGCCAGGACCTGAGGCATGTGGTGCGTACGCTGCGCGCCGTGGACCTGGCATTCTCGCTACCGTTACCGGTGCTAAGACTGCTGTTCGGGAAACCCAGGCGGAAGGGCCGCTCCGAGTCGGAACTCCGCGAAAAATACCGAAAAGCCCTGGGCAATGGCTTCCAGGCACCCTGGATCTACAGGCCCGGGAAGGTCGGGATCGGGACCAGGAAGGCATTGATGGAGCGGCATGTCCGCATCTCGGAGCGGTTCTGCCGAAAGGTCGTCCGGCTCAGGGACGACCAACTGGACGGCTACCTGCTGCCGCATCCCGCCATGGGCAAATGCACGCTGCGGGAGATGGTCGTATTCTCATCCCTCCATACCGAGCACCACAACCGGCTGCTGAAGGCCAAGCTCGAAGGCACGGCCGCTGACGAGCTGTGAACACGAACCCCCACCATTCTTACATGAACGATGGACCTCAGCGGAGAGAGATGGTCGTATGCTCATCCCTCCATACCGAGCACCACAACCGGCTGCTGAAGGCCAAGCTCGAAGGCACGGCCGCTGACGAGCTGTGAATACGAACCCTCACCACCCCCACATGAAGGAAGGAACACAGGAGAATGGACTGAAACGGACGCTCACCCCGCTGATGCTCTGGGGACTGGGTACGGGCTATGTGATCTCGGGCATGTACTTCGGCTGGAACCTGGGGTTGGAGAAGGGCGGCACGCTGGGCCTGGCCATCGCCACGGGCTTCATCATCCTGATGTACCTCGGCTTCACCTTCAGCTATGCCGAGCTGGCCTGCGCGATACCCCGGGCCGGCGGCGTCTTCGACTACGCCCACCGGGCCCTGGGGCCTCAGTGGGCCTTCGTGGCGGGCATGGCGCAACACATCGAATTCATCTTCGCCCCGCCCGCCATCGCCCTTTCCATCGGCGCCTATTTCAACCTCTTCCTGCCACAGGTGCCCGTACCGGCCATCGCGGTGACGGCCTACCTCGCCTTTACTGCGCTCAACATGGCGGGCGTGCGGACGGCGGCCGTCTTCGAACTCCTTGTCACGCTCCTCGCCGTTGGCGAGCTGCTGCTCTTCGCCGGCATCGTCCTGCCCGAGGCGAGATGGGAGAACCTGGCGCGGAACGCACTTCCCAACGGCGTCGGCGGCATCTTCGCCGCCCTGCCCTTCGCCATCTGGTTCTTCCTGGGCATCGAAGGCGTGGCCAACGTGGCCGAAGAGGCCGTCGACCCGCAGCGCACCATCCGCATCGGCTTCGGCTCGGCCATCCTGACGCTGGTCCTGCTTTGCCTGATCACCTTCGTCGGCGCCACGGGCGTGGCCGGATGGGAGGCCATCGTCTACAAGCCCGACGGGACGGCGTCCGACTCGCCACTGCCCCTGGCGCTGGGGCGTGTGGTCGGCGCCTCGGATCCGCTCTACCACCTCCTCATCACCGTCGGCATCTTCGGACTGGTGGCATCTTTCCACGGACTCATCCTGGCCGCCGGCCGTTCCACCTACGAGTTCGGGCGCGCCGGCTTCGGACCCGGCTTCCTCGGCCGGGTCCATCCCCGCTTCCGAACGCCGCACAACGCCCTCCTGGTCAACATGGGCATCGGCATCGTCGCGCTGCTGACGGGCCGTACGGCCGAGATCATCACGCTATCGGTCCTGGGCGCCCTCACGCTGTATGTCATCGCCATGGTGAGCCTGCTCCGCCTGCGGCGCCGCGAACCGGCCCTCGAACGGCCCTACCGGGCGCCCCTGGTGCCGGCCGCCCCGCTGACCGCCCTGCTGATCGCCGGCGCATCGCTCACGGCGGTCTGCGTGTCAGCCCCCGGGCCCGCGACGGCCTATCTCCTCGTCATGGTCCTCTCCTTCGGTGCCTTCCTCCTCTTCCGCGGGAAAAAAGCGGATATTTGAACCCTGCAAAACACATCGCGATGGCGAAAGAGGACGGCGGCTTCGAAGCCGCGCTGGAACGGGCCTGGGCCCATCCCTCCCGGAAGGTGAAGGTCGCATTCACCGACATCGACGGGATCCTCCGCGGGAAGTACGTCTCCTTCGACAAGTTCCGTTCCATCGCCGCAAAGGGCAGCTCCTTCTGCGACGTCATCTTCGGATGGGACGCCGCCGACGCGTTGTACGACCGCTCCACCTACACTGGCTGGCATACGGGCTTCCCCGACAGCCCGGCACGCCTCGACCCCGATACCTTCCGCACCATCCCCTGGGAGGAAGGCCTTCCCTTCCTGCTCGGAGAACTCACGACGGAGTCCGGCGGTCCCTCGCCCGTCTGCCCCAGGCAGCTCCTCAAAGGCATCCGCGACCAGGCCCGGCAGTCCGGCTTCGAACCCGTCTTCGCCCAGGAGTTCGAATGGTTCAACTTCGACGAGACGCCCGCCTCCGCACAGGCCAAGCACTACCAGGGACTCACCCCGCTGACGCCCGGCATGTTCGGCTATTCCATCCTCCGCAGCTCGCTGAAGAACGCCTACATGCGCGACCTCTTCGACCAGCTCACGGCCTTCGGCGTCCCCATCGAAGGCCTCCATACCGAGACGGGCCCAGGCACCTACGAGGGCGCCATCGCGCATTCCGGCGTCGTGGAGGCGGCCGACAGGGCCGTCCTCTTCAAGACCGGCGTCAAGGAGATCGCCTACCGCCATGGCGTCATGGCCACGTTCATGGCCAAGGTCCACGAGTCGCTGCCCGGCTGCGGCGGACATGTCCACCAGAGCCTGTGGGATGCCGACGGTGCACGCAACCTCTTCCACGATCCCGAAGACGGGCTCCGCCTCAGCCCCGTCGCCCGACACTACATCGCCGGACAGCTCCACTGCCTGCCGCATATCCTGCCCATGTACGCCCCCACCCTCAACAGCTACAAGCGGCTCGTGGAGGGCGCCTGGGCGCCGACGACGCTGACCTGGGGGGTCGACAACCGCACCGTCGCCATCCGTGTGCTCAACGGGGGCGCAGCCTCTTGCCGTGTCGAGACAAGGGTCGTCGGTGCCGATGCCAACCCCTACCTCGCCATGGCCGCAGCCCTGGCATCGGGACTCTACGGCATCCGCCACCGGCTGGAGCTGCAACCGGCTGTCGAAGGCAACGGCTACCGCGTCTTCGACCACGGCACCCTGCCCCAGACGCTCATCGAAGCAACGAGCCGGATGCGCGACTCCGCCGTGGCCCGCGAACTGCTGGGCGACACTTTCACCGACCATTTCACCATGACACGCGAATGGGAATGGCGGCAGCACCTCAAGGCGGTCACCGACTGGGAGTACCGCCGATATTTCGAGATCATCTGACCCGACCCGCACCGGGCAAGCACCGACGACACCATGATCCTTCAATACAACTTCCCCACCACCGTGCGCTTCGGCGCCGGCGCCAGCGAAGAGCTGGCCGACTATCTCGTCAAGCAGGGCCTCCGCCGCCCGCTGGTGGTCACCGACCCCACCGTGGCCGAACTCCCCTTCTTCCGGAAGATGCTCGCCGGCCTCGACGCGAAAGGCGTCGGAGCCGTACCCTTCCACCACATCCACCGGAACCCCGTGAAGTCGGACGTCTACCGAGGCACCGAGGCCTTCGACGATGGCCGCTGCGACGCCGTCGTCGGCATCGGCGGCGGGGCGGCGATGGATGTCGCCAGGGCCATCGTCCTCCGCGTCAACCACCGCGAGGACCTGTTCGTGTACGACGACCTCATCGGAGGCGACGTACATGTCACCAACGACGTCCCGCACTTCATCACCATCCCCACCACCGCCGGCACCGGCAGCGAAGTGGGGCGCAGCGCCATCATCGCCGACGACGAGACGCACCGGAAGCGGATCCTCTTCTCACCAAAACTCCTGGCCCGCATCGTCTTCGCCGACCCGCTCCTCACGATGGACCTGCCGCCAGCCGTCACCGCCGCCACGGGCATGGACGCCTTCACCCACAACATCGAAGCCTACCTCGCGAAGATGTCGCACCCGATGTGCGAAGGCATCGCGCTCGAGGGCATCGCGCTCATCGGACGTGCGATCGGAAGGGCCGTGACGGCGCCCGACCTCGAATCGCGCAGCCACATGCTCATCGCCTCGCTGATGGGTGCGGTGGCCTTCCAGAAGGGCCTCGGCGTCGTCCACTCGCTGGCGCACCCGCTCTCCTCGCTCCTCGACACCCACCACGGCCTCGCCAACGCCGTGAACCTGCCCTACGGCATGCGCTTCAACATCGCCGGCTGCGAGGAGAAGTTCCGGCAGATCGCCCGACGGCTCGACCTGGCACAGGAGGACGGCGAGGGCGTCGTGCAGCACCTCTTCGAACTCAATCAACGCATCGGCATCCCTACGCAGCTCTCGGCCATCGGCGTCCGCGAGGAGCACCTCGACACGCTGGCCGACCTCGCCACAGCCGACTTCGCCCATCCCAACAACCCGAAACCCGTCCACCGCGCAGACTTCCGGCGCCTCTACGCCGAAGCCCTCTGAGACCCAGCCCGGCCATCGACATGAAGAAACGGATCGGCATCACCCTGACGCGCACCAACCACCCCAACTACCCCGCCTGGTTCGCAACGGAAGACCTCGGCGAGGACGTCGAACTCGTGGAACTCTCCTTCCTCCGACCCGACCCCCGCGCCCTCCACGGCTGCGACGGCATCGTCCTCACCGGCGGCGTCGACATGGAGCCGTCCACCTACGACGGGCCGCCCCACTATCCCAACATGCCGGCATCCTTCGAGCCCGAACGCGACGCCTTCGAGGCTCACGTGTACGCATACGCGAAAAGCCGGGGGCTGCCCGTGCTGGGCATCTGCCGCGGCATGCAACTCGTCAACGTCCTCGAGGGCGGCGGCCTGGTGCCCGACCTCGGCACGGCAGGCAACGCCGTACACCGCAAGGCGTCGGACACCGACAGGCAGCATCCGGTCGGCATCGTGCCCGGCACCCTCCTGCATGAGGCCTGCCGCGTATCACAGGGCCTCGTGAACAGCGCCCACCACCAGTCCGTCGACACCACCCGCCTCGGCCGCGGCCTCCGGGTCTCGGCATGGGCAGTCGACGGCATACCCGAAGCGCTGGAAGCCGAACATCCTCTCGAACATCCCTTCCTGCTCTGCGTGCAGTGGCATCCCGAACGCATGGAAGACAGAGAGGAGAACCCCCTCTCCCACCGCATCAAACAACGTTTCCTCCAAGCCGTCAGGCAACAAAGCCAGCCCCGCATGGACATCGTGAACCCCGCCACCGAAGAAGTCATGATGTCCGTCGCGACGGACACGCCGCAAAGCCTGCAACGCAAGGCCGACATGCTGCGCAAAGCCCAGCCCCGCTGGGCGGCCCGGAGCCTCGAGGATCGCAAGGCCGCCATCGCCCGCTTCCATGCCCTGCTGGCGGAGGAGAAGGAGATCCTCGCGGCCAACCTTACGACCGAGGTGGGCAAACCCCTGCAGCAGTCGCGCAACGAAGTCGAAGGCGCCCGGACGCGCATCGCCTGGATGCTCGACAACGCCGAGCGGTATCTGTCCGACGAGGTGATGTCCGTCAGCGACACCATGGAGGAGCGCATCCGCTACGAGCCCCTTGGCGTGGTCTGCAACATCTCGGCATGGAACTACCCCTACCTGGTGGGCGTGAACGTCTTCGTACCGGCCCTGCTGGCGGGCAACGCCGTCCTCTACAAGCCATCGGAGTTCGCCACGCTGACGGGACTTCACATCGACCGTCTGCTCAAGGCCGCAGGGATCCCCGACGATGTCTTCCAGACGGCGGTGGGTGCCGGCGAGGTGGGTGAGGCACTGCTGCACCTGCCCTTCGATGGATGGTTCTTCACGGGCTCGTACCGGACGGGCAGGCATGTGTACGGGACCGTCGCCCGCCGCATGGCCGTCTGCCAGTGCGAACTCGGCGGCAAGGACCCGCTGTATGTGGCCGACGACGTGACCGACATCGCCGCCGTCGCCGCCGCCACGGCCGACGGGGCCTTCTACAACAACGGCCAGAGCTGCTGCGCAGTGGAACGCATCTATGTCCATGAGAAGGTGTACGACGACTACCTCGCGGCCTTCGTGGCCGAAGTGCGCTCCTGGCGCATGGGCGACCCGGGGGAAGCGGGCGTCTACCTGGGCCCGCTGGCCCGCCAGGCCAACATCGCCGTCCTCGAGGCACAGGTGGCCGACGCCCTCGCCAAGGGCGGTCGACTGCTGACGGGCGGCAAGCGCGTGGCCGGGAAGGGCTACTACTTCGAGCCGACGGTCATCGCGGAAGCCGATGCCTCGATGCGGCTCATGCGTGAGGAATCCTTCGGTCCCGTCATCGGCATCCAAAAAGTGACGGATGATGACATGGCGGTCCGCCTCATGCAGGATACCGACTACGGTCTGACCGCAGCCGTGTACACCGCAGACACCACCCGCGGCGAACGCATCCTCGCACAGATGGACACCGGCACCGGCTACATCAACTGCTGCGACCGCGTCAGCGCAGCCCTCCCCTGGTCCGGCAGACGCCATTCCGGCTTCGGCGCCACCCTCTCCCACCAGGGCTTGCGGGCCTTCACGCGTACCAAGGGCCTGCACCTGCGGAAAGGCTGAGGCATGCCCTGGCCGGCAGGCTCCGGACGGCAGCCTGCCCCCGTCGGGAGGCGGCTGTCAGGCCGGTGGAAGGACGTATCCTTCGAGCCGCACCGGCCCCAGCAGCCCCGAAGGGTGGAGTTTTTCTGTCGGAACGATGTCGTCGTACAGCCAATGCAGGGAGCGCCGGTCGGCCGGCAGACGCTTCTCCCGCATCATCCGGTTGCGCCAGAGGTTCGACACCTCCACTTCGAGGGTGTTGACGCCGGGCTTCAGCAACGGGTCGACCCGCAATACCTGCGGTCGCATCCAGGTGATGCCTGCCGACCGGCCGTTGACCTTCACGGAAGCCATCACCGCCACCTCGCCGAGGTTCAGGTAGACGGGCTCGCCGGGGCGGATGGCGGCCGGACGGGGAAAGGTGGTCGTATAGGTCACCTGCCCCGCCAGGTAGGCCACGGCACTGTCGGCCGACGTGGACAGGTCCTGCAGGGCCTCCATCCGCCGGGGGGCCGGACGGGCCCCGGCCATGTCGGTGAAGCGGACCGACCAGGGCCCGTCGACAGCGGCGATGGGGCGGCGTTGCGGGAAGTTCTCGGGATGGCCAGGGGGTACGGAGGCTTCGGGGTGCGACTCGAAGACGAGGAAGGCGGACTGGTGGCCTTCGAGGCGGACGGTCACCTGCGTCCGACCGCCTGCGCTGTCGTACTGGCGCAGCATGCGCGTCTCGCCCGTCATGGGGTCCCAGAGCTGTGGCTGCCGGCCGGTGACGCGGAAGTCGGGACGGCACGCCACCTCCCTGTCGGAGGTGTTGGTGAGGAAAAAGATCTCTCGTCCCTCGCTGCTGCGGTGGGTCCAAAGGAGGGGGCAGCCTTCGGGCAGGACCACGTCGGGTGCGAGGCCGGAGGACAGCATTGCCGTTGCGAGGGCATCCCCGGTGAAGACGGTGCCCATGCCGACGCGATGCGAGCCGCTGCGCGAATAGAGGTTCCCCCACAGGGTGTCGGCGATGCGCAGGAGTTCCCTGTCGGCCGCCGGCTGGCCCTGCAGGCTGGGGGAGCGCTCGGGCCGGGAGCCGAAGACACGTGCACCGGCACGCACGAGGGCGAGGAGCCGGCGGGCGACCTCGGGGCGCATCGTCCGCACCGGCGGCAGCACCATCATCCCGTAGCTCATGCCGTCGGGCAGGGTCAGGCGCCCGTCCCTCATCTCCATCCGCTCCAGCAGCACCTCGGCGTTGACGTAGTCGTAGGCGTATCCCTTCGGGATCTCGGGGACGCGGCCACCGGTCATGATGGGGGCATCCTCTCCGATGTAGTAGCAGACATCGGCCGCATAGCGGCCCTGCTGCAGCATGAGCTGGCAGCGGCGGAGGTAGTCGGTCCAGCCCCGCATCTTCCCGAACCAGGTGTTGTGGCGGTTGAACTCGGTGCTGAACCAGGCGTTGGAGCCCGGCCTTCTGCCGTCGTCCGGCTGGTGGATGTACACATGGAGAACGAGGTGGTTGATACCTTCGGTGAAGCTCCAGTCGCCCCGCTTCTTGAGCATCGCCGGATGGCGCAGGAAGGAATACTGCGAGGCGGTGAAGCCTTCGGCCGAGACCATCGGCTTGCCGTAGGTGTGCGCGGCGGAGGAGGCCGCCTTGCACTCGATGTCGCCCAGGGTGCCTTCGTTCCAGAATTCGCCGCTGACGAGGTCGGAGCGGCCGCCGTAGCGCAGGAATTCGCCGGGGAAGCCCCAGTGGCCGTAGTTCTCGAGCCACAGGCGCATGCCAGCCGCATGCGCCGAGGCACTCAGCCCGCCGACATACGCGTCGGCCACGTCGTCGGCGACGAGCCGGCGAAGGTCCCACAGGAAGCGTTCCGACGCGACGGTCCCGCCCACTACGCGCCCCGAGAGCACGGGCAGGTAGGGGAGCGGGTCGTAGCCGTAGCGGGTGCGGAAGTGTTCGCGGTAGTTCGCGCTCCAGTTCTGCGAGCCCACCTCGTAGCTGTCGATGACCACGTACTTGAGCGCGGCACGGCTGGCTTCGGGTATGCGTTGCCGCAAGGCGCCCACGAAGTTGTCGAAGTGGGCCCTGACCTTGTCGCGGTCGAGTTTGTCGACTTCGAAGCCCGTCGCCGCCGGGGCCGCGGGGTGGTTGCGGACGCCCGTCGGCGCCATGCCCACGCGCATGACCGTCCATTCGCCGGCCGGGGCCTCCCAGTCGAGCACCCCTCCGGCCGACACCTGGCCGCTGAGGTCGACGACCTGGCGCGTATCGACCATGAGCGACCGGTTGCCGACCTCCCTCTGCGGGTCCCAGACATAGCTGTTCCACAGCGGCAGCGGGGTGGGGTGCATGCGGCCCAGCTGCTTCTCGACGTACCGCTCCAGCACGGGCGCCTCGGTGAGGGCGATCTCTGAGAGCAGCACCGGCCCGGGTGCTTTGATGTCGCGGAATTCGATGCGGAAGGCCTCCGCCCGCAATCCGGGAAGCGAGACGGCCACCGGCCCGTAGGGTATGGGGCCCGTGATGAGCGAGGGATTGCTGCGGTCGACCCGGAAGGTCGCCAGCGGACGCTCGGCGCCACCCACGAGGGCGAAGAGGGTGGCCTCGGCCCGGAAGGGCGAGGCGGCATGGATGCGAAGGCCCTGCGGCGACAACGCCGCTTCGAGGTCGATGCCGATGCTCACCGTCGGCCGGCCCCGGGGGAAGGCAACACGGGTGGCTGTGTCGCCGTCGAACAGCGGACGGGCATCGAACACGACAGGTGTCGTCGACACCCGGCCGGCCCGGCCCGCCAGGGTCCTACCCTCTTCCGGGATCGCCGGGAAGGCGATCGTATGCAGGTCGTGCATGGCCGGGTGCGCGGGGGGCAGCGTCAGCCTGACCTTGCCGCCACCGCTGACGCGGGCCTCCGTATGCACCAGGTATTGCATCGCCCGCTCCGCATCCACCCAGGGCCCGCCCGACTGGCTCCAGCCGGGACAGTTGAAGACGCCGATATCGACGCCCAGGCGGTTGCCCTCCCTGACGGCATGCACCATCGCATCCCACCAGGCCTCGCTCAACATCGGCACCTTGCCGTCCCGGCCGGCCGGGTTGATGTTACCGATCAACGCCGTGCCGATGCCGGCGGCCCGCATCGCCTCCAGATCCTTCGTGATGCCCGCCTTGGAGACGTCGTCGTCGATCCAGTAATAATAGCACCAGGGCTTGGTGACCGTTTCGGGGAGCCGCGTGAAGTCGCTGCGGAGCGTATCGGCCGGCGGCGCCGCCGGCACGGACGACAGGCAGCAGATGGCGAGGAGGAGTGGGAAGCGCATGGCAAAGGATTGTCGGTACCGAAATAGGGCAGGGATGCATCCGCCCGACGGAACAGGGAATTTAGCGATATTCACCGGCAATACGAACGCATATGATCCGGTGGAATATGACCGCCCTGCTCCGAACGCTGTTCGGCATGTCCTTCCTGGCCGGCGGCCTTACCGGAGCCGCACAAGCCCTGCGTACGGCCGCCGTCTTCACCGACCACCTCGTGCTGCAGCAGGGTGTGAACGCCCCCGTCTGGGGACAGGCCCGCCCCGGGGCGACCGTCACCTCACCCTCGCCGGCGTCCGCGCCGAAGCCCGGGCCGACGCCCGGGGCCGCTGGACGGCCTTCCTGCCGAGCCTCGGCTACGGCGGCCCCTACGACCTCACCATCGCAGCAGGCGACACCATCGTCCTGCACGACGTGCACGTGGGCGAAGTGTGGCTCGCCTCCGGACAGTCGAACATGGAATGGACCCTCGGCGCAGGCGTGGGTCCCGACACCGAGAACGAGACGGCAGCCGCCAACCACCCCGGCATCCGCTATTACATCGTCCCCCGCCGCACGGCCGTCCAACCCCTCGACGATACCGAACCGGGCCGATGGCTGCCCGTCGACCCGACAACGGTCAAGGACCTGTCCGCCGCCGCCTATTTCTTCGCCCGCGAACTCCACCTCGGCCGCAAGGTGGCCGTCGGCATCATCAGCGCATCCTGGGGCGCCACCGGCGCACAGGCCTGGGTCAGCCCCGACATGCTGGCCACTCACCCCGACTTCCACGAACGCCTCCGCCAGATGGACCGCGACGCCGCCCGCTGGGAGACAACCGTCCGGCAGAACCTCGAGAACGACCGCACGCGCGACAGCCTGGCGGCCACCTCGCTGGCAGGCATCCGCCAAGGCGTCCCCCTGGAAGGCTACGACGATGCCTCTTGGAAGGAAGTGACATATCCCGCAGACATGGAAAAGCTGGGAAAGCCCGGCCTCTGGGGCGTCGTATGGTTCCGCAGTCGATTCCAGACCCCACCCTCCATGAAAGGAAAGACCTCCACCCTGCGCCTCTTCCTCCGCGGGAGGGAAGCCCAGGTATTCCTGAACGGAGCACCCGTGGGCAAGTTCCAGAACCCGGAGCGCGAGGTGGAATGCGCCATCCCGGCAGGGCTGCTGCACGAAGGCGACAACAGGCTCGTCGTCAGACTCTACCAGCACTGGGGCGTCGGGATGGTCGGCAGCCCCACCACCACCCCCACCGTCAAGTACGGCAAGACAGGGGAAAGCATACAACTGACAGGCCCATGGCGCTGCCATGCCGACATCGAACGGCCGCTCCCGCAGATGCAGGGCTATTACAACCAGCCAACGGTACAATACAACGCTCGCATCGCCCCCGTCATCCGCTATGGGATGCGCGGCATCCTCTGGTATCAGGGCGAAGGCAACGCCTCAAAGGCCTTCCAGTACCGAAGCCTCTTCCCCCTCCTGATCAACGACTGGCGGATTCAATCGCGGCAAGGCCCCCTGCCCTTCCTCTTCGTACAACTTGCCAACTACCGCGACCGCAAGCCGGAACCCGGAGAGGATGCCTGGGCAGAACTCCGGGAGGCCCAGTCGCTGGCCCTGCAACTGCCGTCCACCGGCATGGCCTGCACCATCGACATCGGTGAAGCCATCGACATCCACCCGCGCAACAAGCTCGACGTGGGCAGACGGCTCTACCTCGCCGCCCGACATGTCGCCTACGGCGAAGACATCGTCCATGCCGGACCGGCCTATGCATCCCACACCATCGGGTCTGACAGCGTCAGACTGCACTTCGCCTCGACCGGAGGCGGGCTGACGACCCGCGACGGCCGGCCACCCCGCGGCTTCGCCCTCGCCGGGGCCGACGGGACCTACCACTGGGCCGATGCCCGGATCGATGGCAACACCATCGTACTGCGATCGACCGCCGTCCCCAGACCGGAGACGGTGCGATACGCCTGGGCCACCAATCCCGACGTCAACCTCTACAACCGGGAAGGACTGCCCGCCACACCCTTCCGGACCGACAGGCGCCGGCTCACCTCCGAATGAAGCACCACACCACACGGAAAGCCGCCAGCACCCGGGTCAGCCCTGACCGCCGGGCGGGGCATACACGTCCGTCGGGGCCAGTCCGGCATACCCCTCCGGATCCAACAGCCCGAAGCCCCCTTCCGGGTCGTTGATGATACAGAACTGGTTGAACGGCAGGGTCACCAACTTGAGGTCATGCGCCTCGGCAAAATACAGGGCGAAGGGGAAGACCTCGGTGGGACTATAGCCCATCCCATGCTGCTAGATGTTCTTCGTGAAGTCGTCACCGCCGATGATGCCGCCCCTGCGGACCTTCGGGAGAAGACTTATGAGGTCGAGGGTGATGCCACGCAGGGTGTGGTCGCCGTCGATGTAGGCAGAGTCGAGGGACCTGTCGGGGATCGCTTTCAGCGCCTCCTTGGCGATGTCGCGGAGCACGACGGTCTTCGAGGCAAAGGGACCTGTCCTGGCAAGCATCCGCTGATAGACCTCCTCGAAGGCGGCATCACTCCGGTTGGACGGCTTGTTCCACCCGTCCAGGTATCGCCATGGGTCCACGAGATAGTAACGCTCGATCGGGGCCGACCGCGAGAGGAGGGCATGCGCGAAGGCGCCCTCCAGCACCCCGATCTCGCAGAGCTGCCGGCAGCCGAAGGACTGGACGACACGGCTCCAAAGGTCGAACCTGTCGGCGCTGACCCGCGCGATCTCCTGCATGGAAAACATCTCGGCTGTCGGCATCGGAGTTGTTTTCGAAGGGTTTGAGGTGTTCTCGGAGGCTTGAACCGGTTCTGCCGGGACCAAGGATCTTGACGCAGAAAGATAGGGTATGCGATCCATGGCAGCAAACCGGCAGGCAGGGCTTACCCGTCCGACGGGTGTCGATGCGCAGGCCCAGGACCGACCGTCTCGTGAACCATTTCGGGCCTAACCCGCTTCACCCCCCGGAAAATCGAGGACAACCGCCCGATCGGGGTCTCAACCCATATTCCCGTACCTTAGACCCATGGCCGGCAGCTACAAACTGAAGGACCTTTCGCGGATGCTGAACATGTCGCCCTCGACCGTCTCGAAGGCGCTGAACGACTACCCCACCATCAGCCAGATGACCCGCGACCGGGTCAAGGAGCTGGCCCGCCGCGTCAACTACACACCCGACCCTACGGCCATCTCCTTCAAGCGGAAGAAGAGTTTCAGCATTGGCGTCATCATCCCCAACCTGCTCGACCATTTCTACACCATCGCCGTGGGTGGCATCGAGGAATCGGCCATGGCCAACGGCTACAAGGCCATCGTCACCCAGCACTACGAAGATGTCGGCCGCGAGGTCGAGATCGCCGAGATGATGGCCCGCAACCGCGTCGACGGACTGATCGTGTCCATCTCCCGGGAGACGACCGACATCCTGCACTTCCGGCAGTTGGAGGCAGAAGGGATCCCCGTCGTCTACTTCGTCCGTAGACCCGGCGAGGACGACGTCTTTCATGTCACCAGCAACGTCTACAAGGGAACTGCCGACGCGGTCGACTTCCTTTACGAAAGGGGACACCGCAGGATCGGGCAGATCCTCGGTCCCGCCTCCCTGCAGGCCACGCGGGACCGGCAGCAAGGCTACATGCAGGCCTTGCAGGCCCTAGGTCTGCCCTGGGACGACCGCCTGCTGGTGCATTCCAACCTCTCCGAAGAGAGTACCGTAAGGGCGGTGGAACACCTGGCCACCCTCCACGAGCCCCCCACCGCGGTCATCTCCTTCAAGGACCAGCAGGCCCTCGATGCGATGCTCCACCTCAAGCGCAACCGCCGGGGCGACCCACCCATGGAATTCGTGGGCTTCGGCAACCTGCCCCTCTTGAAATACCTCGACAACCCGCCCCTGGCGACCCTCGAGGAACAATGCGCGAGCATCGGCAGCCGCGCCGCCGAAATGCTCATGGCCCGCATCTCCGAACCCGACGCCCGGCCCGACACCCGGTCGGTCAGCTTCGACTGCCGCCTGCTCGCCCTCAAGTGACGCACCCCTGCCATGCCTCTCCACCCTTGCCTACCGGGATCGCACCCTATCGGACCGATGGGCCTGTAACACAGGCACCCCGGCCTTAGACCGGGGTGCCTGCTGGTAGTATGATAAGGGTAGCAGAACGCTATTCGATGACCTTGTCCGAGGCCGGCTGGTTGGTCGCGCTGCCGGCATAGCCCAGGTTCTGGTTGATCCATCCATTCGGGTTGGCGAGGATCGCCGTGCGCGGGATGGGCCAGAGAGCGTGGTAAGGGCTGATGGTGTACGCATCGCCACGGACGTTCTTCACGTTGAGCTTGTAGAAGATGTTCTTGTCCATCACCCGGTCGTACCAGAAGTTGGACGTGTTGAAATTGGCCGCGTTATAGGTCTTGCCGCGGTACGACTTGCCCGTCTTGGCGAAGGTGAAGGCCACGCGGGTGACCTCCGTCTTGCGGGGCTCCTCGTAGTACAGTTCACGCGCACGCTCGTCGAGGATGGTGCCGATGTCGACCACGCCCGCAGGGTAGGGGGAACAGCGCGCACGCATGCGTACGGCGTTGACGTCGGCCGTGGCATTGGCGATGTCGTTCTTCCACCAGTAGGCCTCGGCGCGGAGGAGGTAGGTCTCGGCGAGGCGGAAGACGTACCAGTCGGAATTGCCCCCTTGGTAAGGCGTGCGGATCTGATCGGGGATGAAGAGTTTGTAGTGCGGCCAGTCATACCAGGTGCGGATGGTGTCGCCGGTGGAGACGGCCAGCACACCACTCGCATTGAAGAGTTGCAGGCGGCGGCCGTACCAGGGCGACACCCCTTTGATGGCGGGGTTGTTATAGACCAGCATGTTCATCATCATCCAGTTGCCGGAGGTGGTGTCATGGCGGAGGTCCTTGTCGTCGTCCCAGATGTCGCGGGTGGCATAGCCTGTGGCCCGGCAGCGGCCGATGCCTCGGCCGTAGAGGGTGCACATGTCGAGTTCCACGCCGAAGTTGGGCGTCATGCCCACCCGGCCGTCCGGGGTCAGGATGGTGTTCACGGAGAAGAAGGGCACGGCCTGGCGCATGGTGTTGACGCCGCCCACGGTGGCGTTCTGGTCGCCATATCGGTCGGTCACGAGGAAGAGCACTTCGGTGTTGGCGGCGGCGGCCTTGTTCTGCGGGCGGTGCAGGTCCCAGATGACATTCTTGCGGGCATCGCTCAACTCGGCACCGAAGCGGTTGGTGACCAGCCGGTAGGCGCCGTTGTTGATGACGGCGGAGGTGGCGGTGATGGCCTCGTCGAAGAGTCCCATCGACAGACAGACCTTGGCGAGGAGGTGGTAGACGGCAGCCTTGTTGACATCACCCTTGTCCTGCACCCAGGGCACGAACTGGGCGGCCGTGTCGAGCTCCAGCTTGATGCGCTGGAGGATGGCATCGCGCTTGACGGTCTTGAAGTCGAGCCTGGGTTCGGTGATCTCCTTGAAGGTGGTGGGGATGTCGCCGAACTGGTGAACGAGGCGGTAGTACTGGTAGGCGCGGTAGAAATAGGCCTTGCCCTTGATCACGTCCTTGGCGGCCTGGGAGAAGGTGGCCTCGGGCAGGCGCGAGATGATGGTGTTGGCGAGGCGGATGCCCAGCCAGCCCTGATCCCAATACCAGCCGATGCGGTTGAAGTCGCCGCTGTTGAGGTTGGCGTCGGGGGTGATGAGGATGTTCATGTTGACGGCCGGCCCGAACTTGTCGGTCGTGCCCTCGACGGCCACTTCGGAGAAGATGTTCTCGGTGATGATGGGTGCGCCGTCCTGGTAGAACTCCGGCCGCATGTTGTTGGCGCAGGAGGCCAGCGCGGCCCGGAAGCCCGACTCGGTGGTGAGGGTGTTCTCGGGGCTGAAGATGGACTGCGGCTTCGGCTTGAGCCAGGAGTCCTGGCAGGATGAGAGGGCGAGCAGGGCCGCAAGGGCGGGAGCCAGTCCCTTTCGGATATGATGTGTTTGTATCGACAGGTTCATATGTGTGCGGTTTGTCGGACGGGTTTGCAGTTACAGGTTCATGTTCAGGCCGAAGTTGACGATGCTGGGCGTCAGGCCCTTGTTCTCCGGGTCGAAGTAGGTCCAGGGAGAGAACACCATGCCGTTCTGCACGTTCACGTAGAGCTTGACACCCTGGAACTTGTATTTCTCCAGCACCTCCTTGGGCACGGTGTAGGCCAGGCTGATGTTGTTGAGCCGGACGAAGGAGGAGTTGCGGTAGACGTCGAAGGCCACGGAACCGCCGGCTGCCGACATCATCTTGGCGTAGTCGTTGATCGGGTTCGTCGGCGTCCAGTAGGGCCTGCGGTAGAACTGCGAGCGGTCGTAGAAGAGGTCGACGTTCTTGGCCTCGTTGAAGATGCTCACCTGACCGACACGTCCGTACAGTGCGAAGGAGACGTCCCAGTTGCGGAAGAGGGTGAACTCGTTGCGGACGTTGAAGGAGAACTTGGGCGTCGTCTGTCCGACAAAGGTGCGGTCGTCGGTGGCGGTGTATTTGCCGTCGTTGTTGAGGTCTTCGAGGCGGAAGTCGCCGGGGGTGAAGCCATAGGAGCGGGCCTTGGCGTCGTCGGCGGTCTGCCAGACACCGGCGACCTTGTAATTGTAGATGTCGGTGATCTGCTTTCCGATGAACCAGCCGTTGGCCTGGTCGTCCTTCTCGACATAGCCGGTGATCTTGCCGGTGGCATCGGTCACGGGCACGGGGCCGTAGAGGCGGACGATCTCGTTCTGGTTGGTCCAGAAGGTCACGTTGGAGCGCCAGCTGAAGTTGTTGCGCTTCATGTTGGTGCTGTTGAGCATGACCTCGAAGCCGCGGTTGTCGACCTGCCCGAGGTTGGCGATCACGCTGGTGAAGCCGGTCATGACCGGCAGCGTGCGGTTCACGAGCAGGTCGTTGGTGGACCGGTCGTACCAGTCGATCGAGCCGCTGAGGTTGCCCTTGAGGACGGTGAAGTCGACGCCGATGTTCATCGAGCGGTTGCGCTCCCACCGCAACTTGGGGTTGGCCATGTTGGCGGCCTGCACGCGGCCGGCGCTGTAGCGGGTGCCGCCCGGCGTGATGAACTCGTAGCTGCCGGCGCTGAGGTTGGCCAGGGCGGCGTATCGGCCGATCTCGCGGTTTCCGTTCTCGCCATAGGACACACGGAGCTTGCCGTACTCGATGAAGCGGGACAGGCCCTTCATGAACTTCTCGTCGGTGAATACCCAGCCCAGGGCGGCCGAGGGGAAGAAGGCCCGCCGGTTCTCCAGGCCGAAGGCGGAGTATCCGTCGCGACGGCCGGTGACGGTCACCAGGTACTTGCCGGCGAAGTTGTAGTTGAGGCGGCCCATGAGGGCATCTGCCGTGGCATACTGGTCGTCGTTGGTGACGACGATCGTGCGGGCGGCGGAGATGTTGTTGTAGCCGAGGTTGTCGTTGGGCGAGAAGCTCTCCGCGTTCACCCGCTGGTACCAGTTCTGGTACTTCTCGGCGTTGATCAGGGAGGTCACCTCGAAGCTGTGCTTGCCGAAGTTCTTGGCCCAGCCGACGACGTTGTCGAGCTGCCACTGGAACTGGTTGTTGTCTTCGCGCACCGTGATGCCTCCGCGGACCCCCACCAGCGGGTGGGCGGCCGAGATGTGATTGTAGTTTTTATACCAGTCGAGGCGCGGGGTGAAGTTTGTCTGGTAGAAGAACCCGAACGGAAGCTTACCCTTGACATACAGCGAGCCGAAGAGGTTCATCGTCTTCTGCAGGCGCCGACGGTAGGTGATGTCGAGGAAGGGGTTGGAGTTGTTGCCCGGGTCGTCGTTGGTGCTCGGCCGTAGCGTGACTCCATCGTCGTTGTAGAGCTGACCATACGGCGTCGTACGGATCATATTACCCAGGGTGACATTATAGGGGCTCTCATCCCGGTCGGCGAACTGCATGTTCATGCCGAAGGTGAGGAACTTGGCGACTTCTGCCTCCACATTCACACGGGCGCGGAAGGTCTTGTATTTCTCCCCTACCGACAGGCCCTCATTCTCGAGGTATCCCAGCGAGGTGTAGTAGGAGAGCTCGTTCTTCTTGCCGCTGATGGCCACGGTATAGTCCTGGCCCTTCGACTGGCGGTTGTACATCTGGTCTTCCCAGTCGACGATGTTTCCGGCCTTGTAGTTCTTGATCTCGACGGTCGTGAGGCGGAGCCGGTTCAGCCAGATGTCGACGGGGTCGCCCGTCGCACCCGTCAGGGCCTTCCATTGGTCCACGCTCAGCCCGGCCGGCAGCTTGCTGGGGTCGGTGAACTGGTATTTGATGTTCGGGCGGGAGGTCGAGTCGAAGCCGCGCATGCTCCAGAGCACGTCGGTCCGCCAGTTGATGAATTCCGTCGGCGACAGCAGCTCCGGGTACTGGGAGATGCGGTTGAGGTTGTAGTTGGCGTTCACCGATATCTGCGGCTTGCCGCTCTTGCCGCGCTTGGTGGTGATGAGGATGACGCCGTTGGCCGAGCGGGCGCCGAAGACGGCCGCCGAGCTGGCATCCTTGAGGATGTCGATGGTGGCGATGTCGTTGGGGTTGACATCGTCCAGCGAACCCTGGTAGATCACGCCGTCGACCACCAGCAGGGGCGAGGTGGATGCGATCAGCGAGCCGCGGCCGCGCACCAGCAGGTTGCCACCGCCCTTGGGGCCTGCGTTCAGGCTCACGTCGAGGCCGGGAGCATTGCCCCGCAGCATGTCCTGCACCGAGCGGGGGTTCTCGTTCTCGAACTGGGTGGCCTTCACCTGGGCGACGGCCCCGGTAAGGTCCTTCTTCTGGCGGGTGCCATAACCCACCACCACGACCTCGCCGAGCTGGTTCTGCTGGTCGGCGAACTTGATGGTCAGCGGACCGGAGACGCCCTTCAGGGCGACCTCCTGGGCCGTGTAGCCCGCGAAGGAAACGACCAGCGTGGCCCCGTTGTCCACCCCCTTGAGGGTGAATTCGCCGTTGGCATCGGTCAGGACCACGCGCTTCGTACCCTTCACGGCGACGGTGGCGCCCGCCAGGGGCTCACCCTTCGCATCGGTGACCTGGCCCTTCACGTCGATGGGCGGCGCATAGGCCCGGAGGGATGGCATCTCGGCCGCTCGGACCCCGCCCGCGACGGACAGGACCCCGGCGACGGCCAGGAAAAGGGCCGGGATACAGCTCCGCAGAGCCGCCCGGAGGGAATTCATTGGCATGACAAGCAGGGTTTGGTTGATGGTGATCGTCGGTTGTGAAGATGTTAACGACATACTAAATTATAAAAATGCTGCGGCATTATTCCGGAAATCGATTGAAATCGGCCGGCAGGGGCCTACCACCCCCTCGACCGGCAGATGCCCAGCTCGAGGCCGCGGAGTTCCGCCAGGCCCCGGAGACGGCCGATGCAGGAGTAGCCGGGGTTGGTGGTCTTGCCGAGGTCGTCGATCATCTGATGGCCGTGGTCGGGCCGGAAGGGGATGGGCTCGGACTTCCGCTGCTGGATCTCGAGGAGCTCCTGCATGACGGCGTACATGTCGACATCGCCCCCCAGGTGGTCGTCTTCGTAGAAGTTGCCCTGCGGGTCCTTCCGCACGTTGCGGAGGTGGATGAAATGCACCTTGTCGCCGATGCTGCGGGCCATCGCGGGCAGGTCGTTGTCGAAGGATGCCCCCAGCGATCCCGTGCAGAAGCAGGCGCCGTTGCTTTGCGCCGGCACGGTGTCGAGGATGAAGCGGTAGTCGTCGAGGTTGCGGACGATGCGCGGCAGCCCGAGGATGTCGTACGGGGGGTCGTCGGGGTGGATGGCCAGCCGGATGCCGAGTTCGTCGGCCACGGGGGCGATGGCCGAGAGGAAGTAGGCGAGGTTGTCGCGGAGGGCCTGACGGTCGATGTCGCGATAGGCGGCGAGCTTCTCGCGCATCTCGGAGAGGGTCGACTTCCGCTCTCCCGGGATGCCGAACATCACCACGTTGGCCAGGTGCTCGCGCCGGGCGGGCGTGGCGGCGTCATGGCGCCGCCTGGCCTCCTCCACGACGGCGGCCGGGTAGTCGCCCTCGGCACCGGGCCGTTGCAGCAGGTGGATGTCGAACATCGCCATGTCGGCCCAGTCGAAGTACAGGGCCAGGGAACCGTCGCGCATGGGGTGGTCGAGGCTGGTCCGCGTCCAGTCGTTCACCGGCATGAAGTTATAGGTGACGATGCGGATGCCGCAGGCCGCCAGGTTCCGAAGGGTCTGCTTGTAGAGCTCGATCCAATGGTGGTACCTGCCGCTGCGGGTCTTGATGTCCTCGTGGATCGTGACGCTCTCCACCACGTCCCAGGTGAGTCCCTTGGCCTCGATGACGTCTTTGCGCCTGCGGATCTCGTCGACGGTCCACAGCTCACCATGCGGCACCTGGTGCAGGGCCGTCACAATGCCCTGTGCGCCCGTCTGCAGCACGTCCTGCAGCGATACCGGGTCGTCCGGCCCGAACCATCTCCATGTCTGTCTGAGTCTCATGCGGTGTCTTGTTTGTACTGGATCTGTTCCTTTGATCGGGGTGGATGCGCCGATCCCGCTGCGGTGCTAGCTGCCCTTTGTATGGTGTATCGGGCTAGACCCCCGAAAAGACGCTGAAGCCGCCGTCGACGCCGAGCACCTGCCCGTTGACGAATCCGGAGGCGTCGCTGAGCAGATACACCAGCGCGCCGATGAGTTCGTCGGGCTCGCCGAAGCGTCCATAGGGGGTGTTGCGGATCACGGCCTCGCCGCGCGAGGTGTGGCTGCCGTCGGGGTTGGTGAGCAGGGCCCGGTTCTGGTGGGTGATGAAGAATCCCGGGGCGACGGCGTTCATCCGCACGCGGCCCTTGTGGCGAATGGCCAGCTCCGTGCTCATCCAGCGGGTGTAGTTGTCGATCGAGGCCTTGGCCAGCGAATAGCCCAGCACCCGGGTGATGGCCCGGGCCGAAGCCATCGAGGAGATGTTGACGATGCTCCCGCCCCCGGTGGCGAGCATGGCGGGACCGAAGACGTTGACCGGCAGGATGCTGCCGAAGAGGTTCAGGTCGAAGACCCGGCGCAGCGCGTCGATGTCGGCATGGAAGGGGTCCGCATCCGGCAGGATGACGGCCTCCTTGATGTTGCCGCCCGCACCGTTGACCAGCCCGTCGACACGGCCGAAGCGTTCCATCGTGAGGGCCAGCGCCGCCTCCAGCTGCCCCCTGTCCAGCACGTCGGCCTCGGCCACAAGGGCCTCGCCGCCCGCCCGGACGACGGCCTCCGCCCGCTCCTCTGCCACGGTCCGGTTCCGGCCGACCAGCACCACGCGGGCGCCCGCACCCGAGATGCCGCGGATGAAGGCCTCGCCCAGCACGCCGGTCGCACCCGTCACCACCACCACCTTGCCGTCGAGCCTGCAGGAATAGTCGCTCCCCATCAGTAGGTATGTTGTTGATCGTCGGAACAAGGTAGCGAAATGACGGCACCGCCGTACCTGGCCCCGTAAGAAATCGGTTGAAATGCGATGCTATCCGAAAACGACGGATATTTAAAATCCAAACCCGAACAACCCCATGACAGGCCTCCGAACCCTTGCCGCCATCGCCCTCCTCGCCGCCCTTTCCCTGCCGCTGCATGCGCAGGTGCGCTGGCGGTCCGTCAAGGCCCTCGCATTCACCCGCAACGGCAAGGGCTACGTGCACGACAACCGCGCCGCCTCCGTGGACATGCTCCGGCGCATGGCCGCCGAACAGGGGTTCTCCCTGACGGCCTCCGACGACCCGGCGCAGTTCACCGACGACAACCTCGCACAATACGACCTGCTCATCTTCTCCAACACCAACAACGACGTCTTCGACACCGACGCGCAACGCACCGCGTTCCGCCGGTACATCGAGTCGGGCGGCGGCTTCGTGGGCCTCCACTCGGTCATGGGCACCGAACGCGGATGGACATGGTTCAAGAACATGCTCGGCGGCACCTTCTCCTGGCACGCCCGCAACCAGCCCTTCCGCATCCTAAACATCCGCCCCGGCCACCCCGCCACGGCCGGCGTCCCGGCAGTCTGGGAGAAAAAAGACGAGTGCTACTTCGCCAAGGAACTCTTCCCCGGCATCGAAGTGCTCATGGTGCACGACCTGGCCTCCCTCGACGGCAAACAGGAAGAGGAGGTACGAAAGAACGCCGGACACTACAAGGACCACTACCCCACCGCCTGGTACCACGCCTACGACGGCGGACACGTATGGGTGACGACCCTCGGACACGATATCTTCAACTATTCCGACCCCGTATACCTCAACCACGTCCTGCAAGGCATCCGCTGGGTAGCGGGCAAGTCCGCCCGCCGCGATGCCGCCAAGGCCTATGCCGACGGACGCGACACGCCCCTCCGCTTCCGCTGACACCTAAACCCGAACAATCGCCCCATATGAACCGAAGGAAATTCATGGCCACGGCCGCCGGCACCGGCGCCGCAACCGCCGCCGCCTCCCTGGGATTCCCCAGCATCGTCCCCGCCAGCGTCATGGGCAAGAACGCCCCCAGCAACCGGCTCAACATCGGCGCCATCGGCACCGGCCGCATCTCGCGCGACCACGACATGGCCGAGACGATCAAATACGCCCACGCCCGCATCATGGCGGTCTGCGACGTCGACAGGAACCGCGTCAAGGACGCCGTCGACTACGTCAACGGCATCTATGCCAAACAGACGGGCAAGGCCGACAACGGCGTCACCCCCTACGACGACTACCGCGAACTGCTCGCCAACAAGGATATCGACGGCGTACTCATATCGACGCCCGACCACCAGCACTCCATCATCGGCATACATGCCGTCGAGGCCGGCAAGGACGTCTACCTCCAAAAGCCCACCTCCCTAACCATCGAGGACGGCCGCGCACTCAGCAACGCCGTCCACCGCACCGGCCGCATCCTCCAGATCGGCAGCCAGCAGCGCTCCTGGACACAATTCCGCTACGCCTGCGAACTCGTCCGCAACGGACGCATCGGACAACTCAGGAAGATCGTCATCGGCCTCCCCGTCGACCCCTCCGGCGATGTGGAGAAGGAGATGCCCGTCCCCGCAGCCCTCAACTACGACGCATGGCTCGGCATGACGCCCTACGCCTACTACACCGAGAAGCGCGTACACCCTCAGAAGGGCTACGACAGGCCCGGATGGCTCCGCTGCGAACAGTTCGGCGCCGGCATGATCACCGGATGGGGCTCGCACCACCTCGACATCGCCCACTGGGCCATGGACACCGAATACACCGGACCCGTCGAGGTATGGGGCTCCGCCGAATTCCCCAAGTCGGGCCTGTGGGACGTGCACGGCTCCTTCAAGACCTACGGCCGTTACGCCAACGGCGTCACCATGGAGGTCAGCGACGCCAACCCCAACGGCATCCGCTTCGAAGGCACCGAAGGCTGGATCTTCGTCACCCGCGGCAACTACGCCGCCACCGCCTCAGACCCCGTCAGCAAGACCCCCTCCAAGGCCCTCACCGCCAGCGACCCCAAGATCATCACGTCGCAGATAGGTCCCGGCGAGATCCACCTCCCCGTCAGCGCAGAACACCACGGCAACTGGCTCGACAGCATGCGCACCCGCCTACCACCCATCGCCCCCGTCGAAGTCGGACACCGCTCCTGCTCCGCCTGCCTCCTCCACCACATCGCCATGAAACTCAAACGCCGGCTGCAGTGGGACCCCGTCAAGGAACGCTTCCGCAACGACGACGAGGCCAACGCCATGCTGTCGAGGCCCAAGCGCCACCCCTACACCTTCTGACCCCATGATGACCCTCCCCACGCTCCTGCTCGCCACCTCGCTGCTGGAGGTAACGGCCATGCACAACCGAACCGACACCTCCGCTCCCTGGCGCTTCATCACGCTCGACCCCGGACACTTCCACGCGGCCCTCGTGCAGAAGCGCATGTACCCCGGGGTCGACCCCACCGTGCACGTCTACGCCCCGGCGGGCGACGACCTGCGCCTCCACCTCGCCCGCATCGACGGCTACAACACCCGCAAGGCCGACCCCACCGCCTGGAACGAAGTGGTGCATGCCGACAGCGACCCCCTGCAGCGCATGCTCCGCGACCGCAACGGCAACGTCGTCATGCTCGCCGGCAACAACCGCAAGAAGTCGGAATACATCCTCCGAAGCGTCAAGGCCGGCTACCACGTCTTCGCCGACAAACCCATGGCCATCGACGCCGACGGCTACCGGTCGCTCGAAAAGGCCTTCCGCATCGCCCGCCGAAAGGGACGCCTCCTCTACGACATCATGACCGAACGCTACGAGATCGCCACCATCCTCCAACGCGAACTCTCCCGCCTGCCGGAAGCCTTCGGCACCCTCCAACAGGGCAGCCCCGCCGACCCCGCCATCACCAAGGAAAGCGTACATCACTTCTACAAGGAGGTGTCGGGATCGCCCCTGCAACGGCCCGCCTGGTTCTATGACGTCGCCCAGCAGGGCGCCGGCATCGTCGACGTCACCACCCACCTGGTCGACCTCGTCCAATGGGAGGCCTTCCCCGAACAGGTCATCGACTACGACCGCGACGTCAGGATCCTCGGCGCCCGCCGCTGGAACACGGCCGTCACCCTGCCCCAGTTCGCCGCCAGCACCTCCCTCAAGGCCTTCCCCGACTACCTGACCCCGAACGTGGACGCCGACGGCACCCTCCAGGTGGCGGCGAACGGCCAGATCGACTACACCCTACGCGGCATCCACGCCCGCGTCTCGGTCATCTGGAACTACCGCGCCGAACCGGGCGGCGGCGATACCCATTTCTCCGTCATGCGCGGCAGCCTCTCCGACCTTGTGATCCGACAGGGTCGTGAAACGGGCTTCATCCCCCGTCTGTACATCGAACGCAAGCCGGGCCTCGTCGAGTCGGACCTGCGCAGGGCCTTCGCCATCCTGGAGAAAAGATACCCGGGCATCGCATTCGCCGACAACGCCAAGGGCTGGGAGGTCACGATCCCCGCCGTGTACCACAACGGCCACGAGGCCCATTTCGCCCAGGTGACCGAGAAATACCTGGGCTACCTGAAGTCGGGAGCGATGCCCGCATGGGAAGTGCCCAACATGCTCGCCAAGTACCGCCTCACCACGTCGGCGCTGGCGCTCAGCCTGCAGTGACCCCTCGCGGGGTTGGCCGGCGTCAGGCGAGCAGCGGCCGCACCACCGATCCATGCACGTCGGTGAGGCGGAAGCGCCGGCCCTGGAAACGATAGGTCAGCTGCTCGTGGTCGATGCCCATGAGGTGCAGCATCGTGGCCTGGAGGTCGTGCACCGAGACGGGGTCGCGGACGATGTTATAGCTGAAGTCGTCGGTCTGCCCGAAGCCGAAGCCCTTCTTCACCCCGGCCCCCGCCATCCACATCGTGAAGCAACGGGGGTGGTGGTCGCGGCCGTAGCCCTCCTTGGAGATACGCCCCTGCGAGTACACCGTCCTGCCGAACTCACCGCCCCAGACGACGAGCGTGTCCTCCAGCAGCCCGCGGCGCCCGAGGTCGGTCAGCAGGGCCGCAGTGGGCTGGTCGATCTGCCGGCACTGGCGCTCCATGTTCTTCGGGAGACCGTCGTGGTGGTCCCATCCCTGGTGGTACAGCTGGACGAAGCGGACATCTTTCTCGAGGAGCCGGCGGGCCAGCAGGCAGTTGGCGGCATAGCTGCCCTTGTCGCGGCTGGCGGGGCCGTAGAGTTCGAACACCTCCTCCGGCTCGTCGGTCGTATCCATCACCCCGGGTACCGATGTCTGCATGCGGTAGGCCATCTCGTACTGGGCGATGCGGGCCTCCAGCTCCGGGTCGGCCCAGGTCTGCTGCTGCATTTCGTTGAGGCGTCGGAGGTGGTCGAGCATCTCGCGGCGGTCGGGTGCGTCGTAGCCTTCGGGGTCCTGCAGGAAGAGCACGGGGTCGGGCCCCGAGCGGAACTGCACGCCCTGGTGCTCGGAGGGGAGGAAGCCGTTGCCCCAGAGGCGTGCGTAGAGGGGCTGGTCCTTCGGCGCATCCTTCGACACCATCACGATGAAAGCCGGCAGGTTGCGGTTCTCGGAGCCCAGCCCGTAGCTGACCCAGGCGCCCATCGACGGCCTGCCGGCGAGCTGGTGGCCGGTCTGGAAGAAGGTGATGGCAGGGTCGTGGTTGATCTGCTCGGTGAAGACGGAACGGACGATACAGAGCTCGTCCACCACCCTGGCCGTGTGGGGGAGCAGCTGGCTGACCCAGGTACCGCTGCGGCCATGTCGCTGGAAGGCGTAGGCGGAGGGGACGACCGGCAACACGGCCTGGTTGGCACTCATGCCCGTCAGCCGTTGTCCCTTGCGGACGCTGTCGGGCAGCTGCCTGCCGTAGAGGCCCTGCAGCTTGGGCTTGTAGTCGAAGGTCTCGAACTGCGAAGGGCCGCCGGCCATGAAGAGGAAGACGACGCGCCGGGCCTTGGGTGCGAGCGTCGACAGCCCCTGCTGCAGGGCCGCCTCCGAGGGCTGCGAGGCCCGGACCGCCGTCGGACCCATGAGCTGCTGCAGGGCGAAGGCCCCGAGCCCCATGGCGGTGCGCGACAGGAAGTCGCGACGCTCCATCTTCCGCATCTGCGCTTCGATGTCGGGCGTCAGGGGTCCGGCGGGGTTGTGGGGGTGGGACATGGCTATCGCTTGGTGAGGGTGGCGTCTGCGTTGAGGATGGTGCTGGCCACGACGGCATGGGCCGCCACGAGGTCGGGGCTGAGCCCTGCCTGGGTGGGCAGGATACCCGCCTTCAGCCAGCCGGTCGCCTTCGACGGCTCTTCCCGGAAGCGCTGCCGCTGGCGGGCGTGCAGCTCGAGGAGCAGGCCCGCCTCGGCGGGTGTCGGCCGCCGTCCCGTAAGGCGGCGGAAGGCCGTGTGGATGGCATGGGCCGGGTCGGCCTCCCGGGCCATGGCGATGCCCAGGGCCTTGCAGGCCTCCAGATAGGTGGGGTCGTTGAGCGTGACGAGCGCCTGCAACGGGGTGTTGGTGCGCTGGCGCCGGGAGAGGCAGACACTGCGGTCGGGCGCGTCGAAGGTCGACAGGGTGGGGTTGGGCACCGTGCGGCGGACGAGCATGTAGAGGCTGCGCCGATGCACCTGCGGGGTGCTGTCGGCCCGGTAGGTGTCGCCTTTGATATCCCAAAGCCCGGCGGGCTGGAAGGGTCGGAAGCTGGGACCGCCGATCTCGGCCCGCAACAGGCCAGCCGCCGCCAGTGCGTTGTCGCGCAACATCTCGGCCGAGAGGCGCGACGAGGGGCCGCGCGCCAGCCAGCGGTTGGCGGGGTCGGCCTCCCGGGCCGCGGCATCGGCACGGCTGTCGCGGCGGTAGGCCTGCGAGGTGACGATCAGCCGGACCATGCGCTTGACATCCCAGCCCGACTCGCGGAGTTCCACGGCCAGCCAGTCGAGCAGCCCGGGATGGCTGGGCATCTCGCCCTGGTTGCCGAAATCCTCCGAAGTGCGCACCAGACCCGACCCGAAGAACTGCTGCCAAAGGCGGTTCACGGCCACGCGGGCCGTCAGCGGGTGGTCGGGATGGGTGAGCCACTGCGCCAGCCCGTACCGGTTGGCCGGCAGCGTCGATGGATAGGCCAGGATGCCGGCGGGCGTGCCGGGCGTCACCCGCTCCCCCGGCATGTCGTAGCGGCCACGCCGCAGCAGGTAGGTGGGCTTCGGCTCGGGCATCTCCTCCATGACCATCAGGTCGCGCACCCTTCGCATGGTGTCCGACAGGATGTTGCGAAGCCCCTTCAGGTCGGCCATCGCGGCGAGGAGGGCCGTGTCGGCCGTCCCGGCACGGGCCTCTGCCAGCCCCCGCCGCTCGGATGCCTCAAGCGTTCCGGCGGGCTTCCGGGTGATGGCTCGCCAGTCGGACACGCCGGCCAGCACCCGGAGCTCATCAGGTGTCAGCAGCCGGCCATGGGCGGTCACATCGCAGGCCAGCCCCCCGCGGAAGCCGGTGCCGCGCCACCAGCCGCCGACCTGCAGGCCCGGCTCCGGCTGCTGGAAGAAGATGATGTCCTTCGTCAGGCGGTCCTTCACGACGCGCATGTCCTGCGGCTGACCGTCGACCAGCAGCCTGAGGCCCGAGGCACGCGAGGATCCGTCATAGGCCAGCGCCAGGTGCAGCCAGCGCTCCCGCGGCGCCGGGGCCGGCGCCTGCAGGAGGATGGCGTTGGAAGGGGCCGTATGCGCCATCACGACCTCGAAACGCCCGCCCTTCAACGCGATGTGGAAGCCTTTGAAGTTGTAGAGCCGCTCGGCATTGCTCTTATGGATGATGACACCGTCGTGGAGGTCGCGCGGGATCCATACCCGGATGCCGACGGTGAAGGGTTCGGAACGGCGAAATGCGCCGGCCCCGGCGAGGTCGAGGTAGGTATCGCCGTCAAGCGCCAGCACCCGACGCCCCGCCTGCGTCACAAAACGGGCGGTGTCGCCGGCAACGCCCGCATCATGCTTCATCACCCCCCTGCGGGCCGTGTCGACGCGGTCCGCCAGGTCGCCCGACAACGGGAACCAGGCCTTCAACCCCGTCTTCAGCAGGCCCTCCCCCGCCCAGGCCGCATACCCGCCGCCATCGACCCAGGCCGCCGCCCGGCGGACGGCCTCCGCCCGGGTCGAATCGACCCGCCGCTCTCCGGCCCGTATGCGTTCCTGCAAGGCGGCGATCGCCGCCTCCTGGGCCGGTGTCGGCAGGTGCAGGGTGGGCGTCGGCATGTCGTCGTTCCAAGAGATCTGGCCGGCCTCGAGGATATTGTTGAAGAAGGCGTACAGGCGGTAGTAATCCTTCTGCGAAAACGGGTCGTACTTATGGTCGTGGCAGCGGGCACAGCCCACCGACAGGGCCATGAAGGCCTCCCCGACCGTATTGGCACGGTCCATCACGTACTCGGTCTGGAACTCCTCTTCCACGATGCCGCCCTCCATGTTCTGCGGGTGGTTGCGGTTGAAGGCGGTGGCGATGCGCATGTCGCGGTCGGGCGAGGGCATGAGGTCGCCCGCCAGCTGCTCGTGGATGAACCGGTCGTAGGGCATGTTGCGGTTGAAGGCGGCGATCACCCAGTCGCGCCAGGGCGACTGGTCGCGCATGCGGTCGACCGTATAGCCGTGCGAATCGGCGAAGCGCGCCACGTCGAGCCAGTCGGCCGCCATGCGCTCTCCGCAATGGGGGGAGGCCAGCAGCCGGTCGACCTGCCGCAGGTATGCCTCCCGGCTCGTGTCCGACAGGAACCGGTCGATCTCTCCGAGGGTGGGGGGCAGCCCCGTGAGGTCGAGGCTCAGCCGGCGCAGCAGCGTCTCCCGGTCGGCCTCGGGCGCAGGACGCAGGCCAAGCGACTGCAGCCGGGCGCCAATGAAACGGTCGATGGCGCCCGGTGGGCCGCCAACACCCTGCCAGTCGGGCGGCGTGGGCCGCTCCGGCTTCACGAAGGCCCAGTGCGGCCGGTACTCGGCACCCTGTTCGACCCACCGGGCCAGCACAGCCTTCTCCAGTGCGCTCAACGACAGGTGCGACCCGGGCACGGGCATCCGGTATTCCGGGTCATTGGAGAGGATGCGGTGCATCAGCTCGCTCCGGTCGATGCGGCCGGGCCGGATGGCGACGCGGCCCGGCCGCTCGGGCAGGGGGCCATAGGCCGACGTGGCCTCGTCGAGACGGAGGCCGGCCTCGCGACGCGCAGCGTCAGGCCCGTGGCAGGCGAAGCACTTGTCGGCCAGGATGGGGCGCACGTCCCGGTTGTAGTCCATCCGCCCCGTCAGCCTGCGGTACGCCTGCAGGACGTCGGGCGGGAGCGTGGGCTCCGGACGGAGGGCCGACAGAGCCAGGGCCGTCGCCAGACAGCCGGCCGCAACCGCGATATGTCGTGTACGTATCATGTCAACGGCTTTCGCCGACGACCCCGCCGGCCGGTCCGACCCCGTCGGCCTGCACGGCCGGATGCACCATCCGCAGCCGGCGCAGGCCCGTCTCCGTCACGGCCGTCCGCCACAGGTAGAGCCTGCGCAGCCGGCCACAGGGCCGCAACGTCTCGGCGATACCGTCGCCCACCCCCGTGCCATACAGGTTCAGCACCTCCAGCTCCGGGAACCGCTCCATGCGCAACAGCCCGCCATCGGTGACGCGGGTGCGCGACAGGTCGAGCCGGCGCAGGTGGGGGAAGGCGGGGAGCGACAGGAACCGCGGGTCGGTGAGGTCCATCCCGCCCGCCCGCAGCTCGAGGGTCTGCTCCGACAGCCGACCCACCAGATGCATCAGGCTGTCATCCACCGCCGCCGCGTGGATCAGACTCACATACAGGCCGTGGGAGCCCGTCATCACCTCCTGTACGATGGCACCCCGCCGACGAAGGGCCTCCACGACACCCGTATCGGGCTTCGGCAGGACCGGCGGGGGCGGCGGCACCGACACCTCCATGCCTTCCCCAGCCACTGCCTCGCCGGCATCGGCATCCTCGGACAGCGGCTCGCGTCCGACGACAACCGTGTCGGACGCCGGGACCGGACCGAAAGGCGCACCAGCCTCCACCCAACGATGGATGACGGCGATCTCGGCGCGCATGAGCTGTCGCTTCCCCTTCGGCGGCATGTGCAGGTCGTCATCCAACGGCCGGAGGAGGTGGGCATAGAGGGGACTGCCCGAAGGATCGCCCGAGATCAGCACCTTCCCGTTCCTGCCCCCCTTGCGTATCCACGCCTCGCCGTCGAGGCGGAGACCGCCCTTGCGCTTGGCAGCCGAATGGCAGCCCTCACACTTGTCGCGCAGGATGGGCGTCACCGCATCGCGGTAGGGATGCACCATGGACGGACCCACCGACGCGGCGGATGACAGCGGCGGCTCCGCCGACCCGGCCGTGTCCTGCGCCACGACAGCACCGTCCCCGGATGATGGGAACAGATAGCCCTCCCCATGCGTGAGCGTGCCGCCGAGATGCCCGGCCACGACCATCAGGCCCGTCGACAGCCATACGAGCGGGCGCCGACCCGATGGCCAGACCCAGGCCGCGAACGAAACGGCTCCGGTGGCGATGCCCAGCCACTGGTGCCTCAACGACAACACCTCGTCATACTCGCCCCCGGTACGCAACAGGTATCCGGAAAGACAGGCCGCCAACGCCGAGACGGCCGTCAGGGCGACCGCCAACACCAGGGCCGGCGCAACCCGTTCGCGCTGCCCCGACGGCAGGAGGCTCATCAGAAACGCAAAAAGCAACAGCCCGATGGGCAGATGCACCACCAACGGGTGCAGACGAGCCATGAAGTCCAACATCAGCGTGATTTCCACGTACAAAGTACCAAAGAATGCCGGACGGGAAAAATGAACACCTACAGCACCCGACGCTATCCCCAACACGTGGAAAAGTTTCCCGGGGCGAGGCGGGGGATTCATATAATTTTGCCGCGTCAAGTACCCTTCAACCGCTTCCTGCTGATGAAGGTCATCAACTCACTCGAGAACACGCGCGACACCCCGGCCTTCGGGCCCGAGAAGGGTGTGGTCATCTTCGTACATGGTGAATTTCACGGCGGGTGGTGCTGGGAGGAGGCCCTCACCGGTCCGTTTGCCAACCAGGGCTACCGCTGCATCACCTTCGACCTCCCCTACCACGAAAGGGCGGGAGAACGGGCAGACATCCGCAAGGCCCGCCTGCGCGACTACCTCCTCACCCTGCAACACGTGGTCAAACGCGTGGGCGGAGAGCCCATCCTCGTCGGGCATTCCCTCGGTGCGCACCTGATCGAGCAGTACCTCGCCAAGGGCCCATGCCGCATGGCCGTCCTCATGACACCGCCCCCGCCCGACGGCATCTGGCGGTCGGCGCTGCGCTGGATCCTCAAGCCCCACCTCTGGAAGGCCGTCCTGACCCGCCGCATGCGCCTGGCCGTTTCCACACCCGGCCGCGCCGCCATGGCCCTCTTCGGAGAAGGCATCACCCGCCAACAGGCCCAGCGCTATGCCGGCATGCTCGGCGACGAATCGCCCGCCGTGCTCGCCGAACTCCTCTGGACGAAACCCCCGGCAGATCCGACCGGCGACGTGCCCGTCATCGTCTTCGGCGCCGAGAAGGACAGCCTCTTCTCCCTCAAAGACCTGAAACGGACCGCCGCCCGGTACCATTGCGGCATCGTCGTCATGTCGGGCATGGGCCACGACATGATGCTGGAGCCCCAGGCCGCCCGCCTGGCAGACATCATGATCAACTGCATCGAGACGCGGCTCCGCATCCCCCGACACCAGCGGATGATCACCCCGCTCGACCGCAACGCCCGCGAACAGGCGAAACGGCTACAGGAACTCCGTCAGAAGAAACGCTGTTACTGACGCCCGCCGCCCTCAGAGGCGGTAGAACCGCCCGGCGTTGTCGTGGAAGAAATCCTGCCGCCGTCCCGCATCCCAGCCTTCCGTGAACCGCAGGGCCACCCGATGCCAGGCCGCATAGCCGCCGGCGACGGTGCTCACCGGCCAATCGCTGCCATAGACAATCCGAGCGGGCCCGAAGGCTTCAGCCGCCGATGCCATGTAGCCCATCACCTCCTCCTCCGTCCACGCCGTCCAATCGGCCTCCGTCAGCAGGCCCGAGACCTTGCAATACACGTCGGGATGCTGTGCCAGCTCCCGCATCCGCGACGCCCACGGCTCCGTCAGACCGGCCCGGATGCCCGGCTTCCCGCAATGGTCGAGCATGAAACGCACCCCCGGACACTGCCGGACCAGTCCGATGGCATCCTCCATCTGGTCGTGGGTGATGCACAACTCGAAATGCAGGCCCCGGCCCCAGGCCTTCCGAACCCCCTCCACGAACGCCGGCTGCAGACAGAAGCCCGCCGGCCGGCCCTGGATGTTGTGCCGCACACCCCGCACCAGCGGATTGGCGGCAAGGGCGTCCAACACCCCGTCCAGACGCACCGCATCGGTCAACTCCGCATGGGCCACGATGCCCCGTATCCGGGGGTCTGCATCCGACATCTCCCGCACCCAGGTCGCCTCGGCGACCGATTGCCGCGGATCGCAGTCGCACTCCACGAAGACCATCCGCTCCACCGGCACGCCCTCCGAAGCCCGGCCATAATCGTCGAGCAGGAAATCGCGGGCAAAGGGCGAGTCGCCCGAGATCCAGCCGTAATCGAAACGGGAAGGGCTCCAGAAATGGGCGTGGGCGTCGGTGACGGGTGTCATACGGGGGTGTTTGCAGCGATCGGGGGAGCGGCGGCAGCCAAATATACCGGACAAAACCCATACCTTCAGGTCATGAGACTGATCCTCGCTACCCTGCTGGCATGGGCGTCGCTGTCGCCCCTCTGCCTCTCCGCACAGGCAAAGCCCGAAGACGCCGTCCTGAGCCGGGTGGAAGCGCTGCGCCTCGCCATGGTCGACGCCGACGGCAAACGGCTCGACGAACTGACCTCCGACAAACTCAGCTACGGCCACTCCAACCTGCGGATAGAGGATAAGAAGTCGTTCATGGACAAACTCGTGTCGGGCGATAACGACTTCATCACGATGGAACTCACCGAAAAGCAGGTGACCCTGTCGGGCCGCACAGCCATCGTGCGCTGCCGGCTCGAAGGGCAGACGATGGACGGCGGGAAACCCGGGCAGGCCCGCCTGCACGTCCTCATGGTATGGCAGCGGGAAGGACGTACCTGGAAGCTCCTCGCTCGCCAGGCCGTCAAGCTGCCCTGACGCCAGCCCTCAGCCCTCACCCCCTGCGGCGGTCGACGGCGGAAGCCGCCAGTCCCAGACGAGCATGTCCCACAGGGCACCCCCGTAGGCAAGCGTGTCCACCACCTCGAAGCCTGTCCGGAGATGGGCCCTCAGCGATCGGGGATTCTCACGGTCCACATCGCAGGCGCAGAAGGCGAAGCGGTCCGACAGACATGCGCTGAACCGTCCGTACATCGCCTGCACCAGCCCCTTCCCCCGGTACGCCTTCGCCACACAGAGCTGCCCGACCACGACGTAGCCGGCCTCCGACAGGTTTCGCCCGCGGAACCTCACCCTGTCGAGCTGACGGAAGAGGTCTTCCAGCAGCGGATGGCCATGCCGCAGGTCGGGCAAGGTCACCAGCGCATACCCCACGACACGGTCGCCCGACCTGGCCACGACCGAAGGGTGCAGGCGATGCATGTCGCGCAGGTAATCGAGGGTGTACACGGCCGTGGTGAATCCTTCCCGGCAGGCTTCCGCATGCGTAAGCCCCGTCTTGAGGTTTTCGTGCTGAAGCCGAAGGATGCCTTCGAGGTCGGCCGTCGTCTCCGTCAACCCGATATGGACACCGGCGTGCATGTTGCAGGTTTTGGACCGTTCGACTACCGCAATCCCTCCGCTTCGGCTGCGATATGGCCGAAGGCGCCCCAGGGGCCGCCCGACAGGATGGCGCCGAAGACGGCGCGTGCCCCGGCCGTGTCGCCGCGGTGCAGGAGATAGGCACCGAGCCCGTACCCGTAGGATGCCGAGGAGAGGCCCTGCCGTTCGGCGAAGGCCTTGCGGGCGACGGCCGTGTCGGTGCCGTCGCGGTAGAGGCGGAGGATGGACAGGTAGTCGGCGTTCTCGATGAGGTCCATGTCGGGGTCGACCCTGCGGAGGAGACGCCGGGCGGCGCCCTTGCGGCCCGAACGGAGCAGGCCGAGGTGGTACCAGTTGGCGGCGGCTACGAACATGTCGTTGTTGCGGGACACCTTGAGACAGGCCTTCCAGGCGGTCGCCGCTTCCCGGTAGTCCTTTCTGAGGTATAGCGCGAGCCCGAGATGGTACCAGATGTTCGACTGCAGCGTGCTGGTGGGGATGTTGCGGGCGTTGGGCATGCCGTCGGGCTCTACCTCGTCGGGACGCCCCTTCACGAGGGCGGCGGCACGCCTGAGGTCGGACACCGCGCTGTCGGGACAGCGGAGCGTGATCCAGCGGTGGCCGCGGTGGCGCAGGAATCTGGCATCGGCGGGGTGCAGCTGATGGCCGATGGTGAACACCTCCACGGCATCGTGGTAGCGGCCCAGGTAGCCCAGGCGGCGGCCCAGCCAGATGAGCTTGTCGGCGTCGGTGGGTGACTGACGGGCCGCTGCCTGGGCCTGCGCCAGGGCCGCCTCCATCGTTTGCCGGGCGGAGGCGGAGAGGTCGGGCATCGGATGCCCGCCACGGGGGATGCAGGAGACGGGCTGACCGGCGCCGGACAGGGCCGGCAGGAGCAGGGTGAGGGTCAGGAGGCGGGCGAGGCGGACCATGGTGCCGGAGGTGGGGTTCGGGTCATCGGTTGCGCCCCCAGCCGAAGATGTCGTTGGCGTTGGCGTAGATGAGCAAGGCGAAGAGCAGCACCATGCCCACGATCTGCGCGTACTCCAGGAACCTGTCGCTCGGCTTCCGACCGGTCACGATCTCGTAGAGGGTGAACATGACATGCCCCCCGTCGAGGGCGGGGATGGGTAGGAGGTTCATGAAGGCCAGCATGATGGAGAAGAAGGCCGTGATGTTCCAGAAGACCTGCCAGTCCCAGCCCTCGCGCGGGAAGATGGACCCCATCGACTTGAAGCCGCCGATGCCCTTGTAGGCGCCGGTGGAGGGGTCGATGATCTTGCGGAACTGCGCGATGTAGTCGCCCAGCTTCCCGATGGCCTTGCGGGTGCCGGCGGGGAAGGATTCGAGGAATCCGTAGGTACGGGTCTCCGTGCGGTAGAGGCCCATGCGCTCGAGGTCATCCATGCCGGGCACTTCGGGGAAGAAGCCGATGGCGCCCTGCCGGCCGAGGACGGTGGCGAGGGTCCGGGGTCGCCCACCCCGCTGTACCTCGAGGCGTACCGTGTCGCCGTCGCGTCCCTGGACGACGGGCTTGACCTGGTCGAAGTAACGGATGGGCTTGTCGTCGATGGCGGTGATGCGGTCGCCCGGCAGCAGTCCGGCGTGCCGGGCGTTGCCCGTATCGCTGACTTCGGCCACGATGGCGGGGATGCGGGGCAAGACCATGGGGGCGCGGCGGCCCGACTCGACGAGCTTCCCGATCAGGTTGGCGGGCAGGGTGAGCTCGAGGGTCCTTCCCTCGCGTTCCACGGTGACCCGCTCGCCCACCAGCAGGGCCGCGTTGAGCTCTTCGAAATAGGTGACGGGCTCGCCATTGACGGCGAGGATGCGGTCGCCCGTCCGTAGGCCGAGTTCCAGCGCCAGGCTGTCGACACACCATACCCCGTCGCGCATGCCCGAGAGCGGCAGTTTGCGCTCGCCCCATACCCATAGCGTCATGGCATAGATGAAGAAGGCGAGGAGGATGTTCATCGTGACGCCCCCGACCATGATGATGAGTCGCTGCCAGGCCGGCTTGCTGCGGAACTCCCAGGGCGCTGCCGGCTTGCTCAGCTGCTCCTTGTCCATGCTCTCGTCGACCATCCCGGAGATCTTGACGTAACCGCCGAGTGGGAGCCATCCGATGCCGTATTCCGTCTCCCCGACCTTGCGGCGGAAGAGCGAGAACCAGGGGTCGAAGAACAGGTAGAACTTCTCCACGCGGCAGCCGAAGAGGCGGGCGGGCAGGAAGTGGCCCAGTTCGTGGAGGATGACGAGGATGGAGAGGGACAGGGTCAGCTGTGCGGCCTGCAGCCCTACAGCCTGCCATTGGATGTCCAGCGGAACGGTCAGCATGGGGGGATGGGGATGTCGGGGTTATGCGGGACAAGGGCCCCGCCCCTACAGGTTCATGAGGGATGCGGCGAAATTACGCGCCTCTCCGTCGCTCTCAAAATAATCGTCCAGCGTCGGGCTCGACAGGAAGGGGACGTGCGCCAGGGTCTTTTCGATCATGTCGGTCATCTCGAGGAAGCCGATGCGGTTGCGGAGGAAGCCGAAGACGGCGATCTCGTTGGCGGCGTTGAGGACGGCCGGCGCGTTGCCTCCCCGGAACATGGCGTCGGTCGCCAGGGCCAGGTTGCGGAAGGTGCGCACGTCGGGCGGCTCGAAGGCGAGGGTAGCCGAACGGGTGAAGTCGAACCGCGGGAACGTGTTGGGGATGCGGCGGGGGTAGGCCAGGGCGTACTGGATGGGCAGTTTCATGTCGGGCAGGCCCATCTGGGCCTTGATGCTGCCGTCCTCGAACTGCACCATGCTGTGGATGATGCTCTGGGGGTGCACCACCACCTGGATGCGCGAGGGCTCGAGGTTGAAGAGCCATCGGGCCTCGATCATCTCCAGGCCCTTGTTCATGAGGGTGGCGGAGTCGATGGTGATCTTGGCGCCCATGCTCCAGTTGGGGTGCTGCAGGGCGTGCTCCTTGCGGACGTTGACCAGGAAGTTGGGCTTACGGCCCACGAAGGGCCCTCCGGAGGCGGTGAGGATGATCTTCTCGATCCGGTTGTGCGTCTCGCCCACGAGGCATTGGAAGATGGCCGAATGCTCGGAGTCGACCGGGATGACGGGAACACGCCCCTCGACGGCCCGCTGCATGACGATGTCGCCGGCCACCACCAGGGTCTCCTTGTTGGCCAGGGCGACGGGCTTGCGGGCGTCGATGGCCCGCAGGGTCGGGCGGAGGCCTGCGAAGCCCACGATGGCGGCGAGCATCATGTCGTAGTCCGGATGGGCGGCCGCCTCCTCCAGGGCGTCCACCCCGGCCATGACGGCGATGCCCAGCGGTGAAAGGGCCTCCCGGACGGCCGGATATCCGCGCTCGTCGACGATGACCACCGTGTGCGGTCGAAAGCGGACCGCCTGCTTGATGAGCAGGTCGGCATTGGCATGCGCCGTCAGGATGGCGACCCGGAAAAGGTCGGGGTGGTCGCTGACGACCTCCAGGGCCTGCGTGCCGATGGAGCCCGTGGAGCCGAAGATGGCGATGCGTCGGGAGGCCTGCCCGGCCTGGACGGCCTCTGAAGGGGCGGCGGTGGAATGGGAGCCGGCGTACATGTGCGGAGGATGGGGGGTCAGTGGGTCTCCAGGTAGGGTTGCAGCCCCTCGGCCAGCACCCTTTCGTTGCTCAGCCGCGGTACCTTGTTCTGGCCGCCCAGCCTGCCAAGACCCTTCATATAAGAGATGAAAGCGTTCCTACGCAGGGGACGTACCACCAGCGGCCGCAGGATGTTGCCGCCCACCAGGTCGTCGTAATAGATATTCTTCCCCCGCAACAGCGCGTCGACACGGGCCGAAAACACGGCCAGGTCGGCCGGCGGCCGCTCGAACTCCACAAACCACTCATGGTGCGACCGCCCATCGCCCGGCACGATCATCGGGGCTACGGTGAACTCCAC
>Ga0172373_10000226_pt1 | contig 89526 bp, 92 predicted proteins | sample Lak10m_2_FD_114546 | JGI IMG/M metagenome (GOLD analysis project Ga0172373, IMG submission 114546) | Freshwater microbial communities from Kabuno Bay, South-Kivu, Congo - kab_092012_10m | ecosystem: Environmental > Aquatic > Freshwater > Lake | place: Democratic Republic of the Congo...
CCCTATTGCCGCGACAAGATCGCGGCGGGCGAGTCGGCAGAAAAATGGGGCATTACGGACATCCAAGAATTGTGGAGCGGCATCCCCGCCTAGCGCAGCTAGGCGCGTACAAGCAAATCCAATCGACGGCGGCGCTTCAGTCGCGCTCAGTTTGCAACGCTGCGTTGTCCGGTGCATCCGCCATATGCGCCAGCATCGCCGCACGCGTGGCAGGGGTCTCCAGCGTGATGCGTCCCAACGTGCCGCTGCGATAATCGGTCAGCAATATCATCGCCGCTTTCTCTATATCTAGCTCGCCCTGACGGCCTTTGCTCTTGAGCAGACAACCGCGCTTGCGAGCAATGGCCTCGACCAAGCCGATGCCGTCCAACTCCGCCAGCGACAGTTTGTAGCGCGCCACCAACAGGGCCGGGTAATGCGCCAGCAGGATGTCGCCCAGAAAGGCTGCAACTTCTTCGTCTATCGTGGCATTGCGCCCGATTGCATGGATCGCTGCGAGCAACAGTCCGTCGTTGGGATTCTCGATCTTGGGCCACAGCAAACCGGGCGAATCGGTGAGCGTCATATGGTCGTTGAGCGCATGTTTCTGCTGCGACTTGGTCACCGCCGGTTCGTCACCCACATTCGCCACACGGCGCTTGAGCAGCGTGTTCATCAGTGTCGATTTGCCTACGTTAGGGATGCCCATAATCATCATGCGCAAAGGTTTGTGGCTATCGCTACGATGCGGTGCCAGTGGCGCACACAGATTGGGCACGCGCGCCGCATCGCTGGCGTTTTTGCAACTCAGCGCCACCGCCTTCACGCCCTGCATCTTGTTGTAGTGACTCAACCAAGCCTGGGTCGCCAAAGGGTCGGCCAGATCGGCCTTGTTCAACACCTTGAGGCAAGGACGCTGCCGATGCAGGCGCAGCTCTTCTATCATGGGATTACGGCTCGCCTCGGGCGCGCGCGCGTCGAGCACCTCGATGATTACATCGGTGAACTCCATCGTTTCGGCCGCTTTGTTGCGTGCCGAATTCATATGTCCGGGAAACCATTGAATAGCCATTGCGTCCTCTAAAAAACAAAGGGGCTTGCGCCCCTTGGGTAGTGCATTTTTTGCAATCAGTTCTTGACGACCACGTCGTTCTCGATCTTGACCTTCTGGCCATTCACCAGTGCGGGGTCAGTTGCTTGACTGAGCGTACGTTCAGTGCCGTCTTCCATCCGCACCACGATGTCGTAGCGCTTGGTCTTCTTGGCGTTTTTCTCGATGGCATTCCCAGCAAATGCACCGCCCACCACACCTGCGATGGTGGCGATATCTTTACCACGACCGTCACCGACCTGGTTACCCACCAGACCGCCCACCACCCCACCAGCGACTACGCCCAGACCTGAGCCCTTACCCGCCACTTCCACCACGTTCACCGCCAGCACCACAGCGCAGTTGGCGCAGATTGGTTTCATTGCAGCGACAGGCTCAGCTTTAGTGGCTGCGGCAGGTGCTGCTGGCTTGGCCTTCGGTGCAGGCGCGGCTTTGTGCTGGACCGGAGCAGGGACAGGTTCAGCAACCACCGGTGCAGGTGCGGCAACGGCTGCGGCTAGTGGAGCGGAAGCTGCGGCCTCTTTGGCTTTCTCTTGCTCCAGCGCGATCTTCACTTGCGCGGCAATTTCTTCTGTAGAGGGCTTCTGTGAACAGGCCGATACACCTAACAAGGTGAGCAGTACCAGCGCGGAGGATTTCTGTATGGCGTTCATGTTGTTATCTTTCTATGCGTTAAGGTGAGTGGCGATTGATGCGGCGCGCATTGTACAACACGCCGGATTCAGACTGGCTTGAGCAAGGCCAGTTGCGCATCGCCCAGATAACACCACTCGCCTTCGGCTAGATTCAACTCATCCAGTTTGAGCAGCCCAATCTGCGCGCGGCACAACGCCACGCAATGGTTGCCCGCCGCGACCAGCATGCGTTTCACCTGATGATATTTGCCTTCCGCCAGCACGATCTCGATCTCGTGCTCGGCCAGCTGCCGACAACTCACCGCAGCCAGCGGCTCAGGCTCATCGCTCAACTGCACGCCTTTAAGCAGCCTCTCCACCAACGCTGGCGTGACCGGCGCATGCGTCGTGGCGACATAGATCTTGGGCACATGATGCTTGGGTGAAGACTGTCTATGGATAAAAGGGCCGTCGTCCGACATCAGCAGCAGCCCGGTGGTGTCGTGATCCAGTCGCCCGACCGGCTGCACGTCGCGCCGCTCGAACTGCTCGGGCAGCAACTTCAGCACACCGGGATGATGGCTGGCCTTGCGCGAGCACTCGTAGTTGGCGGGTTTGTGCAGGGCGATATAGATATGCTCGCGATACGGCCACGCTTCGCCGTACACGCTCAGTTGCAGACCCGCCGTGACCACACGCGCGCCGCTGTCGGTCACGACCACGCCGTTAACGCACACGTCGCCGTCTTCTATTAGTTCAGCGCAGAATTTGCGCGTACCGAAACCTTGCGATTGCAGGATTTTATCTAGGGGGAGTGTTTTGCTCATAGGAGCAGACTTTAACAGAGCGCGACGTTTTCAAAAATCACTGCATGCATTGCGCGTTTCATCAATAATCCGCAGCTCACCTTTTCACGCACTGTAGATGTCTCCTTCTTTCGCATTCACCATCGTCATCCTGATCTGGTCAACCACACCACTCGCCATCAAATGGAGCGCGGAAGGCGCGGGCTTTAGCTTCGCGGTGTTGGCGCGCATGGCGCTGGGTCTGCTGATCTGCGTGGCCTTGCTGGTGCTGCTGCGCATCCGTCCACAACTGCATCGGCGCGCCCTGCACAGCTATGTAGCCAGCGGCAGCAGCATGGCGGGAACGATGATCCTGGCCTACTGGGCATCGCAATACGTCAGCTCCGGCATGATTTCCTTGTTGTTCGGTTTGTCGCCACTCATCACCAGTTTGGGCGCGGCACTGTGGCTCAAGGAAGAGGCACTCACGCGCAACAAACTGCTCGGCATGCTGTTGGGACTGGCGGGCTTGCTGCTGGTGTTTCGGGGCGGGCTGGCGGTAGGCTCGGCGTGGGGCTTGCTCGCGCTGTTCGTCGCAGTGGTGATGCAAGCGCTGGGCCTAGTGTGGATCAAGAAGATCGGCGACGACAGTCCGCCGCTAGTCACCACTTGCGGTTCACTGCTGGTGGCACTCCCTGTGTTCCTGCTGGCTTGGTGGGTGTTCGATGGCCATGTGCCGGAGGATGTCGCACCGCGCGCCTTGAGTGCCATCGTGTATCTGGGCAGCGTCGGCTCGGTGCTGGGCTTTTTGCTTTATTACTACCTCATCAAACACATGGACACTGGCCGCATCGCACTCATCAATCTGATCACGCCGGTGCTCTCGATGTTGCTCGGCCACACGCTCAATCACGAAGCGATTTTGCCGCAAGTGTGGCTGGGTGCTAGTTTCATTCTGCTCGGTCTGGCCTTGCATCGCTGGGGAATGAACTTATTCCAACGCAGCAGCGTTTGACGTGACCGCAGTGCGGCGTTAGTGTGCGGCATCGTTTCTTGCATCCCCTGTCATGAACAAACACACCACCGCGCACAGCACCCTCGCCCTCAAAAGCCGCAGCGACATCAAGGCGCGCGCACTGCTGCTGGGTGATCGTCTCGACCTCAAGCAATTCAAGCTCACCGAATGCCTATCGACCACGCCCTTGACGGTGCAAGTGGATGCAGCCGGCGGTATCGCGGTGCTGTTCCGCTACGGCGTGGTGGTGCTGTTCGGCGTGGCAGTGGCAGATGAGTCGCGCTTTATCGACGCACTGCGCCCCTCGCTCAACAACGCCTACGCGACACCCGAGGTGGAAGAGCTCGACATCCATTGCGACATGAGCAACATCGGCATACAGAGTGGCACGGTGTCACTGGATAGCGCGTCGCTGGAGAAGCTACAGATCATCGCTGATGCACTGAGCAAGAATCTGGTGCTGAGCTTGTACGAGCAGAAAGTGGCGGGCGAATTCGACAAGATCGAACCGTTGGCACAGGAGCTGGCGACGCATGGCAAAGTCAGCGCCAGCAACAAGAAGTTGCTGTCCAAGATCGGGCATATGCTGCTGATTGAGCACCGCATGGTGGGACGTGCCGAAATCGGCGACAAACCCGAGACGCTGTGGAACTTCCCGCAGCTGAGCGGGTTGTATGCGAGTCTGGAAGATGAGTTCGAACTGAATGAACGTCAGGCCGCGTTGAACCGCAAATTGGGGCTGATTTCGGATACGGCGCAGACGCTCTCGGATGTGTGGGACAACAAGCAACTACACAAGCTGGAATGGTATGTGATCGGGCTAATCTTGTTCGAAATCTTGCTCAGTCTGTATGAGCGCCTCGGCAAGTGGCTCAGCTAAACACCTAACGCTTAGCGATTACCCGAGGTGATGGTGTACTCGATCAAGTTCACTGGATTGAGGCTATACGACTCACCCAAACTGATCGTGCCCGAACCGAACAAAGTCATGCCATCTCGATTCAAGCGATGAATATCGCCATCTTTGGTGCGCACATAGGTGGCGTTGGTGCTTTGGTCTAGCAGGGTGAACTTGTCATCTTGCAACTCGATGCGCGCATGTTCGCGTGACACATATTCGCCCGTCATATAAATGTCGCAATATTTTTCGCGCCCTAATATCACCGAGCGTCGGTCGTTGTTCACCACCACCGTCTTGCCTTGGTAACGCAGTATCAGGGCGTTGTTGCTGGGTGAAGGTTTGCGGAAAGCGGGCGTGCCCACACGAGTGATGAGCATGTCTTCCGATTCCCACATCACGACGAAGATTTCGAAGAAGCCTTGTTGAGTGCTGAACTCGGCGCGCATCACTTGATTCAACTGACTGCGCAAGCCGGGTGGCAAATTATTTACCGCTGGCAAGGTGGTCATAATCTGATCGGCGCGGGTGATGGACATGACACGTGCCGCCGCATTCACCGTATCGCCCGAGATGTCACCATCCTCACAGTTCACTTCACCATAGTGAAAACCGATGCGCACTTTCACTTTCTGATCGTCATCGTAGATGCCGCGTGCAATAGCGCGCTGCATGGAGCAAGCAGCATTCATCGCGATCTCAGCATTGGGAAAAGTGCATAACACCTCGTCGCCTACGCTACGGATGACCAGCCCTTTATATTTGGTGACCTCGGCACCCAGATCAAGCACGAACTGTGCGATGACGCGGCGCGCACGCTCGTCACCTAAGCGTTCATAAAGTGCGGTACTACCGCACATGTCGGCGAATAAAACAGCGAGTGTAGTTTGGCTTTGTGACATAACTGAGCCCTCAGTGCTTGGTCAGCGGGACATCCGCAAGGTGAATACAGTGTGCGGGAAGTTACACTGAAGATTTGGACTAAGCAAACAGATGTAGCGCGCCAATGAACTATCCGGTTTAAGGGGAAGCACGGCAAGCCCATTCAACTGAGCTCAGTCTTTGCAGTCGCCATCCAAGTAATACCAAAGTTCATCCTCGCGCACGAAACGACTCAGCTCGTGCAAGCGATAAGCGCGACCAGCGATTTTGTAGCGCGCCACGAATTCTACTGTGGCACTTGATTCTGATTGCTGCTGGTACTGCTTGATCTCTAGACCCAACCATTTGCTGTGATCCGCGAGTAACTCCAATTTTTCCGGGCGCGTGCTGGCATGCCAAGTGGCGAGCAGATAGTCCTCCAGCTTCAACACATAGGCACTGTAACGCGAACGCATCAACGTCTGCGCATCGGGTGCCGCTACCCCTTGATGGTAAGGCGCGCAACACCTTGCATAGTCTTTGCTTCCGCAGGGACAAGCGTTCATCACATGCCCTCGCGGAAACTGCCCTGCAACACTTCGGGCGACACTTCCAACATCCCCGCGTCGCTGGTCAACATCAGATGGCGTGACTGGATCGAACACTGGATCGCCATATTGCGCGCCGCCCATGCCGCCAGTGCCAGCGTGTCGGCGGGGGCGAGCTTGAGCACGGTGAGGTTGTCCAGTCGTTGCAACTTGTCCTTGTTGTCGCGCCACCAAATATCAGCGGAGCGACCGTAAGCGATCAGCACCACTTGTGCGGAACGTCCGCTGGCTTTACGCAAGATGCGCTCGTCGGGCAGACCAACGTTGATCCAGTTCTGGATCGCGCCGGTCAGGTCTTTGCACCACAGATCGGGCTCATCATCCGAGGTCATGGCTTGCGCGAAGCTCAGATATTCTTCGGCATACAAGGCGAAGGCGAGCAAGCGCACCATCATGCGCTCGTCTGTCTCGGAAGGATGGCGCGCCAGCGTGAGCGTGTGGTCGGCGTAATAGTTGCGATCCATATCTGCAATCTGCAACGTGGCTTTATGTACGGTTGCTTTGATGGCCATAGGAGATACTGAGTGATTTTTACGAGCGCGCATTCTAAGCGATAGCCGCCCCTCAACCTGAAAAAATCAGGCTCCGACTGCGCCCCAGCCTATATACGGCGTGTAAAATGGCGCGCTGGAACACATGAAACTTCGATAACTGCTCACAGGGAAATAGCTCATGCAAACCGTCACCGTCGCCACCACTCCCTTCAACGATCAAAAACCCGGCACCTCGGGGCTGCGCAAACGAGTCACCGCTTTCCAGCAACCGCACTACTTAGAAAACTTTGTCCAATCCATCTTCGATAGCATCTCCGCACCCAAAGATGCCACGCTGGTGCTGGGCGGCGACGGGCGTTACTACAACCAGGAAGCGATACAGACCATCTTGAAGATGGCGGCAGCCAACGGCTTTGCGCGCGTGCTGGTAGGGAAGGACGGCATTCTCTCCACGCCAGCGGCATCCTGTGTGATTCGCAAGTACCAAACCTACGGCGGCATCATCCTGTCGGCCAGCCACAACCCCGGCGGCCCGGATGGCGACTTCGGCATCAAATACAACGGTAGCAACGGCGGCCCAGCAACTGAGACCGTCACCGATGCGATCTTTGCCGTGAGCAAGCGCATCACGCAATATCGCAGTGTCAATGCACCGGATGTGAACCTCGCCAAGCTGGGCGAGCAAAAGGTCGGCACGCTGACCGTGACGGTGATAGACCCAGTCAGCGACTACGCCGATCTGATGGAATCGCTGTTCGACTTTGCCGCGATACGTGCGCTGCTGGCAGGCGGCTTCCGCATCAAGTTCGACGCGATGCATGCTGTCACCGGCCCATATGCCAGCGAGATCTTCCTCAAGCGTCTGGGCGCGCCAGCAAACAGTGTGATGAACGCGGTGCCGCTACCCGATTTCGGCAACGGCCATCCCGATCCCAACCTCACGTATGCGCACGAACTGGTCGAAATTTTGTATGGCGCGGATGCGCCCGACTTTGGCGCGGCTTCCGATGGCGACGGCGACCGCAACATGATTTTGGGCCGGGGCTTCTTCGTCAACCCCTCCGACAGTCTCGCCATGATCGCTGCCAATGCCAAACTGGCACCCGGCTACAAGGCAGGTTTGGCGGGCATCGCGCGCTCTATGCCTACCAGCGCGGCGGCGGACCGTGTGGCAAAAGTGCTGGGCATTCCCTGCTACGAGACACCGACCGGCTGGAAGTTCTTCGGCAATCTGATGGACGCAGGCAAGGTAACCTTGTGCGGCGAAGAAAGCTTCGGCACCGGCTCGAATCACGTGCGTGAAAAGGATGGTCTATGGGCGGTGTTGTTCTGGCTCAATATCCTTGCGGTGCGCAAACAATCCGTAAAAGACATCGCGCTGCAACACTGGGCGCAATTCGGGCGCAATGTGTATTCGCGCCACGACTACGAAGGCATCCCCACCGATGCCGCCAACGCCATGATGAAGTTGCTCAAAGATAATTTCACCACCTTGCCCGGCAAGCAGTTCGGCAGCTACACCGTGGCGCTGTGCGATGACTTCAGCTACACCGATCCGATCGACCACAGCGTGAGCACCGGCCAAGGCATACGCATCATCTTCACTGACGGCTCACGCATCGTATTCCGTTTGTCCGGCACTGGCACTGAAGGTGCAACCTTGCGCATCTACCTGGAGGCTTACGAGCCGGATGTAGCCAAACACAAACTGGATGCGCAAGTGGCACTGGCCGAACTGATAGGCATCGCGCTGCAACTAACAGAATTGCGCAGCCGCACCGGTCGTGTAGCACCGACCGTGATTACATAAACATTACCGCTGTAGGAGCGAGCCATGCTCGCGAACGCTCAATTCGCGAGCATGGCTCGCTCCTACAAAATAACCGCACTTTCAAGGAGACCATCATGGCCAATAAAATCATCATCCAGACACCCGACGCTCCCGCCGCCATCGGCACTTACTCGCAAGCGGTGCGCGTGGACAACACTGTCTATCTGTCCGGGCAGATCGGCCTAGACCCGACCAACATGCAGATGGTGGACGGCATAGAAGCGCAGATTCATCGCGTGTTTCAGAACCTGCGCGCGGTGGCCGATGCCAGCGGCGGCAGTCTCGACGACGTGGTCAAGCTCAACATCTTCCTCCCTGACTTGGGCCACTTCGCCAAAGTCAACGAAATCATGGCGACCTATTTCCACCAGCCATATCCAGCACGCGCTGCGGTGGGCGTTGCCGCGCTGCCGCGCGGTGCGCTGATCGAAGCGGATGGCGTGATTGTTTTGCAGGATTGAGTACACCCGCAAAAATCTCACCAGCCAGCTTGGCGAAGCTTGCCAAGCTAGGCGTGCATCACCGCAGTGATCTGTTACTGCATCTGCCACTGCGCTACGAGGATGAAACCCATCTCGCGCCCATAGCCTCGTTGCAGCCCGGCGAGAGCGTGCAAGTTCAAGGTGTCATTACCCATAACGAAGTCACCTTTCGGCCGCGCCGCACCTTGGTGTGTCGCTTGCAGGACGAGAGCGGAGAGTTGTATCTGCGCTTTCTGAATTTTTATCCCAGTCAGCAAAAACAACTCGCAGTCGGACAAAACATACGCGCCATCGGCGAAGCGCGCATGGGCTATTACGGCATGGAGATGGTGCATCCCAAATGCCGCGTGGGCGGCGACGCACCTTTGCAGCAAAGCCTCACCCCCATCTACCCGACCACCGCCGGACTGGCACAAACGGTGTTGCGCAAACTCATCCTCAACGCACTAGAGGTGTTGCCACTGACCGACACCTTGCCCGAGGTGCTGCTGCGCGAATTGCAGCTTGCCGACTTCGCTAGCAGCATCAAGCTGCTGCATAGCCCCAGCCCCGAGGTCGCGGCCACGCAGTTGGAAGAACGCAATCATGCCGCTTGGCAACGCATTAAGTTCGACGAGCTGCTGGCGCAACAACTCTCGATGCGCGTGCATCACAAGGAGCGCGGCAAACGCAGCGCGCCCAAGCTGCTCGCAAAGCAGAAACTCATTCCGCAACTCCTCAAAGCGCTGCCCTATCAGCTCACCGGCGCGCAACAAAAAGTGCTAGGCGAAATCGCGCACGACATCGCGCAAGGTCATCCCATGCAACGTTTGTTGCTGGGCGACGTGGGCAGCGGCAAGACCGTGGTCGCCGCGCTCGCCGCTTTGCAAGCCATAGAGAACGGCTATCAGGTCGCTTTCATGGCCCCCACCGAAATCCTCGCCGAGCAACACTATCTCAAGCTGTGCGAATGGCTGACTCCGCTGGGACTAACACCGGTATGGCTATCGGGTAGTTTGAAAAAGAAAGACAAGACACAGGCGATCACGCACATTGCGGATGGCACCACACAAATCGCAGTTGGCACTCACGCGCTGTTTCAAGCCAGCGTCGAGTTCAAAAAACTAGGGCTGGTAATCGTCGATGAGCAACACAAATTCGGCGTGCAGCAACGGTTGGCTTTGCGTGGCAAGGGAACAAGCAAAGCACCACTCCTTCCCCCTAGCAGGGGGAAGGCTGGGATGGGGGTTGAGACCATGGAGCTCAATGACGCTACCCCCTCCCTAACCCTCCCTGATGGAACGACTAGCCAATCGACTAAGCCCACCAGCGGGCAAGTCGCTGGTTACCTGCTAGGGGGAGGGAAGACCCAAGAACCACATCAATTGATGATGAGCGCCACGCCCATTCCGCGCACTTTGGCGATGAGCTATTACGCCGACCTTGATGTGTCGGTGATCGACGAGTTACCGCCGGGGCGCACGCCCATCGTCACCAAGCTGGTGAGCGACTCACGTCGCGAGGCAGTGTGCGAACGGGTACGCAGCGCCTGTGCAAACGGTGCGCAAGTGTATTGGGTTTGCCCGCTCATCGAAGAATCCGAGACGCTGGAGTTGCAGAATGCGCTGGAGACGCATCAGCTGTTGAGCGCGACCTTTCCCGAGCTCAAAGTCGGGCTGGTGCATGGCCGTTTGGACAATGCCAGCAAAGCCGCCGCGATGGCCGATTTCAAATCCGGCGCGACCGCGTTGCTGGTTGCCACCACCGTGATCGAAGTCGGTGTGGATGTGCCCAACGCCAGCCTGATGATCATCGAACATGCCGAGCGCATGGGGCTGGCGCAACTGCATCAACTGCGTGGCCGAGTAGGGCGCGGCGCGGCGCAAAGCACTTGCATCCTGATGTTCCAGCAACCCTTGTCGGAGTTGGCGCGCGCACGGCTCAAAGTCATTTTCGAGCACACCGACGGCTTCGTCATCGCGCAACAGGATTTGCAATTGCGCGGCCCCGGCGAATTGTTGGGTGCGCGTCAGAGTGGTGTGGCGATGCTGCGCTTCGCCGATTTGACGCAGGACGAGGACTTGCTGGAACAAGCGCGCGCGGCGGCGGACACGCTGCTGCGCGACCATCCCGAAGCAGCGCGCGCACATCTGCAAAGATGGATGGCCAACAAACACGATTACCTGCATGCCTAGACCATGAAGCGACACGACTGGCCCCGATTCCTGCCCGAACTTCCCTGCGCCTATGCGCCCTGGATGCACGACCACGGCTCGCTGACGCGGCGCATCCAGCAGCGTTGCTCACACTTCGCGGTTGCACCGCTGCGCCATGGTCTGGCACGCATCGCCTATGACGAATCCGGCGTATTGCAACTGCCCGCCCGTCAGCACGCCTACTCACGCGAGGTCTATCTGCATGCCGACGGACAGCCCGTGGTATTTGCCCATAGTACTTGCGCCCCGCAGCATCTGCGCGGGGCTTGGCAAGCCATGAGCGGACTGGGCAATCATTCGCTCGGCAGCCTGCTGTTCACGCATCCGCTGGTGCAGCGTCAAGCGTTGCACTATCGGGCATTGCACCCGCACCACCCGCTCTATCAACGCGCCGCAGCGGTGCTGGCACGGCGGCCCGCACTACTCTATGCGCGCCGCTCGCTATTCACACTGCACGGCGCGCCGCTGCTAGTGACGGAAGTGTTCCTGCCGGAGATATTGAAGCTCAAGTAAAGTCGTTATCCACAAAAGGCACGAACGACCACGAAAACACCCACTGTTTGTTACGCAGCATTTTTCGTGAGTTTTGTGTATTTCGTGGACTGATATTCAAGCAGGACAGTAAAATCGCATCATGAAAATCACCGCACGTCTGCACCTCTATTACCGCCTCAGCCGCCTCGACAAACCCATCGGCATCCTGCTCTTGCTGTGGCCTACGCTGTGGGCGTTATGGCTGGCCAGCGCGGGACATCCCGACCTGCTCGTAGTAGCGATCTTTATCCTCGGCACGGTGCTGATGCGCTCGGCGGGTTGCGTCATCAATGACTATGCCGACCGCGACATCGACAAGCATGTGCAACGCACCCGAGAACGTCCCATCACCAGCGGTGCAATCAAGCCACGCGAGGCACTCTATCTGGCTGCGGGCTTAGCCATCGCGGCCCTGCTGTTGATCCTGCCGCTGAATCAGCTGACCTTGCTGCTCTCCATTCCTGCGGTGTTCTTGGCCGCCAGCTACCCGTTTACCAAACGCTTCTTCGCCATCCCGCAAGCTTATCTCGGCATCGCCTTCGGCTTCGGCATCCCCATGGCATTCGCCGCCACGCTAGGCAGCGTGCCACCTATCGCATGGCTACTGCTGCTCGCCAACGTGTTCTGGTGCATCGCCTACGACACCGAATACGCGATGGTGGACCGCGACGATGACATCCATCTCGGCATCCATTCTTCAGCGTTATTGTTCGGGCGTTATGACGTGTTGGCGGTGATGGTCTGCTACGCTGGCGCGCTAATACTGCTGGCCTGCGCCGGCATGATGGCGGGTTTGGGAACGGTTTACTTCATCGGATTGGCGGTCGCGGCAAGCATCGCGCTGTACCACTACCGCCTCATCCGCACACGACAACGCGAACGCTGCTTTGCCGCTTTCCTGCACAACAACTGGTTCGGTGCGGTGGTGTTCGCGGGGATCGTCTTGGACTATTTGCTGCGCTAAAAAATACTAAAAGGCAGTCCACCAAAGGCACCAAAAGCACAAACACGTCAAAACACAATCTGTCCATTTGTGTTTGAAAAATTTAGTGTATTTTGTGTTTCTCGTGGAGAACGCCTTTGACCTTGCGCCCTAGATCTTCCGCACCGCACGATACGCGGCATACTGTTTTGAACTTTCCAGATTGATGAGTTTATCGTCCGCGCGGATGCCGTGACGGTTGGGGAAAGCCCCCTCCAGCCAGCGCAATATCGGTTGTATCTCGCGGCGTTCCGTTGCCGTGCCGAGCTCGTCCATCTCGAACACGCCCAAGCCCTGCTCTATGGCCTGCAGATAGGTTTCCGCGTCCGAGATGCTGGTGAGGAAAGGCAGCTTGAGTGAATTCAAAAATCGTTCCAGCATGGCATAAGGCGTGGCGTTGCGATTGCGCACCCGATTCGCCACAACGGCGATCTTGGCCTTGGCCGTGATTGCGCCGCCGACCAGATACAAGTCTTTGATAAAGTCCGCCGTGGCGTGAATATCGATGGGCGAGGGCGCAACGGGGATGAGAATGTAGTTCGAGCGGCGCACCAGTTCTTTGAGCAACAAACCACTCGCCCCGGCCGGCGCATCGATGACCAGCACTTCGGTATCAACGGGTATCCAACTATGCTTGCTGTGCAGTGCCATGCCGCCTTTGGCGGGTGCAGCGTTCGCACCGTGTATCGGATGCCGGTCGGCTGGCCGCGTCTTCAACCAATGCAAACTGGAACCCTGCGGGTCGTAATCCATGATGGCGGTGCGATAGTCTTTGCTGGCGTAGTACGAAGCAAGATTGGTGGTCAGCGTGGTCTTGCCCGAGCCACCCTTGGAATTGATCACCAATATCGTCAACATCGTGTTGCTTCTCCTACGCAGCTATGGTCAGGCGCGCACTGTCACACGTTGCACCCGCAGCGTCAATGCGCGTAACAGCACTTACTCTTCAAGCAAGCTGCGCAACATCCACGCATTTTTTTCATGCACTTCCATGCGGGCGGAGAGCAGATCAACGGTCGGTTGGTCGCCCGCTTTTTCGGCGATGGGCAGCACTTCGCGGGCGGTGCGCACTACGGCTTCCTGGCCTTCCACCAGTTGGCGGATCATCTCTTTGGCTTTCGGCACGCCATCGGCATCCTTGATCGCCGTCAGCGCAGCGAATTGCGCATAGCTGCCGGGAGCGGGATAACCCAGTGCTCGGATGCGCTCCGCGATCAGATCGACCGCCATCCATGTCTCGTTGTACTGCGTCATAAACATCAGGTGCAGGGTCTGGAACATCGGCCCCGTGACGTTCCAATGGAAGTTGTGGGTCTTGAGGTACAGCGTGTAGGTGTCGGCCAGCATGCGCGCCAGACCTTCCGCGACTTTTTTGCGGTCTTTCTCATCGATGCCGATATTGATTTGATGTTTGCTCATCATGTTCTCCTTAACGTTATCACAACAAAAAATCAGTCCATCACTGCGCCTACGCGCTTGCTCATCGCGTTGCGTTCGGCTGCAAATTCTCCCGTCAATGCAAAACCGGTAACACGCTGCCCGGTATCAACAAAGATCATCTTTGCACCGCCCCCCGTACTCGTCGTTTGCCAACTTCCCTCGGCATCGCGCGCCACGGGCAACACGGCCACCGGATGCGTGGGCGTCTTCACCACCACCGGCATAGCAGGAAAGACCGCGCTTGTTTCTTCGTTCAGCAGCGTGCGTGCCAATGCTCTCGCAGCATGCATGATGGGCAACACAAAAGGCAACACCCGCCCTTCAATCTCGGCGCAATCACCCAAGGCAAAAACATCCGCGTCGCTGCTGCGCAAATGCGCATCCACCACAATGCCGCGATTCACAGCGATGCCGGCGGCCTTGGCCAGCGCGGTGCGCGGACGCAAGCCGATGGCCGAGAGTAGCAAATCGACTTGCAACTGCGCACCGTCCGCCAGCGTCAAGGTATAAGCCCTAGCGGCAGCATCGACCCGTTGCACCGAAGTGCCGAAGCGCCAATCCACCCCCAATGCGGCGAGCGGTGCCAGTAACTGGCTGCCTGCCGCTTGCGGCATCAGGCTGGCCATCGGGTAAGTGGCTGGATCGATCACCGTCACCGCATATCCCGCTGCCGCGAGATCATTGGCGAACTCACAGCCGATCAGGCCGCCGCCCATGATGGCGACGCGCTGCACGCCTTCCATAGCCGCGCGAAAGCGTGCGTAATCGCCTAGGTCATTGATAGACAACACCGCATCGGCAGCATCACCTTGCAGGGGGATGCGTATCGCATCCGCGCCCAATGCCAGCACCAACTTTCCGTACTCAAAATCTCCGCGTGAACTTTTCACGCACTTATTCGCGACATCGATCGCGTCGATCATGCAGTGCGTCAACAATTCTATATTCAACTGTTGCGCCATATCTGCTGCGGGCGTAATCACCAACTGCTCCACATCTTTGCCCTGCGCGTAAGCATTGGATAGCATAGGTTTGGAGTAATAATCCCCTTCGTCGCGCGTGACCAATTTGATGGGAATATCACGGTTCAATTTGCGCAGCTCGCGTATCACGGTGTATCCGGCCAAACCGCTGCCCAGCACGACGATGGGTTTCATTTTTCTGCTCCTTATATCTCTACCATTTCAAAATCGGCTTTCGCCACGCCGCAGTCGGGACAGGCCCACTCAGCTGGAATATCCGTCCACGCAGTACCCGCCTTGATGCCCTCATGCGGCAAACCCAACGCCTCGTCGTAAATAAAACCGCACACCACACATTGCCAAACTTTCATGTCGCTCTCCTTAAATGATTTTATGTAGCTCGGACTTCAGTCCAATAATTCTGTGTCGGGTTATACCCGCAAGGGGTAGGCCGTAGCCGTACGGAGCTAAAGCTCCAACGCATACGCTCAAACCCGACCTACGCCGTGACCTTCGCCAATACCGCACGATATTGGTTGGCATGACGCTCTTCCACTTTCGCCAATGCTGCAAAACGTTTCGCCGCTTTTGCCAACGTCGCCTTGAACATTTCCGCATGCTCCTGCGACTCAGCGATCTGCTCCTTGATCTCTGTCACTGCGGCCGCATTGCCTTCCTGTTGCGCGGTCTTGAGAAAGCCGGGATACATCTCGGTGTACTCGTAAGTCTCGCCCTCTATCGCCATTTGCAAACAACGCTGCGTGTTCATGCCGGACTTGGGATAAAGCAAATCGAGATGGCCGAGCGCGTGCTGCACTTCCTGCGCAGCGGTTTCCTCGAACACGCGCGCCACCTCCTCGTCGCCCGCCTCGCGTGCGATCTTGGCGAAATAACGGTACTTGATGTGCGCCATCGATTCGCCGGCAAAGGCCGCTTCAAGATTGGCCATAGTTTTGATTTCAGGTCGTTGCATAATGTTTTCTCCTAAGTCATTTGAAAGGTGACGCGTCGGCCACAGACGCACTTTAATTTTTCGTCACTCATTTATCTAATTGATTGTTTATTTTAACTAGATTTATTATTTAAATCACCGCCCATTCCGGCCTCGACCTAAAGCGAGGGCCGGTCAAATCAAAGAAGCGGGCCACTTGCAGGATTGCTCGAACGGCCAGTACCGAAAACGCAGCAGATCAGGACCTATCCAATGCACCCGGCGGCACACAGTTAAGCGGCCTGACTAACAACCTGCGGGTAAGGCAACGCACGCTCATCGGCTGTACGATGGTTCGTCAGGCAAAGGTTCTTCCGCGCTGCCCATGCCCTCCAGTCCTAAACCCAACATGGTCAGTGCCACGATGGCGGCATGCAGCCAAGCGTGCATTTCAAAATGAATGTTCATGATGTGCTCCCTGCCAAATCGAATCGATCCAGATGCATCACCTTGCTCCACGCGGCGGCAAAATCGCGCACGAATTTTTCACCCGCATCCGCGCTGGCATAGACCTCGGCCAGTGCGCGCAACTCGGAATGCGAGCCGAAAATCAAGTCCGCGCGCGTGGCGCTGTATTTGACTTTGCCGCTCTTGCGGTCGCGCCCCTCGTACAGATTTTCCTTGCCTGCCACCGGTTGCCATACAACGCCCATGTCGAGCAGATTGACGAAGAAGTCGTTGCTCAATACGCCAGTGCGATTTGTGAACACGCCGCATGCCGTGTCGCCGTAGTTGTTCCCCAGCACGCGCAAACCGCCTAGCAGCACCGTCATTTGCGGCGTGGTCAGCGTGAGCAACTGCGCCTTATCCACCAGCAACTGTTCGGCTGGCACGCGGACTCCAGCTTTGAGGTAGTTGCGGAAAGCATCGGCATAAGGTTCAAGCACGGCAAACGATTCCACGTCCGTCTGTTCCTGCGACGCATCCATGCGCCCCGGCACAAACGGCAGGCTCACGGCATGACCGGCCTTTTGCGCCGCCTCTTCCACCGCCGCATCCCCGGCCAGCACGATGAGGTCGGCCAGCGATACGCGCTTGCCATTTTTCTGTGCGCCATTGAAGGCGGACTGGATGCCTTCCAGCACCTTCAGCACGCGCGCCAGTTGCGGCGGCTGGTTCACCGCCCAATCCTTCTGCGGTGCAAGCTGGATGCGTGCGCCGTTGATGCCGCCGCGCTTGTCGCTGCCACGGAAGGTGGAGGCTGCCGACCAAGCGGTATAGACCCGTTCCGCCACGGTCAGCCCGGAAGCACGCACCTTGGCCTTAAGGGCAGCCACGTCCTCGGCATCCATCAACGCGTGATTGACGGGCGGAATCGGGTCTTGCCAGATCAACGCCTCGCGCGGCACTTCCGCGCCGAGGTAACGCGCACGCGGCCCCATGTCGCGATGCGTGAGCTTGAACCAAGCGCGGGCGAAGGCATCGGCAAATTGTTCTGGATGCTCGTAGAAGCGCCGCGAGATTTTTTCGTAGACCGGATCAAAGCGTAGCGACAAATCTGTGGTCAGCATGGTCGGTGCATGATGTTTATGCGCATCGTGCGCGTCCGGCACCGTACCCGCGCCCGCGCCATTCTTCGCCGTCCATTGCTGCGCGCCAGCCGGACTCTTGGTCAACTCCCACTCGTAACCGAACAAAGTCTCAAAGAAATTGTTGCTCCACTGTGTTGGCGTGCGCGTCCAGGTGACTTCCGGCCCGCCGCTGATGGTGTCGCCGCCATTACCCGCGCCGTAGCTGCTCTTCCAGCCCAAGCCCTGCGCCTCGATTGCCGCCGCTTCGGGTTCTAAACCGACATGGCTGGCCGGGCCTGCGCCGTGGCTCTTGCCGAAGGTGTGGCCGCCCGCAATCAGCGCCACGGTTTCCTCGTCGTCCATCGCCATGCGGCGGAAGGTCTCGCGGATGTCGTGCGCGGCAAGCAAGGGATCGGGGTTGCCGTTCGGCCCTTCCGGGTTCACATAGATCAAGCCCATCTGCACGGCGGCCAGCGGGTCTTCCAACTCGCGCGCACCGGAATAGCGGCGGTCTTCCAGCCATTTGCCTTCCGCCCCCCAGTACACGCTTTGATCCGGCTCCCACACATCGGCACGTCCTCCGGCGAAACCGTAAGTCTTGAAGCCCATGGACTCCAGCGCGACATTGCCCGCCAATATCATCAGGTCGGCCCACGAAATCTTGCGCCCGTATTTTTGCTTGATGGGCCAAACCAGACGGCGCGCCTTGTCCAGATTGACGTTGTCCGGCCAGCTATTCAGCGGCGCAAAGCGCTGCATGCCCATGCCCGCACCGCCGCGCCCGTCGCTGATACGATAGGTTCCCGCGCTGTGCCAAGCCATGCGAATGAAGAACGGCCCATAGTGGCCAAAGTCGGCGGGCCACCAGTCTTGTGTATCGGTCATCAACGCGGTCAGGTCGCGCTTCACAGCAGCCAGATCGAGGCTGGCAAATTCACGCGCGTAGTCGAAGTCCGCGCCCATCGGGTCGGACAGGCTGGAATGCTGACGCAGCACGGTCAGGTCAAGTTGATTGGGCCACCAGTCGCGGTTGGTTTTGCTGTCACTGCCTGCGGCGGTGTGATGGAAAGGGCATTTCGATTCGGCGGACATTTTATTCTCCCGTGTAATGTAATGAGTGTGGCAAGTTCCACAAGCGCACTTTAGGGAGCAGCAGGTCATCAATCCAATTGATTGTTCAAGTCACAGTGATTTATTATCTAAATCACTGATTCGTCATTCCTGCGCAGCAGGACAAAGCCAAAAGCATTTTAAGTAACTGCGCTGGATTCCCGCCTGCGCGGGAATGACAGCCCAAGGAGATTGCAATGACCCTAAACGAACTACGTTTCATCATCGCCGTGGCGCAGCAGCGCAATTTCCGCCGTGCCGCCGAACAGGTTTACATCAGTCAGCCCGCACTGTCGCTGGCAATACAAAAACTGGAACAAGAGCTGGGCGTGCAAATATTCGAGCGCGGCAAGAACGACATCGGCATCACGCCCGTCGGCACTGCCATCATCGAACAAGCGCAGCGGGTGCTGGAAGAAGCGGAACAGATACGCAGCATTGCCGCACAGGGTAAGAACCAACTCAACGCGCCGCTGCGCGTGGGCATCATCTACAGCGTCGGCCCTTATCTGCTGCCCGACCTGATACCCGCGTTGAAGAAAGTCGCACCGCACATGGCGCTGGAAGTCGAAGAGAACATCACTGCCAATCTGGAAACCTTGCTGCGCAACGGCAAGCTCGATGTCATCATCATCGCGCTGCCGTTCGGCGATACAAACATCGTCACGCGCGCCTTGTACGACGAAGCCTTCGAGGTAGTGGTCAGCAACGAGCACCGCTGGGCCAAACGGCGCAGCATCAAACCGCAGGAGCTGGCCAGTGAGAAAGTGCTGCTGCTCGACAGCGGTCATTGTTTTAGCAACCAGATTGCCGAAGCCTGTCCTGATTTACAGCGCAGGGGTGCGGATACGCAGCAGGGCACTTCGCTGGAGACCATACGCAATATGGTTGCGTCGGGCTTGGGCATCACCGTGCTGCCCGCCTCCGCCAACAGCGCGCGCTATCGTAATCGGCTGCTCAAAGTCATTCCTTTTACCCATCCCATGCCCGCACGGCGCATCGCTATGGCGTGGCGCAAAAGTTACGCGCGCAGCCAAGCCGTGGAGGCACTGGCACAAGCCATCGCACTCACCCGAATCACCGGCATCAGCCATTTGGAGTAACCATGCAGCAACTCCCCTACCGCGAAAATCCCTTACTGCGTCTGAGTTACAGCGTGATCGCGCCACTGTACGATTTGTTTGTGGCGCGAACCCTGCAAACAGCGCGCGCACGCTCTTTGCAAGCACTGCCGCGCGATACCCAAGCACAGGTGTTAATCAGCGGGATCGGCACGGGGCTAGACCTGCCACTGTTGCCCACGCTACATCGCTACACCGCGCTGGATTTCAACGCCGCGATGCTGGCGCGCGCCCGCCCTCGCGCCTCAAAACTGCAAGTGGAATTCGTGCTGGGCGACAGCATGGCATTGCCGTTTGCCGACGCGCAATTCGACTATGTGGTGCTGCATCTTATCGTCGCAGTCGTCCCCGCACCGCAGCGCGCATTGAGCGAGGCGGCGCGCGTGCTGAAGCCCGGCGGGACGATCATCTTGTTCGACAAGTTTTTGCAGCCGCAGCAACACGCTTGGCTAAGACGCGCACTCACCCCCGTATCGCGCCGCATCGCCACGCGCATGGATGTAGTGTTTGAAGAGGTGCTGGCACACGTGCCGGAATTGCAGCTAGTGAGCGATGTGCCGCTACTGGCGAACGGCTGGTTCAGAGGCATCGTGCTGCGCAAAATTTGAGCAGCCATTCCCGCGCAGGCAGGAATGACGGCATAAGGAATTATCTGGGAATTCTGATTTCGTGTTCGCCGAAACGCCCCTGCGCCGCCTTGGTATGACATGCCCCGCAGTTAGACGGACTCTTGATCTTGGGATTGCGCCAAGTGCGCGGCGAAACTTCTTCCTCATGCTCGTCTAGAAACCAACTGCTCTGCGAGATGCGGATGATGGTCTGACCATTGGCGGCAGTCTCGGCACGACCTCGTCCCTGCTCCTGCAACAAGTTCGTCAGCTCGCGCTGTGTAGCATTGTCCAGACTGGCATTGGTACCAAAGTGTTTATTGAGATTCGCCATCAGCACGCGCCATGATTCCGCCGGCAGCATATTGGGCGGATAGACAATATGGCAAGAGCCGCATTCCTCTTGCAAAGCCTTGTTCTGAGTATTGCTGGCATGGCGCTCACGTTCCGCCGTGCTGTGCTCATGCTGCTCGTGGCGCTCATGGCGTTGATGACGTTCGTGTTCCTCTTCGTCATCATCGTCACGCGCCTGTGCCAGCGTCGCGCCCAGACACAGCGCCAACAGCAGCGCGGAAAAAGTTAAGTAGGCTTTCCTATCGTTCTTGCTCATCTCGCTCACTCCTGTCATCAGCTATCGCATCGGGGTTGCCGTCGTCAGCATCGCCTGAGGTTCGACTCCCACACCTTGATGCCTGCCGCGCGGTGCGGCAAGCGCAGGCATTGTACTGTGTGCCGGGTGCGCCACCCAGTCCTGTTGCGGCAGCGGTTGGACGGTACGCATGCCATGAGCCACACCCACACAGAATTGACCCTTATCGGGAAGGGGCTGATGGCTTAGAATGCACGCCTTTCGATTTCATCACCTAGGAATGACTATGACGCACAGAGTCCCCGCCACTTCACCGCGCGCGCAACGCGCCCATCAACTGGTGTGTGAATTGCAGCAGCGTTTTGTGGCCCAGCTCGACGCAATCAGCGCGCGCTTCGGCGACAACCGCGCCTACGCACCTTTCGAATGGTTGCGCGATGCCGGACGCCACGGCGGCGGCGTGCGTTACATGGCGACCGACAGCCGCGTCTACAACCGCGCCTCGGTGAACACCTCGCAGGTGCAATACGACGACGATGCCGCCAAGGCGCTCGCTTCCGCCTCGGCCATCTCCACCATCATCCATCCGGTGAACCCGCTCGCCCCCTCGGTGCATATCCACATCAGCTGGACAGAAATGAAAACAGGCAGCGGCTACTGGCGCATGATGGCCGACCTCAACCCGTCCATCCCTTATGAGGCCGACACGGCGCAGTTCAAGCAATGCCTGCAACAGGCTGCCGGTGTGCACTATGCCGAAGGAGCCGCACAGGGCGACCGCTATTTCAACATCCCGGTGCTGGGCCGCACACGCGGCGTGACGCATTTCTATCTGGAGAACTACAGCAGTGGCGACTTCGAGGCCGACTTCGCGCTGGCGCACCAACTGGGCTGCGCCGCCATCGACACCTACATCAAGCTGCTGGACAACGCCCTCGCCACCCGCACCGCGCCCACCCCAGCCGATGCGGCACAGCAGCTCGCCTACCACACGCTGTACTTCTTCCAAGTGCTGACGCTGGACCGAGGCACCACCTCGGGTCTGTTGGTACACGACGAGAACGACGTGGGGATATTGGCCTCGCTGCCCGCACACATCGATCGCGACCTGCTCGCGTCTTGGCAGAACAAGATGCCCGAACCGCAGGACAAGCTACTGGCCAGCATGGTCGCTTGCCTGGCGCAAGCTCAGCCCTGCCCGGTGGAAGACGAGACCAAACGCGCGCTGGCGCAAGCCCTGCGCAACCATTACCGCGCCCATCCCGCCGCGATCGACATGCAGGCCAGCGGCTACAGCACCCCGCCCACCGTCGCGAACCACCGTTAAGCGCGCCGCCGTACGCGCTACCCAATAGCTCGCGCGCTCCCCGCGCGGCTGACGGCGCACGACAGATTTCCCTAGGGGTTCAGCCAGCTAACGCAACACTCGGCCGCTCGCCCAGTCGCGTATCGTCGATGGCTGTTTACGTTTCCCTACCCGGCCACGCAACACCTGAACACGCTCGCCGAACAAACGCCGGCACTCGGCATAGGTCTTGGCCGGATGGCAACCGCTGCGGTTGGCACTGGTAGAGACCAGCGCGCTGCTCGTCCCCCGGCATAGCGCGCGCGCCAAGGGATGCGCGGTGAAGCGTACCGCCAGCGTATCGTGCCGACCGCGCAACCAGCGCGGACAGGAGGCACGCACCGGCATCAGATAAGTGATGGCCTGCGCGCCGTCCGCTTGCAGCCTAGCCTGCTCGGCCAAGGTGAGCGGCATGAGATAAGGCACCACCTGCTGGAAGTCGGATGCGATCAGGATCAGCCCCTTGTGCTGCGCACGCTGCTTGAGCCGCAGGATGCGCCGCACCGCGCGCGGGTCGCGCGGATCGCAACCCAAGCCGTAACAAGACTCGGTCGGGTAAGCGATCAAACCGCCACGCCTGAGATATGCGGCAAGTGCGCGCAACGAACGACCTGGCAACAGGCTCACTTCTCTTGCCACGGCGCAAAACCAATAGCGCGTTTCTTGTTTGGTGCAGCGGGACTCATCAGCTCGCGAATGGCCGCAATGATTTCTGCAATCGCTTTGTCGTGCGCGCCAATCTTACGCTCCAGCTGGGCAAATTTTTGCGCAAGCTCCTTGTTGCTGGAAACCATGCCGCGCAATTGCACAAAAGTGCGTACCACCATCAGACTGACTTCAACCGCACGATCAGATTTGAGTACATTACCCAGCATTAGCGCGCCATGCTCCGTAAAAACGCAGGGCAAGGCAGCAGAAAATTTCAGCTTGGCAAGGTGGTCGCAATTTGCGACCACCTCTGCTTTCTCAACGGCATTTAGGCGAAACATAAAGTCATCAGGAAAGCGCGCCGCATTGCGTCGCACTTGCTCATTCAGGCGTTTGGTCTCCACGCCATACAGTTCCGCCAGGTCCGCATCCAGCATCACTTTTTGCCCGCGCAAGGTCAGAATTCTGGACTCGATATCAGATGTCACTACCAACGCGGTATTACCAGCCATCGCTTGCTCCCTACAGTTTTAACCCTGTCTACGCACGATATTATTTTTTGCGATTGATAGCGCGGTAACCGATGTCGTGGCGCATCTGCGCGCCATCGAAATGAATATGTTCAGCCACTTCGTAAGCGCGCTTCTGCGCCAACTTGACCATATCGCCCAACGCCACCACGCACAGCACACGCCCACCGCTGGTGACAACTTTACCGTCCTGCATCTTGGTGCCGGCATGGAACACGTGCGCGTCATCCGTCGCTTTTAGGAAGCCCGTAATCACGTCACCTGCACGCGGTGTATCAGGATAATTCGCCGCTGCCATCACCACACCCAGCGCAGTGCGTCTATCCCACTCCGCCTCGATCTTATCCAACGTACCGGCGATGCCGTGCTCGACGATGGCGGCGAAATCGCTCTTCAAACGCATCATGATGGGCTGAGTCTCAGGATCACCGAAGCGACAGTTGAACTCCAGCACCTTGAGACTGCCGTCCGGCGAGATCATCAGTCCGGCATACAGGAAGCCGGTGTAGGTAATGCCTTCTGCTTCCATACCCTGCACGGTGGGCAGGATGACCTCGCGCATGGCGCGCGCATGCACATCAGGCGTGACCACGGGCGCGGGCGAATACGCACCCATGCCGCCGGTATTCGGGCCAAGGTCAGCGTCCAACAGGCGTTTGTGATCTTGGCTGCTCGCCATCGCCAACACGTTCTTGCCGTCCACCATCACGATGAAGCTGGCTTCCTCGCCCGCAAGGAACTCTTCCACCACCACGCGCGCACCGGCATCGCCGAGCTTGTTGTCGGACAACATCATGTCGATAGCATCGAACGCTTCCTGTTGACTCATCGCCACCACCACGCCCTTGCCCGCCGCCAGACCATCGGCCTTGACCACGATGGGCGCGCTATGTTTTTCCACATAGGCTTTGGCCTTAGCGATGTCGCTGAAAGTTTCGAAGAACGCGGTAGGAATGTTGTGGCGCGTCATAAAACGCTTGGCGAAATCTTTGGACGATTCCAGTTGTGCTGCCGCTTTGGTCGGTCCGAATATCTTCAGTCCTGCTGCGCGGAAGGCATCCACCACACCCGCTGCCAGCGGCGCTTCCGGGCCGACCACGGTCATGTAGATGTCTTCACGTTTAACAAATTCGATCAACTCGGGTATCGCCGTGATCGCGACATTTTCCAGCCCCTCTTCCAGTGCCGTACCCGCATTACCCGGCGCGACAAACACCTTCTGCACCTTCGCACCCTGTGCCAAACGCCAAGCCAGCGCGTGCTCACGACCGCCGTTACCGATAACTAGAATTTTCATGTTTTTCCTGCGTAATGTATCCGGTGATTTCAAATCCAAATCAATTGGGAAATGCCCAAGTCTCAAGCGCCAACTGCTTTAATTGTTCGTGTCGAACATTGATGCTTGAGCTATTCCATTCAGCAAAGCTGGGCAACAAAGCTGCTGTCTTGGCAAAAGTGGAAGTTGTTCCAACAGCTTGTGATTTGGCAATTGATCGTGTGATAAACAGCCCTGAATTTTCATAGGTCGGACGCTTATCTACAAAATAATCCCTGCCGATTGAGCAGTTAATTGCAGCTTCCAGAAGCGTCAAATTTCCCAAGCGCTGTTTGTAATCATCGTATTTTTCCACATCATCAAATCCAGCCCGCTGTTCTGGACTTGGATTGTCGGGGAGAATGTGTTCAATATGATGCTTCCAATAGTGCTGAACACTTTTCACCTGCATTTGAGGGTGCGCTAATTTCTCAACATGTTGAGCGATACGACTCAATACAAAACGGCAAGCAGTTTTTCTATCCAAGGAAAGCTGATCCAACGCCTGTTTAATTTTCTCAAAGCGCCGCGCTAGTTCTGGCTGTACCCATGTGGAAAGATGTTCTTTCAATTTGGCACTACGTTCTTGCACGGAGAGAGGATGTCCAGCGGCATCTTTTTCCTTCTTTAGCACTTCAACAAATTGGCGCAGCTTTGGAGCGGCATCGGCAAAAATCACGTCCAGCGCTTTGGTTGGTTCTTTGGTCAAGATAAATGCGACAAACAAGCTTTCCATCTGTTTTGCAACTTGTATAACTTCATCTTGTTCCAAGCCATCCGTTGCCAACATAAGAATTAGATGTTGCCTAGCTCGCCCCGAAAGTTGATAGATATTATTCAAAGGTTCGCATGGTGACACCACATGTTGTTTGTATATCCTGGCCGCATCCAACAACTGCTTGGCGTAGGCGACTGGATTTTGTGAAAGTCCGATCTTGTCGCTATTTTGGTCAAACCATTTGTATAAACTTTCCTCCACAATTGGCTTGCTACTTTCACGCGCATCTGCATAACGTGACAACACAAAATATCGCAGGAAGCGTAACGGCTTTTCACCTTTACCTTCCTCAATCGTGCGTATCATTTCTTTCCAAATTGTAGTGAGCTGTTCAAACTGATCTTGCTTTGCTTCTCTGAACAATAGGTTTTTGAGCAAATCCAACGAATTCAGACTAACTCCACGATCATTGATTGTTTCAAAGATGCGCAACGCATCTGCGATATTGCCTGTTTGTATGCGAACCAAACGCACCCGTTTGGTCAGCCCCGCCTGAAAGCGACGCAGCTTGTCCACGTCCTCACCAAATTGCTCCTTAAGGAATTCATAGGCAGCTAGATAAGCTCCGAGCATGTTGCTTCCTGATTTTGGCAAACCTTTTTCGGAGGAAGGAATAGCTCCTTGCGCAATGTTTTGAAGAACATCCCCCGTGTCATCATACAAGGGCTTGAGACGCAGACGCGTTTCGGGAATGCCGTCCTGATTATCACGCTCATCTTGAATCATCTTCTCAAGCGTGTTCAAGGAAACACTATCTTTGAGAAATTTGCGGCGTTCACGAAACGCACACAGCACGATAAACAAAGTGGTGATGCGCTGTTGTCCGTCAATGAGTTGAAAAACATTACCTTCTTGATAGGCAACAATGCTGCCAATGAAATATTCTGATTGGGTCGGCGATCCATTCTCATCAAATAGCCCTTCAAAAGCATCTGACAATAACGCCTCCACCTGCTCCTTTTGCCAAACGTATTCGCGTTGGAAACGAGGCACTTCGTAAAAGTCTTTGAAGACCTCTTCGAGAGCTGGATGCTGAACGTCAAGTTTCACTGATTACCTCCCTGTATTTCCTTAATAAATAAGTTTCCACACACGCATTCACAGTGGCACAGAGTTGTCGTACAGCGTCTCCGGCGCAATATCAATTTCGCCCGGCCAGACCACTGTTCCGTAAGCCACCGTAGCACGATGGAACAATTGCTCCGAAGCAATACGATCCCAAGGACGCACGGTCAACAAAGGACGCATATCAAAGCGCCGATGTTCGCCATTTTTGAAATTCAAATCCAATTGAAAATCGGGCGTTGTTCTAACACTCACAATATCGAGCGACATGGCACACCTCACTGAAGTGGAGCGATTCTGAATGGGTCTTCACCATTGACGGCCAACTGCCAATCCACCATCAATTCTTCTTTGTGTATTTCAATCCAAGCTTGCACCATTTTGAGTTGCTTTGGCGGCAATTTTCCATCAAGAATATTTCCGTCCTCGATAGCAACTGCCGCCTCCTCGTCTTGATAACGCACATGGATATGAGGAAGGTGATGCCGACGATTGTCCCGATAAAACATCAGCACCAAGATGCCATAAAACATACTGATTGTCGGCATACCTACCTCCCCAGTTGCTGGTTAAATCAGTGCCTAAAATGGCGATACCCCGTCAGCACCATCGCAATACCATGCTCGTCCGCCGCATTGATGACTTCTTCGTCGCGCATCGATCCACCCGGCTGCACCACGGCTTTTGCACCGGCTTCAGCCAGCACGTCCAAGCCATCGCGGAACGGGAAGAAGGCATCGGAGGCGACCACTGAGCCAACCAGACTCAAGCCGGCGTTTTGTGCCTTGATGCTGGCGATGCGAGTGGAGTCCACACGGCTCATCTGGCCTGCGCCTACGCCTAAAGTTTGCCCGCCTTTGCAGAACACAATCGCGTTGGACTTCACATATTTCGCGACGCGCCAGGCGAACAACAGGTCTTGCAGTTGCTCCTTGCTAGGCTGAGTCTTAGTCACGACTTTGAACTGCGATGCTTGCACATTAAGGATGTCCGGCGTTTGCACCAACAAGCCGCCGCCGACGCGCTTCATATCATATTGGTTATGCGCATCGGACAATGGCACGACCAGCACGCGCACGTTCTGCTTGGCGGCGGTGACTTTCAGCGCAGCCTCGGAAGCACTCGGTGCGATGATAAGTTCGACGAATTGATTCGCAGTGATCTGCGCCGCAGTGGCTTCGTCCAGTTCGCGGTTGAAGGCGATGATGCCGCCGAACGCGGAAGTGGTGTCGGTCGCGTAAGCCAGCTTGTAGGCGTTGAGCGCGCTGTCGGCCACGGCCACGCCGCACGGGTTAGCATGCTTGACGATGACGCAGGCGGGTTGATCGAAAGTCTTGACCAGCTCCCAAGTCGCATCCGCATCACCGATGTTGTTGTAGGACAACTCCTTGCCTTGCACCTGGGTGTAGTTGGCGATGCTGCCCGCCAGCGGGTTCAGCTCGCGGTAGAACGCCGCCTTCTGGTGCGGGTTCTCGCCGTAACGCATGTCCTGCACCTTGGCGAAGTTGAAGTTGATCTGCGCGGGGAATTCGCTGCGCGTGCCGTCGCTGGCGATGGTGGTCAGGTAGTTACTAATCGCGGCATCGTAAGCGGCAGTATGCGAGAAGGCTTTCTTCATCAAGTCGAAGCGGGTCGCATCGGACACGGCACAGCCGTTGCTCTGCATCTCGGCCAGCACGTCGGCGTAGTCGATAGGGTCGGTGACGATGGCGACGTGGCCATGATTCTTAGCTGCCGCGCGCACCATGGTCGGGCCGCCGATGTCGATGTTCTCGATGGCATCTTCCAAGGAGCAATTCGGCTTGGCAATAGTGGCCGCGAAGGGATAGAGATTCACCACCACCAAATCAATCGTGGGGATGTCGTGCTTCTTCAGTGTGGCAACGTGCTCAGGCAGATCACGACGCGCCAGAATACCCGCGTGGACTTTGGGTTGCAGCGTTTTGACGCGACCATCTAGCATCTCTGGGAAGCCGGTGTAATCGGCGACTTCCATGCACGGCACGCCGTTATCGGACAGCAATTTCGCCGTGCCGCCGGTGGACAAAATTTTCACGCCGAGCTGATGTAAACCTATTGCGAATTCGAGTACGCCGGATTTGTCCGACACGCTGATGAGTGCTTGTTTGATGGTCATGATGACTTCCAATAAAAATAAATTCGTTAATCTAGCTTTCCCTCCCCCTTGGAGGGGGAAGGAGTTTTGTGTGGTTTATTCGATACCGTGCGTGAGCATTTTCTTGCGCAGGGTGTTGCGGTTGATGCCAAGCATCTGCGAGGCTTGCGTCTGATTGCCACCCACTTGCTCCAGCACCATTTCCAGCAGCGGTTTTTCCACACACTGCATCACCATGTCATACAACTCGCAGCACGGCGCTTCGCCATCCAGATCGCGAAAGTACTCTTTGAGCGCCTTGCGCACATAGCGTGCCATATCGTTCTCATTGATTGCCACACACTCGTTCATACAGCCTGCCCTTCCACGTAATGCAGGTGCTGACCACGCTGCGCTTGCTCGGTAAAAAATTCATCTACTGCCGCCATCTGCTCATCCACCGTTTCCAAGTGGTTCATGTGGTGACGGAAGGTCGCCGACCCGACCAGCCCTTTGGTGTACCAGGAGATATGCTTGCGCGCTACGCGCAGCCCACTGTACTCACCATAGAAGTCGTACAGCTCACGCACATGCTCGACCAGCACACGATGGATCTCGCCGACTTCCGGCGGCGGCAGATACGCACCGGTCTTAAGAAAGTGTTCGATCTCGCGGAACAACCAAGGACGTCCTTGTGCGGCGCGTCCGATCATCACCGCATCCGCACCCGAATACTCCAGCACATGCTTGGCCTTCTCCGGCGTGGTGATGTCGCCGTTGGCGATGATAGGAATACGCACCGCGTCCTTGACCGCGCGTATGGTGTCGTACTCGGCATCGCCCGTGTAGGCGCAGGCGCGAGTGCGACCGTGGATGGCGAGTGCCTGGATGCCCGCATCCTCGGCAATCTTGGCAATGGTTACTGCATTGCGGTTGGACTTATCCCAACCGGTGCGTATCTTCAAGGTCACCGGCACATCCACCGCACCGACCACGGCATCCAGCAGGGTCTTGACCAACGGCTCGTTCTGCAACAGCGCTGAACCGGCCATCACGTTGCATATCTTCTTGGCCGGACAACCCATATTGATGTCGATGATTTGCGCGCCATGTGCAACATTATGTTTAGCCGCGCGCGCCAGCATCGCCGGGTCGGCACCCACGATTTGCACCGAGATCGGATCAACTTCGCCTTCATGGTTGGCACGGCGCAAGGTCTTTTCCGAGCCATACAACAATGAGTTGGATGCGACCATCTCGCTCACTGCCATGCCCGCTCCCATGCGCTTGCACAACATACGGAAAGGCCGATCTGTCACCCCAGCCATAGGGGCGACAATCAGGTTATTTTTCAATTCGTATGGGCCGATGCGCATGTTCAATCCGTTGTATGAGCGGGTCGCAGCGTCACTTGTTATGCCTCATCGAATTGCCATGAATGAGGGGGCGCGTTTTGCGAAGGGGGGCGATTATAAAGCAAGCGGACAGGATGGGGGAACTCGCATAGAATCCGTGCCTATGCAAACTCATCCTCACTTTGATGTGGTCATCGTCGGCGGCGGTTTGGTCGGTGCCAGTCTGGCAGCTGCACTGGCCAACAGCGGGCTATCCTTGGCCTTGATAGAAAGTCAGCCCACACCCGCTAGCGATAGCGCATGGGACAGCCGTATCTATGCCATCAGCCCGGGCAGTCGCAGCTTCCTGCAAGATTGCGGCGCGTGGGCTTTGCTCGATTCAAAACGAGTGGCTGCGGTGGAAGAGATGCGCGTGTTCGGTGATCGCGACGCGCAGATCGAATTCAGCGCCTATCAGATGGGCGTAGCCGAGCTGGCTTGCATACTGGAAAACCGTGCGCTGCATATCGCGCTGTGGCAGAAGCTCGCCACTCAAGACAACCTTACCCTGCTCCACCCGGCGCGTTGCCAGTCCCTAGAATTGGCGGCGGCAGCAGCCACACTGACACTGCACGATGGCAACCGACTCACCGCTCGTTTGATCGTGGGTAGCGATGGACGCGACTCTTGGGTCAGACAGCAAGCCGGTCTCTCTGCCGCGCCCACCGACTATGAACAACATGGAGTGGTCGCCAACTTTCGCTGTAGCGTGCCGCATCGTGGCATCGCCCATCAATGGTTTCAACCGGATGGCATCCTGGCACTGCTCCCCTTGCCAGACCAACAGCTGTCTATGGTGTGGTCGGTCAGCCCACAACGCGCTGCCGAATTACGCGCTATGCCGCACGAGCAACTGTGTGCCGAAGTCGCAAGTGCTGCACGACATACCTTGGGCGAGCTAAGCGTAATCACCCCCGCAGCTTCATTCCCGCTGCGACTGCTAACACTCGAACACATCAGTGCACCACGTATCGCCCTGATAGGCGATGCCGCACACAATATGCACCCGCTGGCAGGCCAAGGCGTGAACACTGGCTTCCGCGATGCACGCCAATTGGCGGCACTGTTAATGGACAGAGGGGGGCAGCATGATGTCGGTGAGGCCAGTTTGTTGCGCCGCTATGACCGCAAGCGCCGCGAAGATATTCTGACAATGCAGTCCACCACTTACGGTTTGAAGCAGCTGTTCAACAATGACCATCCGCTACTCGGAGCGTTACGCAACGTCGGTTTGAATCTGGTAAACGGCGTGACACCGCTCAAGAAGCAACTGATGCGTCACGCCTTAAATTAAGCAACCGCTGCTTAAGTGCCACACCTGCAACAGGCAGCTTTCGCGCAACGTGCTACAGGGCTAGCCTTGCGTATTTGATGCTCTATGCTGCACATACAGAGCCACTACTTTGTCACGCGCCCACGGTGTGCGGCGCAAAAACTTCAAGCTGGATTTGATACTGGGGTCGTAAGTGAAACAGCGCACCGGCACTGCGGCAGCCAACACAGTCCAGCCAAGATGGGTGGCAAGCTGGGTGACCATCATCTCCAGTGTCACCCCGTCCAGATTGACTTTGCACTGTGTCATAGCAACACCCGCCAAGCGACTAACACATAACGTTCCAGCAGGAACAGCAGACCGAACACCACTAACAGCAGCACGCTGAAGCGGATGACCTGCCAAGCGAAGCGGTAGTAACGCCCGTCGCGGGTAAACAGATACATCGCACCGCTGAGCACCACCAGAAGGGCTACAAGGACGAGTAAAAATCGCAATATCAACATCGAGGACTCCCAAGCGTGCTTGCAGTGTGGTCATGCCGCAAGCCGCCGCGTACCAAGGCAATAACTGTGGTCAAACGGCCTGCAATTGCAGTTGCAGGAAATCCGGGGCTTGTTCGGGGGTGTCAAAAGTCACAAATTCCCACGCCTCGGCATCGGCCAACATCTCACGCAACAAAGCGTTATTCAGCGCATGTCCAGACTTGAAGCCGGAGAACGCACCGATGACCGGATGTCCGGTCATGTACAGGTCGCCAATGGCATCTAGCACCTTGTGCTTGACGAACTCATCTTCAAAGCGCAGCCCGTCTGGATTGAGCACACGGTAGTCATCCATCACGATGGCATTGTCCAAGCTGCCGCCCAACGCCAGCCCCTGAGCGCGCATGTACTCCACGTCCTGCATAAAGCCGAAAGTACGTGCCCGACTGATGTCGCGCACATAAGAGTGCTCACCTAGATCGACCACCACATGTTGCTTGGTGTTGGCAAATACTGGGTGAGTGAAGTTAATGGTGAAGGTGAGCTTGTAGCCTTCATAAGGATCAAAGCGCACCCACTTGTCGCCCTGTTGGACTTCCACCGTCTTTTTCACGCGGATGAACTTCTTGGCCGCTGCTTGCTCAACGATACCCGCCGACTGCAACAGGAAGATGAAAGTCCCTGCGCTACCGTCCATGATGGGCACTTCGGCACTGTCCAGATCAATATAGATGTTATCTATGCCCAGTCCTGACAAGGCCGACATCAGATGTTCTACCGTCGCCACACGCACGCTGTTCTGCTCCATGCAGGTGGACAAGCGCGTGTCGTGCACCAGCGCGGCGGTCACGCGCATCTGCTCGATCGGCTTTTGATCGACGCGGCAGAACACAATGCCGCAGTTAGCGGGTGCAGGACGTAATCCTAACGTGACTTTCTCGCCGCTATGCAGTCCCACGCCAGTGACTTTCACGGATGTTTTGATGGTGCGTTGCTTAACCATGGTCGGTAGGCTCACTCAAATGACGGGCGGATTTTATCACAGCGCCAAGGCTGTCCCGGGCTGACACCACACCGCAAGGTGTGGCGCGTCGCAGTTTTAGTCAGCTTGTTTGCGCAAGAACGATGGAATGTCCAAAGTATCCATACCGGACTTTTCCATGGCATCGATCGTCTCGCGGCGACCACGGCGCATCACGGCTGGCGTATCCAACTCGTTGTAATTGACACCACTGCTCACCATCTGATTATCGGTGCCGGTGCGCTGATACATCTCTTCGCCGCGATACACCACTTCAGGCTTAGGCTGTCTGCGTGCCACAGGTGCGCCCAGACCCGTTGCCACCACGGTGACGCGCAAGCCGTCTTCCATGCTTTCATCGAACACCGAACCGACGATTACGGTCGCTTCTTCTGCCGCAAACTGTACGCAGGCCATCACGTCTTCCAGCTCTTTGAGCTTAAGGCTGCTGGTCGAAGTAATGTTGACCAGCACGCCGCGCGCACCAGACATATCGATGTCTTCCAGCAAGGGGCTGGCGATGGCGCGCTCGGCGGCAAGACGCGCACGGTCGGGGCCGGATGCGATGGCAGAACCCATCATCGCCATGCCATTTTCAGACATCACGGTACGCACGTCGGCGAAGTCCACGTTCACCATACCGGGCACATTGATGACTTCCGCGATACCCGCCACCGCACCCTGCAACACACCATTGGCGGCCTTGAACGCTTCTGGCACGGTCACGTCAGTACCCAGCACTTCCATCAGCTTGGAGTTCGGCACGATGATGAGCGAATCCACATACTCACCCAAGGCTTCGATACCGGCCTTGGCGTAGCGCATACGATTCCCTTCATAGGCGAATGGTTTGGTCACCACAGCCACGGTCAAAATGTCCATCTCCTTGGCGATTTGCGCGACGATAGGCGCGGCCCCCGTACCTGTGCCCCCCCCCATACCGGCAGTGATGAACACCATATTGGCACCGGCGATCAATTCTCTGATGCGATCCCTATCCTCTTCCGCAGCGGCTTGACCGACCGAAGGTTTAGCGCCTGCGCCCAGCCCTTTGGTGATATTGCTGCCGATCTGCAATTGGGTACGCGCCTTGCTGCGTTTCAGCGCCTGCGCATCAGTGTTGATGACGATGAACTCCACGCCCTGCACACCTTGTTCGATCATATGATCGACTGCATTGCCGCCGCAGCCGCCCACACCGATCACCTTAATCACTGCATCCTGTGACTGCGCTTCCAAAATTTCAAATGACATGACCGCCTCCTATTAAAAACAAAAATTAAACCTAACAAGTACCCCTGATACTGCTAAAAATTTCCCTGGAACCAAGCTTTCATCCTAGCCAGCACATCGCGGAAAGAACTGGTCTGCATACGCATCTCCTCGTCACGTTGGTGGTGCTCCATGCCATACAACATCAGCCCCACGCAGGTGGACATGCGCGGTGTCTTGACCACATCCGACAGGCCGCCCACGTATTTAGGTATGCCCAGCCGTACTGGTAAATGGAAGATCTCCTCACCCAACTCCACCATGCCCTGCATCGCACTGCTGCCCCCAGTGATGACGATGCCGGAAGACAGCAACTCTTCAAAACCACTGCGACGCAACTCTGCCTGCACTAGTGAATACAGCTCCTCGACACGCGGCTCGATGACTTCCGCCAAGGTCTGGCGCGACAGCATGCGCGGCCCACGCTCACCCACACCCGGCACTTCGATCTCGCCCTCGTCGGCGAGCTGACGCAGCGCACAACCGTGCTTGACTTTGATGTCCTCGGCATCTTGAGTAGGTGTGCGCAACGCCATCGCGATGTCGTTGGTAATCTGGTCACCCGCAATCGGGATGACGGCGGTATGGCGTATCGCACCGCCAGTGAACACGGCGATGTCGGTGGTGCCGCCGCCGATATCGACGATGCACACGCCCAATTCCATCTCGTCATCTTCCAAAATGGCTTTGCTCGATGCGAGCGGTTGCAGAATCAACTCATGCACTTCCAGCCCGCAGCGGTGTATGCACTTCATGATGTTCTGCACCGCCGCCACTGCGCCGCTGACGATATGTACCTCGACATCTAGGCGCATGCCGCTCATCCCCAACGGCTTCTTGATACCGTCCTGTCCATCGATGCTGAATTCCTGCTCCAGGATATGCAGAATCTGCTGATCGCCGGGCAGGCTGATAGAGCTGGCGGTTTCGATAACACGCTCGATGTCGGCCTTGGTCACTTCCTTCTCTTTGATCTTCACCATGCCGCGCGAATTGGTGCTGCGGATATGACTGCCGGCGATGCCGGTATAAACCTCATGGATCTTGCAATCGGCCATTAACTCAGCTTCTTCCAACGCGCGCTGGATGGCAGACACGGTGGCATCGATATTCACCACCATGCCTTTTTTCATCCCTGAGGACGCGTGCATGCCCATGCCGATCACTTCCAGCATGCCATCCGGCTTCACTTCGCCCACAATCGCCACGATCTTGGAGGTGCCTATATCCAGACCGACGACTAGATTTTTATTCTCTTTGTTTCTGCTCATCGCTCGCTCTCCGCGCCCGTTAACTCTGTTTACTCAAACCGCTTACCGCAAACCCATTGCGATAACGCAAATCCACTGTCTGCACCTGCATATTCACCAGACTGTAGGGATACACCGTTACAAATCGCGCCAAACGCTGCTGCATCTGTTCGCTGCCCAGCTCCAACACCATGCCGTTGTCCAAGCGCAGCTGCCAGGCGCGACGCGGTGTTTCCACCATCTTCTGAATGTGCAGTCCAACCTGCGCCAACTGCGTGGTGAACTGCGCGTATTGCTGCGTCACCAACGCTGCATCCCCGCTCTGACCAACAAAGCTAGGCATGACCGCATCACTATCGGCGCTAAACACCTCGCCCTGCTGGTTCACCAACTCATCCTCATTCCAATACGCCAGCGCCTGATGCTCTTCTATCGCCACACTCAAGCGGTCGGGAAACTCGCGCCGTATCTGCACCCCGCGCACCCAAGGCAGCTTTTCCAGTTCGGCGCGCAGACGCTCTATATCCACGGTGAAAAAATTACCTTGCACCCGCTCGCGCACTACCTGTAGCACCTCGGCACCGTCCACCTGATCCGGCACTGCCTTGAGGCTCACCTGATGCAAGGGCAACAACTGCGGCAGATGCACCAGATAGTGCACCGCGCCATACAGCACCAACAGCACACTCAGCGCCAACAAGGTGCGGCTGGCGTTGCGCAATAGCGTGGGGTCATCCCACATGCGCCATCTCCAATACACGCACCACTAATTGCTCGAAGCTGATTCCGGCATGGCGCGCCGCCATCGGTACCAGGCTGTGGTCGGTCATGCCGGGCGAGGTGTTAGCCTCCAGCACATAAGGCCGTCCATCCGTACTCATCAAGAAATCCACGCGCCCCCAACCTTGTCCGCCTATCAATGCGAAGGCTTGCTTGGCCAAGGCTTGCATCTCCGCCTCTTGCTCAACGCTCAGTCCACATGGGCATAGATAACGCGTGTCGTCGCTCAAATACTTGGCATCGAAATCGTAGAACTCGTTGGCGGGAATGATGCGTATCACTGGCAAAGCCGTATCGCCCAGAATCGCGGCGGTATATTCGCCCCCGCCCACAAAGCTTTCAGCAATCACCAGGCTGTCGTGCTGCACCGCTTCCGCATAGGCAGTCGCTAAACCCTCCACCGTCTTGACCTTGCTGATGCCCACACTAGAGCCTTCGCAGGCGGGCTTGACGAACAGTGGCAGACCTAACTCGCGCTCCACTGCTGCCGCATCAAAATCTGCTTGCAGCATCAGATATTTCGGAATGGGCAGACCAGCTGCGCTCCACACCAACTTGCTACGCCATTTATCCATACCCAAAGCCGATGCCAGCACGCCGCTGCCGGTATAAGGAATACCCATCAATTCCAGTGCACCCTGCACCGTGCCATCCTCACCAAAGCGACCATGCAGCGCAATGAAGGCACGCGCAAAACCCTGCTCCTTTAACGCGTGCAAATCATGGCTGGCCGGGTCAAAAGCATGCGCATCCACCCCGGCGCGACGCAGCGCGGCCAACACCGCATTGCCGCTCTTGAGCGAAACCTCGCGCTCGGCGGACTTGCCACCGCATAACACTGCGACCTTGCCCAATTGGGAAGCAGAAAGGGGGGAGGGGAAAGGGTTGCTCTTATCCATGTTGAACTTGTTCACCAATAATTCTGACTTCGGGATGCAACGCGATACCGCTCTGTTGCAGCACCCGTGCCTGCACTTCATTAATCAAATTTTCAATATCTGCCGCCGTCGCATCGCCCGTATTGACGATGAAATTAGCGTGCTTCTCCGACACCTGCGCGCCGCCGATGCGTTTGCCTTTTAAGCCGCACGACTCAATCAGGCGCGCGGCATGATCGCCAACCGGATTGCGGAACACCGACCCCGCATTGGGCAGGTTGAGCGGCTGCGAGGCGATACGCTTGCTCAATAATTCTTTGATTTCTTGCCGCGCGATTTCACCATCTCCGTTTTCAAAATGCAGCGTCGCGGAGACGAAAAACTCTTCTTGAGGAAGAGGGAAGGGAGAAGAGTGAAGGGTAGTTCCGCTGCACTGAAGGTTCACACCCTTCCCCCTTACCCCTTCCCCCTTCTCTTTAAGCACCACCGACCGATACCCAATCTCATACTCATCTGGCCTGCGTTCGATCAGCTCACCGCCGCGCGTCAGCACTTGCACCTCGTCCACGTGCTGCCAAGTCTCGCTGCCATAACAACCAGCGTTCATCGCCAACATCCCGCCCAGCGTGCCGGGTATCCCGGCAAAGAAAGCACCACCATGCAAATCGTTGTTGGCGACATAGCGCGCTAACTTCGCACCCGCCACACCGGCTTGCACATACACACGGCCATCCGCATTCCTGCGCAACTCCTTAAGCGCGCCATGCAACAGCAACACCGTGCCGCGCACACCGCCATCGCGCACCAGCAGATTGCTGCCCAAGCCCACCGTATAGAGCGGCTCATGCGCTGCCACACCACGCAAGAACACTTGCAAATCCGCCAAGTCAGCAGGCTGATAGACACGCTCCGCCACACCACCGGCACGCCAGCTGGTGTGGCGGCTCATGGCGACGTTGCGGCGCAACTCGCCGCGTAATTCGCTGGTGCTGAAATGGAGGACATCGCTCATATTCATCTCAAACCTTTTGTCCACGAAAGACACAAACAGACACGAACAAACCCACAGCCTGTGTGCCGTTCATTTCGTGCTTTTGGTGTTTTTCGTGGACCGCCTTGTTTCTCATCGCTCACTGCTCCGCCAAATTTTTAACCAACCTAGGCACGTTGCGCTAACACCAAAAACGTTGTGTCCACAAAAGACACGAAAGGCACGAACAAACCTACAGACTTTGTGCCGTTCATTTCGTGCTTTTGGTGCTTTTCGTGGACCGCCGTTTTTGTCATCTCTATTGCTCCGCCAACTTTTTGACCTGCGCCGGGACGTTGCCGATTGAACCTGCGCCCATGGTCACCACGACATCACCGTCGCGCGCCATCGTCATGACGGCTTGCGGCAGATCGGCGATCTGCTCCACAAACATCGCCGCGCTCTGCCCTGCCACACGCAGTGCCTGCATCAAGGCACGGCCATCCGCTGCCACGATGGGTGTCTCGCCAGCGGCATACACTTCGCTCAACACCAGCGCATCAACCGTGCACAGCACCTTAACGAAATCGTCGAACACATCACGAGTACGCGTGTAGCGATGCGGCTGGAACGCCAGCACCAAGCGCTTATCGGGAAATGCACCGCGCACCGCAGCGAGGGTCGCCGCCATCTCCACGGGGTGATGACCGTAATCATCGATCAAAGTGAAACTGCCACCGTCTGGCAAGGCCACTTCTCCATAGCGTTGGAAGCGGCGACCTACCCCCTCGAACTCGGCCAATGCCGCGACGATGGCCTCGTGTGACACACCCACCTCCAAAGCCACCGCGATGGCAGCCAAGGAGTTGAGCACGTTGTGCATACCGGGCAGATTGAGCGTCACATCCAAATCACGCGGCGTGCCGTTCTGACGGCATTGCACGGTGTAACGCATACGCCCGCCTTCGTGGCGCACATCTACCGCGCGAATCTGCGCACCTTCGCTTAAACCATAGGTGCAGACCGGCTTGCTGATGCGCGGCAATATCTCGCGGATGTTGGCATCGTCCACACACACCATAGCCATGCCGTAGAACGGCAGATGCTCAACGAACTCAACGAAGGCTTGCTTGAGCTTGTTGAAGTCGTGAGCATAGGTCTCCATGTGGTCGGCATCGATATTGGTGATGATGGCCAAAATGGGTTGCAGATACAGAAAGGAAGCATCGGACTCATCCGCCTCCGCCACGATGTAATCGCTTTGCCCCAAGCGCGCATTGGTGCCGCTGCTGTTGAGCTTGCCGCCGATCACAAAAGTGGGATCGAAACCGCCTTTGGCCAGAATGCTGGCAGTCAAAGAAGTGGTCGTGGTCTTGCCATGCGTACCGGCCACCGCGATGCCCTGGCGCAACCGCATCAGTTCCGCCAACATCATGGCGCGCGGCACTACCGGAATGTGGCGCTCACGTGCTGCCATCACTTCGGGGTTGTCAGCTTTGACCGCTGTCGATACCACCACCGCATCGACATCACTCAAATGTTCCTTGGCATGACCGCGATAGATGGTCGCGCCTAATTGCTTGAGGCGTTGGGTCGCTGCGTTCTCGGCGAGATCAGAGCCGCTCACCTGATAACCTGAATTGATTAACACCTCCGCGATACCGTTCATCCCCGCACCACCGATGCCGACAAAATGGAGATGTTTGACTTTGTGTTTCATAGATTCAACCCCTTTATCCACGAACAACACGAAACTACACGAACATAACCACTGCACGACGACACGACTTCTTGCGTGCTTTTCGTGTCTTGCGTGGAAAAGTTTTTAATCTTTTTCATACCAATTCCTCGCATACCTTAGCCACGCTGCTCGCCGCATCAGGCTTTGCTAAAGCGCGTGCTGCGACGGCCATCGCTAATAATTTATCTCTATTCAAATTCTGCAACTGCTCAGCAAGTTGCTTGGGATGCAAAGCTGTTTGCGGCAATAGAATTGCTGCACCTTGTTCACTCAAAAACTTTGCGTTATGGGTCTGATGATCATCCACCGCATGCGGGAATGGCACGAGGATGCTGGCCACACCGGCTGCCGCCAACTCTGCCACGGTCAATGCACCGGAGCGACAGATCACCACATCTGCCTGCGCGTACTGCTTTTCCATATCGTCCAAAAAGGGCAGCACGGTAGCAGTCACGCCCACACTGGCATACAACGCTTGCACGGTAGCGTGATGCTGCTTGCCGGTCTGATGCACCACCTCGGGCCGTTCAGCTTCTTGCATCAATGCCAATGCCTTGGGTACGGCGGCATTGATCGCCTGCGCACCCAGACTGCCGCCCACCACCAACACCTTCAACTTGCCGCTGCGTGCTGCATAACGCTGCTGCGGCTCAGGCAATTCCGTGATCGTGCTGCGCACCGGATTGCCGCACCATTGCGCATCGGGCAGCACATCTGGGAAACCGCTCAGCACGCGTGTCGCGATCTTGGCCAACACCTTGTTGCTCAAGCCAGCAATAGAGTTCTGTTCGTGTATCACCAGATGGCGCATCAGCATGCGTGCCACCACACCACCAGGAAAAGTGATATAGCCGCCCATACCCAGCACTACATCGGGACGGCAACGCTTGATCACTTCCGCGCTCTGGCGCATCGCGACGAATAGATTCCACGGCAACATCAATTTGCGCAGCACCCCTTTGCCACGCAAGCCCGAAAACTGCACCCGCTCCAACGCATAGCCCAACTTAGGAACCAGCTCGGCCTCCATACTGTTGGGCGCACCTAACCACACCACTTGCCAGCCCTGCTCGCGCAAGATGTCCGCCACCGCCACCGCCGGAAAGATATGCCCACCCGTACCACCGGCCATGATCAATATCGACTTAGCCATGTATCACCTCAAAGTCAAATTCACTTGTCCACGAAAGACACGAAAAAGCACGAACAAAACCACTACACAGAGGCATTTCATTTCGTGCCTTTTGTGTCTTTCGTGGACATTGGGTTTGATTCAGCCTCATACCGGAAGTCCCCGTGCAACACGTCTGTTTTGGTTACGACCGCCCCGGTGGGGCTTAACTTGCTTACGCAAGTTAGTCTTCACCGAAATCGTCGCGTTACCACCGTGCGCGCTCATATCGGAAGTCCTCGTGCAACGCGACGATTTTCATAATCGACGCGCAGCAACACTGCTGCTGCGACGCAATTCACCACGATGCCGCTGCCGCCGAAACTCAGGAAGGGCAGAGTCAAACCCTTGGTGGGCAGCACGCCCATATTCACGCCGATATTGATCATGGCTTGCACACCGATCCAAATACCTATGCCTTGCGCGACCAAAGCCGAGTAGTTGCGCTCAAGGAAGGCGGCATGTCTGCCAATCTGGAAAGCGCGCACCACGACCAGCGCAAACAATCCCAGCACCACGGTCACACCGACCAAGCCTAGTTCTTCCGCAATCACTGCCATTAAAAAATCGGTATGTGCTTCGGGCAGATAAAATAATTTTTCCACGCTGCCGCCCAAGCCCACCCCTAGCCACTCGCCACGCCCGAAGGCAATCAATGAGTGGCTGAGCTGATAGCCTTTGCCATAAGCATCCGCCCACGGATCCATAAAGCCGATGACGCGCTGCATACGGTAGGGGGACGAGTAGATCAATGCCCAGAATGCGACCGGTAACGCCATCAGCAACAATCCGAACACCTTGAGATTGAAGCCGCCCAACCACAAGGTGCAAAAGGCGATAGAGAAGATCACGACAAACGCGCCCATGTCTGGCTCTAGCAGCAGCAAACTACCGACTACCGCCATCACCGCAAACATGGGTAGAAAAGATTTGGTGAAGATGTGGCCGACGTTGCCTTTACGCACGGTAAAGTCGGCGGCATACAGCACCGCGAATAACTTCATCAACTCGGAGGGTTGCAGATTGATGATGCCAAATGGCAACCAGCGCCGACTGCCATTCACTTCCTTGCCGATGTGTGGAATCAGTACTAGCACCAGTAACACACCGCCCACCATGAACAGCAGCATCGCCCAGTTCTGCCACATCTGTACCGGAAACTGAAAAACGAACAGGCCAGCGATGACACCTATCAGGATGAACATGCCATGGCGTATCAAGTAGTAGCTCGGATTGTTAGCGGTGAAGCGACTCGCTTCGGCAGTTGCGATAGATGAGGAGTAAACCATCACCAGTCCAATCGCCAGCAATCCGATGAACGCCCAGATCAACAATTCATCGAAGTTCGCCAAGGAGGGACGGCTACGCGTCTTGATCAACGAGACCATGCACCCTCCTCTTGCAGTGCTTGCACGGCTGCGATAAACACTTGCGCCCGATGTTCATAGTTACGGAACATATCAAAGCTGGCGCAAGCCGGTGACAGCAGCACCGCATCGCCGCGTTGCGCCAAGCGGCGAGCACGTTGCACCGCATCGGCCATGTCTGCGGCATGTACCACTGCCACACCGCAATCACACAAGGCGCGCTCAATCAATCCAGCATCGCGCCCGATCAACACCACGGCACGTGCGTGCTGCGCCACCGCCGCTTTCAAGGGCGAGAAATCCTGCCCCTTGCCGTCGCCGCCGAGGATCACCACGGCGGGCTTGCCCAGCCCTTGCAGCGCGGCTTCGGTTGCGCCCACGTTGGTGCCTTTTGAATCGTCGTAATAGGTGACCCCCGCGATCTCCGCGACTTGCTCCACACGGTGCGGCAATCCCTTGAAGTTGCGCAGTGCCTGCACCAACGGTGCCAGCGGCAGATGCAAGGAACGGCACAGCGCCAAAGCCGCCAGCGCGTTGGCCACGTTGTGCATGCCGCTCACCTGCAACTCGTCGGCGCGCATGATCTGGTGCGTACCCTGCATCAACCAGGTCACACCCTGTTCGTTCACGATGCCCCAATCCTGCGCACTGGCAGGCGGATTCAAACCGAAGCTGATGTGTACGCGTCCGGCCTGACGCATCGCCATACTGCGCATATCGTTGCGGTTCAGCACCTGCACGCCGCTCCCCTGAAAGATGCGCGCCTTGGCTGCGGCATAGGCATCCATGCTGCCGTGGTAGCGGTCAAGGTGGTCTTCGCTCACGTTGAGCACCACGGCTGCATCGGCATCTAGGGTGTACGTCGTTTCCAACTGGAAGCTGGACAACTCCAGCACCCACACTTGCGGCTGTTGCTGGCGCGCGCGCAAAGCATCCAGCACCGCAGGCGAGATGTTGCCCGCCACTTGCGTATCCAGTCCGGCTGCCGCGCACATCGCGCCGACCATGCTGGTGACGGTGGTCTTGCCGTTCGCCCCGGTGATGGCGATGACCTTGGTGTTGCGGCGGTAATTATTTGTCTCCAGCAACTGCGCCAACAGCTCGATGTCGCCCACCACCGGTATGCCACGTGCAATAGCGCGCTGCACGAAGGGCTCTGCTACCGGCACGCCGGGGCTGATGGCGATGCGCGCGATGCCTAGCAGTAATTCTTCGCGGAACGGGCCGCAGTACACATCGACCTGCGGCAATTCCTGATACAGCGTGTCTATACCCGGCGGGGCGTTGCGGCTGTCTGCCACCGAAACCTGCGCTCCCTGCACGACCAACCAGCGTGCGAGCGACAACCCGGTCTCACCGAGGCCGAGCACCAGCACAGATTGATTGCGCAGTTCGTTCATCATTTATCTCAACTTCAATGTCGCCAAACCGATCAGCACCAACAGCATGGTGATGATCCAAAAGCGCACGACGACCTGAGTCTCTTTCCAGCCCTTCTGTTCAAAGTGGTGGTGCAAGGGGGCCATCAACAGAATGCGTTTACCCGTGCCGTATTTTTTCTTGGTGTATTTGAACCAGGACACTTGCAGCATCACCGACACCGCTTCCACCACGAACACGCCGCCCATGATGAACAGCACCAGTTCCTGACGGATGATGACGGCCACCGTGCCGAGTGCCGCGCCTAATGCCAAAGCACCTACGTCACCCATAAACACTTCGGCGGGGTAAGCGTTGAACCACAGAAAGGCCAGCCCCGCACCAGCGATGGCGGCACAGAACACCGCCAGCTCACCCGCGCCGGGGATGGCAGGCTCGCCCAGATAGGCGGAGAACCCGGCATGACCTGCGACGTAAGCGAAGATCGCCAGCGCACTCGCCACCATCACGGTCGGCATGATGGCCAAGCCATCCAGACCGTCAGTCAGATTCACTGCATTGCTGGTACCAACAATGACCAGGTACACCAGCACGATGAAGCCGACCGCACCGAGCGGAAACACCAGATGCTTGAAGAACGGCACGATCAGTTCGGTGTGCGCGGGCAGGCTGGCGTGCTGCCAAAGGAAGATTGCCACCGCCAGCGCGATCAGCGATTGCCAGAACATTTTGGCGCGCGCGGAAAGCCCATCGGGATTGCGATGCACCACCTTGCGATAGTCGTCCACCCAACCGATTGCGCCTACGCTCAAGGTAGTCAGTAACACGACCCAAACATACGCGTTGTGTAGGTCCGCCCATAACAAGGTAGAGATCGCGACCGAAGTGAGGATGAGCGCGCCGCCCATGGTCGGTGTACCGGCCTTGACCAGATGGGTCTGCGGGCCATCGCTGCGCACCGCTTGCCCAATCTTCATTGCAGCCAACTTGCGTATCATCCACGGCCCAACCATAAATGAGATGATCAGCGAAGTCATCGCCGCCATCAGCGCGCGCAGCGTGATGTAATTGAACACACTGAAGGTGCGCACGTCTTCCGCCAACCATTGAGCTAGTGCGAGCAGCATTTAATGAACCTCCTTTTTGGGAGAAGGGGGAAGAGAGAAAGGGGAAGAGGAAAACCCAGCACGCTGACCACTCTTCACCCTTCCCTCTTTACCCTTCTCTTCGTCCATACAATGGGCGACCACTCGTTCCATTTTCATAAATCTCGATCCCTTCACCAGCACAGTGGTCTGTGCATCCAATTCTTTCAGCAGGGCGGCATTCAGCGCTTCCAGCTGCGTGTAATGCTGTGCGCCTACGCCGAACTCGCGCGCCGCCACCGCACTCATCTCACCCAGCGCATACAGTTTCTCTATGCCGGACGCACGCGCGGCGCGCCCCAACTCTTGATGCATGGCCAGCGCATCTGCGCCCAACTCACCCATATCGCCCAGCACGAAGATGCGCTTGCCGGATGCCTGTGCCAGCACTTGCAAAGCTGCGCGCATCGAAGCCGGATTGGCGTTGTAGGTGTCATCGATCAAGGTCGCACCACACCAACCCTGTTTGCGCTGCAAGCGACCTGCCACCCCGCCGAACTCGGCCAGCGCGGCAGCGATGATGTCTAGTGGAATGTGCAATGCCAAAGCGGCACTGGTAGCTGCGAGGGCATTGCGCACGTTATGTATGCCGGGCACTTGCAACTTCAGTTGCAGCGCACCCTGTGGCGTGTCGAGCTGCACCAAACTGCCGTAGTCCTGCGGCTGACTAGTACCGCGCACAGCCGCAGCGTTATCCAATGCAAAATCAATGATGGGATGTTTGCCTGCCAGCTCACGCCACAAATCTGCATGCGCATCGTCGCCATTGATGATGGCGATGCCTGCTGCATCCAGCCCTGCGAATATCTCGCCCTTGGCTTGCGCCACGCCCGCGATAGAACCTAGTCCCTGCAAATGTGCGCCGCTGGCGTTGTTCACCAATGCCACCTGCGGCAATGCCAGACGAGTCAGATAATCGATCTCACCAAAATGATTCATACCCATTTCGATTACCGCGTAACGATGTTGCGCATTCAGTTGCAGCAAGGTGAGCGGCATGCCGATGTCGTTATTGAAATTACCCTTGGTCGCCAAAACTGCTGCCTCGCTCCCTGCTGCCTTACGCAGAATCGCGGCCAGCATTTCTTTGACCGTGGTCTTGCCGTTGCTGCCGGTAATCGCCACCAGTGGAATGGCGAATTGTCTGCGCCAATACGAGGCCAACTTGCCCAGCGCGATGCGTGTGTCATCGACCAGCAACAAGGAAGAAAGTCCGCCGTGTATGACGCTGTCGTAGCTACTGCGATTCATCACTGCCGCCACCGCACCGCTTTGCAGTGCCCCAGCCGCATAAGCCGCACCATCAAAATTCTCGCCACGCAAAGCAATGAACAGATCGCCACTGTGTATCTTGCGACTGTCGGTATTTACCTGCTCGAAGGCGACATCCGCGCCTACCAAAGTGGCGTTCAGTTCCGCCGTGAGTTCAGACAAGCGCATCATGAGCGCACCTCCAAAGGCCAGTGTTGTAGGGCGCGCTGTGCGACTTCGATATCGCTGAAGGCATGTCTTACACCAGCGACCTCCTGATATTGTTCATGCCCCTTACCCGCGATCAGCACGGTGTCGCCAGGTTGCGCGTGCGCAATGGCGTGATAGATCGCCGCCGCACGATCGGCGATGACGCGATGTTTGTCATCGCGCATGCCGGCGGTGATCTGATCGATGATAGAGGCAGGGTCTTCGTCGCGCGGATTGTCGCTGGTGACGATGCTGCGATCAGCCAAACGTGCGGCGACCTTGCCCATCAGCGGGCGCTTGCCGCTGTCGCGATTACCGCCGCAACCGAACACGCAGACCAGATTGCCGCCCTTGCTCTGCATCATCTCGCGCAAGGTCTGCAATACTTTTTCCAGCGCGTCCGGGGTGTGCGCGTAATCGACAATGACGGTGGGCAGGGCCTTGCCGCCCAGTCGCTGCATGCGTCCCGCCACGGCCTGCACACGCGATAGCGAGTCGACCGCATCCTCCAGCGCAATCTCGCTTACCAACAACACGGCCAACACGCCGAGCAAATTCTCGGCATTGAAACGTCCAACCAGATGGCTTTCCAAGCGCGCCGTCCCCCAACTGCTATGGATGCCCAGACTCAGCCCGCTGTCTGTCATCTGCAACAAGTGGCCGTACACCATGCGCAGTTGCAGATGCTGTGCACGTTGCAACGCCGCATCACTCAAGCCATAGGCGACCACTTCCACACCATCTTTTTGCAAGGACTCAGCCCAAGCCGATCCGGTCTCATCATCCAAATTCAGCACCGCGTAACGCAGCGTCGTGACATCGAAGAACTTGCGCTTGCTCGCGGCATAGTTGGCCATATCGCCGTGATAATCGAGATGGTCGCGGCTCAGATTAGTCAGTAACGCGACATCGAAACGCACACCATCGATGCGCCCCTGATCCAAGGCATGCGACGACACTTCCATCGCCACCGCCTGCGCGCCATCGTGCAGATATTCTGCGCACAACTTGTGTACCTGTATCGCTTCAGGCGTGGTGTTGGCAGTCTCTTGCAGCGCACCCAGCCGACCGTTGCCCAGCGTGCCGATCAGCGCGCATCTGCGTTGCGCATCGCTCAAGGCCTGCGCAATCCAGTGCGTGGTGGAAGTCTTGCCATTGGTACCCGTCACGCCCACCATCCACAGCTTTTCTGTGGGCTTGCCATACACTGCATCGGCCAAATCACCGCTCTTACGGCGCAAGTCCTGCACGGCCAGATGCGGTACTTGCCAGTTAGCATCCCATACGAAATCGCTTGCCTCGTAGATGACCGCATTCGCACCTTGCGCGATGGCGGCAGCGATATGTTTACGACCGTCGTTTTTTTCACCGGGAAAAGCAACAAAGGTATCGCCCGCTTTAATCATGCGACTATCCGTGACCAACTGTGTGATGGGTACTTGCAGTGCCGCCAGTTGCGAATGGGGAAAGCTCGTTTGCAGGATAGCTGTCGTGTTCATTACACCTCCTCCCTGATGATTTCTGATGGGGGTGTAATGACATTATTTATCGGTGCATCGTTGGGCACATTGAGCATATGCAATGTCGCACCAACAATCTGACTAAATACCGGCGCGGCAACTTGACCACCGTAATACGCTGCGCCTGATGGCTCATCGATCATCACGGCAACGATGATGCGCGGTGCTGAAACCGGTGCGAATCCTACAAATGAGGCGACGTATTTATTCACATAGTGTGCGCCGGACAATTTGTGCGCCGTGCCGGTCTTGCCACCCACGCGATAGCCGGCGACTTGCGCCAGCGGTGCAGTTCCACCAGCTGACACCACCGTCTCCAACATGTCGCGTAACGAGTTCGCCGTTTTTTCCGACATCACACGTACACCAGTTGGTGGGCTATCCAGCTTGACTAGAGACACCGGTTTCAGCTCTCCAGCATCGGTAAATACGGTGTAGGCGCGCGCTAGTTGCAGCAGATTCACTGAAATACCATGACCATACGCCATGGTAGCTTGCTCGATCGGATGCCAAGTCTTGGCATCCCGCAATTTGCCTGCTGCCTCACCTGGGAAGTTGCTGCCGGTATGCGCGCCGAAGCCGTTGTCCGACAGCGCTTGCCACATTACTTTAGGCTCCAGCATCAACGCCATCTTGGCTGCGCCCACGTTGCTGGATTTCTGTATCACACCTGCCACAGTCAGTGTCGCCTCAGGATGACTGTCATGGATCTGCCTTCCACCCACGGTATACACACCATGCTCGGTATTAATCAGCGTATCGGGCTGCACCTTGCCGTTTTCCAAGGCAGCGGCGACCGTGAAAGGCTTCAACGTAGAGCCTGGTTCGAACAAATCGGCCACAGCGCGGTTACGCATCTGATGTGGCGTGACTTTGCTGCGATTATTCGGATTAAAACTGGGATAGTTAGCTAACGCCAAAACTTCACCGCTGCGCGCATCTAACACCACCACCGCGCCAGCCTTGGCATGATGTTTCTCCACAGCGGATTGCAACTCACGATATGCCAAGTACTGAATCTTGCTGTCCACACTGAGCAACACATCGTTACCGGGCTTAGGTGCGCGCAGGCTGGCTACGTCCTCGATGATATGTCCGCGTCTATCTTTGATGACACGTTGGCTGCCCACTTTTCCGCCCAACTGTGCTTGCAGCCCCAGCTCCAACCCTTCTTGCCCGTTGTCATCTTGACCAGTGAAGCCAAGTAATTGTGCCGTCACTTCACCAGATGGGTAGTAACGGCGATATTCCGGCTGCAACGACACGCCTGGCATATTCAGTTGTTTGACTTGCTCGGCTTGCTCGGGAGGAATCTGACGCTTGAGATAGACGAAGTCATGTGAGTTGTCGAACATCTGGCGACGAACATCGAACTCCTTCATCTGTAACACACTGGCTAATTGCCTGACCTGCTGATTGTTCGCTTCCACATCTAACGGGCTAGCCCACACCGACTGCACCGGCGTGCTCACTGCCAGCGGCTCACCATTGCGATCTCGTATCATGCCGCGATGCGCGCTGACTTCAATCACACGGCTGTAGCGCGCGTTACCCTGACCTTGCAAAAAGTCATTGTGTATCCCTTGCAGATACACACCGCGCCCGAACAACCCGAACAGGCCCGCGACCAACACTACGAACAACACAGACGCACGCCAGCCGGGCAAAGTTGCCGGTGTCGTTGCTGCTCTGTTGTTTGCGTAACTCATGGTTATTTTTTTCTCCGCTCATCCAGCTTCCTACCTTGCGCTCAACAAAGGCGGGGCGTTGGAATTTTGTCCTACCCTGATATATCTCACTTGCGTACTTTTAGGACGCTCCATCTCAAGATGCTGCCCAGCGATTTTCTCGATCCGTGCTGGCGCAGCCCAAGTGCTCTGCTCCAATTGCAACTGCCCCCACTCCACTTCCATCTGCTGCGCCCTTTGTTTTTCTTGCTGCAAAGCGATAAAGGATTTACGCGCCTGATGTTGCGAGGTCACTACACTCAAAGCCGCCAAGGTCACAATGACCAGCAACACCACATTCAACAAACGTCCACTAAGCGGCATGGCTACGCTCCGCAACCCGCATCACCGCGCTACGCGCACGTGGGTTAGCCGCCAACTCAGCCGCACCAGCTTTAATTGCCTTGCCAATCAAAATCACCCGCCCCTGCGGCACTTCACTAGCGCGTATCGGCACATTGCGCGGCAACTTGTCGCCCTCTGCCATGTCACGCATGAAGTGCTTCACGATCCTATCTTCCAGCGAATGAAAACTGATCACGGCCAACCTGCCGCCCGGATTTAGATGCGTGATACATTCTGGCAATATCCCCTCGAGTTCCGCGAGCTCTTGGTTGATATAAATCCGTATAGCCTGAAAGGTACGAGTCGCCGGATTTTGCCCAGCTTCACGGGTACGTACCGTTTGACCAACCAACTCGACGAGCTTCCTCGTGGTGTCGATAGGTTCAACTGCGCGCGCAGCAACAACCGCTCTTGCAATCTGCTTAGCAAACCGTTCTTCGCCGTAATCACGTATCACCTCCGCCAGGAAACTCTCTTCGACCGTCGCCAACCATTGCGCAGCAGTCGGTCCCTTAGTTACATCCATGCGCATATCCAACGGCGCATCGAATCTAAAACTAAAACCACGCGCCGCCTCATCCAACTGCGGCGATGACACACCCAGATCGAGCAGGATGCCATCCACACGCTGCACATCTAACTCACGCAGCACTCGCGCCAGCTCCATAAACCCACTGTGCACAATCTGGAAGCGCGCATCCGACCACTGCCTTCCCACCGCGATTGCAGCAGGATCTTTATCCAGTGCAATCAACCGTCCTTGCGGCCCCAGCGCTTGCAGAATCTTGGCGCTATGTCCGCCGCGCCCGAATGTACCGTCGACATAGACACCATCTGCGCGTATCGCTAATGCCTCGACCGCCTCATGCAACAAAACCGTGGTGTGAGCCAGCACTTCACTCATAACCGCCTCACCAACTCAGACTGATTCAACGCGCAGCAGCGCATCACAAGGAAAAGCCCTCAAGCTCGTTCGGCAGATCGCCCACCATCAGCGCCAACGAAGCCGCTTGCTGCGCTTGCCACTTTGCCTCATCCCACAATTCGAATTTATTCCCTTGGCCCACCAGCATCACGCGCTTATCCAACGTGGCGTAGTTGCGCAAATTAGGAGAAATCAACACCCGACCCGCGTTATCCATCAACACATCTTCGGCATTACCCACCAACAGACGTTGTAAGGCGCGACTCTTAGGATTAAATGAAGACAGCTTGTTTAGCTTTTCGCGTATGGGCTGCCAGATATTCTGCGGATAGACCAACAGACAACCATCCACATCAGCGGTAAATACCAAGTTACCGGCACATTCGGAAAGCAGCACATCGCGATGCTTGGCGGGTATCGCCAGCCTGCCTTTGCTATCCAAATTAAGTTGCACCGCCCCTTGGAACATTTCCATAAACCCCACTATTACCCACTTTTTACCACTTAATCCCACTATATTGAAAATATTGCACGGGGTCAAGCGCGAAAATGGCTTTTTTCTTTTTAAGACAAGGAGTTAGCGCGGCAAGTTAAGAAAAATAAAATGTTCTTAAAAAGCAAAGAATTACAGAAATAAGCTAAAGTTATTTGTGATGGAGTAACTAGATATTCGAGGATGAGTGGGGGGAGGGAGGGGAAGGATGTGGAGTAGCTTTTCCACTTCCGACCAAAGCACGTGGTGCACGTCCTACTTCCCACGCTCTGCAATTAAAAAAGTGAAGCTAGCCGATAAGCCGGGTTCTGTCGTGGACAGTCATTCCTCTAGGCGTTTCGTTACCTGACGCTCAAGCGACCTACCCGCTGACGACGCGAGCAGCGTCATAGTCAGCCTATTTGATCTTGCTCCGGATGGGGTTTACCCTGCCACGGATGTTGCCACCCGCGCGGTGAGCTCTTACCTCGCCATTTCAACCTTACCTGCTCCTCTCCCATCATTCACGGAGACTTACGCCCCCGCGCTGATTGGATGACTTTGCCGCCCTTACGGTCGGCGCAGTCGAAACATCGGCGGTATATTTTCTGTGGCACTTTCCATCGCCTCACGGCGTCCGGTCGTTAACCGGCATCCTGCTCTATGGAGCCCGGACTTTCCTCCCCGCCCTCCGTGCAGGGAGAAAAATCCGGGTTTCCCCGCACTTTGGTTTCGGCATAACTTGCTTGCGCAAATTAGCCTACACCGCAACTCACTCGCTTGCGCGAGTGGGTTGTCCTCCCCGCCCTTACGGACGCGGCGACTGCCTAGCCAGCTTCGGCGCGGATTCTATCACCAGAGACCGTCTGCCCTAGGATTAAATCTATTTACCTTGTAATGCTTGCCCAGTCTTTTCCAGAGCCTTACCGCTTTGCTGCAACGTCTCATTACCCAGCCGCTTGAACTGGTCCGCCAAGGTATCCTGCGCAAAAGGATTGGATAACAAAGGCCGATTTCGACCTATATTCACGCCCAAGGCCATACCTATCAAAAAACCAAGCAGCGCACTCAAGGCCACCCATTTGAATAGCTTCATTTACCCTCCTACGGCTTAGCTCCGCACCAACCTGCAATTACAACTCACTAACCTGCATATTTACACCTAGTGACTTCCATTGTTTGGCTTCGTCACGCAGCGCTGATTCGGTCAAAGGGTTCTGCTCCAACCAGCCCTTGCCCAATTTCAAGTAGAACTTGGTGCCGCTGAACAGACACTTCATCTCGGGTAATTCAATATCACTGCGATTGCGGTAGAACAATGCGGCCAGACGTAGACTCATCGCCAGCACGATATTCTCTTCATCGGTGAGCAGTCCTTGTAGTTTTTTCATGCTACCGCGATGCGATAACGCCAACAGACTCATCCGCGCTTGCTCTTTTTTAGAGAAGCCTGGCATATCCGCATTCGCCAAGATATAAGCGGTGTGCTTGTGATAACCGCTATGGGCGACACGTATGCCGATGCCATGCAGGCTGGCCACCCATCCGAGTTGTTGGATCGCTGATTCTCTATCTTCAGCACCAAAGAACTGTAGCGCCAAAGCGTGCGCAAGCTTACTGACGCGCGCCACCTGCTTAACATCGACTTGATAGCGGCGCATGAGCTGCTGCACCGTCGCCTCGCGCATATCGTTATGGGTAAAACGCCCCAATAAGTCATACAACACGCCTTCACGTAACGCACCCAAGGCTGGTTGCATACGCTCGATATTCAACTCGCGGAAGGCCGCATACATGATGGCGAAGCCTCCCGGCAAAACAGGCAGTCGCTCGGGCTTGAGTCCCAACAACTCCAAACGCTGCGCACTACCGGCTTTCAGCAATTGCGCGCGCAACATCTCCAGCCCTGCGCGCGTGATGCCACTTTCGCTATAACCGTTCTGCTCCAGGATGTCACTCAACATGCGCGCACTACCCGATGAACCCAAGGCTACATCCCAATGGCCACGCGTATATTCGGCGACGATGGTCTGCAATTCCGCACTGGCGGCTAACTCAGCCTGCTTGAGGTTGGACTTATTAATCTCTCCGTTAGGAAAGTAACGGCCACTGAAACTGACGCAGCCCATGTACAAGCTTTCCAGCTTGAGCGGTTCCAACGCCGTACCGATGATGAACTCGGTCGAGCCGCCGCCGATATCCATCACCATGCGCCGCTCTTTAGTTTGCGGCAAACCTTGCGCTACGCCTTTATAGATTAGACGCGCCTCTTCCCGGCCTGCGATTACATCGATAGGAAATCCCAACGCGGCCTCTGCCTGCAACAGGAATGCCGGGGCATTCTTGGCTACACGCAAGGAATTCGTACCGACTGCGCGCACTGCCTCGATCGGCATACCACGCAAGCGCTCACCAAAGCGCTGCAGGCAAGCCAAAGCGCGCTGCTGCGAAGGTTTATCCAGGATTTTGTCTTGATTTAGGCCTGCGGCGAGACGCACCGATTCGCGCAAGCCATCCAGCATATAGAGCTGGTCGTTCTCCACCTTGGCAACTTGCAATCGAAAACTATTAGAGCCCAGATCGACTGCGGCAAGTAGCGACTGGGGTTGCACTATTTTTGAACTTCGCGCTCGATCTCATCGGCAGTGACATGACGCACGTCGCGCCCTTTCACCATATAGATGACGTACTCAGCCATATTTTGCGCATGGTCGCCGATACGCTCGATAGCCTTGGCCACGAACAATATCTCGAGAGCAGTAGAGATGGTGCGCGGATCTTCCATCATAAAAGTGATGAGATAACGCATGATGCCGCGAAACTCTTCATCCACCTGATCGTCCTGACGCACCACCTGCGCCGCCATCACCACATCCAGACGTGCAAAGGCATCCAGTGCTTTACGCAACATATCCACAGCGATCTCGGAAGCGCGCTCAATTTCGTGATAACGCGGCTTAACCAGCACGTTCTTCTGCGACAACATTTTCGCCATACGCGCAATTTTCTCGGCTTCATCGCCAATGCGTTCCAGATCGGTGATGGTCTTGACCACGGTCATAATCAGACGTAAATCGCCCGCAGTCGGCTGGCGGCGCGCAATCATCTGACTACACGCCTCGTCTATTTTCACTTCCATAGCGTTGACGCGATGATCTTCGTCAATCACACGCGTCATCAAATTGACATCGCTACCAATCAAAGACTGCACTGCATTTCTGATCTGACTCTCCACCAAGCCGCCCATCTGTAACACACTGGCACGGATAGATTCCAGTTCTGCATCGAACTGTTTGGAGATGTGATCGTTACTGGGCATGGTGATTCCTTAAGTTAAAGCAAACAATGAGCTTGCGGCAAAAGTGTTAAATTCTAATGACAGTAGACTGACACCGCCATTCGACAAGTTATACGGTAAAAGTCTGCACGCCTTGCGGAGTACCCAGCAGCAGCACATCTGCGCCGCGTCGTGCAAACAAACCATTGGTGACTACGCCAGCGATATGATCCAGCGCAGACTCAAGCTCAACCGGATTCATGACCTGCAAACCATGCACATCCAGAATAATATTACCGTTATCGGTTGTAAAACCCTCGCGCAGCTTGGGCTGACCGCCCAACCCCACCAATGCGCGAGCCACCGAACTGCGCGCCATTGGAATCACTTCAATAGGTAATGGGAACTTACCCAGCACATCCACCAACTTGCTGGCATCACATACGCAGATGAATTTCTTGCTGCACGAAGCGACGATTTTCTCGCGGGTCAGTGCCCCCCCGCCCCCCTTAACCATATGCAAATGGCGCGTGATCTCGTCCGCCCCATCCACATACACAGGCATCTCGCCCGCATCATTCAATGACAGCACCTCGATACCGTGAGATTGCAGACGCTTGGCTGAAGCCTCAGAACTCGCCACCGCACCGCGTATCTGATGTTTGATCTTAGCCAACTCATCGATAAAAAAATTGGCGGTAGAACCCGTACCCACACCCACAATGCAATCTGCGGGGACATATTCGATGGCAGCCTTGGCTACCGCACGCTTCAAATCGTCTTGACTCAACATACACTTACTCACTTATAAAATTTTACACAGCAGGCAGATTATTGCAGGAATTTGTCAGTTTGGGGAATTAAGGAAAGACCTAGAGATATGCGATTCAACAACGCGATCAATTAGCAAGCATAACTGGGGGATTGTATAATTGCGCCCTCCATGATTTAGCACAACGTCCAAATATCTTTATGAAAATCGCCATCGCTGGTACAGGTTACGTCGGTCTATCAAACGCCATGTTGCTTGCGCAACACAATGAGGTGGTCGCGCTCGACATCATCGCAGAAAAGGTGGCGATGCTGAATCGCAAGCTATCGCCTATCGTGGACACCGAGATCGAAGATTTCCTTAGCAACAAGAAACTCAATTTCACGGCCACCACCGACAAGCAGCTTGCTTATGTCGGTGCAAATTATGTGATTATTGCGACGCCGACTGATTACGACCCCGAGACGAATTACTTCAATACCAAGTCGATCGAGTCGGTCATCCAGGATGTAATGAGTATCAACCCGACTGCGGTAATGATTATCAAGTCCACTGTGCCAGTGGGCTATACCGCCAAGGTACGTGCGCAGTTCAATTGCCCGAACCTGATTTTTTCACCGGAGTTCTTGCGTGAAGGTCGCGCGCTGTACGACAACTTGCATCCGTCACGCATCGTGGTGGGTGAACGCTCCGAACGCGCTAAAGTATTCGCCGATCTGCTTAAGCAAGGCGCGATCAAACAAGACATCGCCACGTTGTTCACCGACTCCACCGAGGCTGAAGCAGTCAAGCTATTCGCCAATACTTTCCTAGCGATGCGTGTCGCCTACTTCAATGAGCTCGATACTTATGCGGCAACGCATGACCTCGATACGCGCCAAATCATTCAAGGGGTAAGCTTAGATCCGCGCATCGGCGATCATTACAACAATCCTTCTTTCGGTTACGGCGGCTACTGCCTGCCCAAGGATACCAAGCAGCTGTTGGCCAACTATCAGGATGTGCCGCAGAATCTCATTCATGCCATCGTAGATGCGAACACCACACGCAAAGATTTCGTGGCGGCCAGCATCCTCAAACGCAAGCCGAAAGTGGTGGGCATACATCGCTTGATTATGAAGAGCGGCTCGGACAACTTCAGAGCTTCCAGCATCCAAGGCATCATGAAGCGCATCAAGGCCAAGGGCATAGAAGTGATTGTTTACGAGCCTGAGTTGAAGGAAGCTGAATTCTTCCATTCACGTGTGGTGAACGATTTAGTGAAATTCAAAAAAGAAGCGGATGTCATCGTGGCAAACCGTATCACCGATGACATCCGCGATGCGATGGATAAGATTTACAGCCGCGACTTGTTCGGTAAGGATTAACGCTTCACACAAGGGTGCGCTCAATCGAACAACTCCGCATCGACTAGGAGTTTACCGGCAGCGTCATTCTCAGACAAAATCGGCTGGCGGCCTTGCAAGCACCAGTCTATCGACAGCGCTGGATCGCACCACAATAAGCTGCGCTGCTGCTCGGCATACCAATAATCGGTAGTTTTATACAAGACATCTGCATCAGCAGAAAGAACCACAAAGCCATGCGCAAAGCCTGCCGGTATCCACACCATACGCTTATTCTCAGCAGATAAATCCACACGCACATGCTGCAAAAATGTGGCGGATGTACGGCGGATATCAAGCGCAACATTCATCACACGACCTTGCGCAACACGCACTAATTTCCCTTGCGACTTGGGCAATTGATAATGCAAGCCACGAACTACATCCTTCACCGAGTGAGAGTGATTATCTTGAACAAATTTGACTTCTACCCCAATCAGACGTTGGAAATCCCTTTGATTAAAGCTCTCAAAGAAGCAGCCTCTCTGATCAATATGAATTTTGGGCTCAACAATTAACACATCAGAAATCGTCGTAGGGATTGCTCGCATCGCTATTTCCCGGCTTCGCTCAGCACTTGCATCAAATATTCACCATAGCCGCTCTTGACCAACGGCTGCGCCAATTTTCGCAACTGCTCCGCATTAATAAATCCATTATGAAAAGCAACCTCTTCAGGACAAGCAATCTTCAGTCCTTGGCGATGTTCGATGGTCTGGATGAACATGCCCGCTTCCAGTAAAGATTCGTGCGTGCCGGTATCCAGCCATGCGTAGCCGCGTCCCATCATCTCCACCGAAAGTTGTCCTTGCTCAAGATAAACCCGATTCACATCGGTAATCTCAAGTTCGCCACGCGGTGAAGGCTTGAGATCGCGTGCGATGTCGATGACTTGATTGTCGTAGAAATACAGGCCGGTCACAGCAAAGCTGGATTTGGGCTGGAGCGGTTTCTCTTCCAAAGAGATAGCTTTACCTGCCTTATCGAATTCGACCACACCATAACGCTCAGGGTCGCGTACATGGTAGGCAAAAACTGACGCTCCGCTTTGCTGTTTTGCTGCGTTGCGCAACTGCAAATGCAATGCGTTACCGTAAAAAATGTTGTCACCCAACACCAAAGCGGAAGGATCGTTGCCAACGAAGTCTTTACCAATAATGAAGGCTTGCGCCAAGCCATCCGGTGACGGTTGCACGGCGTATTGCAAGTTCATGCCCCATGCACTGCCGTCGCCCAACAACTGCTGAAAGCGCGGTGTGTCCTGCGGGGTGGAAATAATCAGAACATCTTGTATCCCCGCCAGCATCAGTGTGCTGAGCGGGTAGTAGATCATCGGCTTGTCGTACACCGGCAAGAGTTGTTTGGACACCGCCAAAGTCACGGGGTGTAAGCGTGTGCCGGAACCGCCGGCGAGGATGATGCCTTTACGTTTGGACATGGTTTATTTCTCCAGGATTTCAGTGAGCATACGAGTTACGCCGGATTGCCAATCGGGCAAAGTCAAACCAAAGCTGTGTTGCAATTTGCAGGTATCGAGCCGTGAATTATGCGGGCGTTGGGCTGGCGTGGGGAAGGCGCGGGTAGCGACAGCCTGTATCGCTTCGGCGGCGACCTTGATCGGCACACCACGCGCCCGCGCATACGCGATGACTAGGCTGGCATATGCGTGCCAAGTGGTCACGCCACCCGCCACCACATGATAGAGCCCCGACACGGCAGGCTTTTGCAATGCGGTACGCAAGGCATGTGCGGTAACGTCCGCCAGCAAATCAGCACCGGTAGGTGCACCGAACTGGTCGGCGATGACTTTCATACTGTCGCGCTCTTGCGCCAGACGCAGCATGGTCTTGGCGAAATTGCCGCCGCGCGCGCCATATACCCAGCTGGTGCGGAAGATCAGGTGCTTGCAGCCCGAGGCGATGATGGCGCGCTCGCCTTCCAGCTTGGTCGCGCCGTACACACTCAGCGGAGCGGTTGCATCGTCCTCGCGCCAAGGACGTTCGCCCGTGCCGTCGAACACATAATCGGTGGAGTAGTGCACCAGCCATGCGCCGAGGCGCTGCGCTTCTTGTGCCAGCACTTGCGGTACCAACGCATTGATGGTGCGCGCCAGATCGGGTTCACTCTCGGCCTTATCGACAGCAGTGTGTGCTGCGGCATTGACGATGATATCGGGCGCGACTTTGCGCACGGTCTCAGCCAATCCAGCCAAATTGGTAAAGTCGCCGCACAGCGGTGTACTGTCGAAATCCAGCGCAATCAATTCACCCAGCGGTGCCAGACTACGTTGCAATTCCCAACCAACTTGTCCGCCTTTACCTAACAGCAGAATCTTCATAAAAACACTCCATTACAATCCGTCATTCCCGCACAGGCGGAAATCCAGGCTATTAAAAAAGCCCCGCGTAGCGGAACATCAGGCTTTGTTTGCTGCGCAAAATTTTTGGATTGCTGAGTTCCCGCCTGCGCGGGAATGACAGTATTTGAGTGCAGCTCAGCTTCCATCAAGTGCGCTCAGCGTAGTTCTTCTCTACCCACTGGCGGTAGTTGCCGGACAGGACGTTGTTCACCCAGCCTTGATTGTCCAGATACCACTGCACCGTCTTGCGGATTCCGCTATCGAAAGTCTCGGCAGGCTTCCAGCCCAGTTCGCGTTCCAGCTTGCGCGCATCGATGGCGTAGCGACGGTCGTGACCGGGGCGGTCGGTAACAAAGGTGATCTGTTCGCGATAGGACTTGCCGTCCTGACGGGGACGCAATTCATCAAGCAAGCCACATACGGTATGCACGATGTCGAGATTGGCCTTCTCGTTCCAACCGCCAACGTTGTACACCTCGCCCAACTTGCCTTTTTCCAGCACGCGGCGGATGGCACTGCAATGGTCTTTGACATACAGCCAGTCGCGTATCTGCTGACCATCACCATACACCGGCAGATTCTTGCCGGCCAAGGCGTTGACGATCATCAATGGGATGAGCTTCTCGGGGAAGTGGTACGGGCCGTAGTTATTGGAACAATTCGTGGTCAGCACCGGCAGACCGTAAGTGTGGTGATAAGCGCGCACCAGATGGTCACTCGCTGCCTTGCTCGCTGAGTACGGGCTGTTCGGTTCATAGCGATGGGTCTCGGTAAAAGCCGGTTCATCCTTACTCAAAGAGCCGTACACCTCATCTGTGGAAACGTGCAAAAAACGGAAGTCGGTCTTGGCAGCACCGTTCAATCCGTTCCAGTAAGCACGCACCGCTTCGAGCAGATGGAAAGTGCCGACGATGTTGGTCTGGATGAAGTCTTCCGGGCCGTGGATGGAGCGATCCACATGGCTCTCGGCGGCAAAATTGATGACGGCGCGCGGCTGATGTTGCGCCAGCAACTGGGCAAGCAATTTTGCGTCGCCGATGTCGCCCTGTACGAAGATATGACGCGGGTTGTCCTTGAGGGAGGCGAGGCTTTCCAGATTGCCCGCATAAGTTAACTTGTCCAGTGTCAACACGGTTTCGTCATGCAAAGCACACCAGTCCAACACAAAATTCGCCCCGATAAAACCTGCACTGCCTGTCACGATGATCATCTTTAATCCGCCTTTAAGTACGCTGTAACTATATTTAAGAGGCGCGATTATAGGTGAAACACTTATAAACCTCGAACCAACCAAGCAACCATACCCAATTGGGGAGTCTTGATTTTTACCTGACCACTTTAGGGTGACTTGAATATTCGGTTAGAATGCGCGTTCTGTCTTTTAACTCTATTGCAATCAACTTTCGAGAGGAAACGCCATGTACCAGATCGCACCTTCCATTTTGTCCGCCAATTTTGCCAAGCTCGGCGAGGAAGTCGATGACGTACTCGCGTCCGGCGCAGACATCGTGCACTTCGACGTGATGGACAACCATTACGTGCCGAACCTGACTATAGGCCCTCTGGTTTGCGAAGCACTGCGCAAACATGGCGTGACCGCCCCCATCGACGTGCATTTGATGGTCAAGCCGGTAGATCGCATCATCCCTGACTTCGCCAAAGCGGGCGCGACCTACATCACCTTCCATCCTGAAGCTTCCGAGCACATCGACCGCACCATTGGTTTAATCAAAGAAAGTGGTTGCAAAGCCGGTCTGGTGTTCAACCCTTCCACACCACTGGAAATCCTCGAATACACCCTGCCCAAGCTGGACATGGTACTGTTGATGTCGGTTAACCCTGGCTTTGGTGGTCAGAAGTTCATTCCTCATGTGCTGGATAAGGCGCGCAAGGTACGCAAGATGATAGACGCGGGTGGCTACAAGTGCCGTCTGGAAATCGACGGCGGCGTGGGCCCAGCTAACATCCGCGAAGTTGCAGCTGCCGGTGTGGACACTTTCGTGGCAGGCTCTGCGGTGTTCAGCAAGCGCAACACCAATGACAAGAATCGTTACAACAGCATCATCGCTGAAATGCGTGCCGAGTTGGCTAAGGTATAAATGATGCGCCGCGCTGCACTCTTGCTCACCAGTTTCGCCTTGGTCGCTTGCGACCGGCTCACCGGCGAGGCGACGCAGAAGATCCTTGATGCGGAGGCGATTGGTTATGCCTGTCGCGTTTCGCTGAAGACCCCCGAAGCCTGCATGAAGGAAAACGAGGCGCAGAGTCCTTCCAGCGTATTAGATGGCTGGAAGGAAGCGGACAAAGACATCAGCAAGAAAACCTTAGACCCGCACATGGGCAAAGGTAAGGATTCCGACGAAAACTCCGAGACCGCGAGCAGCGATGCGGCTTCGGAAGTCGTGGCGGCATCGCAGGTGACCAGTGAAGCACCCAGCAAGACTGAAACTACAAAAAAGACAACCCACTAGAGGATAGATATGACTTCGAATGTTAAACGCTACACCCCGCCAGTGGCTGTCTCCGCTATCGTCATTGATTTGGACGGCACCCTGTTGCACACCGCACCACAGTTGTCAGAAGCCGCCAACCGTATGTTGCGCGACATGAATTACGCAGCCGTTTCACAAGAATTGCTGGCCAGCTACATCGGCAACGGCATCAGCTGGTTGGTCAAGCGTGCGCTGACCGGCGACATGCATGCCACCCCCGATGCAGCCCTGTATGACCACGCCCTGCCTATCTTCGAGCAGCACTACACCGAGCTATTGCTGGAAAGTAAACCGTTCCAAGGCGTGATCGAGGGTCTGGACGCGATGAAACTGGCGGGTTATCCGCTGGGCTGCATCACCAATAAAGTTGAGCGTTACACCACTCCGCTGCTGCATGGCTTGGGCCTGAGCAAATACTTCAGCATCGTATTAGCTGGCGACACCTTGCCCGAGAAGAAGCCGCACCCCATGCCTTTGCTGCATGCAGCCAAGTTCTTCGGCGTGCCTATCGAAAAGCTGTTGCTGATTGGCGACTCGCTGAACGACACGATTGCGGCGCGTGCCGCTGGGTGTCCAGTGTTTTGCGTCCCCTACGGCTACAACCACGGCGAACCGGTCGAGACTTTAGATTTGGACGCTGTTATCCCTAACCTGTCGGCTGCATTGCCGCTGCTGAAACGTATCTGAATATGAATGACCTCCTGTATCTGAACACGAGTTGGCGATGGTGAAGTACTCGGGCGTGCGCTAGCACGCCTATGTTTCATCTGGGCTCACTGCCCACACCAATACCAAACTGACTCTGGAGGTTTTTCATGCTGCACCCTATCACCGCACAACAATTCAATACCCTTGCCCAACAGGGCTATAACCGTATTCCGCTGGTCACCGAGACCTTTGCCGATCTCGATACGCCTTTGTCGCTGTATCTAAAACTCGCCAATAAGCCTTTTTCCTACTTGCTCGAATCGGTGCAGGGCGGTGAACGTTTTGGGCGTTACTCATTTATCGGCCTGCCCGCCGATACCCATATTTCAGTGCGCGGCAAGCAAGTTACGCTGAACGAGCGCGGCACGCTCAGCACCGTGCAAGTTGACAATCCGCTGGACTACATCGAACAGTATCAAGCGCGCTTCAAGGTTGCGCCGCTGTCCGGCTTGCCGCGCTACACCGGCGGACTGGCGGGCTACTTCGGCTACGACACGGTGCGTTATATCGAGCCGCGTCTGGCCAAGACCGTGAAGAAAGATGTCATCGGCACACCCGACATCCTGCTCATGCTCACCGAACAACTGGCAGTGATAGACAACCTGTCCGGCAAGCTAACCTTTATCGTGTACGCCAACCCAGCGCAAGACGATGCTTACGCGCTGGCACGCGAACGCTTACGTGAATTGGTCGGCCTGCTACGCCTACCGGTGAACATCCCTGATGCGCCGTCTGCCCAAGCAGCCGCTGCCGCGTCCGAGTTCGGCGAGGCTGCATTCAAGGCGGCCGTAGAGAAGTCCAAGCGTTATATCTTCGATGGCGACATTATGCAGGTGGTGTTGTCGCAACGCATGTCGCAGCCCTTCCCCGCGTCACCGCTATCGCTGTACCGCGCCCTGCGCAGCATCAATCCCTCGCCTTATATGTTCTATTACGACATGGGCGATCATCATGTGGTGGGCTCATCGCCAGAAATCTTGGCGCGTCTGGAGAACGACACCGTCACGGTGCGTCCCATCGCTGGCACCCGTCCGCGCGGCAAAGATGCGCAGCATGATGCCGCGCTTGCCGAAGAGCTGTTGGCCGACCCCAAAGAGCTGGCCGAACATCTGATGTTGATCGATCTAGGGCGCAACGACATTGGCCGAGTAGCCGAGCACGGCACGGTGCAGCTCACCGACAAAATGGTCATCGAACGTTACTCGCATGTGATGCATATCGTTTCCAACGTCGAAGCAAAACTGCAACGAGGTCTGAGTGCGATGGACGTGCTCAAAGCCACCTTCCCTGCCGGCACAGTAAGTGGCGCAGCCAAGGTGCGCGCCATGGAGATCATCGACGAACTAGAACCATCCAAGCGCGGCATCTATGCGGGCGCGGTCGGCTATCTCGGCTTCAACGGCGACATGGACGTCGCCATCGCGCTGCGCACCGCCGTGGTGAAAGATCAGATGCTATACGTACAAGCCGGTGCAGGCATCGTTGCCGATTCCGTGCCCGAGAGCGAATGGCAGGAGACGCAGAACAAAGCGCGTGCCGTGTTGCGCGCTGCCGAGATGGTGCTGGATGGTTTAGATGCAGAAGTGCATCGCTAGAATATGGTTCTTGACACCATAAACCTGTCACCCCGATAATCGCACCATGAACACCAAAGCTACGTTGCTTTATCGTGAAAAACGCAGCTACGCGGGCGGCATTATCGAGATGGTCATTTGGCAAGTGCCTGAACCTGTTCCACCCTCCGAACACCCGTACAAGTATCGTTTTGTATTTGTCCGGGACAATCAACGCTTGGTCGGTTATGACAACGAGCGCGGCAAAGGTGATCATAAACATATAGACGATCTGGAAGTACGCTACCAGTTTGTTAATGAAGCTCAGTTGCTGGAAGATTTTTGGCGCGACGTACAGGAGGCAACAAAATGAAAGCAGAGCAACCTATCTTGCATCTGACCGTTGGTGAACCTATCGCTGCCAGTTTGGCGCGCGCCGCTGCTGCAATGCGGGCGGCCAAACAAGGCAAGCCGCTCACCCCCTATTTCGGCGTGGCTTTTGCGGAGGTCGGCACGCTGTTTTCAGTGTTCACTCCCAAGCGCTGGGAATTGATAGGCGCGCTACGAGCAGGCGGCGCAATGTCCATCGCAGAGCTGGCACGACTACTCAAACGCGACTACAAGAACGTATATAACGATTGTGAGCGACTGATCGAATGGACTGCCATAGAAAAAGATGAGGGTGGTTTGGTTTATGCTCCATACAACGAGATCATTGTTGACATGAAACTACCCGATAGGCACGCGGCTTGATTTTCTCTAACTCCCTTATTCATCGTTGACTCATGCTGCGTCTCAGTGAAATCAAACTGCCCCTCGCGCATAGCGAGAGCGAACTGCCCGCCGCCATCCTCGCGCGCTTGGGCATCGCTGCGGATGCCTTGCTCGACTTTACGGTCTACAAGCGTGGCGTGGACGCGCGCAAGAAGAACCATATTCTGTACAGCTACACGCTGGATGTCAGCGTCAAAGATGAAGCCGCCGTGCTGGCGCGTTTTCTCAACGACACGCACACCCGCCCTGCCCCCGACACTTCTTACCATTTCGTCGCGCAAGCGCCACACGCGCTGAACGAACGTCCCATCGTCATCGGTATGGGGCCGGCCGGATTGTTCGCCGGATTGTTGCTGGCGCAAATGGGCTTCAGGCCATTGATATTGGAGCGCGGCAAAGCGGTGCGCGAACGGACTCAGGACACTTGGGGCTTGTGGCGCAAAGGCGTGTTGAATCCCGAATCCAACGTGCAGTTCGGCGAAGGCGGTGCGGGTACTTTCTCCGACGGCAAACTGTACAGCCAGATCAAAGACCCGCGCTTTTTGAGCCGCAAAGTGCTGGACGAGTTCGTCAAGGCAGGCGCACCTGAAGAAATCCTATACGAGAGCCATCCGCATATCGGCACTTTCAAACTGGTCGGCATGGTGGAAAAGATGCGCGCCACCATCCAGTCGCTGGGCGGCGAGATACGCTTCCAGAGCCGCGTCACCGACATCCTGTTGGACGATGGCGCAGTGCAAGGTGTGCTGCTGGACAACGGCGAACAACTCGCCACCCGCCATCTGGTACTGGCAATCGGCCACAGCGCGCGCGACACGTTCGAGATGATCCAGCAGCGCGGCATCTATATCGAGGCAAAGCCTTTCTCCATCGGTTTCCGCATCGAACACCCGCAGACGTTGATAGACCGCGCCCGCTACGGCGGCAACGCGGGCAACTCGCAACTGGGCGCAGCCGATTACAAATTGGTGTATCACGCCAGCAACGGTCGCTCGGTGTATAGCTTCTGCATGTGCCCCGGCGGCACGGTGGTGGCGGCGACTTCCGAACCCGGACGCGTGGTCACCAACGGCATGAGCCAGTACTCGCGCAACGAGCGCAACGCCAATGCCGGCATCGTGGTGGGCATCACGCCCGAAGTGGATTACCCCGGCGACCCGCTGGCCGGGATGGCATTCCAGCGCCATTGGGAATCACGCGCCTACGAATTGGGCGGTGCGACCTATCAGGCTCCGGGGCAACTGGTCGGTGATTTTTTGGCCGGACGCGCCTCGACAAAATTCGGCACGGTGACACCAAGCTACACACCCGGCGTGCATCTCACCGACCTCGCCACCGCCCTGCCCGACTACGCCATCGCCGCGATACGCGAAGCCCTGCCCGAGTTCGCCAAACAGATACACGGCTTCGATATGGCGGACGCGGTGCTGACCGGCGTGGAGACACGCACCTCGTCACCGATACGTATCAAACGCAACCGTGACGACTATCAGAGTATCAACACGCCGGGGCTATATCCCACTGGTGAAGGAGCGGGTTATGCGGGTGGGATATTGTCCGCCGCAGTGGATGGCATCGAGGTCGCCGAGGCGGTCGCGTTAAGTATGATGCGAGGCTAGGATTACATAACACCGTTCGCCCTGAGTCGTGAGCTAGTCGAACGATTGAAGGGTTGAACGTTCATGCTTCGACAAGCTCAGCACGAACGATTAGCTTGTTGGTGCATTTACTTTTGTGAGAAATTTATGCTGTTAATGATCGACAACTACGACTCCTTCACCTACAACCTGGTGCAGTATTTCGCTGAACTGGGCGCGGAGGTGGTCGTGCATCGCAACGACGAAATCACCGTCGAGCAAATCGCCAAGCTGAATCCGCACCATCTGGTGGTGTCGCCCGGCCCCTGCACGCCCAACGAGGCGGGCATCTCGGTGGCAGCGATCAAACATTTCGCGGGCAAGATTCCCTTGCTGGGCGTGTGTCTGGGCCATCAAAGCATAGGCCAGGCTTTCGGCGGCAACATCATCCATGCCAAAACCCTGATGCACGGCAAGACCTCGCAGATTCATCACCACAGCAACAGCGTGTTCACCGGCCTGCCCGATCCGTTTACCGCGACGCGCTATCACTCGCTGGTGATCGAAAGAGAGTCGCTACCAGATTGTTTGGAAGTCACCGCTTGGACGGATGATGGCGAGATCATGGGCGTGCGTCACAAGACACTGGCGGTGCACGGCGTGCAGTTCCACCCCGAGTCCATCCTCACCGAACACGGCCACGACATGCTGAAGAATTTTCTGGAGGGTAAGCCTTGATTACGCCACAACAAGCGCTGGTGCGCCTGATCGAACAACGCGAAATTTTCTATGACGAGATGCTGTCGCTGATGCGTCAGATCATGGGCGGCACAGTGTCGCCCACTATGATCGCCGCAATTCTGGTGGGACTGCGCGTCAAGAAGGAGACCATAGGCGAGATTTCCGCCGCTGCTTTTGTGATGCGCGAGTTCTCCAACAAAGTACCGGTGAGCACACGCGCGCATCTGGTCGATACCTGCGGTACTGGCGGCGATGCCGCACACACGTTCAATATCTCCACCGCATCCGCCTTGGTCGCCTCGGCAGCGGGTGCGCGTGTCGCCAAGCATGGAGGTCGCTCGGTGTCCTCTACCTGCGGTTCAGCTGATGTGCTGGAAGCACTGGGCGTAAACCTCAACCTCACCCCAGAGCAAGTCGGGCAGAGTGTGGACGAGATCGGCATCGGCTTTATGTTTGCGCCTAATTTCCACGGTGCGATGAAATATGCAGCGCCGGTGCGCAAAGAATTGGGCGTGCGCACCATCTTCAACGTGCTGGGCCCGCTGACCAATCCGGCGGGTGCGGATAATCAGGTGATGGGGGTGTTCCATCCCGATCTGGTGGGCATACAGGCGCGCGTGTTGCAACGCCTGGGCAGCCGGCATGTGCTGGTGGTGAACGGCAGCGATGGGCTGGATGAGATCACCATCAGCGGCCCGACCTCTGTAGCTGAATTGATCGACGGCAACATCCGCGAATACACGATACAGCCTGCCGACTTCGGCCTGCCAACGGCCTCATTGGACAGCATCCGTGTACAAACCAAAGAAGCTGCCGTCGCCATGTTGCGCTCGGTACTCGACAATCAGCCCGGCACTGCACGCGACATCGTGCAACTGAATGCCGGTGCGGCCATCTATGCGGCTGGCTTGAGTGCCAGCTTGCACGACGGCGTACAACATGCGGCTGGAATCATCGCCAGCGGCGCGGCACAAGCCAAGCTCGCCGAGCTGATACATTTCAGCAATAAAGCTCAGGCATGATGCTGACCTGTTAAAATCCGCCCCTTAGTCAATTCGTCATATCCACGACCGGAGAAATTTTTATGCTCGCACCTATCCCGCTACGCGACGTCCCTCACACCAACATCTTCCGCAAGGGCGATGTGTTCGTGCTGTTCGGTGAACTGTTCGGACGCGGTTACGCCAACGGCCTGATCAACGAAGCGCGCAAAGCGGGCATGACCATCATCGGCGTGACCGTGGGCCGCCGCGACGACGACAATGTGCTGCGCGCCCTCACGCCGGAAGAGCTGAGCGCCGCCGAAGCCAATCTGGGCGGGCGCATCATCAACGTTCCGCTGATGGCGGGCTTCGATCTGGACGCACCGGCCGGCACCCCGACACCGACCGCCATGGTCGCCGAGATGACGCTCAAAACCTGGCAGGACGACAAGCTCGATTGGGCGCATATCGAACAATGCCGCGCAGTTGGCATCCAGCGCTTCAAGGATTCCGTCGCACAAGTGATGGCACAACTGGACGGCATGATCCCCGATGGCAGCAACGCCTTCTTCGCCCACACCATGGCGGGCGGCATCCCCAAAGCAAAAGTATTTTTGGCCATCGCCAACCGCGTCTACAAAGGTCGCGGTGAACGCTTCCTGTCTTCCAGCGCACTCATGGACAGCGATCTGGGCAAGCTCATCCTGATGAACTTCGACGAAGTCACTGCCAACACTTTCCAGCATCTCATCGAGGGCAGCGCCAAGATACGCGCGCGCTTGGAGCAGAGCGGCGGCCAAGTGCGCTACACCGCCTACGGCTACCACGGCACCGAGATCCTGATCGACGACCGATACCAGTGGCAGACCTATACCAGCTATACCCAAGGCAAGGCCAAGATGAAGCTGGAGCACATCGCGGAAGCTGCATGGCAGCAGGGTATCAAAGCGACGGTCTACAACTGCCCTGAGATACGCACCAACTCGTCTGACATCTTCGTCGGCGTGGAGTTGTCGCTATTCCCGCTGCTCAATGCCCTAAAGAAGGAAGGCGGTGGTGCTTGGGCGGAAGCGCAATGGCAAGCTTGTCGCGCTGTGCTGCAAGCTGAGTTCACACTGGAAGGTTTGTTGCACAAAATAGACGCGTACAACGCCAGTGACGTGATGAAGAGCTTCCGCAACTTCGCCGCATGGCCCATGCCCAACACCGCAGCATTGGCGGATGTGATGATCGGTACCTCGGAAGAAATCACCAAGATGCATACCTCACGCGACGCACTGGTAACCGACGTGCTGAGCGCGCTGGTATTGGAAGGCACAGGCCCATTGATGTTCTACGAAACCTCCAAGCCTGCCGGTCCGGTGTTGTGGCTGAGCCACGATGTGATCGCCAAACAACTGAACCAACTGCACAACTAACACCCGTTAGCGCAAACAAAAGGCCTGCCAAGTCACCTCGGCAGGCCTTTTGTCATCTAGCTGCGCGCTTAGTAGTCGGTATACCCCTTTTCACCCGGCGTGTAGAAAGTGCTGAAATCTGGTGCCGCCAATTCTGCTCCGCTCTGCAGCTTGGCAACCAGATTCGGATTGGAGATAAAGGGACGACCAAAGGCGACCAAATCACCGCGCTTGGCATCCAGATCAGCCTGAGCACGCGCTGCATCATAGCCACCAGACATGATATACGCGCCTTTGAAAGTCTCACGTAGCTTGGCTTTCAAAGTTGCGCTCACTTCAGGCGCACCCATGGAGCTGTGATCGACGATATGAATATAGGCCAGTCCTAACTTGCTCAATTCCACGATCAGCGCTTGGTACAAAGCATCGGTCTCAGCATCCGCCACCATGTCATTGAACGCGCCGTAAGGCGAGAGGCGCATACCGATACGTTCTGCACCGATAGCAGCGACCGCCGCCTTGGCCACCTCTACCGCGAAGCGAATGCGGTTAGCTACGCTGCCACTCCACTGATCGGTGCGCTGGTTCGATGCAGTATTGAGGAACTGATCAATCAGGTAGCCGTTCGCACCATGCAACTCCACACCGTCGAAACCGGCCTTGATGGCGTTACTACATGCCGCTGCGTATTCCGTGATGGTGTGTGCGATGTCCGCCTCCGTCATCGCAACAGGTGGCGTATAGGCTTGCATGCTCTTACTGTCGGTCCATATCTCACCTGTCATGGTGACGGCAGACGGTGCCAACACCTTGCTGCCAGCTGGCATGTTTTCCGCCTGCGAGACGCGGCCGCAATGCATCAGTTGCACAAAGATCTTGCCGCCAGCCTGATGCACCGCATCGGTCACACCGCGCCATCCTTGCACTTGCGCATCGGAATAGATGCCGGGGATACGCGCATAACCGATACCGTTAGGAGAAGGCGAAGTGCCTTCCGTGATGATGAGACCGGCAGCGGCACGTTGGCTGTAATACTTGGCCATTAAAGCGTTCGGCACATTGCCGGTGGCACGCGAACGCGTCAGCGGCGCCATCACGATAGGGTTCTTGAGTGGCAACTTGCCCAGTGCGGTTGGGCTGTAGAGTGTAGTGGTCATATTGTTTCCTTATGGGTGATTGATGGAGCAAAAAATTCTTAAGCCAAACGGCCATTCCTGAAATCATCTATCGCATCGTGTATCTGCTCCTGCGTGTTCATCACAAACGGGCCGTATTGCACGATCTCTTCGTTGAGCGGTTTACCGGCAACCAGTATCAGGCGCGTGTCCTGCGCTGCGCTCAACATCACGCCATCGGCATCCGCTTTGTTCTCCAGTATGCCCATACGCTGCGTCGCTACCGCGCTGCCCTGCACCTCTACTGCGCCGCGATACACATAGAGGAAGGCGTTATGTGTGGCGGGAATCGCCGTAGCAAAGTTACTCCCAGCTGGCATATGAATATCCAAGTAAAGCGGTTCGGTGAATTCACGCTGTACCGCGCCGCTTACTCCGTTGCTGTCGCCGGCAATGACACGCACCGTCACACCTGCGCTGGTGGTGTATTCGGGAATAGCGGCGCTGGGAAAATCGCGATACCAAGGCGCGATCATCTTGTGTGGTGCGGGCAGATTGAGCCACAACTGAAATCCCTCCATCACGCCGTCTTCCTGCTCGGGTATCTCGGAGTGGATCACGCCGCGTCCCGCCGTCATCCATTGCACGCCGCCGTTCTGCAGCAAGCCTTCGTTGCCCGCGCTGTCACGGTGACGCATGCGCCCCGCGAGCATATAGGTGATGGTCTCAAAGCCGCGATGCGGATGGTCGGGAAAACCGGCGATGTAATCATCGGGATCGTCGCTGCCGAAAGCGTCCAGCATCAAATAAGGATCAAGGCGGCGTTGCAGCTTGCCGGTGAGTACGCGGGTCAATTTGACACCGGCACCATCCGAAGTGGCGACACCGGTGAAGAGTCGTTCTATGCCGCGCGACTGGCGCAGGGCGTGGGTCGTAATCGTTTGCATGATGTGCTCTCCTAGTGAGTTGACGAGGCCATGGTATGCGCCTCGAAAAAATAGATAAAGCCTACAAAATTGGATAGACTATCCCATATATGGAACAAAAAGACCTCTCCGCTGATGACCTGATTTTGTTCGCCACCATCGTGGAACAGGAGACCTTGGTGCGCGCCGCCGAATTCCTCAACATGCCCAAGGCCACCGTGTCGCGCCGCTTAGCCAAACTGGAAGCGTCACTCGGGCAACGCCTGTTGCTACGCACCACACGGCGCTTGTCACTGACCGAATTCGGCACCAGCTTCCTCGACCATTGCCGGCGCGTGGCCGAAGAAGTGGGCGTGGTGCGCGACTTCGTACAAAGCCAGGAACTACGACCACGCGGGCGCTTGCGCGTCTCCATGCCCGGCGATTACGCCAAACAGAATTTCTCGCGCGCCATCGCCACTTTCATCGAGGCCTACCCCGAGATACAGCTCGATCTGGACCTGAGCACGCGGCGCGTGGATCTGATCGCCGAACGCTACGATCTGGCGATACGCATGGGCAAGCTGAGCGACGACTCCAGCATGGTCGCGCGCAAAATCGACGAGCAGCGCTTTGGTCTGTATGCCAGCCCTATCTATCTGGCGCTCCATCCACGGCTACAACATCCTGAGCAGTTACTACAGCACAGTACCGTGCGTCTGCTTTCCGCACGCGGTAGCGCGGTCGGCTGGAAATTGTTACGCGACAAAGAGGTATGGGAAGGCGTACCGCCAGGACGACTCTCGGTCAGCTCACCGGACATGGTGCAGCAACTGGTGTTGAACGGCGCAGGCATAGGCGCATTACCCGACCGTTTCGCACGCCCCGACGTGCAGACGAAACGACTCGTAAGAGTGTTAGCAGACTGGTGCTTCCCGCCCGTACCCGCTTGGGCGGTGATGCCGATGCGGCGTTATCTGCCGATCAAGACCCGTGTGTTCTTGGAGCACATCGAGCGGCACATCGACAAAGGCTAAGGGACTTCCGATTAGGCCAATGCCGCACGCACCGTTGGGTAAAGCAGCCGTACCTGCAACTCTTGTTTCATCCGCGTGTTACGCAAACGCCGCGACTCGTTCATAAACGACCACATCATGGGCGACACCTGGGTCTGCACTTGGGCACGCGGCAAGCGTGGCGGACGGGGCAAGTGATAGGCATCGGCCACCGCATCGAAGTAATCGCCCATTTTCATCTCGTCGTCATCGCTGCTGTGATACACGCGATTGGCTGCACCGTAGCGCAAGGTCGCGACGATGATGCGTGCCAGATCGTCGGCATGGATATGGTTGCTGTAGCTATCTTCACTGGCGAGTATGGCTGGCGCGCCGGCACGCAATCTATCCAACGGCAAGCGGTCATGTGCGTAGATGCCGGGCACGCGCAGGATACTGGCGCGCACACCGTTAGCAGCGGCCCAAGCGCGCACTTGGCGCTCGGCATCGACACGGCGCAAGGCGCGCGGATTGTGCGCGGTCAGCGGCGTGGTCTCGCTCACCCATGCACCGCCTTGATCACCATACACACCGCTGGTGCTGATATAGACCAACTGTTTAGGCAAAGATGAAGCGGATAAAGCCGCCAACAGATTGCGTGTGCGACTGTCGTGATGGCCACTATTGGGCGGCGGGGCAAGATGTAGCACGCTGTCAGCAATCCCCGCGAGGCGTTTCAGACTGCGACGCACATCTAGATCGCCTAAGATCGGCGTGACACCTGCTGCCCGCAGCGCAGGTGCGCGCAGCGGATCGCGTATCAATGCGTATAGCCGATAGCTAGGATGCAAGAGCGGGATGGTGCGCATCGCCACGTCACCGCACCCCACCATGAGAACGCGTTTCATAAATTATCCTAGTATCAAAATGCGCCGGATTATGCTGTAAAATCCGCGCTTTTGCGTAATCCGTATTTTGCCATGACCTTCAACATCACCCTCACCCCCAGCGGCCACCAGTTCCCTATCGAAACCAACGAGACCATTCTGGAAGCGGCGCTCAAGCATGGCTACACCCTGCCCTATAGCTGCCGCGACGGCGTGTGCGGCGCATGCAAAGGCAAGGTGTTGCAGGGCGAGGTGGATCACGGCAAGTTTCAGGACAGCACACTGACCGAAGCAGAGCGCGCCGCTGGCATGACATTGTTCTGCTGCGCCAAACCCAAGTCCGACCTGACTGTGGAGTGCCGCGAAGTGAACGCGGTGAAAGACATTCCGGTGAAGACCATGCCGTGCCGCGTGCAGTCCATGAGCAAGCGCGCCGCCGACGTGATGGTGCTGCAACTCAAGCTGCCCGCCAACGAACGCTTGCAGTTCCTCGCTGGTCAATATATCGACATCCTTATCAAGGACCACAAGCCGCGCAGCTTCTCGCTGGCGAATGCACCGCACAACGACGAGTTCCTGGAGCTGCATATCCGCAACATCGTCGGTGGCGAGTTCACCAAGCACGTATTTGAAGTGATGAAAGAACGCGACATCCTGCGCTTCAAAGGCCCGCTGGGCACTTTCTTCCTGCGTGAGGATTCTGACAAACCTATCCTATTCGTCGCCAGTGGTACTGGTTTCGCACCGATCAAAGCCATCATCGAACACGCGCTGTACATAGGTGTGAAACGCCCCATGCATTTCTACTGGGGCGCGCGCAAGTTGGACGATCTGTACATGCTGGATATGGCTAAACAATGGGAAGCGGCGGGCATCAAATTCACACCAGTATTGTCAGACGCTATCCCTGAGGACAACTGGACAGGCCGTACTGGTTTTGTACACAAGGCGGTGATGGCAGATTACGCGGATATGTCCAAGCATGAGGTGTATGCCTGCGGTGCACCTATCGTGGTGGAAGCAGCACACACCGATTTCACTGGCCAGTGCGGCCTGCGCAACGAGAATTTCTACTCGGATGCCTTCACCTTCGCGCCCAAAAGCTAATCACTCTTTTGCGGTGAGGCGCATCTCGCCATTGTCCTGCTCGATGCGGAATCGTTGCAGCACATTCATGCCCAACAGGGGTTGATTGAGGTTGGGGGCGATATAGGCCGGTACATCTCTGAGTAAGAATGGACCTACTCTGAGCTTAGCGATGATGCCCATGCAGGCACTGGATGAACCGTTCGCGGTCTGTACCTTGACCTGCTCACTGCACGACATGTTCGCCATATAGGCAAAGTCGCGCGGCAAGGAGATCGCCGATGCGCCGGTATCCACCATTAAGTTGAGCGGCTTGCCATTCACCACCCCGTCCACCATATAGTGCCCATTACTCTGCTGCCGTAGCAGCAGCACTTGCTTGACCTTGGGTTCTGCGCCGGACTCCTGCGCTACCGCCATCGCACGCGTCGCCCAAGACGACACAGCTTGATCGCTACGGGCGCAGGGCGCGGCTTGGTAATGGGTCTGACCTTGTGCGTCTTTGCATTTATTGACCATCTCGGCATGCGCAACAGCGACATACATAAACAACAACATTGATCCGTAGGCGCACTTCCTCATCATCACTCCCGCAGGTACAAGCTATTTTCGTAACGCCAATGCCTGCTCGCGCAGCTGTGTGGCGACGCTGCCGTCAATGGCCTGACGTTGTTCCAACTCAGTCACAATCTCCAGCACCTTATCCCAATGACCAGCCTGTTGCTGCGCCTTCAACTCCAGCGAAAGCGCGCCCAAATGACTCGTCACTCCCGTCGCGCGCAAGGCTTGCAAGGCATCCAGCGCCGCTTGCGGATCGTGCTGATCCAACATAAAACGCGTGGTCGCCATCAGCCGCATGGTGCTATCGCCCACATCCTGCTTGTCTGCCATCGCTAGATATTTGTCGCGCTTGCCATATTCATGCAACTCATGAGCGGAACTGGCAGCAAGAATGCGATGCAGCGCAGTAGATTCACCCGCTTTCATGGCATGTACTGCGGCTTTCTCTGCCGCCGCATAGCGCCCCTCGAAATACGCATTGAGTGCGGTATTGAGCAGCGCCTGACTGTGGTCATGTTCGCGCTGCTCGCGAAAACGCCGCGCTTGACCAGGCAATGCAGCAGCAGCCATTACCACCCGTACCAGACTGTAACCGGCCAGCATGACCAGCAGCATCAGGATGACAAACAGGGTCAACGACATATCGATGCGGTAAGGAGGATATACCAACAACACATATGCGTTATTGTGTGCTGCGGTACCAATCGCGACAGCAGCAGCAAAAAGCACTAACAACCAAAGCAGGTATCTCATCGGTACGCCTTGGAGCTGGTCGGCAGTTCGCTCTTGGGCTCGCGACTCATGCGGTAGTTACGTACTTGGCTTAGGCTGGCATTGATGTCCGGCAACTCGATATTGATGTTGGCCGCACCCAGCTTGCGCAGACTATCCATCAGGTGTGCACCGTTGCCGCTTTGCACTTCGAAATATGCGCGCAACCACTCTTGCACGGTATGTATCTCCTGCTTGAAGGCAATCTCATCCCGTGACATTAAATCAGTACGCGCCAGCAACAGTCTGAGTTTGAGATTCTCGCGCAAAAAGAATTCTTGCTCGGGCGGCAACAATGGCAACTCGGCTTTACCGGTATTTTGAATACGTACCAATTGCTTCACTTCCTGCCATATCTCGCGCCACAATCTCTGCCACGCAGTCTCATCGAGCGTCGCTGTGCTCGGCACAACCTCTCCGGCGGCACGCTCTTGGTAGATCAAAGGCAATTCTTGTGCTGCGGCAATCAAAGTGTCGATCTGGAAACTCATGCCGGACACATCCACATTGGGCAGCGCGCGCAACTTTTCCATATCCTGCCCTATCGTTTTGCGCAGACCGTTCAAAGCGGGCCTAGCCATACGCTGCAAACGCGCATCGGCGGTCTGCATGGCAATCAACGCGGCTTTGACGTTTGCGGACAATTGCAACTGCTGGTTGGCGCTCATTAGCAGCTGCTCGACTTCGGCCAGTGCCATCTCGTCGCGACTACTGGAGAGATCGTTATACAAAGCTTCCAGTGCGGCACGCTGACCTTGCGATTCCGCGTAGCGGGTCTCCAACAAAGTGATTTTGCTGGCTAACTCACGATTGTCTTCCTGCATCTTGGCCAACATCACACTGTTAGCCTTATTACTGCCATCCATCTCGGCAATCTTCTTGGCCAGCTGCTCTTGCATCACATTGATGTCCTGATGCGCAGCCAGCCACTGCCAGACGAAGATCACCACCAGCACGGCCAGCGTGAGTTGGGTCAGACTTGCGCCTGCTACTATTTGTAACAGGCCATGCTTGACTGGTACTGGTGTATGGGATTCGCTCATATCGCCCCTTTCGTGTTGCGCCATGCTATCAGACTCGCAAGCAGACCGTCATCGCCAGCACCACTTAGCATCACTTCGTGCCAACCTAGGCGGGCTGCCGCTGCTGCGATACGCGGATGCGGCACGAACAATGGCAACTTCAGCAAGGCCGAGGTATCGCCCAACATCTCACGCAAATAGCCCAGTGCTTCGCTGCTGGTCACGGTCAATACCTCGGGATGCAAATGCTGCAACTCGCTCAATGTCTTGCGGGTCTTGCTGCGCTGATAACACGTGGCATATTCCACCGCTGCACCGCGCGCCTTGAGCGTGTCCGCCAACAATTCGCGACCGCCGTCACCGCGCAAAATCATGACGCGCTTACCAACCATGTCAGCCAATTCCGGCATGGCCAGCAAGCCTTCACTGTCGCTGCGTTGCGTCGGCACGACCACCTGTGCCACGCCTGCCTCGCGTAAAGCACGCGCACTGCCGGCACCCACGGTCGCCACCTGTGCAGGCAAAGACGCGCCAGCGGCAGCGATAGCAGCCATGCCGTAACTTACCGCGTTGGGACTAATGAAGATGGCTAGATCATACGTAGCAAGTTGCTTGAGTTGCGCATACAAAGCATCAGCTTCTGCCACTGCTGTGATGTCCAGCAAGGGAAACAGCAAGGGTGTTCCGCCTGCACCCGTGATTGCCTGCGCTAATCCCTCGGCCTGATCCTGAGGCCGGGTGACCAACACTTGCAATCCATTTAGCGGGGAGCGTGTCATTGCGAGTCAAGCCGAACGCTGACGCGCCCAGCCTGCATAGGGGATGGAATCAGAGCGCCAAGGCAGCGAGTATCTCATCCGCACCTTGGGCACGCAGCGCGTCTGCGATTTGCTTACCCAATGCTTCCGGCAGGGCAAGACTGCCAGTCGCCTCAGCACGCATCATGCGCGCACCATCGGGACTGGCGACGAAGCCGCGCATATGCAACTGGCCGTTCTTCACTTGCGCGAAGCCGCCCAGAGGCACTTGGCAGCTGCCGCCCAGCGAGCGGCTCATGGCGCGCTCAGCCAATACGCAGGCGGCGGAATCATCATGATGTAGCGCTTGCAAACAGGCGATCACGTCAGCACGGTCGGCGCGACACTCTATACCCAGCGCACCCTGACCGACGGCGGGCAAACTGTCTTCGCTGGCGATGACGTTGCGGATACGCGCACCGAGCCCCAGACGCTTCAAACCTGCGGCAGCGAGGATGATAGCGGCATACTGACCTTCATCCAGCTTACGCAAACGTGTTTGAACGTTGCCGCGCAAAGGCTGAATGTCCAGATGCGGGAAGCGCGCGCGCAGCTGACTTTCACGGCGCAGACTGGAAGTTCCGACCACGCTGCCAGCAGGCAAGTCAGCAAGACGCTCGTAGTGATTAGAGACAAAAGCATCCAGCGGGTCTTCACGTTCGCCAATTGCGGCAAGCACAAAGCCTTCCGGCATATTCATCGGCACATCTTTAAGCGAGTGCACCGCCAAATCGGCACGCCCATCTTCCAGTGCAGTTTCCAGTTCTTTAACGAACAATCCCTTGCCGCCAATCTTGGACAGCGTCACATCGAGGATCTGGTCACCTTGCGTGGTCATACCAAGGATGCTGACTTCGGTTTGCGGATATAATGCGCGCAGCCTGTCCTGTATATGGTGTGCTTGCCACATCGCCAGTGCGCTTTCGCGCGATGCGATGACCAAACGGGATGGGGGGGTTGTAATGACCTGACTCATGACACTTCCTGAATTGTTGATTTAAATTTGCGCGGCATTCTAACATAGGGTGCGCCGCGCTTTTGCGCCGAGAACGTGATGAACTTTTTATCTCCCACTACTGATATTTCCTCCAAAGACCTGCCCTTGCGAGAAGACGTGCGCCTGCTGGGGCGCATTCTCGGCGAGACGCTGCGCGAGCAGGAAGGCGAAGCGTCCTATGAGCTCATTGAGAGCGTACGCCGCGCCGCAGTGCGTTTCCGCAAAACCCAGGACGAGCGCGACCGTGTGCAACTGGAGCAGACCCTAGATGCGCTGTCGCCCAGCGAGACATTGGTAGTGGTGCGCGCCTTTAACTACTTCTCACAGCTGTCGAATATCGCGGAAGACCTGCACCACAATCGCCGCCATCGCGCCCACCTCAAGGCCGAGTCCCCCGCGAAAGACGGCAGCCTGCAACTGGCGCTGGATCGTCTGCAAGAAAGTCATATCGACGCGCAAACACTACAAGGTTTTCTGGATAGTGCCATCGTCTCGCCGGTGCTTACCGCACATCCGACCGAAGTGCAGCGCAAGAGCATCCTAGATTGCCAGCTCATCATTTCCAACCTGCTCTCCAACCGCGACCGCGTCGAAATGACACCGGACGAGCTGGCCGACAACGAAGAGGCGCTGCACCGCTTCGTGCTGATTTTGTGGCAGACACGCATGCTGCGCACCTCCAAGCTGACCGTCAGCGACGAGATTAAGAACGGCCTGGAGTTCTACCGCTACACCTTCCTCAACGAGATTCCCAAAATCTACGCCAATCTCGAAAAGCAACTCGAAGCGCGCTTCGACAAGCACATGAAGTTGCCCGCCTTATTGCGCGTAGGCAGTTGGATAGGGGGCGACCGCGACGGCAACCCCTTCGTCACCCACGAAGTCATGCAGGACGCGCTGCGCCAGCACTCGTCGCTGGCATTCGAACATTATTTGAGCGAAGTCCATCTGCTGGGTACGCGCCTGAGTCTGACCGACCGCCTCATCGAAGTCAGCGATGAGTTGCATACTTTTGCCGATACTTCGCCCGACAAAGCCGCCGAGCGCAACGACGAGCCGTATCGCCGTGCGCTGATTCTCATCTACTCGCGCCTCTCTGCCACCAGCAAACTGCTCGGTAACGAAGTCGCGCAACTGCGTCCGCTGGACGAGCATGCCCGGCCTTATGCGTCGCCGGAGGAATTCATCGCCGAACTGGACATCCTCATCGACTCCTTGTTCAAACATGGTGCCGTTTACTTGGCGCGTGGCCGTCTGGCCAACCTGCGCCGCGCCGCAGAAGTGTTCGGCTTCCACCTAGCACCGCTGGACATGCGCCAACACAGCGCGATACTGGAGCAGACCGTCAGCGAACTACTAGGCACGGGCGCAACCTACAGCCCACTGAGCGAAGGTGAAAAACGCAAAACGCTGCTGGCGGCTTTGCAAGCAGGGAAAACGCTGCTAGGCGGATTGGAAAATTATTCCGATACTGCTCAGGCAGAACTGCTCATCATGCAAACGGCAGCGCAAATACAACAACGTTTCGGTCGTGCCGCACTACCCAACCACATCATTTCCAAGACCGACGCGGTGAGCGACATGCTGGAGCTGGCGCTGATGTTGCAACAAGTCGGCCTGCTGCAACACGGCAGCGCTCCTGCCCTGCATATCAACATCATCCCGCTGTTCGAGACCATAGAGGACTTGCGCGGTTGTGGCCCCATCATGGACGAGCTGTTCTCCATCCCCTACTACCGCGACCTGCTCAAGAGTCGCGGCAATACTCAGGAGGTGATGCTGGGTTACTCGGACAGTAACAAAGATGGCGGTTACCTCACCGCGAATTGGGAGTTGTACAAAGCCGAGGTGGTACTGGTGGAAGTGTTCGCCAAACACGGCATCGAGCTGCGCCTGTTCCACGGTCGCGGCGGCACTGTGGGTCGCGGTGGCGGCCCTAGCTACGACGCTATCTTGGCGCAACCGCCCGGCAGCGTGAACGGCCAGATTCGCATCACCGAACAAGGCGAAGTCATCTCCAGCAAATACTCCAACCCCGAGATTGGCAGACGCAATCTGGAGACCCTGCTGGCTGCCACCTTCGAAGCCTCGCTGCTCGACCATCCACACGATGCGGACGGCAATCCCGAGTTCATGCGCATCATGGAGGCGCTCAGCCTGAAAGCCTTTGCCGCATACCGCAAACTGGTCTATGAGACACCGGGCTTCACCGATTATTTCTTCAGCGCGACCCCAATACGCGAGATTGCCGAACTCAATATCGGCAGCCGCCCCTCGTCGCGCAAACCCTCCAACCGCATCGAAGACTTGCGCGCTATCCCTTGGGTGTTCAGCTGGGGTTTAACACGCACCCTGCTGCCGGGCTGGCTGGGCTTCGGCAGCGCGGTACAAGAGTTCATCGCCGAGGAAGGCGAAGCCGGCCTCAAGCAGCTGCGCGCCATGTACAAACACTGGCCATTCTTCCGTGGCCTGATGTCCAACATGGACATGGTGTTGTCCAAGACCGATATGGGTATCGCGGAAAGTTATTCCGAATTGGTCGAAAATGTGGAACTGCGCCAGCGTATCTTCGGCGCTATCAACGCCGAGTGGCAGGCCACCATCGAGATGCTGTTCAAGGTGACGGGCAATACCACGCTGCTGCAAGACAACCCTACCTTTGCGCGCAGCCTGCTGACGCGCACGCCTTACATTGATCCGCTCAATCACCTGCAAGTGGCGTTGTTGCTACGCCATCGTGCTGGCGATAACGACGAGAAGGTGAAGCGCGCCATCCATCTAACCATCAACGGCATTGCCACCGGACTGCGTAACAGTGGCTAAACAAACGCATCCGTGACTCGCGGATAGCGTCACAGGCAATAATGAAAAAGGCTCGAAATCATTCGAGCCTTTTTCATTTGCAACAGCTTGGTAAGGCTTAGCTGCGATAGCTGGCGTTGATCTTCACATAGTCGTAGGAGAAGTCACAGGTCCACAACGTGGCACGCACCGCGCCGCGATTCAGCACCACGCGTATGGTGATGTCGCTCTGCTGCATCACGCGCTGTCCATCTGCCTCCTGATAGCTCGCCGCACGTCCGCCGTGCTCCGCGACCAGCACATCATCCAGATAGACTTGGAGTTTTTCCACATCCAAATCACTCACGCCCGCATAGCCGATGGCGGCCAAAATGCGCCCCAGATTCGGGTCGGAGGCGAAGAAAGCCGTCTTGACCAAGGGGGAGTGCGCGATGGCATAGCCAATCTTCTTGCATTCCTCTTCGCTCCTACCACCTTCCATCTGGATGGTGATGAATTTGGTCGCACCTTCACCGTCACGCACAATGGCTTGCGCCAAATAGGTGGCGACCTCAGTCACTGCCGCCAACAGCTGGGCGTAGGCTTTACTATCAGCTGAGACGATCTCCGCCGCAGCGGATTTGCCGGTGGCAATCAGCATCAGCGCGTCATTGGTAGAGGTGTCGCCATCCACGGTGATGCAGTTGAAAGAACGGTTGCACGCCGCGCTAACCATCTGCTGCAACAACGGCTGCGCAATAGCGGCATCGGTGGCGATATAGCCCAGCATAGTCGCCATATTGGGATGGATCATGCCCGAGCCTTTAGCGATACCGGTGAGTGTCACCGTCACGCCGTCTATCACCACCTGTTTGGAAATGGCTTTGGCGACGATGTCGGTGGTCATGATGGCGTGCGCTGCGTCATACCAGTTGTCCGCTTGGACATTGGCCACCGCAGCAGGCAGACCCGCCGCGATCTTGGCAATCGGCAACGACTCCATGATGACGCCCGTTGAGTAAGGCAGAATCTGCTGCGCTTTGCAGCCCAGCAATCCGGCCAGCGCGGCACAACTGGCACGCGCATCCTGCATGCCCTGCTCGCCCGTACCTGCATTGGCGTTGCCGGTGTTGACCAACAGGGCGCGTATGCCCTTAGCTTGTGCCAGATGTTCTTTAGCGACCGTCACCGGCGCGGCGCAAAAGCGGTTGGTAGTGAACACCCCCGCAACACGCGCACCTTCATCCAACAACATGACCAGCAGGTCTTTACGGTCAGCACGTTTGATACCGGCTTCCGCGATACCCAGAGAAACGCCCGCAACGGGCAACAGTTGTGCCGCAACGGGCGAAGTCAGATTCACAGGCATGTGAGCAATCCTAGCGAGTAAGACATCCGCCCCAAGGGGCGGAAGGAATTTTGAATTTAATAGCGACCTTTAGAGCCGAAGATATAGTTACTCATCTCAACGGCCTGCATATTCATGCGGCGCACAATGCCGTGCACATTACGCACTACACCGCGCATCACGCGATACATAATCATAGGATGGCTGTTGATGAGGGTCTCGAAACGCTTGCGCTCCAGACTCAATACTTGCGTGTCCCCCATCGCACACAATGTCGCGCTGATATGCGAAGCAGCACCGCCAACGAAGGTGATGATGCCGGCCAAGTCGCCGGGGCGCAGCACATGGATGGAAGAAACTTCGCCGCTGTTCTGAATCTTTACTTCGATGTCGCCCTTGGCAAGGATGAACAGATTGTCATGTCCTTCTACACCCGGCTTGGTGATCGATTCACCCGCCTTATAACTTTTTACCTCGAACAGACCCGCGAGGATTTGCACTTCGGCATCACTCAATTCTTCAGTTATCGTTGAAGTACGCAGCGTATCAATCACTAATGACATCACATTCTCCCTTATCAATTAACTCAATTTGCCGTGGCATTGTTTGTATTTTTTCCCTGAGCCGCAGGGACAAGGATCGTTGCGACCGACCTTCTCGCCTGCGCGTACAAATGGTGCCGCCTCTTCCGTTTCGGTTGCCGGCTGGGCCAGCGCCTCTTCGTAATCGGCGTGATGATACTGTACATTTTCGGGCGCGGGGGCGGCTTCTACATCGGCCACATCCTGCTCGCTGCGTACCTGCACACGCATCAGCACCTGCGTCACCTCTAGCTTGATCGCCTCCAACATGGCAGCGAACAATTCAAAGGCTTCGCGCTTGTATTCCTGCTTGGGATTCTTCTGCGCATAACCGCGCAGATGGATGCCTTGGCGCAAATGATCCAGTGCAGCGAGATGCTCGCGCCAATGCTGGTCCAAGCTCTGCAACATGATGGCGCGTTCGTAGTGATTGATGTTTTCACCAACCAGCTCAACTTTGGCTTGATACAGCTGCTGCGCAATATCACGAATCCGCACACCGACACCCGCAAGATCCAGCGTCTTCTCATGCTCTAACCACGAGGCCACCGGCACCTCCAGTGCAAAATCGACCGCCAATGACTTCTCCAAAGCGGGGGCATCCCACTGCTCTTCCATGCTACCCGGAGGCAGATGCAAATCGACCGTACTCTGCAACACGCCCTCGCGCATCGCCGTGATGGTCTCGGAAATATCCGAGCTTTCCAGCAACTCGGTGCGCTGCTGATAGATGACTTTGCGCTGCTCATTGGCCACGTCGTCATATTCCAGTATCTGCTTGCGCATATCGTAGTTACGCGCCTCGACCTTGCGCTGTGCGTTCTCAATGGCGCGCGTGACCCAGCTATGTTCAATCGCCTCGCCTTCCGGCAATTTGAACTTGTTCATGATGGCCGCGACGCGATCAGAAGCGAAGATGCGCAACAACGGATCTTCCAACGACAGATAGAAGCGACTCGAACCGGCATCGCCCTGACGACCGGCACGACCACGCAATTGATTGTCCACGCGGCGCGACTCGTGGCGCTCGGTACCGATGATATGCAGACCGCCGCTGGCCAACACCTGCTCATGCACTTGAGCCCAAGCGGTCTTCAAGTCGGCGATACGCTCCAGTTTGCTGGCTTCTTTCAAAGACTCATCTTCGCGCACCTGCTCGATTTGCTTCTCGATGTTGCCGCCCAACACAATATCGGTACCGCGACCGGCCATATTGGTAGCGATGGTCACCGCTTTGGGACTACCCGCCTGTGCGATGATCTCAGCCTCACGGGCATGCTGCTTGGCATTCAGCACCTGATGCGGCAATCCTTCTTTCTGCAAGTAGTTCGACAATAATTCCGAGTTCTCGATGGAAGTCGTACCGACCAACACCGGCTGACCGCGCTCGTAGCAATCCTTGATGTCCACGATCACCGCACGATATTTCTCGTTGGCCGTCAGGTACACCTTGTCCATCATGTCCTTACGGATGGTAGGACGGTTAGGCGGAATGATGACTGTTTCCAGGTTGTAGATCTGCTGGAACTCGTAAGCCTCGGTATCCGCCGTCCCCGTCATGCCACTCAAACGGTTGTACATACGGAAATAATTTTGGAAAGTGATGGAGGCCAGCGTCTGGTTCTCCTTCTGCACGGCCACGCCCTCTTTGGCTTCGACAGCTTGATGCAGACCGTCAGACCAGCGGCGGCCTGACATCAAACGTCCGGTGAATTCATCCACGATCACCACTTCGTTGTTCTGCACCACGTAATGCTGGTCACGTAGGAATAGGTTGTGCGCGCGCAGCGCAGCATACAGGTGGTGTATCAACGAGATGTTGGCAGGATCGTAAAGACTGCCGCCAACTGGCAATAGACCCGCATTGGCCAACAGCTGCTCGGCATGTTCGTGGCCGCTTTCACTGAGCAATATTTGTTGGCTCTTCTCATCCACCGAGAAGTCTCCGTCACTCTCCTCATCTTTCTGCTTGCGCAACTGAGGAGCCAATTTATTCATGATTGCATAAATCGCCACATCGTCTTCGGCCTGGCCAGAGATAATCAACGGCGTGCGCGCTTCGTCGATCAGAATGGAATCAACCTCGTCAACGACGGCGAAATTCAAGCCGCGCTGAAAGCGCTCGTCACGCTGCGTCGCCATGTTGTCGCGCAGATAATCAAAGCCAAATTCGTTGTTAGTACCGTAGGTGATGTCGGCAGCGTAGGCGGCCTGCTTATCGCGCGCATCCATCTGCGACAGAATCACGCCCACCGAAAGACCGAGAAATCGATACAGCTTGCCCATCCATGCAGCATCACGGCTGGCCAAGTAATCATTGACGGTCACCACATGCACGCCACGACCCGAAATCGCATTTAGGTAAGCGGGCAAAGTCGCCATCAGCGTCTTACCTTCACCAGTGCGCATCTCGGCAATCTTGCCGTAATGCAGTGCCATGCCGCCGATTAGCTGCACGTCGTAATGACGCATACCCAGTATGCGGCGACTGCCTTCACGCACCACGGCGAACGCTTCAGGCAACAGACTATCGAGTGACTCGCCCTGCGCAGCGCGCTGCTTGAGACTCTCGGTCTTTTCACGCAACTGGTCGTCGCTGAGCAGACCCATTCCGGCTTCGAGCTTATTGATGGCGATGACAGTAGCGCGATACTGCTTGAGCAAGCGATCATTACGGCTACCGAAGATACTTTTAAGTACGCTGGAAATCATGTTTTCTTTTTCTTAACTACAAATAAAAAAGGTGAGGTTCGACCATCACCTCACCCTAGTACAAAATCATTAAACTTTAACTAGCTGCGTTTTTTAAAAAACGCACGGGATTTTGGGCACTGCCTTTATAGCGGATTTCAAAATGCAAATGGTTGCCCGTAGAGCGTCCGGTACTACCAACTTCGGCGATTTTTTCGCCACGTCGTACGACTTGCCCGACTTTCACCAACACTTTTGATGCATGCGCATAGCGCGTGATGATGTCGTTGCCGTGTTCTATCTCGACCATATTACCATAGCTAGGATGGTTATCCGCATACGCCACCACACCACCTGCCGATGCATAGATGGGTGTACCTTCAGGAACCACATAGTCAACGCCCTCATGCATCGCACTCTGACCATTGAAGGGATCGACACGCCAGCCAAAGTTGGAGGAATACCAGCCATCCTTGACGGGTGCAACGGAAGGCAAGAGCTTCTGGCTCAGCTGATTCTGCATCAGCATGGTCTGTAGCGCAGCTAGCTTATCTCCTCTGTCGCTCACCACATGGGTCAAGCTGTCCAGCTGGCGTTGCAAGTCACCCACGATGATCTCGGATGCGGCGCTAGTAATGAGCGGCCCGCCTTGCGCAGAAGGCTTATCGAAGGAAAATTCGGCAGGATTCATGCCGGTGATCTTGGCCAAACGTCCGCCCAAAGCATCCAGACGCTGCATCTGTGCCTGCATCTGGCCGACCTGCGCCGCCATGGCCTGCAGACTGGCCTGCAAATAAGCCTGCTGCTTCTGCATCTCCACCTCACGACTGCTCATCAGCACGGCACGAGCGGCATCACCCAAGCTTTGCGGTGCAAAGCGTAACAACACATGTTGCAGCGCAGAAGCAAACACCATCGTGAGCATTACCAGCAGCAACAGCACCAACCCAATCTGCTTGCCACCTAAGGTGATGCTACGAGTCTTTGCCATACCATGTGAAACTAGAATAATATTCATCACCACTACTCCTTACATTTGCCGCGATAATCCAGCGTGACCCAAGCTCTCAAGACACTCCTCAGCAACAGCGAAGAATTCCGCGCCATCATCGGCAAGGCTCAGGGCTTGTGCAACCTGCAACAACAGTTCATCGCTATCGCGCCGGCCAATCTCGCACCCTACTGCCAAGTGTTGAGCCTAGAATTCGGCACCCTCACCATCGCCACAGGTAACGCCATCATCGGCGCGAAACTGCGCCAACTGACACCTCAATTAGTAGCCGATATGCAAAAAGGGGGAAATCAGGTTAGCGGAATACGGGTGAAGGTGCAAGTTTCGTACCCGCAGCCTGCGCCTGCGAAAATCGTGCGCCGCCTCAGTCCTAAGGCATTAAATACCCTCAATAACTTCAGCGCAGAGTTGGCCGACTCGCCACTCAAAGATGCGTTGCGCAAACTCGCTATCAAACGACTAGCCTGACCTGACCCAGCACGATTTCGTGCCCCGCACACGCCATCAAAGTCTGCGCAACACTTCCAGACCGCCCATATAAGGACGCAGCACTTCGGGTATCAGCACGCTGCCATCCGCCTGCTGATAGTTCTCCAGAATCGCCACCAAAGTACGTCCCACCGCCAAGCCTGAACCATTGAGCGTATGCAGCAGCTCGGGCTTGCCTTGCGCATTGCGGAAGCGCGCTTGCATGCGGCGCGCTTGAAATGCCTCAAAGTTTGAGCAGGAGGAAATCTCGCGGTAAGTGTTCTGCGCGGGCAACCACACCTCAATGTCGTAAGTGGTGGCCGATGAAAAGCCTATATCCCCTGTACACAACCTGACCACACGGTAATGCAGACCCAGTTTTTTCAGGATAGCTTCTGCGTGACCGAGCAGTTCTTCCAGTGCCGCATAAGAGGTCTCGGGATGCACCATCTGCACCAACTCCACCTTGTCGAACTGATGCTGACGTATCATGCCGCGCGTGTCGCGGCCTGCCGAACCAGCCTCGGAACGGAAGCACGGCGTATGCGCCACAAACTTCAGCGGCAATTTTTCCAACGCCACGATCTCGTCACGCACCATATTGGTAACAGGTACTTCAGCGGTGGGAATGAGGTAGAAGTTTTCTTCACCTTCGCCCATCTGGCGCGGCACTTTGAACAAATCTTCCTCGAACTTGGGCAATTGACCCGTGCCACGCATCGAGGCTGCGTTCACCAGATACGGCACATAGGTTTCGGTATAACCGTGCTGGTCGGTGTGCGTGTCTAGCATGAATTGCGCTAGGGCGCGGTGCATGCGCGCCAGCCCGCCCTTCAGCAGAGAGAAGCGCGCGCCAGAAATTTTGGTGGCAGTCTCAAAATCCAAACCGCCTATGCCCTCGCCCAGACTGACGTGATCCTGCACAGCAAAATCATAACTAGGCTTGCTGCCGACTTTGCGCACTTCTACGTTGTCCACTTCGGATGCGCCTAACGGCACGCTCTCGTGCGGCAAGTTCGGCAACACCTCCAACAGGGCTTGCAATTCGGCCAGCACACCACTTAACTGCGTCTCTGCCTGCTTAAGTTCATCACCCAGATGTGCTACCTCGGCCAATATCGCCGTGACATCTTCACCTTTAGATTTAGCAAAACCGATTTGCTTGGAGCTGGCGTTACGCTTGGCTTGCAATTCCTGAGTGCGTACTTGTATGGTCTTGCGCTCGGCTTCCAAACGTTCGAACTTTGCGGCATCCAGTGCAAAACCGCGTGTCGCCAAACGTGCCGCTACCGCAGCCAAATCATTACGTAGTGTTTGAATATCTAACATGCTGCTTATCCTTTTTTGTTTTTTGCCGCCGCATCGAGTTGCCTCAGATGATTCAGCTTCTCTGCAATCTTGCCTTCTAAGCCGCGCTCGGTCGGTTCATAGAAACTCACCTCGGGCATGCCGTCTGGAAAATAATTTTCGCCCGCCGCATAGCCACCCACTTCATCGTGTGCGTAACGGTAGTCTTTGCCGTAATCAAGCTGCTTCATCAGTTTGGTGGGCGCGTTGCGCAGATGCAGCGGCACTTCGCGCGAGCCGTCTTTGGCCACCCAAGCGCGGGCGGCATTATACGCGACATAGCCCGCATTAGACTTGGGCGCGCAAGCCAGATACAGCACGGCTTGCGCCAAGGCTAACTCGCCCTCTGGTGAACCCAGTCGCTCATAGGTCTGCGCCGCATCGTTGCACAACTGGATGGCGCGCGGATCAGCCAAGCCGATGTCCTCCCATGCCATACGCACGATGCGCCGCGCTAAGTAACGTGCGTCCGCGCCACCATCCAACATGCGCACCAGCCAATACAGTGCCGCATCGGGATTCGAGCCGCGCACCGATTTGTGCAACGCGGAGATCTGGTCGTAAAACGCTTCGCCGCCTTTGTCGAAACGGCGCAGCTTCTGCGCCAGCGTGGCATCGAGGAATGCCGTATCTATCTGCTTGAGCTTGGCGGCATTGGCGGCAGTCTGCAACTGCTCCAGCACGTTGAGCAGGCGGCGCGCGTCGCCGTCGGCGTAACCGATTACGCGCTCTTGGGCTGCGTCGGTAAACACTAAGGCATTGGTTGAATCTCCTGACGAACCTCTTGTAGGAGCGAGCCCTGCTCGCGATTGTTCGCTTGCTTCGCGAGCAGGGCTCGCTCCTACATTTGATGAAGAGTCCAGGCCACATAACGATTGCACTGCGCGCTCAAACAACTCCGCCAACTCTTCCGCCGAAAGCGACTGCAACACATACACCTGCGCGCGCGACAGCAGCGCGTTGTTCAACTCAAATGAGGGATTTTCGGTGGTCGCGCCGATAAAGGTCACCAAGCCTTGTTCGACGTAGGGCAAGAACGCATCCTGTTGCGACTTAGTGAAACGGTGTAC